>Ga0302314_10007175_pt1 | contig 20073 bp, 20 predicted proteins | sample III_Palsa_N2_3_FD_200533 | JGI IMG/M metagenome (GOLD analysis project Ga0302314, IMG submission 200533) | Peat permafrost microbial communities from Stordalen Mire near Abisko, Sweden - III_Palsa_N2_3 | ecosystem: Environmental > Terrestrial > Soil > Palsa > Peat permafrost | place: Sweden... | reverse complement strand
TCAGCCCGACGCTATCTTCGGTGACATGGACTCGGTATCAGACGAGTCCCTGTGCTGCGGCGCGGAACTCGTGGTGCACGCCTATCCGGACGGCCGTGCGCCCGGGCTGGCCCGGGTTCGCGAGCTCGGCCTGGACGCCGTCACCTGCCCCGCGCCCGGCACGAGCGAGGATGTCGCGCTGCTCGTGGCCGACGCCAAGGGCGCCAGCCTGATCGTGGTGGTGGGCACGCATCACACCCTCGAGGAGTTCCTGGACAAGGGCCGTCCCGGGATGTCGAGCACGTTTATCACGCATCTGCGGGTCGCGGGCAAGCTGGTCAACGCCCGGGGCGTGCACCAGCTGTACCAGAGCCGGATCTCCAGCTGGTCGCTGCTGGTTCTCGTGCTCGCCGCGGCGGTGACCGTGTTCGTCGCCGTGGTGTTCTCGCCCGCCGACCCCATTCTGGCCAGGTACGTCGAAGCGACCTGGCATTCATTCACCTACTGGCTGACCGGGAAATTCTAGTGATCGACTTTCGCTACCACCTTGTCTCCATCGTGGCGGTGTTCCTCGCGCTGGCGATCGGGATCGTCCTGGGCGCCGCCGAGCTGCAAGGTCCCACCTACAACATCCTGAACCACACCACCGCCAAGCTGCAGAACGAATATGACCAGACGCGTGGCCAGCTTGCCACGGCCCAGGCGCAGGCCAACGAGGGCGAGTCATATGCCCAGGCGGTCGAGCCCGCCGTCCTGCGGGACCTGCTGACCGGCCAGCGGCTCCTGATCATCACCGAGCCGGGCGCGCAGTCCTCGGTCGTCAGCGGCATCTCCGCCGCGGCGGCCGACGCGGGGGCCAGCGTGACCGGGCAGGTCGCTTTGCAGCCGGAGTTCTTCGCCACCAGCAGCACCACCCAGGACAGCCTGAACCAGACCAACCTCGACGTGGCTCACTCCGCCGACATCCCGCTGGCTAACAGCGGAAGCTACCAGCAGCAGGCCGTCCAGGTGATCGCCAGCGAGATCCTGGCCAAGTCAGCTAAATCGGCCGCGGGCCAGTCAGGCGGCTCCCAGCCGGCCAGCTCGCCGTCAGCCAGCGCCGATCAGAGCAGCAGCGCGCAGACGATGCTCGCGGCCTACGCCTCATCCGGGTTCCTCAACACCACCGGGCAGCCCGCCACCCAGGCGACCCTTGTCGTCGTCGTGACCCCGCAGAACGCGCCGTCGGACGGCAGCGCGGACCCGCTGGACCAGGTGCTCCCGCCGGTGGTCGCCGAGCTGGCGGCCACGAGCTCGGCCACCGTGGTCGCGGGTTCATCGGCGGGCTCGGGTCCGGGCAGCCCGATCGCGATCCTGCGGTCGAACACCGTAGCCAACCAGGTGTCCACCGTCGATGACGCGGACCTGGCGTCCGGGCAGAGCGTGGTGATTCAGGCGCTGGCCATCTTGCTGGCCGGAGGCAAGGCCGGGAGCTACGGGTTCGCGGCCAACGGCGCGGACGCGGTCGCCCCGAGTCCAGCGCCTACGCCGTCCGCGTCCGCGTCGGCGTCAGTGTCCCCGAGCCCCACGCCCACCGCGTCGAGCAAGAATGCGAAGAGTTGAGCGGGCAGCGGCCTGGCCGGCTCGCCGAATTCACCGCCGGCGCCACCGCGGCAGGTGCGGCCCGGCTGGCGTACTCCGCCTTGAACCGTCGCCCTCCCGGCGGCGCCAAGACCTGGTCGCGGACCAACCACCGGGGCGAGCCGGTCACCTTGCTCGAGGGACCCGCTGTCGCGGCCGGCGCGATCGCCGGCGTGCTGGCCCAGGCAGGCGTGCGGGCCATGGGCGGATCCCCCGGTAAGGACCGGACCGCGCGAACGAGCTCTTCGCTCCGCGCCGACACGGCCGCTATCCTGGCCGCGGTGGGAGCGGCGGCGTTCGGGGCCTATGACGACCTGGCGGGCTCGGGGGACCGGCGAGGGTTCCGCGGGCATCTCGGCGCGCTGCGCCACGGTGAGGTGACCACCGGAACGGTGAAGCTGGGCGGCATCGGCGTCACCGCCATCCTGTCCGCCGTCGTGGCCGGCGGCCCGGCCGCGGACGTGGTCCTCAACGCCGGGCTCGTCGCCGGGAGCGCGAACCTGCTGAACCTGTTCGACCTGCGGCCCGGGCGGGCCATCAAGGTCGCGGTCGCGATCGGGGCCCCCGGGGCGGTCAGCACCGCGGCCCCGGTCGCGGCCGCGCTGGCCCTGCTCCCTGAGGACCTCGGCGAGCGCGCCATGCTCGGCGACGCCGGCGCGAACGCCCTCGGCGCGCTGCTCGGTGCGCGCGCGGCCGGCCTGCCCCGGCCGGCCAGGCTCGCCCTGCTCGCCGGGATCGCCGGCCTGACAGCGGCCAGCGAGAAGGTCAGCTTCACCAAGGTGATCGAGCGCACCCCGGCCCTGCGCCGGCTCGACATGCTGGGCAGGCGGCCCGCTAACCAGGTACCCGACCCAGCGCCACCGGACGAGTGACCGTGCCCGTGGCCGAGCGGGGGGGTGCTCGGCAACGGAGCGGGGGGATAGGCCGGGCCGCGGTGCTGATCGGCGCCATCACGATGCTGGCGCGGGTGATCGGATTCGGCCGCCAGGTCGTGTTCGCGCATACCGTCCAGGCCTCCTGCCTCGGCACCGCGTATACCACCGCGAACATGGTGCCGAACATCATCTACGACATCGTCGCGGGCGGCGCACTGACGGCCGTCGTGGTGCCGGTGCTGGCCGGTCCCGCGACAGCCGGGCTGACGGCTGCATCGGCCGCCGACCGGGAGCAGGTGCGGCAGACCTCCTCCGCGCTGCTCAGCTGGGCCGTGCTGCTGCTCGTCCCGGTCAGTGCCCTGGTCGCGGTGATCGCGCGGCCCCTGGTGTCGGTACTGCTCGGCGGCACGCCGGGATGCCCGCGGGCCGCCATGGTCGCCATAGGCGCCCGGATGCTCGCGGCGTTCGCGCCGCAGATCCTGCTGTACGGCCTGGCCGTGGTGCTGTACGGCATCCTGCAGTCGCACCGGCGGTTCGGCGCGCCCGCGCTGGCGCCGGTGCTTTCTAGCCTGGTCGTCATCGGCGCGTACTTCTGGTTCGGCGAGGCGGGGAACGGCTACCAGGACATGCTCAGGCCGGTGCCCACGCTGGCCTGGGTGGTGCTGGCGGCCGGAACGACCGCCGGGGTCGCGGCCCTGGTGGCGACCCCGCTGATCCCCGCGGTGCGGCTCCGGCTCAGGCTGCGGCCGGTGCTGCGGTTCCCGGCCGGGGTGGGCACGCGGGTCCGGTCGCTGGCGGCCGCGGGCGTCGCGACGCTCATCGCCCAGGACGCCTCGGTCGCGGTGGTGATCGTGCTCGCGAACTCCCGTGGCGGCAGCGGCGCGCTGGTCCTCTACAGCTTCGCCTGGGCGGTGTTCTTCGTGCCGTACGCCGTGCTGGCCGTGCCGATCGCGACCAGCGCCTTCCCCGAGCTGGCCGCCCTAGACGACCGCTTTGACGCCACCAGCGCCACCTCCACCCGGGCCGTGATCGTGGCCTCCTGGCTGGGCGTGGCGGGGATGGCGGGCACCTGCGTCCCGCTGGCCCGCGTCTTCCAGTCCCACGTCGGCCAGGCGGCCGATGCCCGCCAGCTGGCCATCGCGCTGGCCGCGTTCGCGCCGGGCCTGGTCGGGTACGGCCTGACCGCCAACCTGTCCCGGGTGCTCTACGCCTACGGGCGCAGCCGGGCCGCCGCCGTGGCGGTCAGCGGCGGGTGGCTGCTGGTGATCGCCGCGGACCTGCTGATCGTGCCGTTCGTGGCCCGGAACTCGGTCGTTCCCTGGCTCGGCGCCGGCACGACCATCGGGCTCACCGTGTCCGGTGTCGCGCTGCTCATGCTGGTCCGCCGGGCGCGCGGGAAGGACGCGCTGCGCGGGTGCGCGCGCGCCGCGCTGGCCGGCCTGGCGGGCGCGGTGGCCGGGACGGCGGCTGGCCTCGGGGTGGCGCTCGGCTTCCCGGCCACGGGCTTCCTGCCGAATGTGGCCAGCACGCTGCTCGCCAGCGCCGCCGCGGGAGTGGCCTTCTTCGCGGTGGTGGCATGGGCAGACGGCGGGGACCTGCGCGCGGTGGTCCGCCGCGTGGTCCGGACGTGAAGGTCGCCTTCGTGCTGGGCACCAGCACGGGCGGCACCGGACGGCACGTGCTCATGCTCGCGGCCGGCTGCGCGGTGCGGGACATCCCGGCCGAGGTGTTCGGCCCCGCGCAGACCGACCGCGACTTCGGCTTCAGCGCGGTCTCCGGCGTCGGGTTCACCGCGGTCGACATCTCGGACCGCCCGCGCCTGCTCCGTGACCTGGCCGCGATCCGGCGGCTGCGCCGCCTGATCGCGGCCTGGCGGCCCGAGGTGGTGCACGCGCACGGCCTGCGGGCCGGGGCGCTGACCGCGATCGCGGTGGCGTTCGTCCGGCCCAGCGTGTACGACGCCGGGCCCGCGCTGATCGTCACCGTCCACAACGCGCCCGCCGCGGGCGGCCTCACCGGCACGATCTACCGGGTGCTCGAGCTGATCGTCGCGCGCCGCGCCGATTCCGTGCTGTGCGTCTCGCAGGACCTAGAGCAACGGATGCGCGCCGCCGGCGCCCGCCGGGTCGGCCACGCCCAGGTCCCCGCCTACCCGGTCCCGGCGCCGACCCTTGGTACCGATGGCGCTGCTGCCCCAGACTCCCCTGGGGAAGGCCCACTGGGAAGCGCGCCCGCCCACAGCATTTCCGCGGCTCAGCCAGACCGGGGGACGACCCAAGGACCCGCGCGCAAGCTGGCGGTGACGGATGCCGGCCCGGCCCGCCCCCTTGTCCTGGCCGTTGGCCGCCTCGCCCCTCAGAAGGGCTTCGGCACCCTGCTTGAGGCCGCCTCCAGATGGGGGGACATCGAGCCCGCGCTTGTCATCGTGGGCGAGGGTCCCCTGGAGGCCCGGCTGAAGAACCAGGCGGCCGCGCTGCACCTCGACGCCCGCTTCCCCGGTCACAGCGACGACGTGTCCGCGCTGCTGGGTGCCGCCGCCGTTTTCGTGCTGCCCAGCGTGTGGGAAGGCCAGCCGCTCATCCTGCAGGAGGCGCTCCGCGCTGGGGTGCCGGTCGTGGCTACCCGCGTCGGCGGCACACCGGAACTCACCGGCGAGGACGCCGCCCTCCTCGTCCCACCCGGTGACCCGGACCGGCTCGCCGACGCGGTCCGGACGGTGCTGACCGATCCTGCGCTGGCCGCCCAGATGCGCCAGGCCGCGCTTGACCGTGCTCGCGCCCTGCCGTCGCCCGAGGACGCCGTCGCCTCGGCCCTGGCCGAATACGCGCGGGCCGCAAAGAGCCGCGCCGCGCGGACGCGATAATCTGGGGGAAACTCACCTGCCCTACCGCCCGGCTTTCGCAGCTACGGGTGTGCGGAACAGGAGCCGGCCGATGGATGACCAGCACCACGCAGCCTGGGGCGGCGCCTTGCTGCGGCGTCCGGCCGTCGACCCTGGCATCCCGCGCTCCGAGCGCGCGCTGCTGACCGCCCCCGGCACGCTCCTGACCCCCGCGAACTGGAACCGGCCCGTCCGGCACCTCGACTACCTGCCGACCGACCCCGGCCAGCGGGGAGCCACGATCGACGGGGCGGTCACCGGCATGACCGTCGCCGGGATTATCGCGGTCTTCGGCGCGATGCCGCTAGCCATCGGGGTACTGATCTTCCAGACGCCGGCCGGCTGGGAATCCGCCTTGGGTCGTTATGCCCTGCTTCTCGCGGAAATCATCGCGATCGTCACCTCAGTGGTCTTCGGCACCCGGATCGTCCGCTTCGGGCAGCCAGGCGGTAGGGCACCGGCCGAGCTGGCCGCACGCACTTACCATGGCCGTTACCTGACCGGCGCGGATTTCGACGCCCGGTCCAGGGTGCTGCTGCGGCGCGCGCAAGATGCGGTCGACGCCGTGACCTCTTCGGGGGTCTACCGGGCCGGCCTGCTGGATGAGGCCACCGCGGGCGCGGCCCTGGCCGGTCAGGAATGGGACATCGCCCTCGCGCTGCGCGAACAGGGCCGGCTCCGTGCCCGGCGGGCTGAGCTGTCTGCGGTCAGCGCGGGCGCGGTGACCGCCGCGCTGCTCGACCGCCAGTTCCAGGCGGCGGAGCTCGCCGACGCCAGTGTCGCTGCCCGGGTCGCGGCTCTGGAGCGCTTCGCGGCCGAGGTCCGCGAGGCAGACGCCGCTTACCACGATTGGGAGCAGGCCGCGGCGCTGGCCGAGCTCAGTGGCCAGCACCTGGATATGCTCGCACGGACCGCCGCTGACGAGCACGGCATCGCCGAGATCCGGGCCATGTCGCAGCAGGCCCGCGCGGTCCGCCTCGCCCTCCGCGAACTGCTCGATTAGCCACGCAGTCAGCCACCACTCTGGCCCCCCGGACCACCTGCCCGGATATCCGTTACGACCGCTCTGGCGTTTCCGGGATGAGCAGCCCCCGGTTGAACGCCTCGGCACGGGGCTCGGGCAGCGCATGCTGACCTGGATCAGTCGCCATCGCCGCAGCGTCGGCGATTACGAACGCTTGGCGGTTTTCAAGATGCCTAGGGTGACGCCGGAGGCGTCGATGAGGGGGCTGGCGTCGCTACCGAGGAGGACGATGAGGTCGGGGTCGGGGTCGGGGTCGGGGTAACGCTAGCGGTCGGGCTTGGTGTCTCGGACGGACGCGGCGAGCTGGTCTTGGGTGCCGGGCTGGTGGGCGTGACCGTCGGCGTGAAGGTGGTCGGCGCCACCGTGGCGGGGGTGGTCACCGGGGAACTGGCCGGGATCTGCGCAGGCCTGACCCAGAGGTAGACCGCCAGGGTGACCACGAAGACGGTGATCAGGATCCAGGTGGAGGTCCGTATCCGTCGCATCGCTCGCATCAGTCAGACCCAGCCGGTGCTGAAGGGCCGAACGGGTCGGGGGGACCGGCGGCACCGGAGGCGTTGGAGGGGTTGGAGGTCCCATCTGGTTCCTCGGTTTCCAGGCTGGGCGGCAGGTAGATGCCCTCGCGGCGGAGCCCCGCCGCGATCCGGACGCGCAGCATCCGCCCGACCCTGAACTGCTCACCTGGCAACGTCCTGGCCACCACGCGAAGCTGGAAATGGTCCACATCCAGGCTCTGCACGCCCATGACCGCCGGGGCATCGAACAGATAATCGCGCATCTCCGGATCCTTGTAGGCCTCCTCTCCGATTGTCCGCAGCAGGTTGCTGACCCGGGTGACATCCGCGGTGGCGGGCACGGGCACATCCACCACGGCCCGGGCCCAGTCGCGGGACAGGTTGGTCACCTGGCTGATCTGCCCGTTGGGCGTGATGACCACCTCGCCGTCGATGGTGCGCACCGTGGTCACCCGGAGGTTGACGTCCTCGACGGTCCCGATGGCCGGCTCACCGATGCCTGGCACCGACAGGCGGATGAGGTCGCCGAAGCCGTACTGGCGCTCGGTGATGATGAAGAAGCCGGCCAGCAGGTCCTGCACGATGCGCTGAGCCCCGAACCCCAGCGCCACGCCCACCACGGCCGCCGGGGCGACCAGATTGGTCACCGGGATACCGAGTCGGGCCAGGATGGCCAAGCCGGTTGCGCAGTAGATGATCACCAGCGCGGCCCAGGTGATCACCAACGCCACCGCGTGCCGGTGCTTGGAGGCTTCCGTGGCGACCAGGGTGTCCGTCTCGCGGGCGTTGGCATCGATCCGGGCCGTGATCCGGCCGCCCAGCCAGGTCGCGAACCGGGTCAGCAGGATCGCGCCGGTCAACAGCAGGACGATCTCCAGCCCGCTGCCGCGGGCCCAATGACCGACCTGGTCGGGCAGATTAGCCGAGCTCAAGGGCGTCAGACTCAGATACATAGCTTTCCATCATGATCGAACTGTTGCCGCCACGTCGAATCGCCGCCGACTGCGACCGTCGGCCGCTGCGATAGTTGGCTAGTTACCGCCAGAGGCTATGTCACGATCCAGTCGCGGGCCACGTTGGCCGCCAGGTTTTCCAGGAGCGGGCCGGCCTGCTCGCGGCAGCGGGCCAGGTCAGGCTCGATATCGGCGAGCGCGTAGGCGGCCGAGATGCCCGCTGAGCGGAGCTGGCCCGCGGTCAGCGAGCAGATTCCGGCCACCGCCACCACCGGCACGCCGGGTACCGCTGCGGCGGTCGCGCGGGCCACCCCGACAGGAGCCTTGCCGTGCAGGGTCTGCCGGTCAAGCGCGCCTTCCCCGGTGATGACCAGCCGGGCGCCGGGCAGGTGGCCGGCGAAGGAGAGCAGGTCCAGCATCAGCTCGATGCCGGGCCGCGTCCCCGCGCGTAGGAACGCGAGCATCGCGAAGCCAAGTCCGCCCGCCGCGCCCGCCCCCGGCTCGTCCCTGGCCGGGCGCCCCAGCGTCCGCTCCACCACGTCGGCCCAGCAGCGCAGGCCGTCCTCCAAGCGCACCACATCCGGCGCCGATGCGCCCTTCTGCGGCCCGTAAACCGCCGCCGCGCCCCGCTCGCCGAGCAGCGGATTGTCCACGTCCGTGGCCGCGATCACGTCGGTGCCAGACAGGTCCTTCAGCCCGGAGACGTCGATCCGGTGCAGCCGGGCTAGCGCCGCGCCGCCCGGCGGGAGCTCGGCTCCCGATTCGTCAAGCAGCCGGGCGCCGAGCGCCGTGACCAGGCCCGCGCCGCCGTCGGTGCACGCCACGCCGCCCAGGCCGAGCACGATCCGCTTCGCTCCCATCCTGACCGCCGCACCGATGAGCTCCCCGACACCGTAGCTGGAGGCGGTCAGCGGCGCCGCCACGCCGCCCGGCAGCCTGCTCAGCCCGCTGGCCTGCGCAGACTCGATGATGGCAGTTCCCTCACGGAAGGCGACGGCAGCCGTGGTAGGTTCGCCCGTCGGCCCGCGGACTCCCAGCTCGACGCGGCGGTAACCGGCGGCCTCCGCCGCGTCGACCGTCCCGTCTCCGCCGTCCGCCACCGGTACCTGGACGGTCCTCAACCCAGGGCAAGCCCGGTCGAGCCCCGCCGCCACATGCGCGGCCACCTGGGCGGCGGTAAGCGTTCCCTTGAACTTATCCGGTGCGATCACCACGTGGCTCATCTGGCTATGAGATCACGGGGCGACGTTCTCGCACGCCTCGGCCGCAGGCCTGCCGATCCGGCTCTTGACCTCAACATTAGTTGAAGTCCTAGCGTCGCTACCAGCGAGCTGCACGAGGCGGCTTCCTGAGCACGGAGGAATCATAATGATCGTCGTGGTGGGCGGGACCGGCCGGGTCGGCCGCCAGGTTGTCACGCAGCTCACCGGGAGCGGGTGGCCGGTCCGTTCGGTGAGCCGGGGCCTGAACCCGGGCGGCCTGCCGCCGGGGGCCGAGGCGGCCCGCGTGGACCTGGCTGATCCCGGGTCGCTGGAAGCGCACCTGCAGGACGCGCAGTCGCTGTTCCTGCTGTGGCCGTTCACCTCGCCCGAGATGACCGCCGGGCTGGCGCCCAAGGTCGCCGAGATCGCAGCCATGCACGTCACTCGTATCGTGTACCTGTCCGCGCCGCCGGCCGGGCGCTGATCGATGAGCGGGATATCGCCTCCGTCGCGGTGCGAGCGCTGACCGAGGACGGCCACGCCGGGGCCAGGTATGAGCTTAGCGGGCCGGAGGTGCTCACCCAGGCCGCGCAGCTGGCCGCGATCGGGGAGGCCATCGGCCGGGATCTGACCTGGGAGGAGCTGCCGAAGCAGGCCGCAGTGGAGGCGCTGGCCGCGGCTTGGGGCGACACGGCCTTCGCCGAGACCGCGGTGACCTCGTGGGAGCGGTTCGTGGACCACCCAGAGACCGTCACGTCGACGGTCAGTGACATCACCGGAGCCCCCGCGCACAGGTTCGCGGACTGGGCCGCCGCCAACGCCGCGGCCTTCACCTGAACCGGTCAGGCGGTCTCGTCCCAGCGGCGCCGCATGGCCGCAAGACCGGTCTCGGTTAGCGACCCGTACAGCCGCAGCCGGGCCACGCCGCCGTCGGGGAAGATCTTCAGCCGCACGTGCGTGGCCGGCGCGCCGTAGACGCGGTACCGGTGCGGGGTGTCCGGCAGCAGCTTGACGGGCGGCAGCAGATCATGCCACGCGTTCTCGTCGGTCAGCGCGGCGCCGGTGCTGGCGTCCAGTGTCTGCAGCGAGGCGGTGTCGGGCTGGTTGCCCCGGAACCAGGACGTGTCGATCTCCGCGAGGTTGATCTCGCCGTGCCCGGCCAGCCGGATGACCAGCCATTCATATCCCGGCTTCCGGCGCCGGCGAGTTTCCCACCCCTCGCCCATGACCCGCGAGAGTCCCGGAGATATCGCGTTGCGCGGTTGGGAGTAGAACTGGTCGCTGCGGGCCGCCACGTCGGCGCCGTTCTCCAGTGCCGCGAGGTCGAAGGTCAGGTCCTTCAGTATGGCCGGATCCGGCACCACCTCACCGTGCACATACAGCCGGGCGATCCCGCCGTCGGGGAAGATGTTCAGCCGGACGTGGGTGAACCTGCGCCGGGAGCTCACGCTGAACGCGTGCCGGTGGTCGCCGGTCAGCAGGCCGCGCGGCACGATCTCCTGCCAGATTCCTTCTGGGCCACCCGAAGCGCGGTCGGTCGCAAGCTCGCTGAAGGACGGGTACCCGCTCACCGAGCACGCGTCCGCCGAACAGGCCTGCGGGAAGTTCCCAGTGAAGTGCGCGGTGTCGACCACGATGGCGCGCACTACCCCGGGTGCTCCGAGCCGGACGATCACCCAGTCGCGGGCCGTCCGGTCCGGCAGCGTACCGCCGGGCCCGCGCTTGCGCCGGGTTTCCCAGCCGTCGTAGACCTGTCCCTTGGCTCCGTACGTGTCCGGCACGAAGACGGGTGCGTCCGGCTTGATCAGGTTCTCTTTGGCGGCGAAGAACTCATCGCTCGCGGCCACCACGGACCCGCGCAGCCGGAGCAGGTCAGGCAGAAGTTGCTCATCCATGGACAGTTCCTTCCCCGTTAGTCCCGGTTCAGCAGTCGGCCCGCTGGTTCACCATCCGGCACGCCGCTTTCGGCATCGAGCAGCGAGGTTCCGCGCAGCCACGTCTGCCGCACGCGTCCGGTCAGCGTACGCCCCGCATACGGCGTGACCGGGTGCCGGTGCTGCAGCCGGGCCGCGTCCACGACGTAGCTCTCCTCCGGGTCGAACGCCACCAGGTCGGCGTCGCACCCGGTGGCCAGGCGGCCCTTGGCCCGCAGGCCGGCCAGCGCGGCCGGGGCCGCGGCCATCCACTGGGCCACGTCGTCCAGGGCCCGCCCGCGCCGCCGCGCCACCGTCCAGACCGCGGACAGGCCGAGCTGGAGCGAGGCGATACCGCCCCAGGCCTCGCCGAAGTCTCCCGAGCCCGGGGACTTGAGCTCGGGCGGGCAGGGCGAGTGGTCGGAGACGACGCAGTCGATCGCGCCGGCCTCCAGGCCCCGCCACAGCGCCTCCCGGTTGACCGAGTCCCGGATCGGCGGGCAGCACTTGAACTCGGTCGCCCCGTCCGGCACCTGCTCCGAGGCGAAGTACAGGTAGTGCGGGCAGGTCTCGGCGGTGAGCCGGATACCCGCCGCCCTGGCCCCGGCGATCATGGCGACGCATTCCGCCGCGGACAGGTGCACGATATGGGCCCGCGCCCCGGTACGCGCCGCGGCTGAGATCACCTTCTCGATGGCGCGGCGCTCCGCCACCGGCGGCCGGGACGCTACGAACGAGCCGAAGTCACGGCCGGCCGCCGGCTTGATCTCCGCCCCGTCTTCGGCGTGCACGATCAGCAGCGCGTCAAGCTCGGCCAGCTCGCTGAGCACGGACCGCAGGCCCGCCACGTCCAGCGGCGGGAACTCGGGCACGCCGGAGTCGAGCAGGAAGCACTTGAACCCGAGCACCCCGGCGTCGTGCAGCGGCCGCAGCGACGCCTGGCCGCCCGGCACCGCACCACCCCAGAACGCCACGTCCACCCAGCATTTCCCGGCCGCGGCCGCGCGCTTTTCCGTCAGCGCCGCCACCGAGGTGGTGGGCGGCAGCGAGTTGAGCGGCATGTCGCAGATCGTGGTGACCCCGCCCGCCGCCGCGGCCCGGGTGGCGGTCGCGAACCCCTCCCACTCGGTCCGGCCGGGCTCGTTGACATGCACGTGGCTGTCGACCAGGCCGGGCAGCAGCGCGAGGTCACCGAGGTCGACGTCGCGCTCCGCCTCATGGCGCGCGCCGTAATCGCCGACGGCCGCGATGACCGTCCCGCTGACCGCGACCGACGCGGGCCTCGTGCCGTCCGGCAGTACCGCCCGCCGGGACCGGACGACCAGGTCATACCTCATCGGGCCTCGACAGGTTCTCGATGACCTTCAGCGGCCATCGGGCTGCCCATGATGCCCAGGCCGATGAATCCGATACCAGACATGAGCGGTTACCTCCAGCCGAAGCTCGTCGAGCTGTCCGCCGGATCCGACGGCTTGTACTCGCAGCCGATCCAGCCGGTGTACCCCTGCTCCGCGATCTGCCCGAACAGGACCTGGAAGTCCAGCTCGCCCGTGCCCGGGGCGCCGCGGTCAGGCACGTCGGCGACCTGGATGTGCGCGATGTCGGCGGCGTCGCGGGCCAGCACCTGCGGCAGGTTCTCGCCCATCTTGCCGAGGTGATACAGGTCGGCGAGGAACGCGATGTTGGAGATGCCGTTCCTGGCTCGTACCTCGTGGATCACCGCGAGCGCGCTCTGGCTGGAGACCAGCGGAGCGCGCGGGCTGTCGTAGGAGTTCAGCGCCTCCACGACCACGGTCGCCCCGCCGGGCGCGGCGGCGCGGGCGGCCAGCGCGAGATTCTCCAGGGCCAGCTCATCCTGCAGCTCTTCGGGCACGCCGTCCACCCGGTTCCCGTACAGCGCGTTGAGCACGGTGCAGCCGGTCTGGACGGCGATGCCGACACAGACGTCGATGTTGTCCCAGAACGCGGGGGCGCCGTCCGGCAGGGACAGCAGTCCCCGGTCACCCGCCGCCAGGTCGCCCCCGGCGAAGTTCAGGGCGGCGAGCTGCACGCCGGCGTCGTCAAGGGCCCGGATGAACGCGTCTACCTCGTGATCCCCGGGCGCGGGATCGGCGAACGGCCACCAGAATTCCACCGCGTCGAACCCGGCGGCCCGAGCGGCCGCGGGCCGCTCAAGCAGCGGCAGCTCGGTGAACAGGATCGAGCAGTTGACCTCGAATCGCAGTCCGTAAGTGCGCACAGCCGCCAGTCTCTCACCACGGCTGCCCACCAGGCTTTGCGGCACACCGAGCGATCGCCTGGGCGAACGCCGCCACGACGGCGATCGGTCAGCTTCCCCGGTAGGTGGAATAGGCGAACGGGCTGAGCAGCAGCGGTACGTGATAGTGCCCGGCCCGCTCGGTCATCTCGAAGGTGATCGAGACCTCCGGGTAGAACGTGGCGCACCCGCGCGCCTGGAAATACGCCCCGCTGCCGAAGGTCATGCGGTAGACGCCGGTTCCGCCGCCCGCCGAAGGATCGCCGGGGTCGGCCGGACCGCCGGGATCGCCGGACAGCCGCAGCCGTCCGTCGGGGCCGGTCGTTCCCCCGCCCGCCGGCGCCCACCCGTCATCGCCGGCGCGTTCGAGCCGGACCCGGACGCCGGCCGCGGGCCGCCCGGTGGTCGCGTCCAGGACGTGCGTGGATAGCGTCATGGCGCCAGCAGCTTGGCCAGTCGCAGCCGGGTGATCTTCAGCAGTTCCGCACGCACCACGTCCCGTTCGGTCTCGGGATCGTTTTTCAGTCTCGTCCGGAGCTGGTTCAGCATCTCCGGCCCGGAAAGGCCGCTGGCGCAGATGAGGAAGACGTGGCCGAAGCGCTTCTCGTAGGCGAGGTTCCCTTCGGCCAGCCCCTGCCGGACCTGATCGCTGGCCGCGGCGGCGCCTGACTGCTCGGCCGCCGACCAGCCGGCGCTGGCCGGCCGGTCGCCGATGCGCGGATGCGCGTTCATGCTCTCGACGATATCGTCCCAGCTCAAAGCCGCGAACACGGTGCCCACCGCGTCGCTGAGCGCGTCCGGTCCGGCGTAGGGCCGGCCGTCGGCGATGGCCTTCGCGAACCTCCCCGAGGCGCAGCAGGCGAGAAGGTCCCGCTCGGCCGCCTCGGGCGGCGCCGCGTTGAAGGCGGCCAGCGTGGACGACAGGGGACTCAAGTTCGCCATGCGAGACATCCAATCAGGGGGAGCCGAACGCCCGGTAGCTGCTCTCAGAAGAAACACCGGTAACCTGACGCGAGTCGTTTTGTAGCTTTCACTAAACAATGGCCAGTTATCGTGCGCGGGAATGCTCCATCGCCAGGAGGTGATTCCTTGCGCGTACGGGACCTGCTCAGCGTGCCGGGTCTGGGTCTGCGGCTGCTGACGGACGTCACGGGCCTGGACCGCGCGATCAAGCACGTGTACACCACCGACCTGCCCGACCCGGGCCGTTACCTGACCCGGGGAGACCTGGTGCTGACGGGCATGATGTGGTGCCGCGAGCCCGGCGATGCCGAGCGGTTCGTGACCGTGCTGGCCAAGGCGGGAACGGCCGTCCTGGGGGCGGGAGAAGCGCTGGGTCAGGTGCCGCCCGAGGTGATCCAGGCGTGCGGACGGCACGGTCTCACCCTGCTCGCGGTCCCGCCGGAAACCTCGTTCGCCGCCGTCACCGACGAGGTGGGGCGCCGGCTGAACGGAGACCGGGAGACCGCCATGACCCGGGTGCTCGGGCGGCGCCGGCAGCTGCTGTCGGCGGTGGCCGAAGGCGCCGGGCTGGACGCGATGTTCCGCCTGATGGGCCGCGAGATCGGAACGGAGTGCTGGCTGCTGACCGGAACGGGGCGGGTCGTGGGCGGCACCGGAGCGTCCCTGTCCCGGCCGCTCGCCCTGCAGCTGACCTGCGGGTACCTGAAGGCCGAACGGCTGCCGGCCGTGACCGAGGCGGGCGCGCGGCTGACCGGTCTCAGGGAGTACTCGCTGTTCGGCGTCGGCGGCGAGCCGCGGATCTCCGGCTGGTTCCTGGCCTGCGCGGGGCGGGAGCAGGACTGGCCGCATGAGCTGCGTGAATCCGTCGCCGAACTCGCTGCGGACGTCGCGCTCGAGCGGGCCAGGCTCGATGCCAGCCGGACCGGGGACCGCAAACTGGCCGAGGCGATCATCACCATGCTCGCGTCCGGGGGAGGCGAAGGCACCGCCCCGGTCGAGATCGCCTCCCTGATGCGGGCGATCGGGATGCCGCCGGACGGCCGTTATCTCGTCGCCGCGATGTGCGCGGAGTCCAGCCGGCTGGCCGGGCCGGGCGCCGATCGCTGGCGTTTCGAACTGGCCGAGGAACTGGCCATGCCGATGTCGGACGCCACGCTGGCCGGACCGTTCGGCGACGAGATCATCCTGCTTATCCCGCTGCCGTCCGCCGGCGGCGGGCCAGATTCCGCCGGCGGCGGGCCAGATTCCGGCGACGGCGCCCCGGTCGACGGCGCCCCGGTCGATGGCGTCACGGTCGATGGCGTCACGCCCGGCCACGCGTTCGCGGCCCGGCTGCGTGACGCGCTGCCGGTCGTGGAGTCCGATCGCTCCCGGGTCAGGCTCAGCGTGGGCATCAGCACGCCTGCCACCGGGATGGTCGCGCTGTCCGGCGCGCTGCACGAGGCGGGCAGCGCGCGGCGGCTCGCCGTCCTGCGCGGCCAGACGGCCCTCTCCGTCGCGACCAGCGACGAGGTGGCCTCCCACGAGCTCCTGCTCGCCACCGTCTCCGGCAGCGTGCTGCGATCGTTCCGCGAGCGCATGCTCGGACCGCTGCTCGCCTACGACCAGCGGCACAAGGCCGAACTGCTGCCGACGCTGCGGGAGTTCCTGGCTTGCTCGGGTTCGTGGAACGCCTGCGCCACGCGGATGTACGTGCACGTCAATACCGTGCGTTACCGGATCCGCCGGATCGAGGAGCTTACCGGGCGGGACCTGTCCTCACTGGATGACCAGGTGGATTTCTTCCTGGCCCTGCGGATTCGCTAGCGCATCCCGGTATTCGATAGTTTGACCGGATGGTGGTGATCCGGTCGGGTTCGGCCGCGGACGCGGCGTCGATCGCGGCGGTGCAGCGGGCCGGCTGGTTCGCCGCCTACGAGGGCATCATCCCCCACGAGATCATCGACCGGGTCACCGCACCTGACGAGGGCGCGCGGGTCCGGCAGACGTTCCGGACGCGGCCTTGGCAGCGGATGGTGGTCGCCGTGGCCGGGACGCGGGATACCCGGGGGCCCGGAGACCTGCCCGGCATCATCGGCTACGCGTCCTTCGGCCAGGAGACGAACGTGCTGACCGGGCCGTGGCCGCACCCGCCGACCGACGCGGGCCGGGACGGCCGCGTCGCCGAGCTCTACGCGCTGTACGTGCGCCCGGCCTGGTGGTCTACCGGCACCGGCCGGGCGCTCATGGACCGGGCTCTGGCCAGGACCTGCGCGGCCCGGTACCAGTCCGTCGTGCTGTGGGTACTCCGGGACAACGCCCGGGCCCGCCGTTTCTACGAGCGGGCCGGATTCACGCCGGACGGCGCCACCCACGTGCTCGAGGGTCTGGGCGGCGTCACAGAAGTCCGCTACCGCCTGGCCCTGTAACGCCCCTCTCACCGTGGGGGAAAGCTGCTGGCCGGTGCCTCGCCCGGGAGCGGGTGAGGCACCGGCCAGCGACCGGTGCTCCCTACGTGTAAGGCAGGAAGCAGATTCCCGAGAGGTTCGCGACGCCGCCGCACATCTGGCTGCCGTCGAAGTTGTCGCTGGCGATCCACAGGCCCGCACTCGTCGCCAGCATGTCGTCCGCGCCGAGCCCGCGATCCCGGCTGTAGTAGCCCGCCGTGGCCGCCGAGTTCACGTACAGGTCCCCGGTGCTCGGCTGCAGGCCCTCCATACCCGGTGCGTTGTAGGCGTTCGGGCCCAGCGCGTCGCAGTCGCCGGCGTTCATCGAGAACCGCTCGTGCCCGGCGAAGTAAGCGCCGTTGGCGTCCGCCGCGGCCGCGTACAGCGAGTCGCAGCCGGTGTAGTTGATCCAGGTGTCCAGGACCTCGGCCTGGGTGGCCGGGAAGGCCGCGGCCGCGTCGCACAGCCCGTTCCGCGGTGTCGCGCCGGTCGGCCAGCCGTTCGGGTGGTAGCCCGTGGTGCCGATGTAGATCTCCGAGTCATCCGGGGACCAGGCCGCGGCCTGGATGTAGAACGGCTCGACGGTCGCGCATTCGTACGGGTACCCGCTGGTGGGATCGGACGGCGTCGCCTCGCCCTGGCTGCCGTCCCACTGCGGCGAGCTCCAGGCCGTCACGGTGGCCGGGCTCGTCGCCAGGTTCAGCATGAAGATCTGCTGCCGCGCCAGCCCGCCCGCCGACGTGAAGTCACCCATGACCAGATCGAGCTGGCCGCTGTGGGACAGTGACTGGTTGAACACCCTGGTCGCGTTGCTCGACACGCCGGAGAAGTTGTAATTCCCCGAGATGTTCAGCTTCAGGAAGCCGTCGTCCTTGCCCGTGGCCGGGTTGAGGCTGGTGAAGTACGGGTCGGCGCTGCTGCCGTTGATGGAGGTGTAGTAACCGCCGGCCAGGATGTGGCCATCGGCGCCGAGCAGGGTCTGCACCGAGCCGGCGGCGCTGTGCGCGAAGGCGGTGACGACATTGCCCGTGGTCGTGCTGATCTCGGCGATGTTCTTGACGCTGGTGCCGTTGACCGAGGTGAAGGAGCCGCCGATGTAGGCGTCCGCGCAGTTGCTGCCGTTGAAGGCGATCGAGTTGATGTCGCTGCCCACGACCGTCGGGGCCAGTGACGTCACCGTGTAGGGGGCGGTCGCGCTGAAACTGACGATGTCGGCGCGGGTGTAGGTGCTGCTCTGCCGCACGATCGTGGTGAAGTTGCCCACCGCGTACATGGTGTTGCCGCACTGCACGAGCTGGCGGATCTGCTGCGTCGGGTTGTCGGCCGTGGCCTTCAGGTGCGGCGTGCCGGTGGCCGGCGTGCTCGATACCACCCCCGGCGGCGGTGCTACTGCGCCCACCCCCTGGGCCGACGCCGCCCCCGCGGTGGCGCACAACGCCAGGAGTCCGGCCCCTGTCCCCAGCATGATGACGTATTTCCGCAAGTTATCCCCCTTGGCTAGCCAGGGGAGATCCCCCCACCCCGGCAACAACTGATGCAGCTGTTGACGGAACGCATCAGTGATACGGAGATTTTACACCCTAAACGACACTAATATTGCATTTCGCTTAGTTTCGCCGGGTTTAGCGGGGTGAAGGGGGACGAGGGGTTACCAGCCGCGTTCGCGCCACTCGCCGAGGTGCGGGCGCTCGGTGCCCAGCGTGGTGTCTTTACCGTGCCCCGGGTACACCCACGTTTCGTCGGGCAGCGGGCCGAACAGCCGCTCGGTCACGTCGGTGAGCAGCGAGGCGAAGTCCGCGGGCGAGTTCGTCTTGCCCACGCCGCCGGGGAAAAGCGAGTCTCCTGTAAACACGTGCGGCGCACCGGACAGTCGGCCGCCCGCGTCGTAGACGACGGCGATGCTGCCCGGCGTGTGCCCGCGCAGGTGGATGAAGGACACCGCGGCGTCTCCGAAGGCCAGCACCTCGCCGTGCTCCACGGCGCGGCTGACCGGGACGGGCAGCCCGCCCGCGTCGGCCGGATGAGCGACCACCTCCGCTCCGGTGTGCTTCTGCAGCTCCGCCAGAGCCTGCCAGTGGTCGGCGTGCTGGTGGGTTGTCACGATCGTGCCGACCGGCATGTCACCGATCAGCTCTATCAGCCGGCCCGCCTCGTTGGCCGCGTCGATCAGGATGGCCTGGCCGGTGCTGGCGTCGCGGAGCAGGTAAGCGTTGTTGTCCATGGGACCCACGGCTATCTTGGTCACCGTCAGGCCGTCGATCTCACGAGTGTCCGGCGGTCCGCCGACACGTACGTCTCCTGAGTAAGTCACCGTTAAAACCTATACCGAACGGACCTTGCCTCAGCGTCCGCCCACCGCCTCGTTCCCCGTGGCGCGCCCACCCCAGCTGGAGACCCGCGTGAAGCTACTCGTCCTGGCCGCCCGCCACGTTCATGAGCTGCTGCCTTACCGCGAGTGCGCAGACGTGATGCGCGAAGCGCTGGCCGGGCTGGCCCGCGGCCAGCTTCAGCAGCCGCTGCGGACCATCGTCAGGCCGCGGGAAGCGGCGGGCTTCATGGCGCTGATGCCCGCGTACGGTCCCGCCGTGGGGTACGGGCTGAAGGCAATCTGCATCTCGCCGGGCAATCCGGCCCTCGGCAAGGACGCTCACCAGGGCGGCGTGCTGCTCTTCGCGGCGGCCACGGGGGAGCCGCTGGCGCTGGTGAACGCGTCGGCGGTCACCGAGATCCGGACCGCGGCCACCTCGGCCGTCGCGACCGGCCTGCTGGCCAGGCCCGGTGCCGCCGAGCTGGCGATCATCGGCACCGGCGTGCAGGGCCGGGCGCACGCGCACGCCGTGGCCGCGACCCGGACGCTGACCGGGATCCGCATCGCCGGACGTGACCCGGCGCGGACCCGCGAGGTGGCCGCCGGGCTGGCCGGCCAGCTGGACCTGCCGGTCAGCGCCCACGACACGGTCCGCGGCGCCGTCGCCGGAGCCGGTATCGTGGTGACCGCCACCACGTCGCCGCGCCCCGTGCTGCGCCGCGAATGGCTGTCCCCCGGCACGCACGTCAACGCGGTCGGCGCGTGCCTGCCCGCTGACCGGGAGATCGATACCGCGACCATGGCGGAGGCGGCCATCTTCGCGGACAGCCGCGAGTCGGTCGGCAACGAAGCGGGGGACTACCTGCTGGCCCGGTCCGAAGGGGTCGCCAACCCGGTCCGCGCCGAACTCGGCGAGCTCCTCACCGGGACCGCCCCGGGCCGCGCCGACGACGAGGAGGTCACCTTGTTCGAGTCCCTCGGCCTAGCCGCCGAGGACCTCGCTGCCGCCAGCTACGTCTACGAAAAGGCCAAGCGCCTAGGCACCGGAACCCCCGCCGACTTCTGACCCAGCCACCCCGCCCCGCGCTCGCCGCCCCCGCCCCGCGCTCGCCGCCCCCGCCCCGCGCTCGCCGCCCCCGCCCCGCGCTCGCCATCAC
>Ga0302314_10007174_pt1 | contig 20074 bp, 15 predicted proteins | sample III_Palsa_N2_3_FD_200533 | JGI IMG/M metagenome (GOLD analysis project Ga0302314, IMG submission 200533) | Peat permafrost microbial communities from Stordalen Mire near Abisko, Sweden - III_Palsa_N2_3 | ecosystem: Environmental > Terrestrial > Soil > Palsa > Peat permafrost | place: Sweden... | reverse complement strand
CATGAGTCGAGCAGATCCTTCTTGAAGCGCCAGCGATTGCCCAGCTTGAACGCCGGGACAAATCCCTCGGAGGCATATCGGTACAGGGTGTCTCCGCTGATGCCGAGATACTCCGCCGCCTGCCGGATATCCATCACTTCGCGGAATGCAACCTGCGCTCCTGCCGCCATAACGCTTCTCCCTAAGTTATCCAAGTCCGATCAGAGTCCGTGCCTCTGAGTAGCACCTCTTTGTATCTTCTTTTCTAGGGAGTTACAAGGAAATTCTCGCTGGTTAACTAGAAGCTAAACGCCCTTCCGTCACCAGCCTCCGCGCCTTCCACCACCCCGACCGATACTCCTGCCCTTCGATCACATCCAACGGCGCGCCCGGCTCCGGCGACCACAGCCGCATTCCGATCGCATCTGCCAGCTCCGTAATCCGCTCGATCGGATCTCGCCACGCATGCAGCGCAAGATCGAACAATCCCCAGTGAATCGGCATCAGCAACCCGGATCCGCCCATCGCCGCGAACGCCTTCGCCGCACCGCCCGGCCCCATGTGGATCGACGACCAAAGCTCGTTGAACGCCCCCACCTCAAGCAACGTCAGGTCAAACGGCCCATAGGCCTGCCCAATCTCTTCAAACCCATCCCACATGCCCGAGTCCGCGCCAAAATACACCGTGTGCTTCTTCCCTTCCAGCACAAACGACGACCACAGTGTCTCGAATCGGTTGAACAGACTTCTGCCCGAAAAATGCCGCGCCGGCACCGCCGTAATCCGCAGCTCATCGCCACTTTCGCCCACCACCGTGGCAAACTGGGTCCAATCCAGTTCGGTGATCCGGCTGTCCTCCACACCAAACTCACGCAGCAGCCGCCCCACTCCCAGGGAGGTAACCCAAAGCGCCTCGCGCGCGACCTCCGACTCGGCGAGCCCCTCGATCGTCTCCCGCCCCAGATGGTCGTAGTGGTCATGCGAGATCAGCACCACGTCGATCCGTGGCAGTTCGTCCAACGCAATGGTCGGCGCAAAGAACCGCTTCGGCCCCGCCCACGAGAACGGGCTCGCCCGCTCGTCCCACACCGGATCCACCAGCACCCGCAGCCCATCAATCTCGATCAGCGAGGATGAGTGCCCAAACCACGTCACCCGCAGCCCACTCTGCGGCGTCCGCTGGTATACCCGCGCATCCGTTCGAAACGGCCCAATCGGAACCCGCGGCACCCGCTCTTCCTTGTTTCGCAGATACATCGGGACGAGCTTCAACATCATCCCCAGTCCACCCAGCTTGGTCTCGACGGGATTCTGAAACTTCTCGCCCTTCTTTCGGGAGCGTCGCAATACGGTCATATCCATAGGATGCTTCAACGCGAGCGTTTTCCTCAGCAAATTCCCGCAATCCGGCGGTTACTCAAGAGTTTTGTTGCGAGGCCGCCGTCTCCCGCACCAACCGCCGTCACGGCAGGTAGTAGAACGGATTCGGCAGCTTCACGCTGACCTCACCTCGCGGGCTCCCATTCAGATCGCTCCACTGGTCGCCCATATTCAGCAAAATTCTGTAGCCTGCATCGGCGATCTTCTTCCGCTCGAGCGATTTATACGCTACGGTCGACATCGTCGTCTCCACCGAATCCCGCAGCCGCAACCCCTGCCAGCCGTGGTATCCCGCCGCCTCGAGGTTGCGCTCAGTTGCCTGCCGCTGTTCCTCAGCCCGCCCGGTAAGGAAGAACACCGCAACCCCCTCCGCCCGCGCCTTGTTGAATAGCCGCACCGTCCCCGGGATCGGAATCGAAGCCTCCGCCGAGATAATCCAGGCGTTGTACATCGAAGCGATATACCCGTAGGCCTCCCGCTTCTCCTCGCAGTAGCTCGAGAGAGATGTCTCATCGATATCGAGCACAATCGCCAGCCTCTCGCCCGGCTTCTTCGTCTTCAACTCCGCATCGAGCGCCATCTCTGCTCGCCGCGTCTGCGCGTCGAGATCGCTCCAGTAGCATCCGCCGTCCCCCACGCAGTTCGCATAATCGGCCAGCCGGAACCGCGCCACGCCGAAGTTCTCCATCGGCTCCGCCGCTACCAGCGCCGTCGGATCCGCTGCCCCAGTCTCTGCCGTAGCCCGCACCTCCGCTTCGCTCGGCCCAGACGGCTGTTTCGAAGGTGGCGTTGCGGGCTGCCCGGCCGGACCAGGACACGAAGGCGGTGCCACCTGCCCCAAAACCACTCCCGCCGCCAACACCCACATCCCGGCAAACCGCAATCCACTTATTACCCATCCAGAGTCCGTTTCAACCTTGGAATTTTTCATGCGGCGATTATGCGCCCCTGCACCGAACAAATCTTCTCCTATTCGATAAAAATCACAGCTTGTCCTGCCGGACGGGCGCCCTACGCGGGCGGCGGTCACTTCGTGACGCGTATTGGACTTCGTGGGATCCGACCGATGGTCGGCACAAACTTCTGTGGAGCACCACGCGAAGCGATCACACACCACGAAGTGGTCGCCCCGCGCGCAGCGGGCCCGTCCGGCAGGACACTTCTTATTTAGTAAGCACTCGCCTCATCCAACTTTTTCACCGCCGCTGCGTCGAGCGTTAACTCCACCGCCGCCGCCAGCGCCTCCAACTGCCCCGGAGAAGTCGCACTCGCAATCGGAGCCGTAATACTCGGCCTTGCCAGCAACCATGCCAACGCCACCGACGCCTCCTTCGCGCCAGTCTCCTCGGCAACCTCACCCAGCGCCCTCAGAATCTTCTCCCCACGCGCATCGAAGTACTTATCCACGCGCGACTCTCGCTTGGCCCCCTTCGCATCCTCCCGCGTCTTGTACTTCCCGGTCAGAAACCCGCTCGCCAGCGAAAAGTACGGCACCACACCCAACCCGAACTCCTCCGCCACCGGCTCAAGATCCGTCTCATACCCCTTGCGGTCATACAGGTTGTACTCCGGCTGCAGCGTCTCATACGACGGCAGTCCCTTGTCCTTACTCACACGCAGCGCCTCACGCAACCGAGCCCCCGTATAGTTCGAAGCCCCAATTGCCCGCACCTTCCCCTCGGCAATCAGCTTCTGATACGCCTCGAGCGTCTCGTCCAGCGGCGTCGACTCATCATCCTTATGCGACTGGTAGAGATCGATATGATCCGTCTGCAAGCGCTTCAGCGAAGCCTCAACCGCCTCGACAATGTACTTCGCCTTCAACCCCTCCTTCCTATCCCCCAGATCCATCCCCACCTTGGTTGCAAGCACGATCTTCTCCCGCGTCCCCCGCGCCTTGAACCACTTCCCCAGAATCGTCTCCGACTCCCCACCCTGGTTCCCCGGCACCCACCGCGAGTACACATCCGCCGTATCGATAAAGTTCAGCCCGCGCGCCACAAACGCGTCCAGTACCTCAAACGAAGCCGCTTCATCGATCGTCCAGCCAAAAACATTTCCGCCCAGCATCAGCGGAACTACGGTGATATCGGTGTGACCCAAAGTACGTGTCTGCATGCAGTTAGTTCTCCTGGTTGGTTCGATTCCCTTCCCATCGCCGAGGATGCAACATCCATCTGGACTGCGCGCTTATCGCTCGCCCGACACGAAAGACGCTGCCCTCTCGGCGAGACCGATCCTCAACCCACATCGCCACTGTCCGCCACCGAACATCCGCCGCGACAAACGAACACCGCCGCCCCATTCCCCCACCCATCTCACACATCGTTTCAGCAACATACCGCATACTGAACGCGGCCCTCCAAGTGCTTCCCCCTGACTATCCGAGGTGTTCCAAGTGACCATCGACTCCGCCTTTCACAATCTGACGCGCGATCTCACCTTCACCCTCCGCAAGCTCCGCCGCTCGCCCGGCTTCGCCCTCACGACCATCCTCACCCTCACCCTCGCCATCTCCGCGAACCTCATCGTCTTCGGCGTCCTCAACGCCCTCCTGTTCCACCCGCTCCCCATCGCCCAGCCCCGCCAGGTCTTCCAGGTCCAGGCCCGCGAAGCCCGCGACCTGACCATCTCCTATCCCAACTACCGCGACCTCCGCGACCGCAACCACAGCTTCTCCAGCCTCGCCGTAGCAAGAATCGCCCGCATCGGCCTCAGCGTCGACGGCAACACCCAACCCGTCTGGGGATACGAGGCCAGCGGCAACTACTTCTCCACCCTCGGCGTCCAGCCTTTCCTCGGCCGCTTCTTCCTCCCCGCCGAAGACACCCACGTCAACGGCAGCCCCGTCGTCGTCCTCAGCTTCTCCTCCTGGCAGGTCCGCTTCGCCGCCGATCCCGGAATCATCGGCAAGCCCGTCCTGATCAACAAGCATCCCTACACCATCATCGGAGTCGCCCCGCGCAACTTCAATGGCACCGAGCGCTTCCTATGGCCCGAGATCTGGGTCCCCTACAACAACCAGCCCGAGATCGAAGGCTTCAGCTCCCTCGAACGCCGCGGCGACAGCAACGCCTGGGTCATCGGCCGCCTAGCCTCCAACGTCACCGCCGACCAGGCCAACGCCGACCTCACCCGCGTCGCCCTCACCCTCGTCCACGACTTCCCCCGCCAGGATCAGACCCTCACCTTCCATCTCTCCCGCCCCGGCCTCGGCGGCGACGCACTCGGCGGCCCCGTCCGCGCCTTCCTTCTCGGCGTCATGCTCATGGCTCTCCTCGTCCTCATCGCCGCCTGCGCCAACCTCGGCGGCCTCTTCGCCGCCCGCACCGCAGACCGCTCCCGCGAGCTCGGCATTCGCGTCGCCATCGGCTCCAGCCGCGCCGCCATCCTCCGCCAGCTCCTGCTCGAATCCCTCACCATCTCCGCAATCGGCGGAGTCATCTCCTCCTTCCTCGCCGCGCTCCTGCTCCGCTCCATCACCCACTGGCATCCCGCCAACGTCGAGGTTCCCGTTCAGTTCCAGGTCGAGCCCGACGCGACCGTCTATCTCGCCGCCGCGCTCCTCGCTCTCTTCACCGGACTTTTCTTCGGCATCCTCCCCGCCCGCCAGGTTTGGAAGACCGACCCGAACCACACCCTTCGCGCCGCTGGCTCTTCCACCGCCGAAGGCTCCCGCGTGACGGTCCGCTCCGTTCTGCTCGTCGTCCAGGTCGCCCTCTGCGCTCTGCTCGTCACCTCGTCCTTCGTCGCCGTGCGCGGACTCAACCGCACCTTCGCGATGCCCCTCGGCATCACGCCCCAGGGCGTCTCCCTCGCCACGCTCGATCTCAGCCTCGCAGGCTACAAAGGCCCCGCTGCCGCCCAGGCCCAGCAGTCCCTCGCCGACGCCATCGCCCGCACGCCCGGCATCACCGCCGTCGCCTACGCCAGTTCCACCCCGCTCAGTGCCAATCGTTCCGACACCAGCATCTTCGCTCCCGGCACCACCGACTTCGGCTCCGCGAACGCCAAGTTCACGGCTCAATATTTCAGCGTCTCCCCCACCTACTTCGCCGTCGCCGGAACCCCTCTCCTGCGTGGCCGCGCCTTCACCTCGCACGACGACGACCACGCCCCACTCGTCGTCATCGTCAACGAGACCTTTGCCCGCCGCCTATTCGGCACCGCCGACACCGTCGGCCAGCACTTCCCCGACGGCATGGGCCACCAGTATGAAGTCGTCGGCATCGTCGAAGACGGCAAGTACGCCACCCTGTCCGAAGACCCCACCCCTGCCTCCTTCTGGCCCATCCTGCAAAGCCCCGACTCGTCCACCGTCCTGCTCACCCGCTCACAGCTATCGCCTGAGCAAACCCTCGCCACCCTCCGCGCCACCATAGCTGGCTTCGACCCCGGCATCCCCGTCTTCACCCTCAACAGTTGGCCCGACGCCCTCAGCCTCGTCACCTTCCCCGCCCGCGCCGCCACCATCGCGCTCGGCGTCCTCGGCGCGCTCGCCATCCTGCTGGCCCTCACCGGAACCTTCTCACTCGCCAACTACTCCGTCTCCCGCCGCATGCGCGAGTTCGGCATCCGCGTCGCTCTTGGCGCGCAATCCCGCCAGCTCCTCCGCACCGCACTCGAACGCACCGCATGGCTGCTCGCCGCAGGCTCTCTCGTGGGCCTCGGCTTAGGGATAGCCGCAGGCAAACTCCTCGCCAGCATCGTCTACCACGCTACCTCGGCCGACCCGGTCGTCATCGCCGCCGCCCTCGCCACCATGGCTGCTCTCGGACTCTTCGCCGCCGCCCTCCCGGCCCGCCGAGCCTTGCGCGTCGACCCCGCACACCTGCTCCGCGATCAATAACGATCAGTAGCGAGTCGACACCCACTAGACACCGAATCGACACCCGCTAGAGCTTCGTAAACTCTCGTTTCGCCTGTTGCACGAGTTCGCCGTCTGCATCCGCCGACGACCACAACGTGAAGAAGTGTTGATACGCGTCCACGGCGGCAGCCCGGTTGCCCTGGAGCGCCCGAGCACGCCCAAGGTTCAACCACGACAGCGGGATCGCCTCACTCAGCACGTCCGCGTACGGTCGCGCGATCACATCCCGAAACACCGCAATGGACTCCGGGATCTGCTTATTCGCCAACAACGCCAGTCCCCGGTCAAACCGCGTCTCAATAAAGACCTCATCCAGCGGAGCAATCCGATTGAGCGCGTCAACGGCCTCAGCCGGTCGATGTTCCTGGAGCGCGACTAACGCATGCAGCCATGGCGCAAGCAGGTGGTTCGTCAGGGTCGCCTGCGGATGTTTCTCGACCTCGCCGCGCATCAGCGACTCCGCCTTCGCCCCATCCCCCACAGGCACCAGCGCAAAAAACTCGAACGGCTCTTCCGTATCCAGCGTGCCATGCTGAAACGCCGCCCGTGCGTCTGCGAGATCCCCTACGTCCGCCAGGGCAGGAACCGACTGCCGCCACACCGCATCCGCCTGATCGTTCAAACCCTGTCGGCGATACGCCTCGGACGCCCGCGTCAGAAGCTTCCCGGTATCAACAAACCGGCCCTGCGCCAGCGCAAGCGATGCCTCACTCGTCAGCATGTACGTCGCATCGGGATGCGCCTCCGACCAGGCCACCTGACGTGCACGCAACGCACTATCGTTCGTCACCGCAGCCACTCGAAATAACACTCCGTGGATCGTGTCGCCATCCAATCCCCGCGACAGCGCCAGCTCGCACGTGGCCCGCGCCGCAAGCGGATCCCCCGCATGCAGTTGCTCCAGCGCCAGCCCGTAGTACATCGTAATCGAGCGCGGATTCAATGGAAGCGCATGTTGACCAGCCACCACCGCATCCGCGTGACGGCCCAGTTCGCGGTCAGTCTGAAGCAGACCGCTCCACGGCACGGACAAGCGCGGATAGAGCGTCGTCCATGCCTGAAAATTCGCCAGCGCCTGGTAGAGATCGCCCGTAACAGCCTGGTTATAGATCGCGACGATGTTGAAGAAAGTCGATTGATTGACCAGCCCGCGCAGCTCGTACGCCTTCTTGATGTACTCCCGCTGACCGGCATAATCGCCCGCATTTCCAGAGATCACCGAGAGCTGCAGCCACGCCGCGGCGAACTTCGGGTCCAGGCTCACCGCCTCCTTGGCCAGCGCAATCGCCTCCGACATCTTGCCCTGCGGGACAAGATGAAGCGCCTGGCTATAATCCTTCAACGCGTCCAGCGATACCGTATTTTCCGGCGACAACGGAACGTTGAACCGTGCGATACTGCGCCGCGACTCTCCAAGCTTTCTGCGAAGAACCTCAGCCAGCTTGTCGATACTCCGTGGCAACGCTTCCGCAGTTGCGGCATCCTGCGTGGACGCGGCAACGATCACACCATCGAGACAGCTTGTCGCTTCTTCCGTAATCAGAAAGTGCCGCCCCGTGCGTGCGATCGTCCCGCGCAGCACGGCCTGACTGTTGGTCCGTTCGCATACTTCCCGAGCAATCTCCGGCGTCACCGGATCATCCGGCTTGTGCGTCATCTGAACCAGCGTCGAACGAAGTGCCGCAGCAGAGAGCACCGACACAAACGGGCTCTGCGACAGGTCGATCCGCAAGGCATCGACCAGCGTCTGGTCGAGCACAGCGTCGCCCGTCGTCCCATCCATGGCCGTAAGAACAACCTGCACCGCCGCGCCACCCGTGTGGTCGAGCCAGCGCTGCCAGCCGAACCAACCCGCAGCCGACAAAGCAATCACAACTCCAGCCGCCACAGCGGCCAGCACGACACGTCGCGAACGCGCAGGCGTCGACGGTCGCCCCTCGCCAAGCTGGGTCGCAGGCTCAGCCTCTTCCTGTTCTTCCTCAATCGTGATCCGAGTAATCGACTCGCTGGCGTGCAGCGTCATCCGCTCGGGAGCTGGCTCCGGCTCCATCACCTCAGCCGTAAACCGGTATCCCCGTCCCGCCACCGTCTGCACAATCTTCAGCCCAGACCCATGCCGGGAGAGCGCCTTGCGCAACAGAAAAATATGTTGCGTCAGGTTGCTCTCTTCGACAAACTGGCCCGGCCACAGCGCCTGCAGCAGCTCATCCTTGCCCACCACCCGGTCCCGCCGCTCCAGCAGATAAAGCAGCAGATCGAAGGTCTTTCGGTTCAGCTGAACCGGCTCATCGCGCCAGGTTAACTGCCAGCGTGCCCGGTCGATCTCGTAGTCCTCAAATCGAACCAACCCTGAATTTATTAACGACATAGGACTATGACCCTGAATGGGAGGTTGATCGAGCTGAGCTGAAGGCATCTTCCACCACCCATCAGACAACCCAGCACACAACTGTCTTCCGATGTCGTCGCCATCCAGCAGCGCCGACGAGGCGAGTATACCAAGCCGAATATTTTGAATCAGCGTGGCACCGCTGGGGCGCGGAGCCGAGTCAGTACTCCCCGACAAAAACTCCACAGCGTGTGCGCGTTTCACAATGAGACTGGAGCAATCAGACGCGAGTAGGCCAAATTCCACGATCCATCAACTCGCAGAAGCCCTCCTGGCCTAAGTCTCCTGGTACAGCCGATACCGCTCCGTCGTAATCGCCGGATAGGTCTTCATCCGCACCTTCCCCTCACTCGACGCAACCTCCCAGTCCCCCGACGCCGCCCCCACCCGCTGCGCCGCAAGCAACTGCGTCTGCGTCATCTTCTTCGCACCCGGCTCAATCGCAAACAGCGCCACTGGCCCGCGCAGCAGCGCGACCACATTCGGATGCTGCGGATCAATCGGAATCAAACGCAGCGGCATATCAATCGAGAACTCGATGCGATCGCCATCCTTCCACTCCCGCTCCACTTTCGCCCAACTCCCCGGCTCAACCGCAACCCCGGCATCCTTTCCATTCACACTCACCCGCGTCTGCCGCCCCGCCCAAGCCGGCACCCGCAGAGAAACCGCAAACCGCTCCGCCCGGTCCAGCTTCAGCCGCAACGACGTCTCGCCCACATTCGGATACTGCGTCTCCTGCGTCAGCGAAACCCGCGCACTCCCTTGCTTCCACGTCACCCGCGAAGGCACATACAGGTTCACGAAGATGCCCTGCGGACTCCGAAAGTACGAGCTGATCCCATAGTCCGCCGTCAGCTGCGGAAACGTGCCCGAGCAGCACGGCCACTTCTGCTCATAGTCCACCTTCGCCGCATCCATGTTGTAGTCCGCATAGTAGAAGCTCACCCCATCGGGCCGGATCGGCCGCGCCCCCAGGATCGTGTTGTACAGCACCGCCTCCATCCGGTCCCCATACGTCGCATCGCCCGTCACCCGCATCAGGTAGCGCGTAATCTTGAACTGCCCATACGCCCCACACGGCGTCTCGAAGCTGTTGTGCGACGATTCAAGCGTCTTCGCCAACGCATCGCCGCCCGGCTCACGAAACGTCTCATCCGCCCCCCACCCACCCGTTGCAAAGCTCTGCTCCACCACAAAGCGAAACCCATTCTGCGCCGCCCGCAGATGCTTCTCACTTCCATCCGTCAGGTACGCCTGCATCGCCGAGCACAGCGCATTCACATGGCTATACGCATGTTGTCCCGGCAACACATTCTTGTTTTCAGCGAGCGGCCCAAAGTACGTATCGTCCTCGAGAAACCGCGCCGCCAGCTTCCGATACCGCTCTCCCGCGCCCCGCTGATACGCCAGATAAAAGTTCTCCGGCAGCGTGTAGCTCTCATCCCACGTAAACGAAACATTCGGATGCGGACGCGCCATCATCTCATCGCGATTCAGCGCCTTCGGCGGAAGCCACGGCAGCACCGCATCGGTCGCATGGTTCAACACGCCCAGCGCCGCAGGATCCTGCGCAAACGCATGCGCATCGATCAACCCACAGTTGGTCTTGTCGAACGTGTACGCCGGGATGCAATACCCTTCATAAAACTTCGTCGTCACCGTCGGAGCAAACCCACGCACCAGCCGCGCCACCTTCTCCTGCGTCGCCTTATCGCCTGTCACCGCATACGCCCGCGACAGCCCGGAAAGATACTGCCCAAAGCTATGCCCCGGGATATACCCCGTCATATTCTTCGGCGGATCAAACGCGCTCGACGGCGAGTACCACCCACCCATATCCTCACCCGGCGCAGCCTGCCCCGCCAGTTGCCGAAACGGCTTCAACAAGCTGTCTTCATTCAGATTCAGAAACAGCTCATGATTGTGCCGAAACTGTTCCTGCATCGGCCCATCGAGCAGTTGCACATCCGCATAGTCAAACTGGCTCAACCGCGTCGTCGCCGCTGTCGCCGCACCCGCGCTCGCCCAACCACTCCCACCGCGCAGCACCGCCGTTCCAGCAGCAAGCGCAGCCGCACTCTTGAAGAACTCGCGACGGTTCTGCCCTTGTAGCGGCCCTGGCTTCGTAGGTTGGTTGTCACGGCACATAGATCCCCCAGATAGTCGTTTTCTTATCCGACCAAGTCTCCTGCCAACCAGTTGAAAAGTCTACCTGCACATGAACCTAGACAAACGCGATGTCACCTGCTACCCGCACTCACATCAGCCGCCCGGCTCTGCTCCAGGTACTGCACATACCCCAGCAGCGCCCCCCAATGATAGAAGCGATCGCTATTCGCAACATCATCGCCCGATCCCGTAATTGCGTTGTAGTTCTCATGAACATGCCCCTGCTCGCTCCACTCCTTCAAAAACAAGTCATACGACTTCTGCGCCAACTCCTTCCGCGTCGCCGCGTCGTCATACTTGCTCAACCCCAGGTACACCAGGTAGTTCATCGGCCCCCATATCCGCCCCCGCCAGTAGTTCTGATCCCCAAACGCCGGATCGTCCCGCGCAATCGAAGGGATCACCCACTCCCCCCAGAACTCCTTCGGGTTCCGCAGATGCCGTTCCACCATCGTATGCACCTGCGTCACGCTCGCCGCATTCGCCAGCATCGGATAGAAGTTCGTCGGCGAGAGCCGATGGCTCAACTCTCCCGTATGCAGATCCTTGTTCAGAAAGATCCCCGTCTTCTCATCCCACAACGTCGCCAGCTTCGTCCGATACCGCACCCCCCGCGCCCGTACCTCTTCGGTCTCATCCTCTCGCTCTAGCACCCTTGCAATCTCGTTCAACGCATCACAGTCGGCGATATACAAACTCATCAACCCCACATCCGCAAACTCCAGCCGATGCGTCTGCGCGTTGTACGTGGCCGAGTCATACATCGGGCTGTTATCCAATCCCGACTCCAGAATCGCCCCCTCCCGCGTCCCGCTCGAACTGTCCTCCAGATTCCCCGGCAGATTCTGCCCATCGCTGCCCCACACCAGGTATCCATTGTCATCGCGATGCTCCGACCACCACCGGTTCCACGCCATCAGCGGCTCAAACGCCTCCTCCAGCAACCATCGATCGTGAAACTTCTGATAAAGCCCCAGCACGGTAATCGCCCCCACCGGCGGCTCCGACCGATCAAAGCTCTTCCACCCCCCCGGCCTTGCATAGTTCGGCACAAACCCACGATCGGTCTCCTCCCGCAGCGTCTCAATCGCATCCGCATACGCCAGATCCTTATCCCCAATTCCCGCCATCGTCGCCGCAAAAAATGTATCCCAATCAAAAATCACATACCCGCCCCACGCCACACTCCACACCCTGCTCACCGGCGACACCACCCGCTTCTTATCCGGCTCGTAGATCGTGTCCCACCCCAGCGTCGTCTCAATCGCGTCCACGATCGGCCCCGTCTCACCCGGCGCCAGCGACCGCCGATACTCCGCATATCCACGCCCAATCGCCGCCTGGATATCCTCCACGCTGCGAAACCTTCCTGTACTCACGCCCACCGGCCCATTCAAGTCCGCAGCAAAATACGGTCCATCCACCGGAACATCCACCACAGGCGGCGCATCTTTCTCCTCCGACCGCGTACACGTGCAATAGATCGGCACATATCCCGATGCCCCACGCGTCTCAATGAAATCCGCATGCCGCACCGTCGTCCCCGGCCGGTTCCAAAGAAAATTCACCGAAAACACAATCGTCGGCGCCAGCCTGGAACGTCCCTCACCGGCCGCGCTCGTCGCACGCAGCGGAGTCGCCAGCACCACCAGATCGCTGCCCTCGCGCGCGCTCTGCATCCGCCAGTCATGCCCCTTCCACGAGATCCGCAGCTCGCTATAGCTCCCATCCCACGCATGTGGCCCCGGAACCACCTTCTCGTCCTCCGCCCCCAACCGTCCAATCAGCGCGTTCCGCAGAAACGCGTCGCCCCATTCCGTCGCGTTGTGCTTCAACCCCACATGGATCGCCAGCCCCTCCGGCAGCAATACCTGCGTCATCACGCTGTTCACATCCCACGTATTCCACCCCTGCGCCAGCCGCTGCTGCACCTTCTGGTACTCCGCAGACCCCGCCGTGGCACGCCCCTCCTGTCGCACGCCTCTTCCCTGCAGCGGCGCCGGAGCATTCACATCCGCACTCTGAGCCGCTATGTCGGCAGGCCAACAAATGACGAACACGGTCGAGAGCATACAAAGAACCGCAAGCCAAACATGTGCATACATTCTCTGAGGAATAGAGAGCCTCCCACAATCGCATCCAACCTACACGAGTCAATCGCCGATCGACCAGCCCAAACATCTCCGCCCGTACTCCCCGAAGTAACTCCCCAGAAGACAAGTCGGCATCACAGCCCTCCGACCCCGAAGAGCGACCGACAGCCCGAGCAACCCATAGACCGAAAGCCCGCAGCAAAACCCACCCCACTCCTCAACTCGTTTATCCTGACTCAACGCGCTCCGCCAACCTCCATCCCCACCCTCAAGCTCAATCGAACCCATGCCCGCACGCCTCATCATCAACGCAGACGACTTCGGCCTCACCCCCGGCATCAACCGCGCCATCCTCGAGCTCCATCAGGCCAACGTCCTCACCTCCGCCACCCTCATGGCCAGCGGCCCCGCCTTCGACGATGCCGTCGCCCTCGCCCAAGCGAACCCCACTCTTGGCGTCGGCTGCCACGTCGTCCTCACCGACGGCCTCCCCGTCTCGCCCCCCGAAACCATCCCCACCCTCCTCGCCCCCGGCACCACCCACCTCCGCCCAAGTCTGATCGACTTCCTCCGCGCCCTCGTCCTCGGCCGCATCAAGGAACAAGACATCGAACGCGAAGCCGAAGCCCAGATCCAGAAGCTCCTCACCGCCGGCATCCGCATCACCCACCTCGACACCCACAAGCACACCCACCTTTTCCCGCAAGTCACCCGCCCACTCCTCCGCATCGCCGAGCGCCTCCACATCCCCGCCGTCCGCAACCCCTTCGAGCGCCCCTGGAGCCTCGCCCTCAACCATGGCCCCCGCATCCGTCGCCTGCAAGTCAACCTCCTCAGCCGCCTCGAACGCTCCTTCGAGCATCAGTCCCAGATCGCCACGCGAACAATCCTCACCCCCAGAGGCAGCCTCGGCATCTCCGCCACCGGCGACCTCACCCAAACGTCTTTGTCCGAAATCCTGAAAGCCCTCCCCAACACCAACGACATCTGGGAACTCGTCTGCCACCCCGGCTACAGCGACCCCGACCTCGACCGCGTCACCACCCGTCTCCGCCGCCATCGCGAGATCGAGCGCGAAGCCCTCCTCACCTGCATTCCCGCCAGAATGGCTCTCCCCAACCCACCCCAGCTCATCCACTTCGGCGATCTCCCAAACCTCCGATCCGAATAGCCCGCGTCGAATAGCGCCCCACCGCCGTCCAATACCCAGACTCACAGCCGCAGCCCACCCAAGAGAAGAAGACCGCAATGAAGATCGGCATCACCTGCTACCCCACCTACGGCGGCTCCGGCGTCGTCGCCACGGAACTCGGCATCGAGCTCGCCGCACGCGGTCACGAGGTCCACTTCATCACCTCCTCCCAGCCCTTCCGCCTCACCGGCCGCGAGCAGAACATCCACTTCCATCAGGTCGAGGTCTACCACTACCCTCTCTTCGAGCACGCCCCCTACGATCTCGCCCTCGCCACCCGCATGGCCGAGGTCGCCGAGTTCTACTCCCTCGACATCCTCCACGTCCACTACGCCATCCCCCACTCCGTCTGCGCCCTCCTCGCCCGCCAGATGCTCGCCGCCCGTGGCCGCCACCTCCCCTTCATCACCACCCTCCACGGCACCGACATCACCCTCGTCGGCCAGGACCGCAGCTATCTCCCCATCACCCGCTTTGGCATCACCCAATCCGACGGCGTCACCGCCATCTCCTCCCATCTCCGCGACCGCACCCGCGAGGCCTTCGCCATTGACAGCGAGATCGAGGTCATCCGCAATTTCGTCAACTGCGACGTCTACGTCCGCCGCCCCGAACTCATCGAGTCCATGCGCCCCCGCTTCGCCCTGCCCGACGAAAAACTCCTCGTCCATCTCTCGAACTTCCGCCCCGTCAAGCGCATTCTGGATGTCGTCGAGACCTTCGCCCGCATCGCCCCCGTCATCCCCTCCCGCCTGCTCCTCATCGGCGACGGCCCCGACCGCTCCCAAGCCGAGTACCTCGCCATCCGCCACGGCATTCAGGACCGCATCCACTTCCTCGGCAAGCAGGACAACGTCAACGAGCTCCTCCCCCTCGCCGACCTCATGCTGATGCCCAGCGAGATGGAGTCTTTCGGCCTCGCCGCCCTCGAAGCCATGGCCTGCGGCGTCCCCGCCATCGCCACCCGCGTCGGCGGCGTGCCCGAGCTGATCGAAGACGGCGTCAACGGTCGACTCTTCGGCGTAGGCGACGTCGAATCCATGGCCCAGGCCGCGATCGCCCTCCTGAACGATCCGGAAGCCCTGCAAACCATGGCCCGTGCCGCCCGAAAGACCGCACAAGACCACTTCTGCGCCTCCCGCATCATCCCCCTCTACGAGGAGTATTACGAACGGGTCATCAACCGCACCCACCCCCACGAAGACTCAGTTTGAAGTGGTCTGTTCCCAGCAGTCCTTGGGTATTGGCGGTGTCGATTCTTAGGGCATTGGCGGTGTCGATTCTTGGTGCTGATTAACTTTTAATCTTGTCATCCTTCCGCGCAGCGGGAGGATCTGCAGCTGCAGCAGACACTAATGCGCAAGGTAGAACAAGCAGTTGCTGTTGCCCTTGAGATAGGTCCGGGCTTCAGCCCGGACATCGATCCTGCCATCAAAACGGGGCTTTAGCCCCTGAGATATGTACTCTCTCGACAATCCCTTCACCCCAGTGGCATCTACCCCAGAACCATCCAGCATCCTCCTGCTCGGCACCGGCCTCGTCGGCTTCGCAGGCACGCTCCACCGCCGCCTCGCACAAAAGAAGGTCACTCGGCCGATACCCAGGCCGTAACCCACACACCCCTCACCTTGAGTTACCGGCTCTGGGCCAAAAATAGCCCAGGATTACGCCTAAAGCCGATTGACTCAAGAAAAATATCGTGAAGCACCATGTCAACTCTGGGATTTTTTACCATAATCAAGATTTATTGACCCAACATTCGGAATTTTCTTCACACCTCTCTACAACTGAAGTAACCTGAGTCATCTTCACACGGGGTACTTCAATGCCTTCACGGATTCTCACGGCCATCGCTGCATCGGTCCTCTCCTGTATGGTCGCGCACGCTGAAACCATCAGCTCCACGTTCACACTGGAATCCGCCTACGGCCCCTACACCGGAAGCGGAACCGTCACCTTCAACTCCTCCGCCGACACCGTAACCGTCAACGGCATCTTCGACTCCATCCCGTTCTCGATTGCCGTCTTCGATCCGCCCACGGTCACCATGGTCGATGGCGAGATTGCGGGTATCTCTGCCTCCCTCGCCCCCTCCACCTCCGTCACAACCGCAGCCGACGGCCTGTTTATGGGAGACCTTAACTTCAACGGAAATAGCTTTGAGTTCGACGGCCAACTCGGCGGTGACCACTTCCTCAGCGAGATCGGCGACATCGCCTTCACTCCGATCGCCGCTACCCCGGAACCCACCGGCCTGCTGCTCCTTGGCAGCGGTCTCCTTGGCCTCACCGGCCTGATCCGCCGTCGGCTCGCCTGACCGCAACGAACCCCTGCCGCACGAACCCTTACGAAGAGGGGGTGTCTTGACAAACACTGTCGCAAGCCACCCCTTCCACCCATCGCCTCCTCCCCCGCGATAAAACAGAGAAAAGCAAAGTCACCACCTAACCAGCCTGCTTTGAAGACTTTGCACAAATAAGGGGAGGGGGGGGTACCTGCACTAACTCCGCGTAATCGCCTTCACAGCCGCGCCCCACCCCATCTGCGCGGCTGTTCCCAACTGTGCCCACGGCCCATCGCTCGCCTCAAGAATCGGCATTGCCAGCACCACCTTCGTTCCCCGCCCTGGCCTGCTCTCAAACGAGACATCCGCCTCGCTCCCGTACAGAACCTCCATCCGCTCCCGCACGTTCCGCATCCCAATCCCGGTCCCCGGCCGCACCAGCCCACTCACCGGCGACACCGGCTCCCGCTCCGGGGCCATCCCCACCCCATCATCCTCAACTTCAAGCTCCAGCCGCCCGTTCACAATCCGGCTCCGCAGCGTCACCGTCCCGCCGCTGATCCTCGGCTCCAGCCCATGCTTGATGCTGTTTTCAATCAGCGGCTGCAACAGCATGCTCGGGACGACAATATCCAGCGTCTCCGCCGCAATCTCCTTCACCACCCGCAGCTTCGACCCGAACCGTACCACCTCGATATCCAGATAATCATCCGTAAACGCCAGCTCCTCCGAGAACGGCACAAACGCCTCGCGATCCTTCAGCAGCACCCGCAGAATATTCGCCAGTTTGACAATCATCTCCCGCGCCAGTTCCGGCTGCGACCGCACCAGCGATGTAATCGAGTTCAGCGTATTGAACAGGAAGTGCGGATTGATCTGCCGCTGCAGCGCATCCAGCCTCGCCTCGAGCAGCAGTCGCCCCTGCTCCTCCAACTGACGCTCGATCCGGATCGCATTCCATATCTTCAGCGGAATCCCCACCACCACCGGACAAGCAGCGCAGATCGCCAGCTCCACCAGCCATGATCTTGAGTACAGCTCAAAGAAGTGCCGCGGATAGTACCGGCCAAACATACTCGTCGCCAGTTGCAGCGCCGTGATAAACACCAGCAGCATGATCTGCCGGTCCAGGTGAGGCCGCCGCATATTCCGCCTCACCCATCGATAGATACTCAGGTCGATCAGCGGCGAGAACAGCCATATCTCCTCGTAGTCCACAAACCGCCCGAACGCCCCACTCAGCCCCGCCACCAACAGGTTGACCGGAAGCGCCCAGTACTCATGGTGCAACACCGCCGGCACCGCCATGGCCGCCCCACCCGCCATCGCCGCCAGTGGCCCGATAATCAGCCCCAGCAGAATCGTCGCCTCAAACGAGATATCCGCCGCCAGGAAGTTCGGCACCGTCACCCGGACCCATACGCCCAGCGTCAGCGGCACGCAGATAATCGCAACCAGCTTCAAAATCTGCCGTGGCGTCCGATCCTCCGCCAGCAGCAGGTCCTTGAATCGCGTCGACCGCGCCAGCGAGCTCGACACGGCAGCCGCCACGCCCAACTCCACCAGCAGCGTAATCAGAACAAGCTTGTTATCGGGCGCCATCACACCCTTACTCTAACTCTCCCAAAAGCGCCCTGCGCGGGCGGCGGTCCCATCGTGACATGTGATCGCTTCGCGCAGCCCTCCCGATGGTCGCAACAGAAGATCGTGACGACCAACGGGAGGAGCGACGCGAAGCGGGTATACACGTCACGGAGTGACCGCCGCCCGCGCAGGGCGCCTTTTACGGAATCAGCCGATCCCGCTTCAACTCCTCGAACAGCGCAAAGAACGACTCCCGCGTGTCCTGCTGCTCCACAAACCCCAGCCTCCGGCTCTTCCCCATATCGTTCACACACTCCAGCTCCCGTCCCAGGTCCCCATCCGTATGCCACCACGAGACCAGCCGATTTACATCCCCCTCCGCCAGCCCATACTTCGCCGCAATCCCCGCCCAAACACTCTCAGCCCCGTGCATCCTTGAAGCCAACGGCGCAATCGGCTCCGGCGGTCCCTGCGCCTCGACCCCAAAGTACGCCGCAATCTGCGGCCACAACCACCGCCACCGGAACACATCCCCATTCACCACATTGAACGCCTCGTTATGCGCCTTCGGAGTCACCGCCGCCCACTCCAGATGCCGCGCCAGCAGCCGCGCATCCGTCACATCCGTCAGCGCATTCCACTGCAGATGCGATCCCGGAAACACAAACGGCTGCCCCGTCTCCTTGCAGATCGCCGCATACACCGCCAGCGTCACCCCCATATTCATCGCGTTCCCATGCGCAAACCCGATCATCGTATGCGACCGGTGCACGCTCCACGTAAACCCCTGCCGCTTCGCCCCCGCAAACAGCAGATCCTCCTGCGTGTAATAGAAGTTCTCCCCCGGCAGCCGAGGATTCTCCTCCCGAAACGGCGTCTCCGCCGACGTTTGCCCATAGCTCTCAAACGGCCCCAGATAGTGCTTCGTCCCCGTCACCAGCGCGACATGCTTCAGCGTCTGAACCGGCTCCAGCCCCGCAAACAGGTTCTCGAGCATCGCCCCATTCACCCGCACATTCTCCTTCTCCGTCTCCTGCCGCAGCCACGTCGAGAAGAACACATCCGTCACCGGCAGCCCACTCACCGCCCGCTTCACCGCCTCTGCGTCGAGCAGATCCACCGCCACCGGCTCAACCCCAGCCATCACTCCCGGCTTGCGCGCCAGCCCATACACCCCCCACCCACGCTCCACCAGGTGCTTCGCCAGATTGATTCCCGTAATCCCGGTAGACCCGACAACCAGCGCCGTCCTCTTCTCCACTTCAATTCCTTTGCTCATCAATCCCTGTCTCCAATTCGAACTGCCAGTGCCGATAAGATGCGCCTCACCCACGATTCAACCCATCCGATTCCCGAAGCGCATCCCCTGCATCGAAACCCCTCCCCACCCCATCCAATCCCAAGAACACAACCAGGGCCAGAACCCGGAAACGTATAATCGACACTATGTCTTTTGAATCTGTACGCCAGATAGCTAATGCCGACTTGCCCACCCGCTGGGGTCACTTCCGCATTCATGGCTTCGAAGGCGTGATCGACCATCCCGAAAGCTGCAACGCCGACCTGCCCGCCCCGCTCAAGCGTATCGAGACCGCCGTCGCCCTTATCATGGGCGACATCTACGCCGAGCCGCCCATCGTCCGCATCCACTCCCAGTGCCTCACCGGAGACGTCTTCCACTCTCTCCGCTGCGACTGCCGCCAGCAGCTCGAACTGGCCCTCGCCACCATCGCCGACAAAGGCGCAGGCATCCTCCTCTACGAAAACCAGGAAGGCCGCGGCATCGGCCTCATGGCCAAGCTCCAGGCCTACGAATTACAAGACCAGGGCCTCGACACCATCGAAGCCAACCTCGAACTCGGCTTCAAAGCCGACTGCCGTCACTTCGAGCTCCCCGCAGAAATCCTCAAGCTCCTCAAAGTCCCCGCCGTCCGCCTCATCACCAACAATCCCGAAAAGGTCGAGGCACTCGTCCAGGCCGGGATCGAAGTCGTCGAACGCATCTCCGCCGAAGTTCCCAGCGAACCCACCTTTGAGCGCTACCTCCAGGTCAAACGCGAGAAGATGGGCCACCTCGTCAGTTAAGCTCTCGTCTCGCTATTCAGCGAACTCCGCGTTCCTCTTCGTCTCT
>Ga0302314_10007172_pt1 | contig 20075 bp, 19 predicted proteins | sample III_Palsa_N2_3_FD_200533 | JGI IMG/M metagenome (GOLD analysis project Ga0302314, IMG submission 200533) | Peat permafrost microbial communities from Stordalen Mire near Abisko, Sweden - III_Palsa_N2_3 | ecosystem: Environmental > Terrestrial > Soil > Palsa > Peat permafrost | place: Sweden... | reverse complement strand
AAAGCATACAAATCCAGGGAAGAGGCGACGATTTGCCTCATTCGGCAAAAACTTCTGCAAGAAGTCCCCCCATAGCACCGCTGAATAGTGTTTCGAGGCTCCGAAAATAGCGTACTCCAAAGCTGACAGTCACGAGTGGCGGCTTCGGGCCGACTCCGGAAGCTCATTTCCAACTTTCGACAATCCCGTCGCCGCGCGGACAAAGCATGTTGTCGGCCGGCACCGCAACGAAGCGCTTCTTCGCATCGTCGATCTTCCATGCAGCCTTCGCCGGCAGTTCCGCGGCGCCGGCCTTGTCTTCCAGCATCGCAATCACCTCGTGGCCTGGTGGACCGCCCTTGCAGCTGCCTTCAAACGCAAGCGAGATTCCGGGTTTGGCGGGGACTTTCAGGGCGTCGCGGACGATCGAGCGATGATCGGCGATCGCCACGTAGGTCGCGCCGCAAATCTTCCACCAGATTTCAGCGCCCCAGTCGAGCTCGTCTCCGCCCAGATCCTTGAGCCCAAGGTCCTTGCGGCTTGCTTCCGTGGCCTCGACCGGACCGTCGGGCATGTGCCGGCCCCGCAGCGCCTTGGCGATGTCCGTGCCGCAGCTCATGCCATCGAATCCTTCCGCGGCAGCGGCGCTGCCGCAGGCTGTGGACAGGAGCAGCAAGGAAAAGAGATGCCGTTTCATGAGTCGTCCCCCTTCGAGGCGTTTGGTGGACTCATTTAAGGCGCCTTCGCCAGGTCCCGCAAGCCTGCTGCCGCCGGTAGCATACGCCGCTGCTACCTGGTCTCTGCTCCATGCACGCCATGTACACCATGTACGCCATGGATGCCGCTTTTCCAGGACTGGCATCCATGGCATACATGGGAGCCTTGCTTAATGGTTCGGAGGAACTGCCGTCCTTCCACGGCCAACACTCCCCATCGCCAAACCCGATATGCCCCGCCCTGACTTGTCTCCGCTCCATGGATGCCATGTATGCCACTGTTTTAGCACTGGCACCCATGGCATCCATGGCACACATGCGGAAGCCGGCGCGGCTGAACCCGGCCCTGCTTCAGACCATTTCCATGTCGCTCGGACCCCAGAAGGCCCGCATCGAGGTGAATTTGCCGTCCTCGTTGAAGGTCATCACGTCGATGACGCGGATCACGGCGTTGCCCTGCGGCATGTTGAGCAGCACGTCGAAGGCCATGGCGGCGGAATTGCCGTGGGAGGCGCGCACCGGGGCGGCCAGGGCCAGGCGGGCGCCGGTGGCGATGGACATTTTGTAGAAGGCGGCGATCTTGTCCTTGCCGCTCATCACCGCCTTGCCCACCGGGTCTTCCACGGTGGCGTCGTCGGCGTAGAGGGCGGCGACGCCGTCCGCGTCGGAGCGGTTGAAGGCGTCGATGTAGGCCTGCATCCCCTGTTTCATCAGTTTTTCGCTGGGCATCCGGTTATTCCGTTGGTCGGGCAGAGAGAGCCACTACGCACCGTAAAGGCGCATCGCTGGCGCGAAATGTCAATCTGCAATGCTCCGCCGGGCGGCTATGCTCCAGAATCGTCCGTTCGGGTTAAACACTGGCATATACTTAGGCCATTGAGCTCAGGCTACCCCTAGGGGTAGCCTCTCAGTTGCGAAAGGACCGGACCAGAAGAACCGATCGAATATGAGGCTGCACCGCTGGCGTCCATACCAAATCCCATAGACGCCAGGGGCGAAGCTCGGCATGACAGAGTGAGGAGGGTCAATGCCTTTGGTAGCGAAGTCGACATTTACCGACAATGAAGGGTCCATCGGCCGCGCCGGCGGCAAGTTTTCCCTGGATAACCTGGCCGAGGCCGTGGGCCTGGCGCCGCTCGACCGCCTGATCGGCGCGATCTACGAGGGCGCGATGGAATCGCCGCCGTGGCAGGCCGCGCTGCAATTGATGCGCGACAGCCTGCAGGCCGCCCACGTCACCCTGATGCTGCGCCCGCCGTCCTCGGAAAACGCCGGCGTGATGATCAATACCGGCACCGTCACCAAGCAGGGCATCGAGTCCTACGAAACCCATTTCTTCTCGATGGATCCGTTCGTGCGCCTGGCCGAGGGCGAGGTGGTCACAGCCGAGGAGCTGATCGGCAAGCAGTGGCTGCAAAGCACGGTGTACCAGGAATACCTGCGCCCGCTCGGCGTGCGCCACCTGCTCGGCGCCGACATCTACACCAAGGAAGGCATCGAGTGCCGTCTGCGCATCACCCGCTCGCACGAGGCCCAGCCCTTCAGCAGCGAGGACAAGGCGCTGATCCGCTTCCTGCTGCCGCACCTGAAGCGCTCGATCCAGCTGCATGCGCGGCTCGATTTCCTCGAATGCGAGCGGCAGCTGTTCGCCGGTACGGTCAACCGCATGCTGCTCGGCATCATCAGCTTCTCGCAGAACGGCACCCTGCTCGAAACCAACCAGGAAGCGCGCCGCATTCTGTCGGAGAAGGATGGCATCTGGCTCAGCGGCAACAATCTGTCGGTGGAAGTGACGCAGGAAGGCCGCGAGCTGCAGCGCATGGTGCGCCAGGCGCTCAGCGGCACTGTCGCCGACAAGGGCCCGGGCGTGGTCGAAGCCATGTCCGTCACCCGCCCCTCCGGCCGCGCCAAGCTCGGCGTGCTGGTGCGGCAGATTCCGCTCGGCACCTGGTCGGAAAGCCGCCAGCGCCCGGCCGTGGCGGTATTCCTGCGCGATCCGGAATCCAGCTCGGCCCAGCCCTCGCACGAACTGGTGCGCCGGCTGTTCGGCCTGACCCGCATGGAAGCCGCCCTGGCCCTGCTGCTGGCCGAGGGCCTGACCCTGGACGAGGCGGCGGAGAAGATGGACGTGCGCCGCAACACCGCGCGCACCCATCTGCGCTCGATCTTCTGCAAGACCGGGGTGACGCGGCAGACCATGCTGGTGAGGCTGTTGCTGAACAGCGTGATCACGCTCGGCTGAGCAAGATTCCAGCCGCACTCGCCGTGGGTGGAATCAAGGTCGGGCCTTAGGTGGAACTGCGCGAACTCGCCTTCCTCGCCTGCCGCCTGACGGCCCTGTACTGGGGTTTGCGCGCGCTGCAACTGGCGCCGCTCCTGGCCAGGCTGCCCTGGCAGCAGCACCTCAGCTTCTTCATCCTGTGGACCGAACTGGCCGTGCCGGCACTGTGGGCCGTGCTGGCCGCGGCCTTGTGGATATTCGCCGATGGCATGGCGCATCTGGTCAGCCGGCAGCGCGCGACGCGCCGCTACGCCAAGGCCTCGCGCGAGGACATCCAGTACCTTGCTTTTCTCGCCCTGGGCCTGGTCGTTGCCGCCGATGGCCTCATCGCCCTGGTGCAGGACTTGCTCGACGGTACCATTCCGCTGCATCTGGCGCAGGTCGACAGCGAGGCGCTGGCGGTACTGGCCGTGATCCTGGTCCGAATCCTCATGGGCCTGTGGCTGATTCTCGGCGCTTCCGGCCTGGTGGCGGGGCTGGACTGGCTGAGAGGCAAGGACGAAGACCTCAAACCCCTCGCCAGAACCGGCGACGAACCGAACACCGCAAGCCTGCTACGCGAGCTGCTGGCCAGCGGCGGCAGCGCCGGGCTGAGCCGCCTGAACGAACTGGCGCTCAGCCTCAAGGCCGAAGCCGAGGGCGCGGCCCTGCGCATGGTCAAGTCCTCGATCGAGGCGGTGATCGCCTCGGTGGAACGGCGCCGGCCCGATTTCGGCGCCGCCGCCGCGCCCGACGGGGCGGTGACCATCGCCTTCAGCGACATGGAGGGCTTCTCCGCCATGACCGAGCGCCTCGGCGACCGCAAGGCGCATGGGGTGATCAAGACCCACAACGCCATCGTCCGCGCGGCGCTGAAGGCGCACGGCGGGCAGGAGGTGGAGTTGCAGGGCGACGGCTTCCTGCTGGCTTTCCCCGCCCCGGCCGAAGCCCTGCGCTGCGCCGCCGACATCCAGCGCGCCTGCGCCAAGCACAGCGCCCGCCGAGGCGCCGAGCCGATCCGCGTGCGCATCGGCCTGCACTGCGGCACGCCGATCAAGGAGGGCGACCGCTTCTTCGGCATCACCGTGATTCTCGCCGCGCGCATCGCCGCCCAGGCCGGCGGCGGCGAAATCCTGCTGTCCTCGGATCTGCATGAGCTGGTCGGGAGCGAAGGCGGCTTTGTCTTCGGCGACAGCCGCGAAGCCGCGCTGAAGGGACTGGCGGGCACGCACCGCATGTTTCCGCTGCTGTGGGAGCGCAGCGCTCGCCCGTAGCCCGGGAAGCGCGCAGGGCTACCCGGGGGCTGCAAGGACTCGGCCATCCCCGGCGACGCTCAGGCCGCGAGCTTCTGTTCCAGCCAGCCCTGCGCCCGGTAGAACGCCAGCGCATCGGCCAGCGACTCGTAAGTAGGACGCGGCGCGAAGCCCAGTTCGCGCTCGGCCTTGGCGTGCGACACCACCGTATTGGAGACGCTGGCGCGCAGCACGCCGGGCGTGAACAGCGGCGGCTTGCCGCTGAAGCGCGAGGCCATCGTGGTGAACGGCAGCATGGCCCAGGCCACCCACAGCGGCATCACGGCCTTGGGCATGGTCACGCCGGTCAGCTCCTGCCAGTAGCCGTTGATGGTGCGCAGGTCATGCACCGCTCCGGTCAGCAGATAGCGTTCGCCGCGCCGGCCCCTGGCGGCAGCGGCGAGCATGCCGGCAGCTACGTCGCGCACGTCGATGTAGTCGCTCACCACTTCCATCAGCATCGGAATGCGCTGGTGGTACAGATCGATCAGCGCTTTGCCCATCAGAGAAGGCTCGTAGTCCTGCGGGCCAATCATGGTGCCGGGGCTGACCACCACGGCATCGAGGCCGCATTCGCTCACCAACTGCTGGATCAATTGCTCAGCCAACGCCTTGCAGCGGTGATAGTCGCAGGGCTCGTCCAGGGCCAGCGGCCGCGTCTCGTCCAGCGGCTGTTCCAGCGGATGGCGCACCAGGGCGTGATGCGAGGAGCAGTGCACCAGTCGGATGCCGCGCTTGAGACAGGCTTCGGCCACCGTGCGCGTGCCCTCGACATTGACCGCGCGGATGCTGCCGTCGCGGTCCTTGTCCAGATTGACCTTGGCAGCGAGATGGAACACCAGCTCCGTGCCATCGACCAGCCGCGCCACATCGTCGGCCGACAACACCGAGCCGCGCACCAGTTCCACGTCGAGACCAGTCAGCGAAGCCGGCATGGCCGCGCCGGGTTCCAGCACGCGCACGCTGTCGCCGCGCTGCAGCAGCGCTCGCACCAGCGAACAGCCCAGTCGGCCGCCACCACCTGTTACGGCTACGCGCATTGTCGCTCCCCCGCTATGCTCAGGATGAGAAATTCCCGCCTACAGCGGCGGCAGCTTCTTGCCGTGCTTGGCCAGGTAATGCGCGGTGATGTTCGGCACCTCGGTGACCGGCGTCACGATCTCGAACACGCGCTCGTAGCTGGCGTACTGGATCAGCCACTTGCCGTTGCGCTTGACGTAGCGGTCCTTGTACAGCGAAGACCCGTCGGTGATGATCTTGTGGCGCAGGTCGAGGAACCAGTCCTTCAAGTACCAGGTGCCGGTGGCCTCGGTCGGCGACTGGAAGTCGATTTCCGGATGGTTGACGTGATGAAAGGCGATCGCTTCCGAGTGGAAGGCGTTTTCCAGCGCCTCGATGATCTTGTCGCGCCCCTGCACCTCGAAACGGTAGGTGCCGCCGACATAGCAGACGCCGGCATCCTCGGTGAACAGTTCGCGCACTTCTTTGATGTTGGCGGTATCGATGCAGCGGCAATAGGCGTATTTGAGGCGCTTGATCAGCTCCAGGTCTTCCAGGGGCAGGGACATGTATTTTCCTCCGTTTTATTGGGTGACAATCGAGCGGGTCAACTCGCTCCGCTTTTACTTCAAAACTAAAATTGATGCGTCATTCCGGCGAAAGCCGGTATGCAGTGATTAAGGCGCGCATTCCGAATCCCTGGATTCCGGCTTTCGCCGGAATGACGCTGCTACCGGTTCCGGCCTAGATACCAAAGCCACCCGACACATTGATCTGCTGCCCGGTGATGTAGCCGCCGCGGGTGGAGGCCAGGAATACGGCGGTATGGCCGATTTCCTCCGGCTTGCCCCAGCGCTTCAGCGGCAGCAGCTTCTGCGTCTCGTCGATCCAGGCCTGGTCGAACACGCCGCGCTTGAGCAGTTCCAGGAACATGCCGGCTTCGATCACGCCCACCAGCACGCTGTTGGCGCGGACGTTGTTGCGCCCCTCTTCCTTGGCGATGCCTTTGATCAGCGCCTCGTTGGCCGCCTTGGGCGCAACGGAGAGTCCATCCTTGGGCGGCCACCAGACGTGGCCGGCCGAGCCCAGGTGTACGTAGGAGCCGCCGCCGGCCGCGCGCAGCTTCGGCAGCGTTGCCTGCACCACGTTGAAGAAACCCATCACCTCGGTGTCGATGGAGCGCTTGTACAGGGCATGGCTGGTCTCGCCCAGTAGCACCTGCTCCACCACCGGGCCGGCGGCGAACACTACCGTATGGATGCGGCCATGCTCCTTCAGCGCCGCCTCCACCGCCGCTTCCACCTGCTTCGGGTCGGTGACGTCGGTGGCGTGGATGCTGGCCTTGCGGCCCGCGGCGCGGATCTCGCCGGCGACGCGCTCTGCCACGTCCTTCTTCGAGCGGTAGGCGATGGCGACGTCGGTGCCGGACTTGGCGAATGTGACAGCCACGGCCTGGCCGATGCCGCCGCTGCCACCGAATACCAGTACCGCGCCCTGCGGGAAATCGTTCTGCTGCATTTTATGTCTCCTCCGGTTGAATGCATTATTGGGAGACGGCGGGGGCCGGGCATCATCCATTGAGACGACCAGCCGCGGTCATCTATCCAGACGATGCGGCCGGGCCGGTCTTCGCCGAAGGTTGATCCACAAGAAAATCACGGAGGAGCAGCGATGGACGACCCCGACAAGGCCGCGCTGCGGCTGCTGCTGGACCGACAGGCGATTCAGGATTGCATCCATCGCTATACCCGCGGCGTCGACCGGCTGGACCGCGAACTGCTGCTGTCGGCCTATCATGCCGACGCCATCGACGACCACGGCGCCTTCGTCGGCAAGCCGGCGGACTTCGCCGACTGGGCCCTGCCCCATCATCGCGAACACCAGAAGACCACCTATCACCTGGTTCTCAACCACAGTTGCGAACTGGACGGCGACAGTGCGCACAGTGAGACCTATTGCGTCTATATCGGCGTCAACAAGAGCGGCACGGTCGACGTCATCGGCAACCGCTACATCGACCGGCTGGAGCGCCGCGACGGGCGCTGGGCCATCGCGCGGCGGGTCTGCGCGGTGGAATGGGTCAGCAGCCTGCCGGGAGAATCCCAGGTCGATCCGCAGATGCGCGAGGCGGTGGCTGCCTTGATGCTCAACGCCAAGTCGGCACGCGACCGCAGCGATATTTCCTACCAGCGGCCGCTGGAAATTTCCCGGGGGAGCAGCAGAACATGAACAGCAAGACCTACGGCCCGATCCGCCAGATCGCCTACATCGTGGAAGACCTCGATGCTGCCATCCGCCACTGGATCGCCTTCGCCGGCATCGGCCCCTGGACGGTTTACAGGAACACCAGCATGCGCGGCCACTGCCGCGGCGCGGACACGACGGTGAAGATGAACGTGGGCCTGTCCTACCAGGACGAGGTGCAGATCGAGCTGATCCAGGTCACCAGCAAGACGCCCTCGCCCTACCAGGACGCCAGCGGCCGCAGCCTGATCGGCATGCACCACATCGCCTGGCTGTCGCGGGATATCGACGGCGACGTGGCCAGGGCCAGGCAGCGCGGCCTGGTGCCGGCCTTCGAGGCCAGCAACGGCGTGGTGCGAGTGGCCTACATGGAATCCGCCGCCGCGCCGGGCATGCTGCTGGAATTCATCGAGGCGGCACCGGTAGTGCTGGACAGCTTTGCCAGCGGCATCCAGGCGGCGCGGGAGTGGGACGGTCGCAGCAATCCGTTGCTTGTGATCGATTTCGAAGCTTAGTTACTGAACTCCCCAATAGTCCACGCAGACGATGCGGCTGTCGCGGGGCTGGCTGAATGTTCACCGCATAAATCCATAAGCCAAACCATGCGAGGAGCAGCGTGAACGAACTCAATAACAAGGTTGCCATCATCACCGGCGCGTCCAGCGGCATCGGCCGCGCCGCCGCCCTGCGTTTCGCCGAGGAAGGCGCCCGGCTGGTGCTGGCCGACATCGGCGCCGAGGCCGGCGAGGCGCTGGCCGCCGAGCTGTGCGGCAAGGGCAGCGAAGCCATCTTCGTGCGCACCGATGTGTCGAAAGCCGCGCAATGCGAAGCGCTGGTGCATGCCGCCGTGGCGAAGTTCGGCCATCTCGATGCCGCCTTCAACAACGCCGGCATCTCCGACGGCCCCCTGCCTCCCGGCACCATCGACTATCCGCTGGAGCTATGGGACCGCCTCATCGCAGTGAACCTGTCCAGCGTGTTTTACTGCCTGCGCTACCAGGTGCGCGCCATGCTCAACAACGGCGGCGGCGCCATCGTCAACACCGCCTCCATCGCCGGGCAGATCGGATTTGCCGGGGTGCCGGGCTATGTCGCCAGCAAGCACGGCGTGGTCGGCCTGACCAAGACCATCGCCATCGAGTACGGCGCCAAGGGCGTGCGCTGCAACGCGGTTGCGCCCGGCATTATCGAAACGCCGATGACCCGGCCGGTGTTCGAGGTGCAGCAATTCCGCGACATGGTGGCGGCCACGGTGCCGAGCGCACGCGTCGGCACGGCGGAGGAAATCGCCAATATGGCGGTGTGGCTGTGCTCGGACCGGGCGTCTTATGCCAATGGGGCGGTGTTCGCTGTGGACGGCGGGTTTTTGGCGCGCTGAACTATCACCCTGCGTCATCCCCGCGCAGGCGGGGATCCAGTTCTAGCGCGGTACAAAGTCAAAACTGGGTCCCCGCCTGCGCGGGGACAACGATGTGAGGAAATGGCGCCCTTAACTCTTGTTCGCGCTCGCCGCCGCCAGAAACGCCGGCCGCTCACCCCCGCCATGCAGCAGCAGATTGATGCCCGAGGCGTAGGCAGCGGCAGGCGAGGACAACCAGACGCAGGCATCGCCGATCTCCGCCGGCTCGGCCAGCCGTCCCTGCGGAATGGTGGCGGCCACGGCGGCCAGCCCGGCTTCGTCCCCGTAATGCAGGTCGGACTGCTCGGTGCGGACCAGGCCGGGGCTGACCGCGACCACCCGCACTTTCGGCGCCCATTCGACCGCCAGCGACTGCGTCAGGCTGAGAATCGCCGCCTTGGCCGCGCCGTAGGCGGCAGTGCCCGGCGAGGGGCGCGAACCGCTGACGCTGCCGATGAAGACGATCACCCCGCCTTCTTCCCGCGCCTGCATCAGGGCGTTGGCCTTCTGCGCCAGGTGCAGCGGCGCCAGCAGGTTGAGGGCGATGATCGATTCGTGAAAGCGCGGCGAAACCTTGTCCGCCATGGCGAAGGGCGCGCCGCCGGCATTGTTGACCAGCACGTCGAGTCGGCCATGACGCTGGGCGATCCCCGCGAACAGGGCATCGACCGCGGCACGGTCGCGCACGTCGGCGGCGATGAATTCGGCGCTGCGTCCCTGGTATTCCGGCAAGCTGGCGGGCTGCTCGCGGCCGCAGATCACCACCGTGGCGCCGCTGGCCAGAAAGCGCTCGCTGATGCCGCGCCCGATGCCCTTGCCGCCGCCGGTGACGAGCACGACTTTGCGCTGATCCACTGTGAATATCCCTCTTTCGCGGTTGAACAGGTTGTAAAGGCGCAATCCTAGGTGATTGTCGTGGCTCTTACTGTAGTCCAAAAGGATGAAGCCCTGACAAGGCCTTGGAGTGAACAATTGCATCCATCCGCAGGGCCGCGGTAAACCATCGCGGGCGCCGGCTCCATCATCCAGTTCCGAGACCAGGACCCATGTCGAGCAAACCCGTTCCAGAAGGCCACTACGTCAAGCTCCCCAACGGGCATCGCATTCATTACCTCGACCAGGGCAAGGGCCCGGTGCTGGTATGGCTGCACGGCTCAGGCTCGGGTGCCGGCGGCTACAGCAACTTCAAGGGCAACTACCCCTTCCTGGGCGAACACGGCTATCGCAACATCGTCATCGACCTGCTCGGCTACGGTTACTCCGACAAGCCGGACAATATCGAGTATCCGATCGAGCTGTTCGTCGAGTGCGTCAAGCAGACGCTGGACCACATCGGCCTCAGCCAATACACGCTGATCGGCAACTCGCTCGGCGGCGCCATCGCGCTGCGCTTCGCGGTGGATCACCCCAAACAGGTCGAGAAACTGGTTTTGCTGGCGCCGGGCGGCATCGAGAACCAGCCGGACTACTTCCTGATGCCGGCGATGGCGACGATGAAGGAAGTGTTCATGTCCGCCACGCCGGTCACCGAGGAGCGTCTGCGCTACTTCTTCGAGGAAGCAATGGTGGTCGACAAGCGCTTCATCGACGACCAGCTGGTGCGCGAGCGCTTCGAAATGATGAAGCTGCAGAACCCGCAGGTGATCAAGACCATGAAGGTGCCGAACATGGCCGACCGCCTGGGCGAGATCAAATGCCCGGCACTGGGCTTCTGGGGCATGAACGAGAAGCTGATGCCGGAGACCGGCATCCTCAAGCTGGCCAAGGGCATGCCGAACATGCGCATGATCCTGGTGCCCAAGGCCGGCCACTGGGTGATGATCGAGCACCGCGAGCTGTTCAACCGCATGATTCTCGACTTCCTGAAGAACGGCTGATGCTCGAACCAGGCAGGATCGCCGCCCTCGGCGACGAACTCTACGCCGCCCTGCGCGGCCGCTATGTGCTGGACCCGCTAACCGCGCGCGAAGCCGCCATCGACATCGACGACGCCTACAGGATCTCGCTGCATATGCTGAAGTGCCGCGAAGCCGGCGGCGAGCGCGTCATCGGCAAGAAGATCGGCGTCACCAGCAAGCCGGTGCAGGACATGCTGGGCGTGCACCAGCCGGACTTCGGCTTCCTCACCGACCGCATGCATGTCGCCGACGGCAGCCGCGTCAGCATGGCCGCCGCCGGCCTGATCCAGCCGCGCGCCGAGGGCGAAATCGCCTTCATGCTGAAGCAGGACCTGCGCGGCCCGGGCATCACCGAGGAGCAGGTGCTCGACGCCACCGAGTATGTCTCGCCCTGCTTCGAGATCGTCGACTCGCGCATCCGCGACTGGAAGATCCGCATCCAGGACACGGTGGCCGACAACGCCTCCTGCGGCGTCTTCGTCATCGGCGCCGCCCGCATCGCGCCGCGCGATCTGGACCTGGCGGCGGTGAAGATGGACATTCACAAGAACGGCGCCCACATCGCCAGCGGCACCGGCGCCGCGGTGCAGGGTCACCCGGCCACCGCCGTGGCCTGGCTGGCCAATACCCTGGGCCGTTTCGGCATTCCCTTTCTCGCCGGCGAAATCATCCTGTCGGGTTCGCTGGCGCCGCTGCTGCCGATCACCCCCGGCGACCGCTTCGACATGAGCCTTACCGGCATCGGCACCGCCTCGATTTCCTTCGAGGCCTAATCAGAGTTCCCATGAAAAAGATCAAATGCGCCATCATCGGTCCCGGCAACATCGGCACCGACCTGCTGTACAAGCTGCGCCGCAGCAAGCTGCTGGAGCCGGTGTGGATGGTCGGCGTCGATCCGACCAGCGAAGGCCTGGCACGCGCCCGTGAGTTCGGCCTGAAGACCACCGACCAGGGCGTCGACGGCCTGGTGCCGCATGTGATCGCCGACGGCGTGCAGATCGCGTTCGACGCCACCTCGGCCTATGTGCATGCCGAGAATTCGCGCAAGCTGAATGCGCTGGGCGTGATGATGATCGACCTCACCCCGGCCGCCATCGGACCCTACTGCGTGCCGCCGATCAATCTCAAGGCCCACGCCGGCAAGCGCGAGATGAACGTCAACATGGTTACCTGCGGCGGCCAGGCGACGATCCCGATGGTCTACGCCGTGTCGCGCGTGCAAAAGGTGAAGTACGCCGAAATCGTGGCGACGGTGTCGTCCAAGTCGGTCGGCCCGGGCACGCGCAAGAACATCGACGAGTTCACCCGCACCACCGCCGGCGCGGTGGCCAAGATCGGCGGCGCCGACGAGGGCAAGGCCATCATCGTCATCAATCCGGCCGAGCCGCCGCTGATCATGCGCGACACCATCCACTGCCTCACCGCGGATGCGCCGAAGCAGGCGGAGATCGAGAAGTCGGTGCTGGAGATGATCGCCGAGGTGCAGAAATACGTGCCCGGCTACCGCCTGAAGAACGGCCCGGTGTTCGAGGGCAACCGCGTCACCACCTATCTCGAAGTGGAAGGCTTGGGCGACTTCCTGCCCAAGTACGCCGGCAATCTGGACATCATGACCGCCTCGGCCACCCGTACCGCCGAGATGTTCGCCGAGGAACTGCTGGCCGGCCGCCTCAATCTGGAACCGGTGGCGGCCTGATTCTCCCCCTCTCCCCTTGGGGGAGAGGGATGGGGTGAGGGGTAGGCACAGCGATGAAGTTTCGTGTAGCGACCACCCCGCACCCAACCCACACCCCCCAGGGGCGAGGGCTTTCAAGACACAGCGGGATCGAAGGAGCAGCACCATGAATTTGCAAGGCATCAAGATCAAAGTGCATGACATGTCCCTGCGCGACGGCATGCACCCGAAGCGACACCAGATCACCATCGAGCAGATGCGTACCATTGCCAGGGGCCTCGATGCGGCCGGCGTGCCGCTGATCGAGGTGACCCATGGCGACGGCCTCGGCGGCGCCTCGGTCAACTACGGCTTTCCCGCCGCCAGCGACGAGGAATACCTGCGCGCGGTGATTCCGGAGATGAAGCACGCCAAAATCTCGGCTCTGCTGCTGCCCGGCATCGGCACCGTCGACCACCTACACATGGCGGCCGACTGCGGCGTCACCACCATCCGCGTCGCCACCCATTGCACCGAGGCCGACGTCTCCGAGCAGCACATCTCGGAAGCCCGCAAGATGGGCCTGGATACGGTGGGCTTCCTGATGATGGCCCACATGATCCCGCCGGAGCAGATTCTGCAACAGGCCCTGCTGATGGAAAGCTACGGCGCCAACTGCCTCTACGTCACCGACTCGGCCGGCTACATGCTGCCGCACGACGTGACGGCGCGCATCGCCCTGCTGCGCGACAAGCTCAAGCCGGAAACCGAGATCGGTTTCCATGGTCATCACAACCTGTCGATGGGCGTGGCCAACTCCATCGCCGCGGTCGAAGCCGGCGCGCGCCGCATCGACGGCGCCTGCGGCGGCCTCGGCGCCGGTGCCGGCAACACGCCGACGGAAGTGTTCGTGGCGGTTTGCAACCGCATGGGCATCGAAACCGGAGTGGACGTTTTCAAGGCCTCGGACGTGGCGGAAGACCTGATCCAGCCGATTCTCGACTTCCCCATCCGCATCGACCGCAATGCCCTGACCCTGGGCTATGCAGGCGTCTACTCCTCCTTCCTGCTGTTCGCGCAGCGGGCGGAAAAGCGCTATGGCATCTCGGCGCGCGAAATCCTGCTCGAACTGGGCCGGCGCAAGATGGTCGGCGGCCAGGAAGACATGATCGAGGACGCCGCCCTGACCATGGCCAAGGAACGCAAGCTGCAAAGCGCCTGATTGTCGCCCTGAGTTGCAGGGAAGCGGCGCCCCACAATGGGGCGCCGCAGTCGCCATACGCCGTGGAATGGCGCTCAACTACTCCAAACAGGTGATGCCATCGTCACCTCAGCCCACTATTGTCCAGCCAGAACAAGTAGTTGGCGGCCTCGTAGCCGCCGACACTGCCCGGGGACAGCGGCACTGAGCAGTTGCAAAGGAAGGCCCTGGCGAACCCGAACAGTGCGCACGGCTTCGCTCATGCCAGCTTTGCGGCCGTATCGGACCCGCTTCTCTCCCGAGGTCTCAGGATGGCAGGCGCCGGAATGGCGCTGCCAGGTGCGGAAAGGGAGTAAGGGCGATGAACCTGCGGCGTTTGCTGCCGGCGGTACTGGTAGGCGTGGCGATCGGCGTGCTGATCTTCCTGCTGCGCATGACGCAGAGCGTGGACAGCGAGCTCCATCTGCAGCGGCTCGACAACCTGCAGGCGCTCAACACCCTCGACGTGCAGTTCAACCGCGTGCTGACACAGGCCCACGTGGCTGCGCTGATGACGGAGGGCGACGAGCGCGCCGTACTCACCGACCAGCTCGGCGACGCGCTGGACAAACTGGATACCGGCAAGCAGTCCCTGCACGGCCTCAGCCCGGAGCTGGACCAGGCGCTGGACCAGTTCCTCGACACCATCAGGGACAAAGTGCTGCTCGGCCTCGACTTCCAGGCCCGCACCACGCAGGCCAACCAGCGCCTGCTCAACAGCGCCAGCTCGGTGCCGGTCAAGGTCGACGCCGCGGTGGCCGCGGCCACTCCGGCGGTGCGCGCCAAGGCGAAGAATCTCGGCGAGCAGCTCAAGGCCCAGGTGGTGGACCTGAGCGTGACGCCCTCGCCGACCAACCAGTCCGATATCCACGCCATGGTCGACGCCCTCGACCAGCTCGGCGCCGGGCAGCCGGCCGCTTACAAGGACGCGATGGTGCAACTGCGCTACGCCGCCGCCGATGTGATCCAGGACAAGGAAGAGCTGGTCGGCACCCTGCGCAAGTTCCTCGACCGGCCCACCGGCCCGCAGCTGCAGAAAGTGGAGCAGCAGTATTCGGCCTGGTACGCCACCCAGGTTGCCACGGCCGGCAAGTACCGCCTGGCGCTGGTGGCCTATGCCGCCGTGCTGCTGGGCGTGCTGGGCTGGCTCGGCCTGCGCCTGCGCAGCAGCTACCGCGACCTGGACCGCGCCAACGCCGGCCTGACCCGCGCCAACGAAACCCTGGAAGCGCAGGTGGAGTCGCGCACCCACGATCTGAGCGCCGCGCTGACGGACCTGCGCTCCTCGCAGGCGCAGTTGGTGCAGTCGGAAAAGATGGCCTCGCTTGGCCAGATGGTGGCGGGGGTTGCCCACGAGATCAACACTCCGCTGGGCTATGCGCGCAGCAATACCGAGATCGTGCGCAATTCCCTGGCCGATGTGCGCGGCCTGTGCGCGGCGCAGCAGAAGGCGCTGAGCCTGCTGGCCGCGCCGGATGCCAGCGAAGCGGAAATCGCCGCGGCCATGGACGAAGCCGAGGCACAGCGCCAGTCGGTCAGCCCCGAGGAACTGATGGGCGATCTGCACGGCCTGCTGCAGGACACCGACCACGGCCTCGGCCAGATCAGCGAGCTGGTATCGAGCCTGAAGGATTTCTCGCGCCTCGACCGCTCGCGCAACGACCTGTTCGGCGTCAACGACGGCATCGACTCTGCCCTCAAGATCTGCCAGAACCAGTTCAAGGGCCGCGTCGAAGTGATCAAGCAGTACGGCGAACTGCCGCAGATCGAGTGCTCGCCGTCGCAGCTCAACCAGGTGTTCCTCAACCTGTTCACCAACGCCGCCCAGGCCATCGAAGGCAATGGCCGCATCTATGTGCACACCCTGGTCGAGGCGGGCGGCGTCGGCGTGCGCATCCTCGATACCGGCTGCGGCATGAGCGAGGACGTACGTAGCCGTATCTTCGAGCCCTTTTTCACCACCAAGCCGGTCGGCAAGGGCACCGGGCTTGGCCTGTCCATCGTTTTCCGTATCATTGAGGAACATGGCGGCCGGATCGACGTGCGCTCCACCCCGGGCAAGGGCAGCGAATTCGTGATCCACTTGCCGCTCAGACAAAAAAGATCGGCGGAAACGGCTCAGGAAGCGGTTCCGGTCGCCGCGTAGGAGGAAGAAATCTCAATGAATGCGCCCGCCGCCAAGGCCAGAGTGCTGTTCGTCGACGACGAACCGCGCGTGCTGACCACCATGCGCATGCTGTTCCGCGCCCACTACGAGGTGTATTTCGCCGAGAGCGGCACCCAGGCGCTGGAATTGTTGCGCAAGCAGCCGGTGGACGTGGTGGTCAGCGACCAGCGCATGCCCGGCATGAGCGGCATCGAACTGCTGCGGGCGGCGCGCGACCTCAATCCCAACGCCATGCGCATCCTGCTCACCGGCTACTCCGACCTCAACGCCATCATCGGCTCGATCAACGAGGGCGAGATCTTCCGCTTCGTCAACAAGCCCTGGTCGAACGAGGACCTGTCCACCACGGTGGCCCGCGCCGTCACCGCAGCGCGGGTCAGCGCCGCGGTCGCGGTCCGCTCCGGCGAAACGGTCGCGGCGGCGCCCATCGGGCCGCTGCCGGCGGTGCTGGTGATGGACGACGACGAGCGCGTGCCGGCGCAGATCCAGGCAATCCTGGGCAAGGAATGCCGCGTCTTCGGCGCCACCACCATGAGCGAGGCGGTGGACCTGCTGGAGCGCGAGCACATCGGCGTGGTCATCTCCGACACGCGGGTGCAGGATCATCCGGTGGTCAACCTGATCAGTACGCTGAAGCAGCATCACCCGGAACTGGTGTCGGTGATCCTGACCGAGCGCGCCGATGCCGGTGCCGCCATCGACCTGATCAATCAGGGCCAGATCTACCGCTTCATCACCAAGCCGATCATCGACAACGCCTGCAAGATCACGGTCAATTCGGCGCTGAAGCAGCACGAGCGCCTGAAGGAAAGCCCGGAACTGCATCAGCGCTACGAAGTGGCGCAGACGCCGGAACCGCCGCCGCCGACCTCCGGCAGCGGGCGCCTGCTCGACCGCATCCGCTCCTTGCGCTCCTGGGTCACACGCCGCGCCTAGGCCCCCGAAACGGCCCCTGAAACAGCCTCAAAACGCATGGAAATGAGGCTTGGTTCAGCATCGATGTTTAGTCCGAATAGATGAAGCCCCGACCGTCCCTGGGCACTAGCCTCTTGCAAACGATCCGGCACATCCGCCGCCGGACAAAATCTGGAGGAAAGCCGGCATGCAGTCCGACAAGAACGTCGAAGCCGACGTCATCAGCGGCCGTGTCTGGGAAGAGTTCTGCGACACGCTGAAACGCGCCGGACAGCAGATCCTGCGGCCGGAAGCGCCGACCGATGCGCTGGACCGCGCCGAGGGCTTCCGCTACCTGAGCCGGCTGCTGCGCATCGGCTTGGAAATGCACCTGGAATTCGCCGATCCGGACTTCCCCGGCTTTTTCCTGCCCTCCCACGAAACCGGCAAGATCGGCGCCGACAACCCGGACAACCACTACCTGTTCGCACGGATCAACGGTAACAACGAGTACGTCATCCGCGGCGAGCGCGGCAGCGTCTCCTACCTGAGCATCGGCACGCAGAAAGGCGGCTACGAGACCAACGGCCGCATGGAGCCCACCGGCGCCATCGACTCGGCACAATTGCAGACCGACGCCAATGGCCACTTCGAAATCCGCTTGAGCCAGGAGAAGCAGCCCGGCAACTGGCTGCGCATCGAACCGGAAAGCAATGCGGTGATCGTGCGCCAGACCTTCATGGATCGCGCCAAGGAAAAACCAGCGACGATGCGCATTTCACGGGCAGGCGCCGACGCCAGGCCGGCGCCGCTGTCGGCCCAGCGCCTGCACAGCGGCCTGGGCAACGCCTCGCGCTTCGTCGAGGGCACCGCCCGCCTGTTCGCCGACTGGTCGCAGAGCTATCTCAAGCATCCCAACCAGCTTCCGCCCGCCGACCAGGCCCTGTGCCAGCGCGTCGGCGGCGATCCCAACATCTTCTACTACCACTCCTATTGGGAGCTGAAGCCGGACGAAGCCCTGGTGGTGCATGTGAAGAGCATTCCCGACTGCCGCTTCTGGAATCTGCAAGTCAGCAACTGGTGGATGGAGTCTCTGGACTACCGCTACCACCGCATCAGCCTGAACAAGCACACGGCGAAGGCGGACGCCGACGGCGGCGTCACCATCGTCATCGCCCATAACAATCCCGGCCACGCCAACTGGCTGGAAACCACCGGCCACGAGCGCGGCACCCTGTGCTTCCGCTGGGTCGGCGCCAGCGAGCACATCCATCCCACCACGCGCGTGGTCAAGCAGTCCGAACTGGCGCGAGAGATCAAGGCATGAGCACCCCGTCCAATACGATCTCCCTGGCCCCCGATAGCATGATCGAGGAAGCCCTCAAGCTGGCCGGCGGCCCGAGCGACTTCGGCGATCCCAGCTTCCGCACCGGCCTGGCGCGCAGCTGCGAGGCGCTGCAGCACGAGGCACGGCTGTCCGATACCGGGCGCTACCTGTTCCGCATGAAATTCGTCAATCAGCTGGTCAACCGGCTGCGCATCGAGGACGCATTCAAGCGCCACCCCGAAATCGCCCAGGAGAAACTGGCGCCGCCGGTGGTGATCGTGGGCCTGCCGCGCACCGGCACCACCAAGCTGCACCGCCTGCTGGCCTGCGATCCGCGCTTCTGGTGGATGGCCTGGTGGGAAGCCTGCTACCCGGTGCCGTTTCCGGACGAGACGCCGGGCCAGCCCGAAGCACGCATCGCCAAGGGGCGCGCCGACGTCGAGATGATGGTCCAGGCCATGCCGGCGCTGACCGCCATCCATCCGATGAACGCGGATCTGGCGGACGAGGAATTCATCCTGATGGAGCATTCCTTCCTCTGCGGCCTCAACGCCTACGCCGACGTGCCCGGCTACATGGCCTGGCTCGACCAGCAGGACCAGACTCCGCCGTACCGCTTTCTGCAACGCTGCATGCAGTTCCTGCAATGGCAGAAGCGCCAGCGCGGCATCGTCGGCGAGCGCTGGGTGCTGAAGGCGCCGCATCATCTTCTGCGCATGGACACCCTGCTCAAGGTGTTCCCCGGCACCCAGGTGATCCAGACCCACCGCGACCCGGTGCAGAGCATCCCCTCTATCGCCAGCTTCATCCACACCCTGTGGGGCATCTACGGCGACCAGCCCGACCCGGTTTCCGCCGGCCGCGCCTGGAACGATGTGATGCACCGCGGACTGAACCACACCATGAAGCTGCGCCAGAGCGCGCCGCAGGGCCAGTTCTTCGACGTGCGCTTCAAGGACACGGTGCAGCGCCCGCTGGAAGTGGCGCGCCAGGTCTATGCCTTCCTCGGCCTGCCGATGAGCGCTGAGCTGGAGCAGCGCATGCAGGACTGGCTCAGCGAGGATGAGAAGACCCGCCACGGCCGCCACGACTATCCGCCGGAGAAATTCGGCCTCAGCGCCGGCCAGTTGCGGCGCGACTTCGCCGACTACCGGCGGCAATACATTCTCGAATCACCGGCAGAGGCCTAGCCTCCGCCGTCACCGAATTACTGCGCAAGCAGGCTGTTTATTTATCGCAATCGACGACTGGCGCGTAGCCAGCGACAACAAACTCTGGAGGAACGAGACATGCTGCTGAAAGACAAGATCGTGGTGGTATCCGGTATCGGTCCCGGCCTGGGCATCAAGCTGGCCATCGAAGCGGCGCGCGAAGGCGCCGCCGGCATCGTGGCCGCCGCCCGCACTGCTGCCAAGCTGGACGAGGCCGAAGCGCGCATCCGCGAGCTGGGCCTGAAGACTCCGGTGCTGAAAGTGGTCACCGACATCACCAAGGACAAGGACTGCGAGGGCCTGGCCAGGGCCGCGGCTGAAAAATTCGGCCGTATCGACGCCCTGGTCAACAGCGCCTATTTCCACGGCGACATGGACTACGCCTCCACCGCCAAGCTGGATTCCTGGATTCCCACCCTGGAAACCAATCTGCTCGGCAGCCTGCGCCTGACCCAGGCGGTGCTGCCGCAGATGAAGCAGCAGAAGAAAGGCGCCATCGTCATGATCAACACCATGGCCGCGCGCGTGCCGCCGCCGCTGGGTGAAGCGGGCTATGCCTCGTCCAAGGGTGCGCTGGCGGTCGCCGCCAAGTTCCTGGCCAAGGAACTGGGCCCGTTCGGCATCCGCGTCAACACCGTGCACATGGGCTGGATGTGGGGCGCCCCGGTCGAGGGCTACATGAACTGGCAGGCCAAGGAGAACGGCGTGCCGGTGGAAAGCCTGATCAAGCAGATCTCCTCGCAGATCCCGATCGGCCGCATCCCGCCGGACGAGGAATGCGCCCGCGCCGCGCTG
>Ga0302314_10007170_pt1 | contig 20082 bp, 16 predicted proteins | sample III_Palsa_N2_3_FD_200533 | JGI IMG/M metagenome (GOLD analysis project Ga0302314, IMG submission 200533) | Peat permafrost microbial communities from Stordalen Mire near Abisko, Sweden - III_Palsa_N2_3 | ecosystem: Environmental > Terrestrial > Soil > Palsa > Peat permafrost | place: Sweden... | reverse complement strand
GGCCGCTGGGCGGCGTGCTGACCGCCGGCGGGCCCGCGGGCCGGGTCCGCGGGCTGGTCAGGCACGGCGTGCCGGCCGCGACCGGGGTGCTCGGCACCGGTGACGCGTGGGCCTGCAGCTCACCCGCGCTCGGGCGGGGGATGACGCTCGGCCTGATGCACGCCGCGATCGTGGCCGAGGCGGTCGCCGACCACGTCAAGGACCCGCTGGCGCTCGCGCTCGGCTGCGACCGGCTCGCCCGCGAGCGGGTTCTTCCCTGGTACCAGAACACCGCGAACCAGGCGGCGCGGCTCGCCGCGGCACTGCTGCCGGGGCCGGACCTGATCGCGCCGGGGTGACATCGGGCTCGCCTCGGTAACCTGAAGTTAATTTGTGGGCCAATTGGTCACTTCACGGGGATAAATGGTCACGCAAAAGCATCTTTCCCGTGAAATCTGCGAAAGAGGGGACGACAGTGGACTCCAGTGGCGGTCATCCGGCCGATGTAGCGCAGATTTTTGGCACAAAGTGCCGCTAACATTGCCACCCGGAGTCGGGGTTCGGACACGGTTCCATTACGATCGCAGCGTGGGAGACCGGATTGTTACCTGGCCGAACGTGCTGAGTGCCGCACGCCTCGCGGGCGTCCCCGTGTTCCTGTGGCTTGTCCTCGGGCCGCGCAGCGCCACCGGCGACATCATCGCCGCGGTGCTGCTCGGCGCGGCCGGGCTCAGCGACTGGCTCGACGGGAAGCTCGCGCGGATGCTCAACCAGACGAGCAAGCTCGGCCAGATGCTCGACCCGGCCGCCGACCGCCTCTACATCGCGGCCACGATCGTCGCCCTCGCGGTACGCGGCATCATGCCGTGGTGGCTGTTCGCCACGATCGCCGCGCGTGAGGCCTGCGTCGTGCTCGCCGTGTACGTGCTGCGCAAGCGGACCAACTACGCGGCGATCCAGGTGGCCTTCGTCGGCAAGGCCGCCACCCTGTGCCTCATGTACGCGTTCCCGCTGCTGTTCCTCGGCGCCCACGGCGGCGTCTCCGCGGAGGTCGTCCGGATCATCGGCTGGGCCTTCGCCATCTGGGGCGTTGCCCTGTACTGGTGGGCCGCCCTGCTGTACCTGAGCGAGATCAAGGAACTGATGAGAGGAGCCGCTGCGTCGTGAAGGCCGTCGTGATGGCGGGGGGTGAGGGCACCAGGCTTCGCCCGATGACCGCCAACCAGCCCAAGCCCCTGCTCCCGGTCGTGAACCGGCCGATCATGGAGCACGTGCTCCGGCTGCTCAAGCGGCACGGGTTCGAAGAGACCGTGGTCACCGTCCAGTTCCTCGCCGCCCTGGTGCGGAACTACTTCGGTGACGGCGAGGACGTCGGCATGTCGCTGCAGTACGCGACGGAGGAGACGCCCCTGGGAACCGCGGGCAGCGTGAAGAACGCCGAGGACGCGCTGCGGGACGACTCGTTCCTGGTCATCTCGGGGGACGCCCTGACCGACATGGACCTGACCGAGATGACCAGGTTCCACAAGGAGAGCGGCGCGCTCGTCACCGTCGGCCTCACCCGGGTACCCGACCCGCTCGAGTTCGGCATCGTGATCGCCGACGAGGACGGCCGGATCCAGCGCTTCCTCGAGAAGCCCACCTGGGGCCAGGTGTTCTCCGACACGGTCAACACCGGGGTCTACATCATGGAACCCGAGATCCTCGCCGAGGTATCGGCCAAGGAGTCGGTGGACTGGTCGCATGACGTCTTCCCCCGGCTGCTCCAGCGGGGCGCGCCGATCTACGGCTACATCTCCGACAAGTACTGGGAGGACGTCGGCACCCTCGAGTCCTACCTCAAGGCCCAGGCCGACGTGCTCAACCGCAAGGTCGACGCCGACATCGCCGGGTTCGAGCTCTCGCCCGGGGTCTGGGTCGCCGAGGGCGCCGAGGTCGACCCGGACGCGGTGCTCACCGGGCCGGTCGCCATCGGCGAGTACGCCAAGATCGAGGCGGGCGCGCACCTGCGCGAGTACAGCGTCATCGGCGCGAACGTCGTCGTCAAGGAGGGCGCGTTCATCCACCGCGCGGTCGTGCACAACCGGGTGTTCGTCGGCCAGGGCGCCACGCTGCGCGGCTGCGTGGTCGGCAAGAACACCGACGTGATGCGGCGGGCCCGGATCGAGGAGTCCGCCGTCATCGGCGACGAGTGCGTGATCGAGCCCGAGGCGTACATCTCGGCCGGCGTGAAGGTGTACCCGTTCAAGACCATCGAGGCCGGCGCGGTCGTCAACACCTCGGTGATCTGGGAGTCGCGCGGGCAGCGGACGCTGTTCGGCCAGCGCGGCGTCTCCGGCCTCATCAACGTCGAGGTCACGCCCGAGCTGGCCGTCCGGCTGGCCTCGGCCTACGCGACCATGCTCAAGAAGGGCTCCACGGTCACCACCTCCCGTGACGTGTCCCGCGCCGCGCGCACCCTCAAGCGGGCCGTGCAGAGCGCGCTGAACGCCTCGGCGATCAACGTGATGGACCTGGAGGCGCTGCCGCTGCCGGTCGCCCGGTTCGAGACCGCGCGCCGCAAGTACAGCGGCGGCCTCGCGCTGCGGACCACGCCGGGCGACACCCAGTCGATCGACATCATCTTCCTCGACGAGCACGGCGCGGAGCTGTCCCAGCAGGCCCAGAAGCGACTGGAGCGGGTCTTCTCCCGGCAGGAGTTCCGCCGGGCGTTCCCGGGCGAGATCGCCGAGCTGTCCTACCCGCCCCGCGTCGTCGAGCTCTACACCCACGAGCTGCTGCGCTGCGTGAACCTGGAGGGAGTGGGCGCGGCCGGCCTGCGGGTGGTCGCCGACTGCGCGGGCGGCACGGTGTCGCTCGTGCTGCCCACCCTGCTCGGCCGGATCGGCGTCGAGGTGCACACCCTCAACAACCGGCTGGACGAGGTCATGCCCACCCAGACGGTGGCGCAGAACCGGGCGGGCATGCAGCGGCTCGCCGAGGTCGTCTCGTCTTCTCGGGCCGCGTTCGGCGTCCGGTTCGACCCGGTCGGCGAGCGCATCCACCTCGTCGACGAGAAGGGCGCGCTGGTCAGCGACGAGCGCGCGCTGCTCGTGGTGCTCGACCTGGTGGCCGCCGAGCTACGGCACGGGCGCGTCGCGCTGCCGGTGACCACGACCCGGGTCGCCGAGCAGGTCTGCCGGTTCCACGGCGTCCAGGTCATCTGGACGCCCACGTCGCAGGACGCGCTGACCAACGCGGCCGCCGCCGCCGACGACGTGATCTTCGCCGCCGACGGGCGCGGCGGGTTCGTGGTCCCCGAGTTCGGCCGGACCGTCGACGGGATCGCGGCCTTCATCCGGATCGTCGGGCTCGTCGCCCGGACCCGGCTGACCCTCAGCCAGATCGACGCGCGGATCCCGCACGCCCACCTCATGCGGCGCTCGGTGCCGACTCCGTGGGCGGCCAAGGGATCGGTGATGCGGACCGTGATCGAGGCGGCCGGGAACCGGCCCATGGACACCACCGACGGCGTCCGGATCGTCGACCCGGACCGCGGCGGCTGGGCGCTGGTTCTCCCCGACCCCGCGGACGCGGTAACCCACCTGTGGGCCGAGGGCGCCGACGCCGACAGCGCGCAGCTCCTGCTGGACGAGTGGGCCGCGATCGTGGAGCGGGCCGAGATGTAGCGGCCGCCGAAGCGGTACCGGTCTACCCCAAGCGGCACTCAAGCCGCAACGGTTGAGAACTTACGGTAATCTGTGTTAATTACGCAGACGTACCTTTTCGCGGTGAGCGGCAACGGCGACCCGCACCGCGATTGACCGCCTGCACCGCGATCTACCCTGCATCGCGACGGACACTGCAGTGCGTGTCCGCGCCGTGCGCGCGACCCGGAGGTGAAGCGGCTGTGTGGCGGAAACGTCGGGCACAGGACAACGCTCCCAGGAGCGGTCCGCGCCGGCTGTTCGCGTGGCGCGTGGACCGCCGGCCCTCCGCGCAGGTACCTTTGGCAGCATCGCCAGACGCGATGCCGCAGGAAGGAACCCTGCGGCCAGAGGGGAGACCGGGCGAAGCCATGGCGGGTATGTTCTGTGGGCGGTGCGGGCGGCCGAACCCTGAGGGTGCGAGGTACTGCTCCAACTGCGGTGCCCCGCTGATGCGCGCGGCCACCGGCAGCTCCAACACGGGCAGTTTCAGCGCGGTACCCGAAGGCGGCGGCTGGGGGCAAGGCGCGGGTGAGACCACGTCGATGATCTCCCCGGTCGCGGGAGAACAGGAAAACTACGACGAGCCGTCACCCGATTACGGCGCGGTCGATTCCCTGCCGCCGGGCACGGCGCTCCTCGTCGTCCTGCGCGGCCCCAACGAAGGGTCCAGGTTCCTGCTCGACAGCGACTTCACCTCGACCGGGCGGCACCCGGACAGCGACATCTTCCTCGACGACGTGACCGTCTCCCGGCGCCACGCCGAGTTCTACCGGCACGGCGACCGCTTCACCGTCCGTGACGTCGGCAGCCTCAACGGCACCTACGTGAACCGCGACCGGATCGAGGAAACCGAGCTGTTCGGAGGGGACGAGGTCCAGATCGGCAAGTTCCGCCTGCTGTTCATGACCCGCAGTCCCGAAGTCGGCAAGCGCCGCGGACTCGGAGCGCAGGACTACGTATGACCGACGGGCACCGCTCGGCGGTGGCGCGGGGCAGCGGTAGCCTGAGAGGCGGCGTGGGAATCGGCCAGGTCCTGGATGAGCTCCGGGCCGACTTCCCCGACGTCAGCCCCTCGAAGATCCGCTTCCTCGAGGCGGAAGGGCTCGTCCAGCCGCTGCGGGCATCATCCGGCTACCGCCGGTTCGCCGTCGCCGACATCGAGCGGCTCCGCTTCATCCTCACCGCGCAGCGCGACGAGTACCTGCCGCTGCGGGTGATCAAGGAACGGCTCGACGCGCTCGACGGCGGCGCCCCCGGCGCCGGCCAGGTCCCCGCGGTCTCGATGACCCGCAGCGAGCTGCTGGCCGCCGCCGGCGCCAGCGAGGAACTCCTGGCCGAGCTCGAGGACTACGGCCTCGTCCGCCGGGCACGGGCCTACACCGCCCAGGCGCTCACGGTCGTCCGGTCGGCCGTGCTCCTGGCCCAGTACGGTATCCAGCCCCGCCACCTGCGGGTGGTCAAGGCCGCCGCCGAACGGGAAGTCTCCCTGACCGAGCAGGCGGTCGCCCCGCTCACCCGGCAGAAGGGCAGCCGCGAGCCCGCGCTCCGGGCCGCCCGCGACATCGCCGGGCATATCGCCCGAATCCATGTGACATTGGTGGATGATGGACTAACCGAAGCCGGCCTTGCATCACAGCCGCCCGTCGGGGGTACACCGGCAAGAGAGCACGGGGACACAGGGCCCCGGGAAGCTCAGGGGCTCCGCTCGGCTTCTCGGGCGTAGCGGGTGTAGTTTGGCAGGAAGAGTGAATGTCGGTTCGCTTAGCGCGCGGGGCGTCGCTGAGCGTCTGCGAGGACGGAGCATCTGTGCAGCGGATGGAGGTTGTCGGCGTCCGGGTCGAGATGCCGTCCAACAGCCCGATCGTCCTGCTGAAAGAGGCGCAGGGGGAACGCTATCTGCCGATCTGGATCGGGGCGGTGGAGGCGACCGCGATCGCCTTCGCCCAGCAGGGCACGGTGTCGCTGCGCCCGCTGACCCACGACCTCTTCAAGGATGTCCTCGAGGTCCTGAACGTTCAGCTACGCACGGTCAACATAACGGCACTGCGTGACGGGATCTTCTACGCCGACCTCGTGTTCTCCAACGGCGCCGAGGTAAGCGCGCGCCCGTCCGACTCGATCGCCCTGGCCCTGCGGACCGGCGCCGCGATCTTCGCGACCGACGAGATCCTCGACGAGGCCGGCGTCGCGATCCCGGACGACCAGGAGAACCAGGAGGACGAGGTGGAGAAGTTCCGCGAGTTCCTCGATCAGATCTCTCCGGAAGACTTCGGCCGATCGGCCTGATTTGTCCGCGACGCGCCGAGCGTGATCGTTGACTCGCCTACCCGCGGCGGCTTACGGTGCGAATGGCCGGGGGTAGTCACAGGAGGTGGCCGTGTCGGTAACAAGGGGTGGGTCCGGAGCGGTGCAAGGCACGCTCTTCGATGGCAACCCCGAGATCGGTTACCGTCCCCCGACGGCCTGCACCGCGGCGGGGATCACCTACCGGCAGCTCGACTACTGGGCCCGCACCGGCCTGGTCGAGCCGAGCGTCCGGGCCGCGCACGGCTCGGGATCGCAGCGCCTGTACGGGTTCCGGGACATCCTGGTGCTCAAGGTGGTCAAGCGGCTGCTCGACTCGGGGATCTCGCTGCAGCAGATCCGGGCGTCGGTCCAGCACCTGCGCGACCACGGGACCGACGACCTGGCCCAGGTCACGCTGATGAGCGACGGCGTGAGCGTCTACGAGTGCACATCGCCGGACGAGGTCTACGACCTCCTGGCCGGCGGCCAGGGCGTCTTCGGCATCGCCCTCGGCCGGGTCTGGCAAGAGGTCGCGGGCGAGCTCGCGGAGCTCCCCTCCGTCCGGGCCGAGGACGGCATGATCGAGGGCGGCCCCTCCGACGAGCTGGCCAACCGCCGGGCGCGCAAGATCGGTTGACATCCTCCCGCCGAAAGACGGGAGATCTGGCGACACGCCGTGAACGTTCGGCCACATCGTCATGAGCGTCGGCGATATACTGCGGTAGCCAAGTGACCCAGCCGGGAGAGTCTCTGTCTGCGAAGCCGCAGGCGGGGCGCCGAAGGGGCAAGAATCCCCAGAACCTCTCAGGCACCAAGGACCGGCCGGGACAGGCAGCTCTGGAGCCGATGCGGCGACAGATGGGGGAGTCGACAGACTGGGGAGACTCCATGAACGTAGATTCGCCCATTCCCGCTGATACGGGAGCTGTGATCGGCGGCTCGTTCGCGGTCCGCCACATCGGGCCGACCAGCGACGACCAGCGGGCGATGCTCGCCACCCTCGGCTACGAGTCGCTTGACGACCTGCTCACCGCGGCCCTTCCCGAGGATGTCGCCGCCCCCGCGTCGCTGGCCGCGCTGCCCGCCCCGCGGACCGAGCAGCAGGTCCTGGCCGAGCTGCGCCGCCTGGCCGGCCGCAACACCGTGCGGGTCTCGATGATCGGCCTGGGGTACTACCCGGCGGTCACGCCCGCGGTGATCCGCCGGAACGTGCTCGAGAACCCGGCCTGGTACACCGCGTACACGCCCTACCAGCCGGAGATCTCCCAGGGCCGGCTCGAGGCCCTGCTCAACTTCCAGACCATGGTCTGTGACCTGACCGGGCTCGGCGTCGCCAACGCCTCGCTGCTCGACGAGGCCTCGGCCGCGGCCGAGGCGATGACCCTGGCCCGACGGGCCGCGGGGGCCAAGGCGGGCACGGTCTTCCTGGCCGACGCCGACTGCCTGCCGCAGACCATCGACGTGCTCCGCACCCGGGCCGAGCCCCTCGGCATCGAGCTGCGGGTCGCCCCGGTCACCGCGTCGACCAGCTTCGACGGCGTCTTCGGCGTCCTGCTCCAGTACCCGGGCGCGTCCGGCGAGGTCCGCGATCTGGCCCCGGTGATCGAGGCCGCCCACGCCGCCGGGGCCACGGTCGCGGTGGCCGCCGACATCCTGGCCCTGACGCTGCTGCGGCCGCCGGGCGAGTTCGGCGCGGACATCGCCGTCGGCTCCACCCAGCGGTTCGGGGTGCCGATGTTCTACGGCGGCCCGCACGCCGCCTACATGGCGGTCCGGGACGACTTGCGCAGGCAGCTGCCCGGCCGCCTGGTCGGCCTGTCGGTCGACGCCGACGGCCGGCCCGCGCTGCGGCTCGCGCTCCAGGCCCGCGAGCAGCACATCCGCCGGGAGAAGGCGACGAGCAACATCTGCACGGCGCAGGTGCTGCTGGCCGTGGCCGCGTCCATGTACGCGTGCTATCACGGGCCGAGCGGCCTGACCGCGATCGCCCGGCACGCGCACCGCAGCGCGATGACCCTGGCCGCGACCCTGAAGGACTACGGACTGGGAACGGGCCGTGACTTCGCCTTCGACACAGTCCAGGTCCGGCTCCCGGGGCCGACGGAGGCGCGGGCGGCGCTGCTGCGCGCCCGGGACGCGGGCTACAACCTGTACGACGCGGGCGGCGGCGTCGTCCAGGTGGCCTGCGATGAGACCACGACGCTCGAGCACCTGCGGGACGTGGTCGCCGCGCTGGTCGGCGCGTCGCGGGTCGGCAGCGGGCTGGACAGCGCCGACGTGACGCTGACCGAGGTCGACGAGGACGTGATCCCGGCCGACCTGGCGCGGACGTCGAAGTTCCTGACCCACCCGGTGTTCACCGCGCACCGGAGCGAGACGGCGATGCTGCGCTACCTGCGCCGCCTGTCCGACCTCGACGTGGCCCTCGACCGGTCGATGATCCCGCTCGGGTCGTGCACGATGAAGCTGAACGCCACCGCGGAGATGGAGCCGGTGACCTGGCCGGAGTTCGCCGGGCTGCACCCGCTCGCGCCGGACGCGGACGCGGCCGGCTACGCCGAGCTGATCGGCTCCCTCGAAGGCTGGCTGTGCGCGGTCACCGGCTACGACGCGGTCTCGGTGGCGCCGAACGCGGGGTCGCAGGGCGAGCTGGCCGGCCTGCTCGCGATCCGGGCCTATCACCGGTCGCGGGGTGAGGAAGGCCGGGATGTCTGCCTGATTCCCGAGTCCGCGCACGGCACCAACGCGGCTAGCGCGGTCCTGGCCGGGCTGCGGGTGGCCGTGGTGAAGTGCGGCCCGGACGGGGCGATCTCGCTGCCGGAGCTGCGGTCCCGGCTGGCCGCGCACGAGGGCCGGGTCGCGGCGGTCATGCTGACCTACCCGTCGACCAACGGCGTCTACGAGACGACGGTGACCGAGGTGGCCGACCTCGTGCACGACGCCGGCGGCCAGGTGTACATCGACGGCGCCAACCTCAACGCCCTGGCCGGCCTGGCCTCGCCCGCCCTGCTCGGCGGGGATGTCTCGCACCTGAACCTGCACAAGACGTTCTGCATCCCGCACGGCGGGGGCGGGCCGGGCGTGGGGCCGGTGGCGGTCAAGTCGCACCTCGCGGCCTTCCTGCCCGGGGCGGGCAGCGCGGTAACGGCGGCCCGGTACGGGTCGGCCGGCGTGCTGCCGATCTCCTGGGCCTACATCGCGATGATGGGCGCGGCCGGGCTGCGGACGGCGACCCAGGTGGCGGTCCTGTCGGCCAACTACGCGGCCCGCCGCCTGGCGCCGTACTTCCCGGTGCTGCACACCGGCCGCAACGGCCTGGTCGCGCACGAGTGCATCGTGGACCTGCGCCAGCTGCCGGGCGGGATCGCGGTCGAGGACGTGGCCAAGCGGCTGATCGACTACGGGTTCCACGCGCCGACGATGTCGTTCCCGGTCCCCGGCACGTTCATGATCGAGCCGACGGAGAGCGAGTCCCTCGCTGAGATCGACGAGTTCTGCGACGCCCTGATCGCGATCAGGGCCGAGGTGGACCGGGTCGCGTCGGGCGAGTGGGACGCGGCCGACAACCCGCTGAAGAACGCGCCGCACACCGCGGAGATGCTGATCGCGGGGGAGTGGGCGCATTCCTACGCCCGGGCCGACGGCGCCTACCCGGGGGGCGGCAGCGGCGGGCACGCGCTCGCCCACGGCCGCCCGAAGTACTGGCCGCCGGTGCGCCGGGTCGACCAGGCCTACGGGGACCGCAACCTGATCTGCGCCTGCCCGCCGCCGGAAGCCTTCGCCTAGTCACCCGGGCGGGCACGGGACCGCGGCCCGCGCTGCTACACCAGCCACGGGCCGCGGCCCCGGTCGCGGAGAATCCGGCCGGAGGGGGGGAGAGAAGCCCCTGGGGTGCCGCGGCGGAGGAGGAGCCGCCGCGGGTTGCCGGATTCTCCGGGTCTTAGTCCTATTCCTGGGCGACCGGCAGGCTGAGCAAGCCCGCCAGGTGCCGAGGCAGTTCTATCACGACGGAGCGGTCGGAATCGGCCGGATCGGTGCGGGCCGCGACGGCGATCGATATGACGTCGCCCCGGTTGACCGCCAGGTGCGGCGCGCCCGGCGGTATGTAGAGGAAGTCGCCGGCCCGCACGGTGGACCGCCGGACCAGGCCCTCGCCGTGCCAGACCTCGGTCTCGCCGCTGACGATGTAGAGCGCGGTCTCGTGGTCGGCGTGGAAGTGCGGCATACCGCGGGTGCCGGGCGGCATGAGGACCAGGCGGACGCCGAGGGCCTTCGAGCCGGCCGACAGGCCGCTGACCCGGGCCTCGGCGCCTCCGGTCCTGATGATGACGCAGTCGTCCGGGGTGCGCGGAGCGGGGCGGGTAGGCAGCTGGTCCAGCCGCTCTTCGACCTTGGTTACTCTAAGCATTTGACCGTGTCCCATCCGTGATGCCGTCCCTCACAGGGTAAGACGGTACGTGATGGTATAAACACTCTCTGTATAGACACAGGGATCTAGCCCGAAGGTAAGAGGTATCTATCTCTCTCGCTAGATAAATCGACATATCCACAGTTCAGAGTGGTGCGGAGTGGCGCCAGGCTGTTCGCGGCGGCCGAATTTTCTTTCCCGTCACCGGCGAAAATGGTTACTCTCCGCTGTCGGCGCCGCAGGTGCCGCCGCGGTTCAGAGGAAATTCATACCCGGTTCGCCAGTCATTACGGCGAAACTACGGAACGCTGAGAACCGGTTCGTCTTCTGATCCGTACCTCTATACAGAGAAACGAACCAGGAACCTCTGGGCCGCACACACGTACGAGCGGCAACATACGTATACATAGGAGCATTCGTGACACAGGAACCACAGAAGGACTCGCAGGCCACCCGGCGGGGCATGCTGGCCGGCGTCGGTCTGGTGGGTCTCGCGGGCGCGATCACCGCCTGCTCGAGCAGCGCGAGCAGCTCATCGTCAGCCGCCGCGGCCGGCGGCGGCGCCGCGACGGCGGCCGCCCCGACCACGGCCGCCCCAACCACGGCCGGTACCGGCGCGGCCAGCGGCGGCGGCTCGGGGTCGGGCTCCTCCGCGTCCAGCGCGCTCACGACCACGAGCAAGATCCCGGTCGGCGGCGGCATGATCTTCACCGCCGCGAAGGTCGTCGTCACCCAGCCGACGTCCGGTGAGTTCAAGGCGTTCAGCGCCGTCTGTACCCACATGGGCTGCATCGTCAACCAGATCTCCGGCGGGGACATCATCTGCCCGTGCCACGGCAGCCACTACAGCGTCAAGACCGGCGACGTCGTCTCCGGCCCGGCGCCCAGGCCGCTGCCCGCCGAGAAGATCAAGGTGACCGGGGACAACATCTTCCTCGAATAGCCTGATCGCAGGCGGGCCGGGTGGAGCCCGGCCGCCGGAAGGGGGACGTCGTGGCCACGCGCGCCTCGGCCGTGCTCGCGGCCATCGCCGCGGGAGCGGCCGCCGTCCTCGTCCTCTGGTGGCACTCCACCCGGGCCATCGCCGGGCCTGGCGGCTTCCTCACCACCGTCGGCGAGGGGCTCGGGCTGCTGGCCGGCTACGCGGTCATCATCGCCGTGCTGCTGATGGCCCGGCTGCCGCCGGTCGAGCGCGGGGTCGGCGCCGACCGGCTCGCCCGCTGGCACGCCACCGTCGGCCGCTGGACCATCGGCCTGATCTGTGGCCACGTCCTGTTCATCATCTGGGGCTACGCGCTCCAGGCGCACAGCGGCCTGGTCAGCGAGACCGGCACGCTGCTCACCACCTACCCCGACGTGCTGATGGCGACCGTGGCCTGGTTCCTGCTGCTGGGCGTCGCCCTCACGTCGATGCGCGCCGTCCGGACCAGGCTGCGCTACGAGACCTGGTATTACCTGCACTTCTACACCTACGTCGCGGCCGCGCTGGCGGTCAGCCACCAGTTCACCAACGGCGCCGCGTTCACCGCGGACACCGCCGTCCGCCTGTGGTGGGGGGCACTCTACCTGGTCACCGCCACGCTCCTGTTCCGGTACCGGTTCGTGCTGCCCGCCTACGCCTTCGCGCGCCACCGGCTGCGCGTCGCCGGGGTGCGCGACGAGGGGAACCGGACCGTCTCGGTGTACATCAGGGGACGGCGGCTCGGCGAGCTCGGGACCGCGCCCGGGCAGTTTTTCCGCTGGCGCTTCCTGGCCCGGGGACTGTGGTGGCAGTCGCACCCGTACTCGCTGTCCGCGCTGCCCAGCGATGACCTGATGCGGATTACGGTCCGGGACGTCGGCGACCCCACCAACCCGCTGCGCTCGCTGCGGCCCGGCACCCGGGTGATCGCCGAGGGGCCGTTCGGCGCGTTCACCCCCGGCCGGTCCGCCCTGGCCGCCGACCGGTCCGCGCGCCCGGTGCTGCTGGTGGCCGGCGGCGTCGGCATCACGCCGCTGCGGACCATGCTGGCCGCGCTGGCCGGCCAGGTCACCCTGATCTACCGGGCGTCGAGCTGGCCGGACGTGGTGTTCAAGGACGAGCTCGACGCCCTGGCCAGCGCGCGCGGCGGGCAGGTGCACTACGTCGTCGGCGCCCGCTCCGAGCTCGGGACCGACCCGCTGTCGGCGAGCGCGCTCCGCGACCTCGTCCCCGCCCTGAGCGAGGTCGACGCCTACGTGTGCGGCCCGCCGGGCATGCTCGCCGCCGCCGTCACCGCGCTCGCCGACGCGGGCGTCGCGCGGCGCCGCATTCACGCCGAGTCGTTCGAATTCTGAAATTCTAAGGAAAGGTAAAGAAATGCGCAGGGCGGTGCTCGCGATCGTCGTGTCAGTGGCCGGCCTCGTCATCCTGCTGTCCTTTCGCACCCATTCCAGCGTTCCCGCCGCGCGCATCCAGGCCGCGGCGAAGGTCCCGCCGCTGCTGGCCGGGGAGCACGCCCTCTTCGGCAGCGTCGTCGATACCGTCTACGGCCCGGTCCGCGTGCAGGTCGTGCTCCGGTCGGCGACAATCGTCGGGGTCAATATCCTGCTGCGGCCGGAGGAAACCGGGATGGACGTGCAGATCGGACAGTACGCGTTCCCGAAGCTCATCGGGGAAACCCTAGCTGCGCAGAGCGCGCGGATTGATACCGTATCGGGCGCGACGTACACCAGCGGCGGCTACATCCGGTCGCTGCAGAGCGCGCTCGACACCAGGTCCTGACGGCCAACCGGTCCTGACCCGGCGACTAGTACTGACGGAGGCGGCATGCTGGTGAGCGCGCGGGTGCGCCACGCGGAGCCCGTGATGGGCACCGTGGTCTCCTTCGACGTGCCCGCCGCCGCGCGCGCCGACGGGTCCCTCGAGGCGGCGGTGCGCTGGCTGCACTGGGTGGACGAGGTCTTCTCGCCCTACCGCGCCGACAGCGACGTGTCCCGGCTCGCCGACGGCTCGGTCGCCGTGGCCGACTGCGCGCCCGAGGTCGCCGAGGTGATCGCGGCCTGCGCCGCGGCGGCCGAGCGGTCGGGCGGCTACTTCACCGACTCGCCCGGCGGCCGGTTCAACCCCTCGGGCTACGTCAAGGGATGGGCCGTCGAGCGGGCGGCCGCGCTCGTGTCCCGGGCGGGGTCAGCCAGTCACCTGGTCAACGGCGGGGGAGACGTCCAGTGCGTCGGCGGCCGGCCGCGTTCCGGTTCCGCGGGCCCGGCCGAGCCGTGGCGGGTCGGCGTCGCCGACCCGCTCCGCCCGGGCGGGCTGGCCCTGGTCGTCGCGGTCGCCGACGGCGCGGTCGCGACGTCGGGGGTCGCCGAGCGCGGCGCGCACATCGTCAACCCGCACACCGGCCAGCCCGCGGCCGGCCTGGCCAGCATCACCGTCGCGGGACCGTCGCTCGCGCTGGCCGACGCCTACGCCACGGCCGCGTTCGCGATGGGACCGCGCCTGGCCCGGGACTGGGCCGGGTCCCTGGACGGCTACGCGGCCTACGCGATCGAGCCGGACGGCCAGACCTGGCACACCCCCGCGTTCGCCCGCTACATCGCCGCGGACTGACGGGTCAGCCGGTTTCCGGCTGGGTCAGGCCGGCCGGGTCGGCCGAGTCCTCCGGGTCAGGGAGGGCGGGCGAGGGCCGGTCGCGGCGGAGCACGGTGAGCAGCTCGTCGTAGGGGCCGATCAGGTAGGCCTCGTCGGCCGGCTCGAAGCGGGTCGAACGGCGCGGCGGGTGGTAGAGGATCTCCCGGTCGGCCGCCCGGCGCAGCGCGAGCACGCGGGTGCTGCCGGTCAGGGCGTCCATCCGCAGGCCGTGCAGGCCGCCGCCCGGGGTGACGGTCAGCCGGGCCACGAGCAGCGGCTCGTCGCCGGCGTAGAAGGTCGACAGCACGTCGAGGCCGAGGGCCGCGCCGACGAACCAGGGCGCGGCCAGGGCCGCGGTGGACCGGACGTTCCGGAAGCCGAACGTGTCCCTGACCGAGTGCGCGAGCTGCGGGTCGAAGATCCGGAGCACGACCGGGGTGGACCGCCAGCGGGCCTCCAGCTGGTCCCGCACGGCCAGGCCGGTCTCCAGGTTGGCGAGATCGTCGCTGGTCAGCACCGCGACCGCCGACGCCGCGGCCAGCCGGACCGAGGCCAGCACCTCGGGCACGGTCGCGTCCGCGATCACGATCGGCACGTCGAGCGCGCGGACCTGGCCCAGGTGCCGGTTGTGCTCGTTCTGCTCGACGACCACGACCTCCCGGCCGGCCGCGTGCAGCTGCTGCACGACCCGCCAGCCGACGGTGCCGAGGCCGATGACGAGCACGTGGCCGCGGAGCCCGGTGATCTTCCGCCGCCCGAACGACTCCTCGATCCGCCTGCTCACCAGGATGTTGGTGAGCAGGGCGAAGAACACCGCGACGAACAGCGCGCCGGAGATCATCAGCGCGATGGCGAACACCATCAGCCAGGCCGGCTCGCCCCGGAAGGTGAAGTCGCCGTACCCCACGGTCGTCACCGTCTCGACGGTGAAGTACACCGAGTCGAGCAGCGAGATGTGATGCCCGGGCCCCGCGTACCGGTAGGTGAGGCGGAGCACCGCCGTGGCCGTGACCAGGACGGCGAGCAGCGCGCCGAGGGCCACGGCGAGGCGGCGGTCGGCCGCCCGGGCCAGCGACAGGACCAGGCCGGGCAGCGTCCGGGCACGCGCGGCGAGGGGAGGGACGCAGGCACGGGACCGTTCGCCGTGCGGATCTTGATTCTGGCTGAGGACGGAGGCGGCGGTGAGCTCAGCGGGGGTGCCGATGAGCGTCACCTCGTCGCCCGGCTCCACCCGGGTGTCCCGGCCCGGGCAGACCTGGACCTCGCCGCCCGGCGGCTGCACCGCGACCGGGGCGAGGGCGCCGTACAGCTCGCGCAGGGTGCCGGGCCGGGGGGCGATCGTGCGGGCGGCGAGGAACCGCTCGCCGGACAAGATGAGCTCCTGCACGCCCTCGCGCAGGCAGGCCTCGACGACCGACGGGGCGGAGAGCCCGGCGACGTCGAGCACGGCCACGCCGGCCTCCTTGACCGCCCGGCCCACCGCGGGGTTGGTGAGCTGCGCGACCACCCGCACGTCGGCCCGGAGCCTGCGGGTCAGCAGCGCGGTCTCCAGCGTGCGCAGGTCGTCGTGCTGCGCGCAGATCACCGCGATCGCGCCGGCCAGGCCGGCCGACATCAGCGTCTCCGCGGCCCGGGTCGGGCCGGCGATCAGGGGCACGCCCCAGTCCCCGATGATCCGGGCGAGCGGCGCGTCCGGGTCGTCGTCGACGACCACGGCGGGCACCCCGGACAGCGTGAGCTGCTCCACGATCCGCAGGGCGACGCCCTCGAGACCGCAGACGATGACGTGCCCGTGCCAGCTCGCGTACACATCCCCCACCCGGCTCAGCATTCCCAGCTTGGATTACCGGCATGTTAGGCGACCGTGTCGGCCACCTGGCACTTTCATGTCATGACACGGCAAGATCAGCCGGCTCACCGCCATCTATGACTCCAGCCTGCTGGCCTACCCGGCCTACCGGTCCCTGGTCGGCCTGGCGGCGGAGGCGCCCCTGTGAGGCGCCCCTGTGAGGTGCCGCCGTGCGGGTCCCGGTGAAATCGCATTCGGCTTAGCCGCTGATGACCCCCGAAAGGGGGTCATGACAGGGCGGCGGGCGGAAAGTAAATTGCCGGTGTAGCGAAGGCCGAGGACGGGCGATTCCTTTCTCCACATCTGCCGGGGGGGATAGCAGACTAAGGAGGTGGCGGGAGAAGCCCGTCCTCGACGGCTCGATGATACAGCTCCAATTTCGTTGGCGCTGCACGTCCGGCACTCACGTACTTCTCGCGCACCCGGGTGAGGTATTGCTTTGCCGTCTCCGGGCTGATACCCATCTTCCTGGCCACCGATTTCAGTGGCATACCGGTTGCGTAGAGTTGCAGCGCGCGCCTTTCCTGGTGACTGAGAGCAGGCACGTCGGCGGCGTCGTCGGTGGCGAAGATAAAGGCGAGGCGAGGGGAAATCCACTCGCCGCCCGCGGCGACCTCCCTGATCGCCGCGCGTACCTGATCTGCCTGCTCGTTCTTCAGCACGTAGCCGCGCGCCCCGGCCCGGATCGCCGTCCGGACGGCGAGCGGCCGGTCCGACGCCGACAGGACCAAGACGGCGGGCCCAGCCGCGCGGATGGCGGCCACGTTGTCCTCGACGGCCGTTCCGTCGCCGAGCTCGAGGTCGAGCAGGACGACGTCCGCGCCGCGGCCGGGCCCGGCGACCAGGGCGCCGATGGTGGCCGCGGTGGCGATAACGCGAATGTCATTCTCGTCCGCCGTGACCCAGCTCGCCGCGCCGTCCCTGATGATCGGGTGGTCGTCCACCACCGCGACGTCGATGACCTCGCTCACCTGGCACCCTCCTTCCGCCAGCTCACCTCGAGGCACCCGGCGCTCACCGCGGCGTGCCAGCGGGCCGCCGGGGGCAGGCCGGCGGCGAGGCGGGTCAGGTCGGGCATCCCCGGCGGCGGCCCGGCGAAGGTCAGGTAGAGCTCGACGTCATCGCCCGACGCGAGCACGGTGAGCGTGGCCGGCTGCGGGGGCAGGCCGGTGAGCACGGCGTCCACGGTCGCGAGCACGGCCCGGGCGACCGGCGGCGGCGCGGTGCCGGGGTCGCCGATGAGCTGGGCGGTCACCGGCAGCCCGCGCTCGCGCGCGGCCCGCAGGGCCGGCCCGAGCCCGGCGACGAGGTGGCCGAGGGCGGGCTCCGAGCCGGCCAGGGAATCGCGCAGCAGCGTGGCGTGCCGGGCGCACCGGGCCCGCACGTCGGCCGCGGCGGGGTCGAGGGTCCCGTCGGCGATGCCGCGCAGCAGCGGGAGCGCTTCCCTCTCCAGGACCTCGAGCCGGGCCTGCCGCTCCTGGCCGATCGCGGCGGCCGCGGCGCGCTCGGCCGCGGACCGGCTCGCGAGGGACGCCCGGAGGACCGCCAGGCGGGAATGGGCGGCCACGGCCGGCCGCAGGGCGGCGAAGGCGATCAGCACCCCGGCCATGATGTAGCCGGCCGCCGCGAGCTCGGACAGGCTCAGCGAGTGCAGCCCCGCGTCCCGGATGACGAGCGCGCCGTGCACGGCGAAGACGAGCAGCGCTCCCGGGATCCACACCAGCGCGGGGCGGCTCACGGCCACCAGGACAAGGAGCCAGATCGTGCCGAAGACGGCCAGGTCCACGCTTCCGGGCACGGTGCTCGGCTGGCGGGCCAGGCCGATGACCGTCACGGCGGCGACCGCGACCGCGATCGCCGCCGCCGTCTCGCCCGCGGCCAGGCCGCCTCGGCGCTGCCGGGGCACGAACCACGCGGCGGCGCCCAGGACCGCCAGCCAGGCCGCGACCGCCGCCGCGGGCTGACGGTAGTCCCGCGCGTTGGCCAGGACCTGGATCAGCGCGACGGACGGCAGGACCACCGACATCGCCGCGACCATGCCCGTCAGCCCGGTCTCGGCGACATCGCGCGGGCCCGGCGCGCTCGCGCGCGGGCTCACCACCGGCCGGCCGGTTCCGGCTCGCCCGCCCGGGCCGGCGCGGGCCAGGACATGCTGACCACGGCGCCCTGGCCGGGCGCCGACCAGATCGAGGCCTGGCCGCCGCAGTCGGCGGTGCGCTCCGCGATGGAGCGCCGCAGGCCGAGCCGGGCCTGGTCGACCCGCGCGAGGTCGAACCCGGCGCCCCGGTCGCGCACGACCACCTGCAGGCGGCCCGGGGACCCGGCGCCGGCCGCGGGCGGCGTCAGGTGAACCCGCACCCAGGCCTCCCCGGTTCCCGCGTGCGCGGCCACGTTGGCGAGGGCCTCGCGCGCGGCGTTCGCGATGGCCGCGGTGACCCGCGCGGGAACGGCCGGCGCTCCCTCGTCGTCGATGTCGACGTGGATGCTGAGGCCCCGGTCGCGCATGTCGGCGATGACGGCCCGCACCTCGCCCAGGGGGTCGCCGGGACCGCGCCCGCCCGCGGCCGGGTCGGCCGGGTCGGCGAGCACGTCCTCGATCAAGGCCACGTCCCGGCGGCACCGGTCAAGCACCCCGGCCAGGTTATCCGGGTCATCCGGGGCGGCCCGGGCGATGGCCGTGAGCGTGTTGAGTACGGTGTCGTGCAGCAGGCGCTCGTGCTCGCGGCGCTCGATGTTCCGCGACAAGATGGCGTACTGCTCGCTGGCCGCGCGATCGGCCTCGCCGAGGGCGGCGTCCGCCGTCTCCGCCCGGCGGTAGAGCTCGCGCCGGCCGAGGCCGTGCGCGAGCGCGATGGCGCACAGCAGGAGCGCCGACCCGGTCAGGGCCTTGAGGTCGGTGGCCTGCCGCGGCATGGCGCCGATCCAGTAGGCGGCCGGCGGCAGCAGCGCGAGCGGCAGGGAGAGGGCGCCGGGCGCGTACCAGGCGGGCACGATGAGCTGGCCAGACAGGCTGATGACCAGCCAGCTGAACGCGTCATCGCGGATGCCGGGGGGCACGCACTGCTGGGCGCCGAGCGCGAGCGCCACGTAGAAGGCGGAGTCCGCGCCGACGAGCAGGACCGAGGGCCAGCGGCGGCGCAGCCGGGCCGTGACCGCGGACGCCCACGCCACCGCCAGGGCGGGGCCGGCCAGGCGGACCGGGCTGGCCGCGTAGAACGAGTGCCAGATGGCGACCTGCACGATGACGTAGACGATGCTCGCGGTCCGCACCAGCGACGCGAGCTGGGCGATCACCGACCCGAGGGTGGCCATCGCGGGCCCGGGTGGCGCCGCGCGCGATCCGCCCATTTCCCGCCACAGGGAAACGTAACCCGTCGGCCGCATGGGCTCGATCTTAGGCTCAGGGACGCCCGCCGGACGTCCGGGCGCGGGATGATATGACATCGTTGTCGGGCAGTTCGCCCGGGCGGGACCGGGCCGGCGATCCGCCCGCGGGCCGTCACATGAAGTTACGGGTGTGCAGCGCCGACAGCTCGGCCGCCTCATCGTCGGGGAAGCCGATGAAGGCCAGGCGGCGGCGCCTGCCCTCGTCCATCTGAGCCTGCAGCCGGCGCACCGCCTGCCAGCCGCGGCGGATCGCGTCCGGCGCCCAGGAGCCCGCCGCGAGCAGCACCAGGGCGTCGAAGACCTCGGCGTTCAGGCCGGCCGTGTCCCGCAGCGCGGCGTGCCGGCGCTCGACCGCACCGCGGAGCGTGCCGAGGTAGGTCGCGTCGGTGCCGGCCAGGTGCGCGGTGTGGGCGACGCCGAAGGCCACGTGACGGGCCTCGTCGCGGGCGGCGAGCCTGGTCACGTCGGCGGTGACCGGGTCGGGGGCGTGGTCGTGCAGGAACCGGAGCAGGTCGAGGAAGGTGCCCTCGCCGAGCACGGACAGCAGGAACGACGCGGTGGTGAAGTCGGGCTCGGTCAGCAGCGTCTGCAGCGACGCCCGGCCGCCGGCCGACGAGGTTCCCAGGGGGCCGCCGTTGAGCAGGCCGCGCCGGGTGAACACCTCGACGTGCCGGGCCTCGTCGGCCGCCTGGGTGGCGAGGAGCTGCATGACCTCGCGGTAGTGCGGGTGCAGCTGCGACAGCAGCCGGGCCGGGATGATGAGCGCGGCCTGCTCGTTCTCTACCAGGTAGGTCATCACCTGCACGACCGCCCGTTCGATCTCCGGCGGCGGCGTCACCGCCGGCACCGCGGCCCAGTCGACCGCGGTCGCCGGGTCCCACTGGCTGGCCGC
>Ga0302314_10007167_pt1 | contig 20086 bp, 20 predicted proteins | sample III_Palsa_N2_3_FD_200533 | JGI IMG/M metagenome (GOLD analysis project Ga0302314, IMG submission 200533) | Peat permafrost microbial communities from Stordalen Mire near Abisko, Sweden - III_Palsa_N2_3 | ecosystem: Environmental > Terrestrial > Soil > Palsa > Peat permafrost | place: Sweden... | reverse complement strand
ACCGACTGTTACAATTTTTTACGAGATACCGCTTTAAGAGACATTAAGCGATTACAAGAAGTTTCTAGATTGTTGATCGGCACCGGAAGTGACGGCCACGAGCAAGCAAATCTCTCCCAAGGATATGAGCATGTCCGAGATATTCGAACTCATTTCTCAGGAAATCCCCCGGCTTCGTCGCTATGCCCGCGCGCTCACCCGTGACGTGTACGCTTCCGAGGATTTGGTCCAGGACTGCCTCGTCCGAGGACTTGCCAAGATACATCTCTGGCAAGAGGACACGGACCTGCGGGCCTGGCTCTTTACGATCCTGCACAATCAGTACGTGAACACCGTCCGTCGTGCTGTGCGCGAGGGCTCGGTCGTTGAGATCAGCGACGCCGAGCCCTCGATGGTCGCTAAGCCAGCCCAGATCCCGCGCCTCGAACTTCGTGATCTCGAACGCGCACTCGCCAAGGTGCCGTATGAACAGCGCCAGGTCCTTCTGTTGATCGGCATGGAAGGGATGAGCTACGAGGAAGTCGCCGAAATCATGGACGTGCCCGTCGGCACGATCCGCTCGCGCCTGTCGCGTGGTCGTGATTTGGTCCGAGAACTAATGGGCGAGACTGAGCAGCGTTCCAGGCGGAAGGCCGAAGTCACACCTAAGCAGAAGATATTTGTTGATCGTGCCACGGATGCACCCTCGCCCCGCCCCTCACCCACAAGAGGGAGAAAAAGAACCCTCTCCCGCAAGGCGGGGGAGGGTTGGGTGGGGGGCTTGCCGCGTGGCATAGCCAAGCAGGATCTGCTTAGCCGAGCGCCCAAGCTCGAAAAAGAGCGCGCGATCCTAATCGCCTGATCGCGACGGCACGATCGGCGCAAACGAACAAAAGCCCCGCACCGTTTCTCGTGCGGGGCTTTTGTCGTATCCGAAAGACCTGTTGGTGTTCGTCGCGAAGCGGGCCGACCAGGCGGCGCCGCGTAGCGGGAGTGCCAAGACTCTCCCTCTCCCGCATTTTGCGGGGGCGTGCCGCGTCTCGGTGCTACTTGCCCATTTCGTCCCGCTGATAGATCCGGATGATCTCCTCGAAGCTCGCATCCGGCTGGAACCCCAGCGCCAGCGCGCGCTTCGGGTCGAAGTTCCGGGCCCAGCCGGCGACGATGTCGCGGATGGTCTGGTCGGGTTCCTCGCGGATCAAGGCCACCGCGGCCTCGCCGGCAACGGAGCGTAAAGCCTCGATCTGCTCCGCGACCGTGACCGACAGGCCGGGCATGTTGAGGTTGCGCCGCGCGCCCAGCTTTGCCAGGTCCAGCCCGGCCGCATGCAGCAGGAACCCCACGGCCGCGCGCGGCGAGGCGTGCCAATGACGCACGGTCGTCGGCACGGGCAGAATCGCTTCCATGCCATTCAACGGTTCGCGGATGATGCCGGAGAAGAAGCCGGATGCCGCCTTGTTCGGCTTGCCCGGGCGCACGCAGATCGTCGGCAGACGGATACCGATGCCATCGACGAAGCCGCGGCGGGAATAGTCCGACAACAGCAGTTCGCAGATCGCCTTCTGAGTGCCATAGCTGGTCAGCGGCGTGGTGTGGAATTCATCCTCGATCGCGTCCGGGAAGGGCGCGCCGAACACGGCGATGGTCGAGGTGAACACCAGGCGCGGCTTGTAGCCGCCACCGACCTGGCGGATCGCCTCCAGCAGCAGGCGGGTGCCGTCGAGGTTGGTGCGATAGCCCGCGTCGAAATCGGCCTCGGCACCGCCCGACGGGATCGCGGCCAGATGGAAGATCACGTCGGGCCGGGATGCCACCAGCGCGTCGGCCAAACCCGGCTTGGCGAAATCGCCGGCGACGGTGCCGACTTCGAACGGCGCGGCCAAGGGCGCCGGCTGGACGATGTCCTGCAGCACCAGCCGGTCGATCGTCCTGCCGGCGAGCGTGCCGTCGAGGGCGAGCCGCTCGGCCAGCTTGCGGCCGATCATGCCGGCGCCGCCGGTGATCAGGATCTCGGTCATGGTTTTACTCCGGTATCTGCAGGATATGGGCCCGGACCAGCGCCTTCAGCCGGGGCAGGTCGCGGGCTTCCAGCGCGTCGATCATCTGGAAATGTTCCTGGTTGGATTGCTCGATCCGGGCGCGCGTCTTCCATTGATCCAGCGGCGCCGAAGGGCCGCGGCCGCGGAATTCCAGGATCAGGCCGGCCAATTCGCGGTTGGCGCACAGGTGGGCCATGCGGACATGGAACGCGATGTTCGCCTCGTACTGTTCCAGCAGCGTGCCGTCGAACAACAGGTCGCCGAAGCGCTGGGCCAGAGCGCGCAGTTCGCCGATCGCGGCCGCGTCGGCATGCTCGATGATCGTGTCGGCGGCGGCGGACTCCAGCACCACGCGCACGTCGCGGATCTCGTCGCTGTGGCGCGCGTCGGGCCGATAGACATGATAGCCGCGGTTCGGGATATGCTGGACCAGCCGCTTCAGCACCAGCTTGTCCAGCGCGCGGCGAATTTCGATGCGCGTGCAGTTGTAGCGCCGCTCCAGATCGATCTGCTTCAGCCAGGAGCCCAAGCCGAAAATACCGGCATGGATGTCGCGGGCCAACATGTCGGCCACGTCCATCGCCGGTATTCCGGGGCCTGTCGCTCGCGTCATAAAATTTCCCGCCATGTCGTCGCTCGTTTGCGTTTCATAGCCGCTTGCCAACCCTCCCAGCAATATGCATCATAATTGGCGCCAATTATGGAACCAAAAATGCCAGAGATCAAATCGACCGACTCCGATCGCGGCAGCGCGATGTACGACCTGGGCAGCACGACCATCTTCGCCAGCCGCGGCGATGCGCGCTTCAGCTATTGCCTGTATGTCCCGCCGGGATTCGCCACGGCGGCCACGCCGCCCGAGCTGATCGTGGCGATGCATGGCACCGGCCGGTCGTTCCTGGAATATCGCAACGCCTTCGCCGAATTCGGCCGCTGGAACAATTGCCTGATCCTGGCGCCCCTGTTCCCGGTCGGCGTGCGCGGCGACGGCAATCGCGACGGCTTCAAATACATGGCCGAGGCCGATATCCGCTACGACCAGGTGCTGCTGTCGATGGTCGACGAGATCGGCGAAAAATACGGCCGGCGCTTCGAGCGCTTCGCCCTGTTCGGCTATTCCGGCGGCGGCCATTTCGCCCATCGCTTCCTGATGCTGCATCCCGACCGGCTGTGGGCCGTCTCGATCGGCGCGCCGGGTTCGGTTACGCTGCTGGATCCGACGCGCGACTGGTGGGTCGGCACGCGCGATGTCGAGGCGCGCTTCGGCATCCGGATCGATCCGGCCGCGATGGCCAAGGTGCCGGTGCAGATGGTCGTAGGCTCCGCCGATCTGGAGACCTGGGAAATCACCCATCGCGAGGGCGGCAAGAATTGGATGCCCGGCGCCAACGATGCCGGCAAGACCCGGCCGGAACGGCTGGGCAGCCTGCAACGCTCGTTCGAGGCGGCCGGCATCAGGGTGCGGTTCGACCTGGTCGCCGGCATGGCGCACGATGGCTTGCGCGCGGTCGAAACCGTCAAGAATTTCTTCGCCGACATCCTGACCGCCAAGCGAGGCCGATGATGCTGAAATCCACGCTCGCGGCCGTCCTCTTGCTGGCGGCGCCGCTCGCCCAGGCCCAATCGATCACCGTGGCGCTCAACGCCGACATCCGCAGCACCAACCCCGGCGTCAATCGCGACGACAATACCGACGGGGTCGAGCTCAACATGGTCGAAGGCCTGGTGGGCTATCGCGACAACGGCACGGTCGGCCCCCTCTTGGCGCAGAAGATCGACCAGTCCGCCGACGGCCTGACCTATGTTTTCCATCTGCGCAAGGGCGTGAAGTTCCATAATGGCGCCACCATGACCTCGGCCGATGTGCTGTGGAGCTGGCAGCGATACATGGACCCCAAGACCGAATGGCGCTGCATCGCCGATTTCGACGGGCGCAGCGGGCTCAAAGTCACCTCGGCGACGGCACCCGACGCCGACACGTTCGTCATGACCATCGACAAGCCGAGCGCTTTGTTTCTCGACAGCCTGGCGCGGACCGACTGCGGCATGACGGCGATCCTGAACAAGGCATCGGTCAATGCCGACGGGAGCTGGAACCAGCCGGTCGGCACCGGCCCGTTCAAGCTGGTCGAGTGGAAGCACGGCGAATATGTCTCGGTCACCCGCTTCGACGATTACACCTCGCCGCCGGGCGACAAGGTCGACGGCTATGTCGGCAAGAAGCAGGCGCTGATCAAGGACGTGAAGTTCCTGGTCGTGCCCGACGTCTCGACCGCGAAGGCCGGCCTGCTCTCGGGTGCCATCGACATCGCCCAGATCATCGCGTCCGATGGGCCCGAACTGAAGCAGAGCGGCACGGTCCAGGTGCTGACGCCGACTTCGGCCGTGAAGCATGTCCTGCTGTTCCAGACCCGCGATCCGGTGCTGCAGAATGTCAAGCTGCGCCAGGCGATCGCGGCCGCGCTCGACATGCCGCAACTGGTCGCCGCCGTATCGGAAGGGGTCGGCAAGCCGAACAACTCGCCGATCCCGCCGCAGTCGGCCTATTCCGACGCGACCCAGCGCCAGGGCTACGCCTATGACGTGGCCAAGGCGAAGCAGCTGCTGAAGGATGCCGGCTACAAGGGCGAGACGATCAAGCTGATCGCCAACCAGCGCCTGACCGTACCCAGCTTCCCGGCGGCCGTGATGGCGCAGGCGATGCTGCAGGCGGTCGGCATCAATGTCGAGATCGAGGTGCTGGAATGGGCGACCCAGCTCGACCGCTACAACAAGGGCACCTATCAGATGATGTCCTTCAGCTATTCCTCGCGCCTGGATCCGGCCCTGAGCTTCGAGCAGTTCATGGGCCCGAAGGACAAGCAGCCGCGCAAGATCTGGGACAATCCCGAGGCGCAAGCTTTGCTCGACAAGGCGTCGGTCTTGTCCGACATGGGCGAACGGCAGAAGCTGTTCGATGAACTCTATCGGCGGCAATTGGTGGACACGCCGCTGATCGTCATGTTCAACGGCATCGAAGCCTCGGCCCAGGGCAAGCGCATCCAGGGCGAGCCCTATTGGGAAGGCAAGCAGCGCCTGTGGGGCGTGAGCGTTGTGGGGAAATGACCATGGCCGTCGCACCGTTTCCGTTCGTCTCCGTCTCAGGCGCGCCCTACGAGCGCGGCCGGCAATACGGCTCTGCGCTGCGCGACCGGGTCAAGGCCAGCGCCGCGCTCTACGGCAAGACGCTCGATGAGCTCGGCTATGATTCGGGGCGCAAGACCGCGCTGATCAAGGCGTTCGCGACCGAGATCGGGACGTTCGGCGAGCATTACCTGGACGAGATGCGCGGCGTCGCCGACGGCGCCGGCATCCCGTTCGAAGACGTGGTGATGATCAATGCCCGGACCGAGGTGATCGCCCAGGCCCGGCGCGAATCGGTGACGGCGGACCCGGAGGACGATCCGGACGACGGCTGCACCGGCGCCGTGATCCTGGCCGACCGCAGTGCCAGCGGTGCCCTGATCCACGGCCAGAACTGGGACTGGCGCGCCGAATGCGCCGAGACCGCGATCGTGCTGCGCGTGCGTCGGGACGACGGACCGGATTTCCTGACCTTCGTCGAGGCCGGCGGCCTCGCGCGCTGCGGCCTCAATGCCGCCGGCGTGGCGATCACGGCCAACTATCTGGAATCCGACCGGGACTATCGCCAGCCGGGCGTGCCGCTGTCGCTCATCCGGCGCAAGGTGCTGGAGCAGGAGCATTTCGCGCTCGCGATGCGTGCGGTCGCGACCACGCCCAAGGTTTGCTCCAACAACATGATGCTGAGTACGGCCGAGGGCTTCGCCATCGATTTCGAATGCGCACCGGACGAGGCGTTCCCGATCTATCCGGCCGACGGGCTGATCGTGCACGCCAACCATTGGCAGAGTCCGGTGGCGCTGGCGAAGCTCAAGGAGACCGGTATTCCGAGCGTGCCGGAGAGCTATTACCGCGACTGGCGGGTGCGCAAGCTGCTGGATCAGGCGGGAGCCAAGCTGACGCCCGACGATCTGAAGACGGCGCTGTTCGACAATTTCGGCACGCCCTATTCGGTCTGCCGGCCGCCGCGGCCGGGCAGCGCCGGTAACCTGTCGGCGACGGTGTCGATGGTGATCATGCAGCCGTCGAAGGGCGTCATGGAGGTGGCGCCGCTGCCGGCGCTCAACCGCGTCTTTACCCGCTATAGCCTGACCGAAGATCCCGTCACCCTGGCGGCATTCTAAGCGCCAGATGCTGCGTTTCGCCTTCAACCGGATCCTGATGGCCCTGCCGACGCTGCTGATCGTCGCGGTGTCGGTCTTCATCCTGATCCGGCTGATCCCGGGCGATCCGGCAACGCTGATGCTGGGCGACCAGGCGACGCCGGCCAATCTCGCCGACCTGCGCGCCCGCCTGGGACTGGACGACAGTCTACCGGTCCAATTTGGTTTGTGGTTCGGCCATGTACTGACCGGCGATTTCGGCAATTCGATCACGACGGGGCAGGGCGTGCTGCCACTGATCCTGGCGCGCTTCTGGGTCAGCGCCAAAATCGTGCTGGCCGCCGCCGCGCTCGCCAGTCTGGTCGCGGTCCCGGCCGGCATGATCGCGGCCTGGCGCCACAACAGTTGGGTCGATCTGGTGCTGGTCGGCGGCGCCACCCTGCTGCTGTCGATCCCGGCCTTCTGGATGGGCCTGCTGCTGCTGTTGTTCTTCGGGCTGAAGCTCGGCTGGCTGCCGGTCGTCGGCTATGTCTCGTTTTCCGACGATGTGGTGAAGGCGCTGCTCTATATGGTGCTGCCGGTCCTGACCCTGTTCCTGCACGAGATCGGCGTGATCCTGCGCATGGCACGCGCCAGCACGCTCGAAGTGCTGCGGCTCGATTTCATCACCCATGCCCGCGCCAAGGGCCTGAGCGAGATGGCGGTGCTGTGGCGCCACGCGTTCAAGCCGGCATTCGGGCCGACCTGGACGCTGATCGGGCTGGTGCTGGGCAATCTGCTGGGCGGCATCGCCGTGGTCGAGACGGTGTTCACCATCCCGGGCCTGGGGCGCCTGCTGGTCGATTCGATCTTCGCGCGCGACTATCCGGTCATTCAGGGCTGCCTGTTGTTCATCGCCTTCATCTATGTGCTGGTGAACCTGATCGTGGATCTGTGCTACCCGCTGTTCGATCCGCGGGTGACCGCGGAATGAGGCGCCGTCGTCTGAATGCGGTGCTGGGCATCGTCCTGATCGGCGTGCTGCTGATCGTGGCCATCGTCGGCATGATCTGGACGCCATACGATCCGCTCGGCATCAGCTTCGGCGCCCGGCTGAAACCGCCCGGACCCGCCCATTGGCTCGGCACCGACGAGTTCGGCCGCGACGTGCTGAGCCGGCTGATGACGGGAGCGGCGACCAGCGTCAGGATCAGTTGCCTGACCGTGGCCGTCTCCCTGACCGTCGGCACCGCGCTCGGCATCCTGACCGGATTCGTGCGCGGCTGGACCGATCGGGTCATCATGGCCTTCATCAACGCGCTGCTGGCGTTCCCGGGCATCCTGCTGGCCCTGGCGCTGCTGACCGTGATCGGCGCCAACGAATACGGCATCATCCTGGCGCTCGGTATCGCCTATACGCCGTCGGTCGCGCGCGTCGTGCGCGGCACGGTGCTGTCTCTGCGCGAGAAGGAATATATCGAGGCGGCGCGCGTGATGGGCAATTCCGAGCTGTTCATCATGGCGCGCCATATCCTGCCCAATTGCGTGGCGCCGCTGATCGTGCTTGGCACCTCGATGTTCGGCTGGGTCCTGCTGGCCGAAAGCGCCTTGAGCTTTTTAGGCCTGGGCGTGCCGCCGCCGGCGCCGACCTGGGGCAACATGCTGGCCGGCGGCCGGCCCTTCATGGCCCAGGCGGTCTGGCTGGGGCTGTTCCCCGGCATCTGCATCTCGCTGACGCTGCTCGGCATCAACCTGCTGGGCGACGTGCTGCGCGACCGGTTCGACCCCAGGATGCGCGGGCTGTGACGGCCTTGCTGGAGGTCGAAAACCTGACGCTGGAGGTCGGTCGCACCGGCAACCTGGTCGTCAAGAATGTCAGCCTGACCCTGGACCCGGGCGAAGTGCTGGGCATCGTCGGCGAGTCCGGCAGCGGCAAGACCCTGCTCGCCCGCGCCGTGATCGGGCTGGAGCCGCCGGCGATCCGCCGCGCCTCGGGGCGAATTCTGTTCGAGGGCCAGGATATCGCGACGCTGACGCCCAAGGTGCTGCGCCAATTGCGCGGCAGCCGGATCGGCATGGTGTTTCAGGAGCCGATGACCTCGCTCAACCCGTCGATGACCATCGGCCGGCAGCTGGAGGAAGGGCTGGTGCTGCATCGCGCCGGCGACGCCGCGCAGCGCCGGTCCGCCATTTTGGAGATGCTGCGGCGGATCGGCATCGCCGAACCCGAGGCGGCGCTGACGGCCTACCCGCATCAATTCTCCGGCGGCATGCGCCAGCGCATCATGCTGGCCTCGGTCATGCTGCTGCGCCCGGCCTTGCTGATCGCCGACGAGCCGACCACGGCGCTCGATGCGGTCGTGCAGCGCGAGGTGCTGGAGCTGATGCTGGAGCTGACGCGGGATTACGGCACGGCGGTGCTGATGATCAGCCACGATCTGTCGATGGTCGCGCGCTACACCGACAGGGTCGTCGTCATGTGCCGGGGCGACCTGATCGAACAGAATGCCACGGCCGAGATTCTGGCCCGGCCGCAGCAGGCCTATACGCGGCAATTGCTGAATGCAATGCCGCACCGCTCGCCGGCGCGCGCCGTGCCCGATGCCTCGCCGATCGTCGAGGTGCGCGGGCTGGTGGTCGATTACGCGGGAAAATCAGGGACCAAGCGGGCGCTGCACGGCATCGACCTGACGATCCGGCCGCGCGAGGTCGTGGCCGTGGTCGGCGGGTCGGGCTCGGGCAAGACCACGCTCGGCCGTGCCATCGCCGGGCTGCTGTCGCCTGCCGCAGGCGACATCCTGTTCGCCGGCCGCGCCATCGCCAAAAGCGACGAGAGCTGGCGGCAGTATCGGCTGAATTGCCAGATGGTGTTTCAGGACCCCTACGCGTCGCTCGACCCGCGCATGACCATCGGTCAGCTGATCGGGGAGGCGCTCCGGGTCGTGCCGGGCCTGAGCCGGGCGCAGAAGGCCGCGCGCATTCTGGAAGGGTTGGACGAGGTCGGGCTGGAGCGGAAATTCGCCGACCGCTATCCGCATGAGCTGTCGGGCGGCCAGCGCCAGCGCGTCGCCATCGCGCGCGCCGTGGTGCGGCGGCCGTCGTTCGTCATCGCGGACGAGCCGGTCTCGGCGCTCGACGTCACGGTCAGGGCGCAAGTGCTGGCGTTATTTCTGGAACTGCAGCAGCGCCACGGCTTTTCCTGCCTGTTCATCAGCCACGATCTGGGCGTGGTCGAACAGGTGGCGGACCGGGTTGTGGTCATGGACCGAGGCCGGATCGTCGAACAGGGCGATCGCGACCAGATCTTCGACCATCCGCGCCAGGACTACACGAGAACCTTGCTCTCGGCGATCCCGGCGCTGGAGGCGGTGAGCGGCGGCGGCGTCCAGCTCAAATGGCGCTTCGACGCGCCGCCGCCCAGGGTGGAAGCTTAGACTTCCATATGGTGCTTCAGGTCGCGCATCTCGTCATGGCCCGATTTGATCGAGACATACATGCGGTGGACCAGGTCTAGCACCGGCATGGACAGGGCCTGGTCGGCCAGCGCCTCGTCATATTCCTTCTTGACATGATCCTCGCCGGATTCGACCGAGTTCACGATGCCCTTGTCGCTGCCGGTGACGGCGGCCTTGAGGTTCATGAAGGCGCGATGGGCCTTGCCGGCGGTCGTGCCGGATGTGGCCGGCTTGCCGCCGAGCAGGCGACGTACTTCGGTCTGCAGTTCGGCCGTGACCTGCTTGCACTCGATCGCACGCTTGCCGAACAGCGTCTTGAAATACGGGTTCTTCGTATCCTTGGCGGCGTCCTCGTAACCGTGGGCGCTGTCGAGCGTCACTTCGATGAGGTTATTCAGGATATCCAGATCGTGCTGCGTTGATGCCATGGGGGCGTACTCCTGTTTCTGTCGTCCTGGAACAAGTCTTTCGACCCGGTCCCGGTTGCCTGGCCGAGTTCAATGAGCGGCGGTGTGAACCATCCGACCGATTGCGGTCGGGGCCGCAATCGAGGCGGGCAGATGGGCCTGGCCGACCTTCGCCCACCAGACCAGCAAAGCGCCGAGAATGACGACGGTGCCGACGAGCGACAGGGTCAGCACGACGCGCATGTGGCCGCTGGTCTCGCCCTGCCGGGCATCCTGGGTGCCGAGCTTCTTAGGATATCGATCCGACATGGCCTGCTCTCCTTCAAAAGTGATCGGCCGGTATGAAGAGCAATCCGGCGCCCCCGCCTTGGGTTCCGTGGCAAGTGCGAACCGTAACCGGGTGTTGGGTGTTTATCCGAAGCCAAACCCCGTGCCCCGGAGATTGCCTGAAGTGATCAGCCCGCCCGACGAACAGGCGATCCGACTGGATCGCGGCATCTTTCGCTATGTCATCCGGGCGACCGGGAAACATCAGATCGTCCTGGCGCTTCTGACCATCGCGGTGTTCCTGCTGGAAATCGTGCCGCTGGAACTGCAGCGCCGGGTGATCAACGACCTGGTCAAGAACCGGCAATATCAGATGATCTTGGTGCTCTGCGGCGCCTATTGCGCCTCGGTGCTGGTGCAGGGCGGCACCAAGCTCATCCTCAATATCTATCGCGGCTGGGTCGGCGAATGGGCGACGCGCGATCTGCGGCACCGCGTCCGCATGCTGGCCAGTCTATCGTCCGGTACCTCGAGCGGTTCGGAGGCGCAGGGCGTCCAGGCGGCCATGGTGGTGTCCGAGGTCGAGCCGATCGGCGGCTTCGTCGGCGGTGCCATCTCCGAACCGCTGTTGCAGGGTGGCATCCTCGCGTCCGTGCTGGCCTACATGGTCCATGTCGATTGGCGCATGGGCCTGTCGGCGCTCGTCTTGTTCGTGCCGCAACTGATTTTCGTGCCGCTGATGCAGGGCGCCATGAACCGGCGCACGAAGAAGCGAGTCAAGATCATCCGGCGCCTCAGCGTCAGCCTGGTCGGCAAACTGCCCGAGCACGAGATCGAGGCGGACGACGAGCGCGACGACGAGCGGATCCAGCGGGTATTCCAACTGAACGTCGGCATTCTGAAGCTGAAGTTCAGCATGAATTTCCTGATGAATCTCAGCACCCAGCTGCAGGTCATCGCCGCACTCCTGGTTGGCGGCTGGATGGTGCATGAGAAGCAATTGGAGGTCGGCGGCATCGTCGCTTTCATTTCCGGCATCGGCAAGCTGGCCGACCCGTGGGGCGACCTGGTCAACTGGTTCCGCGACGTCAACCTGAACCAGGTCAAATATCGGCTGATGCGCGACGCGGTCGATTACCAGCTCGCCGGAACGGGCACGGCGCCCGTTCCGGCGCTGGTCGCCGAGTAAACCGTCAGATCGCGACTGACTTCCGCTTGGCCGCGACGGTTTTAGTGGCCTTGCCCTTCGGCGGCTCCCGGCGGACCGGGTAATCCAGCCGCTCGCCCTGGTCCGACAGGCGACCCGGCAGATCGCCCAGGCTCTCGACCGCGAGCAGCGGTTCGGCCAAGGGACCCACGGGCTCGATCGGCTTCAGCGTGTCTTCGATGCCTTCCGCTTCGGAGACCTCCTCGCGGGCCAGATTCCAATGATCCTCGGCCCGGCCGTCGGGCTTGCCCTCGCGGACCCAGATCTCGTGGGCCCGCTTGCGAACCCGCTGTTGATAGTCGTCATAGGTGTCGCTCATGGTTCGCTCCGCTTGCCATCGGAAATGCCTTTCCTCCTCCAACACATCGCGATGATCGTGCGTTCCGCTCGGAACCTGCGGCGGTTTCGACGGTTTCCGTTCCGGGCCATTGCCCGGGAGAGATGTCATGTCAGCGATTGAGACCCCATCGGCCGCGACCATCGTGGCCCTGTTCGACAATGCCGAGGCGGCCGCGCTGGCGTCGGGCGCGGTCAAGGCACGGATTCCGGGTACCATCGTGCATCGGATCGACCCGACCGGTGCCGAGACGGCCCGGCTCAAAGCAGACTGGCTGCCGCCCGACACGATCGATCCCTATATCGCCAGCCTGGGTCAGGGCCGGACGCTGGTCGCGGTCGAAGCGGACCGGTCCCAGGCGTCCGATGTCGATGCCATTCTGCGCGAATATCGCCCGGCCGAATCTACGATCCACGGCCGGGTGCAGGATGCCGACGATCTGCCGCCGGCGATCCAGTCGATCGCGGCCCAGAACCCGCGCCCGCATGGCCATCGCGACCCGAGCGCCTGACCGGCCATGGCGCTGCTGAAGCTGCCGGCGGGCGAGGGCGAGGTCAGCCGCCTGTGCGCGATCTGTCGGGGCAGGCGCTGTTCCAGTATCTGGACGGGTGATGGGATTGCTGGAAGACGGCGGGCCATCCCTTGACGCCGGGCTGGTTTTGAGGACATTTCACCAAACGATCATATGCACTTTCAAGGATTTTCGCGCTGTTGCAACGCTCGACGCGCCGGATTGGTACCGGTTCCTCTCCTTGGTATGTGGCCGGATTGATGGGGTGCGGCTACGCGGTTTCCTTCCTGGACCGGGCCCTCGTCAGCGTCGCCGGGGCGCCGATCAAACATGATCTGGGGCTGAGCGATACGCAGTTCGGCCTGCTGCAAGGCACCAGCTTCGTCATCCTCTACAGCCTGTGCGGCATTCCGCTCGGACGGTTGGCCGATCGGGCCGATCGGCGCCGGATGATCGCGCTGGGCATCCTGTTCTGGACCGCAATGACCGTGGTTTGCGGGCTGGCCGGGTCGTTCGCGATGTTCTTCCTCGCCCGCATCGGCGTCGGATTGGGCGAGGCCAGCCTGGTTCCGGCCGGCATGTCGCTGATCGGCAGCGTGATGACGCGGGACAAGATGGCGCGCGCGGTCGCAGTGTTCATCATGGGCGCCACGATCGGCACGGCGACGGCCCTGATGGGCGGCGGCTATCTGCTGGGCCGGTTTGCGGCGGCGGGGCCGCTCGACCTGCCGCTGCTCGGCGTGATCGCGCCCTGGCAGGCGTTGTTTCTGATCGCATGCCTGCCCGGACTGGCGGTCGCGGCTTTGGTCATGACCATCCGCGAGCCCGCGCGGGCAGCGGAACCGCGGGCGCAGGCCAGCCTCGGCGCGGCGCTGGCTCATGTCCGCGCCCATCTGCCGGCCTACGGCTTTCTGACCGCGGCCGCCTGCTGCAATGTCACGATGGCGCAGACTCAGGCGGCCTGGGCGCCGCTGTTCTTCGTCCGGCAGTTCGGCCTGCCGCCGGGGGCGAGCGCCATTCTGGTCGGGACGATGTTTCTGGTCTCGGCACCGACCGGGCAATTCCTCGGCGGCGTCCTGACCGACCGGCTGCAGGCCCGCGGCATCGCCGGCGCCCAGAATCTGGTGATGGCGCTGTTGCTGCCGCTGGCGTTGCTTCCGGGCGCCGTCTTCTGCACGACCGATCGATTGTGGCTGGCCCAGGCGAGCTATCCGCTGTTCACGTTCCTGGTCTCGGCCGCGACACCGACCGGGCTCGCGGCCCTGCAACTGCTGACGCCCGGCCGCCATCGCGGGACGCTCAGCGCGCTGTTCCTGTCGATCGTGACCCTGGTCGGCCTCGGTCTCGGCCCCGCCGCGGTCGGGCTGCTGAACGACCATCTGTTTCATGACGAGCGGGCGCTGGGCCGGTCCCTGCTGATCGTTATCCTGATTGCCGGCAGCGCCGGCCCGCTGCTGGCGCTGGCCGGGCGGCGCCCCTTCTCCAGGGCGACCGCCGTGGCTTGAGCCCTAATAGAGCGTCTTCAGCATGTCGCGTGAGAAGTCGCGCAGCTGGGCATTGCGGCCCTCGCGGATTTTCGTCACCCAATCCGCGTCGGACAGCAGCGCGCGTCCGACCGCGACCAGGTCGAATTCGCCCGCATCCAGCCGGCGCAGCAGCTCGTCGATCGGGCTCGGCTGCGACGCCTCGCCCTGGAACGCCGCGATGAATTCGCCCGACAGGCCGACCGAGCCGACCGTGATGGTGGCCTTGCCGGTCAGCTTTTTGGCCCAGCCGGCAAAATTCAGGTCCGAGCCCTCGAACTCGGTCTGCCAGAACCGGCGCTGCGAGCAATGGAAGATATCGACCCCGGCATCGGCCAGCGGCGTCAGCCAGGCCTCCATCTCCGCCGGGGTCTTCGCCAGCTTGACCGCGAAATCCTGCTGCTTCCACTGCGACAGGCGCAGGATGATCGGGAAGTCCTCGCCGACTTCGGCGCGGATCGCCGCGACGATTTCGATAGCGAAACGACTGCGCTCGGCCAGGCTTTCGCCGCCGTACCGGTCGGTCCGCTTGTTGAGGCCGGCCCAGAAGAACTGATCCAGCAGATAGCCGTGGGCGCCATGGATCTCGACCGTGTCGAAGCCCAGGCGCTTGGCGGCGCCGGCGGCCTTGGCAAAGGCCGCGATCGTGTCGGCGATGTCGTTCTCGCTCATGCTATTGCCGCCGGCTTCCTCAGGCATGACCAGACCCGACGGACCCTCGAACGGCGCCGGCGGCATCCAGCCGGACCGGTGCGGCTTGACGATGCCCATGTGCCAGATCTGCGGTGCCATGGCGCCACCGGCCTCATGCACGCCCTCGATGACGTCGGCCCAGCCGGCCAGTGCCTTGTCGCCGTAGAAATGCGGAATGTTTTCGTCGTTCGACGAGGCCGGCCGATCGACCACTGTGCCCTCGGACACGATCAGGCCGACCTCGGCCGCGCGGCGGCCATAGTAGGAGGCGACATCGGCCGTCGGCACGCCGCCCGGCGAGAAGGACCGCGTCATCGGCGCCATCACGACCCGGTTCTTCAGGTGCAGCGACTTCAGGGAAAACGGGCGAAACAGGGCGTCGAGGCTCATGCTGGTATCCATCTGATCGCGAAGCGGAGGCGGGCCGAGGCCCATGATTTGGCTTTTCTGGAACCTACCTCATATGATGGCTGGCGGGCTGGAAGGAAGGGTCATGAGCTACCGGATCGGATTGACCGCGCTGCTGGCGCTGCTGCTGGCCGGCGGCTGCGTCGCGCGCCAGGACGAACAGGGCGACGCGACGGTGCCGGTTGCGATGACGGCCGAGCCGGCGAGGAATCAGCCCGAAATGCCGAAACCCGCGCCGGCGTCGGCAAGCGCCGCGGCGTCGATCGAAGCGGAGGCATCCGACCCGACCTCTGAACAGATCACCGTCCTCGGCCGCAGCTTCACCGGCCTGTGGAAGGTCAATTCGCCCAAACGTCTGGGCCTGGATGTCGGCCTGCTGTCGGGCGTTCACATCCGCTATAGCGGCGAGACCGGCGATCGCGATATCTGCGAGCTGCGCCAGACCGGCGACCGGCTCGACGCGCGTTGCCTGCGCCTGGCGCGCGATATCGACGGCAGCATCGACGGCGATCAGATCACGCTCAAATCCTGGATCGGGCCGGCCAACCTGATCCTGACCGCGTCGGCACAATCCGGCTCGTCGTTGAAGGGCAGCATCAGCGGCGGCGCGCTCGGCGCCCGCATGACCGGGGGCGTGCCGATCGTGGCGACCAGGCTGACCCCCAGCCCGGCGGGCGCGGACCGGCCGAGCCTGCCGCTGGTGCGCGACGTGCTGGCCGATATCGGCGGCGGGCGCCTGACGGCCGGGCGCTACACGCCGGCGGCGGCGGGGCGGCTCGATAAGGATTTGCGCGCGCTGCAGACCGATCAAACCGCGTTGGGGCCCTTGCAGGGCCTGACCTATCTGGATCAACTGCTGCCGCGCCACCCGTTCGATCCGCGCGAACGGCCGCTGGAGGTCTATCGCGTCGAGTATGCCAAGGGCACGCAACTGTGCGGCATCAGCCCCGGCGAGGCCGGCACCGTGGACGATTTCATCTGCCGTTAGCCCGACTGGGATCGGACCCGAGGGCGCCGGCCTGGTCTATGTCGCGCCCTCCAGCCCGCCGGCGCCGGTCGCAAACTCGACCTTTAAGCCGCTCGGTAGCTTCGTCTAGCCCGACACGGACTCCGCCGGCATCTGGTCGTCGTTGAGGATGGTTTTGACGCGCGCGGTCAGGGCTTCCATCGTGAAGGGCTTGATCATGACGTGCATGTCCGGCGCCAGATGCCGGCTGCCCAACACGGCATCGTCGGCATAGCCGGTGATGAACAGGATCTTCAGCGCGGGGCGCGCGCGCCGCGCGGCGTCGGCCAGTTGCCGGCCGTTCATGCCGCCCGGCAGCCCGACATCGGTCACCAGCAGATCGATCCGCGCGTCCGACCGCAACACGCTCAGGCCGGCGCTGCCGTTGGCCGCCTCGACGGCCGCGTAGCCCAGATCGACCAGCACTTCGGTGATCAGCATGCGCACGGCCGGTTCGTCATCGACGACGAGTACGGTCTGGCCCTGCTCGGCCCGGGACGCGTTCGACAGGGTGAGGCGGTTCGGCTCGGCTTCGAGCGGATCCGAGATTTTCGGCAGGTAGAGCCGCACGGTGGTGCCCTGGCCGACGATCGACTCGATCCGGACCTGACCGCCCGATTGCTGAATGAAGCCGTGGATCATCGACAGCCCGAGCCCGGTGCCCTGGCCCAGCGGCTTGGTCGTGAAAAACGGATCGAACGCGCGGGCCACCACGTCCGGCGGCATGCCCGTGCCGGTGTCGGTGACGGCGACGGTCACATAAGGGCCGGGTGTCATGCCATGCTGCCGGGCGGCTTGCCCGTCGAGCAGAACGTCGGCCGTCTCCACCGTCAGGCTGCCGCCGTCCGGCATGGCGTCGCGGGCGTTGATGCACAGGTTGAGCAGCGCGTTTCCCAGCTGGTTGGGATCGCACAGGATCGCGCCCAGATCGATCGCCAGCACTGTCCTCACGGCAATCGACGGCCCGACCGTCCGCCGGATCAGCTCTTCCATTTCGGCGACCTGCCGGTTCGCGGGAATGGGGCGCGGATCGAGCGTCTGGCGCCGGGCGAACGACAGGAGCCGCTGGGTGAGGGCGGCCGCCCGGTCCGCGGTCCCCCGTGCCGTCGTGACATAGCGGTCCAGATCCTGGATGTGCCCCTGGGACAGCCGCATCGCCAACAGCTCCAGACTGCCGATGATCCCGGTCAGCAGATTGTTGAAATCATGGGCGATGCCGCCGGTCAGCTGACCGATGGCCTCCATCTTCTGGCTTTGCCGGAGCGCATCCTCCGCCCGGCCGCGCTCGGTGGTTTGCGCCTCCAGCGCGTCGAGCGCGCTCTGCAGTTCGGCGGTGCGCGCACCGACGCGCTGCTCCAACATCTTGTTGATATCGAGCAGCACTTCCTGTTTGCGCTTCTGCTCGTCGATGTCGGTGGCCGACCCGAACCATTCGATGATCCGCCCGACTGCGTCGCGGACCGGTTCGCCGCGCATCAGGAACCAGCGGAAGCGGCCATCCTGGCCGCGGATCCGATGCTCCTGCTGAAAACTGAGACCGGCCTCGATGGCCGCCTCGAAGCTTTTCCGGGACGCGTCGCGGTCGTCCGGATGGATCGCCTCAAGCCAGCCCTCGGCCCGGGCACGCCCATGGGACCGGCCGGTATAATCGACCCAGCGCCGGTTGATCCAGGTCGTGCGTCCGGACGGATCGCCGGCCCACAGCAGGTCGGGGACCAGGTCGGCCACGGCATAGAACCGCGCTTCGCTCTCGCGCAGCGACGTCAGCACCTTCGCCCGTTCGGCCTCGCCCCGTGTCCAGGCGGAATCGGTCGGATCGAGCAGCAGGCGCGCCAACTCCTCGTTATGCGCCATCAGCTTGATCATGTCCGGCTCGCACTCGAGGTCCGGATGGGTCTCGGTCCAGAAATGCGCGGTGCGGATGAAGGCCAGGAAGGCGATCAGAAATTCCAGATTTTCCGCGCCGAGCGCGGCCTGTAGCGCATGCTGCGCCCGACCGGAGCCGAGCGGCGCCAGAAACAGGCTGGTCAGTACGTCGAACAGATCGGACTCGAGCGGCGTCTCGGGTGCCGGAATCGCCACCGGCCGCAGATGGCGCTCGAGTCGGACCAGGGCCTGCTCGAAGGCGATGGCGTCGGGCACCGGCCGGCGCAGCAGCGCCATGCCCTGCTCGACCGTGTGCGGTATGGCATCCCGGTCGCCCGCGGGCCGCCCGAAGCCGGTCAGGAAGCCCAGATGCCGCACGATGCAGTAGCGCACCGGACAAAAGCGCGAGAGATGGACGAACAGCCGCTCCTTGAACAAGGGCGGCAGCGGGCTGTCGAGATAGGCCGACTTCGCGAAGTCCCACAGCCGATCGATCAGCCCCGGGGCGGCCTCGGCCGAGCAAAAGAAGTTGGGCAACAGCCCGAACCGGTCGATGACCTGCCGGCTGAACGCCCCGTCGTCACCGGTCGTCGACGGATGGCCGACTACCAGCATAGGCGGCTCCTGGCGACGGGCAGGTTGGTCATGGCGAGGGGCTCCGGGGCGTGAGGGCGCGCGATTCCTCACCATGCCCTCCGCCGCGATGGCGCAGGAGCCTCGGAATCTACTCAGAAGCGGCCGCCCCCGAAGCCGGCTGCGACAAAACACCCGGCGCCGCCGTTTTGAATTATGGCATGGACGCGGCGCCGGACCGGTACGCTCCGATAGGCCTCATGGAGCTTTCGATCGATGCGCAAGATCATCCTGCTTTCTCTGCTCGCCCTCGGCCTGTCGCTGCCGGCCCTGGCCGGGACCATCATCGACGATTGGTCGACCGTGCAGGCGCCGCCGGCGCCCACCCTGAAGCCGGTGACGGTCGATCCCAAGACGACGGCACTGCTGGTCCTCGACATCGTGCGCCAAGCCTGCAATGCCGAGCGGCGGCCGCGCTGCCTCGACACGCTGCCGGTGGTGCATACGCTGCTGGGCCGCGCGCGGACGGCGGGGGCGCTGGTTGGTTATAGTCTGGTCAAGGGCGCCAGCGCGGCCGATATCCTGCCGCCGGCGGCGCCGGTCGGCGGCGAGCCGATGGTGACGGCGGGCACCGACAAGTTCCTCGGCACCGATCTGGAAGCGACGCTCAAGGCCAAGGGCATCAAGACCGTGATCATCCTGGGCGTCGTCGCCCAGGGCGCCGTACTCACGACCGCGACCGAGGCCGCCTTACGCGGGTTCGAGGTGGTGGTGCCGGTCGATGGCGTCTCGTCCGACCAGATCTATGCCGAGCAATATACCGCCTGGGACCTGGTGAACGCCCCGGTCATCGCGGGGCATGTCGCCTTGACCCGGTCAGACCTGATCGGGTTTTAAGGCTCGGCTATTCCGCCGTCGGCTCGTCGCGGAAATAGGGCTCGACCAAGCCGCGCAGCTTGATGGTCAGCGGCTGGCCGTGGCGGTCCATGGTCTTGCCGACGGCCAGGCGGACCCAACCCTCGCTGACGCAATATTCCTCGACCGTGGTCTTTTCCGCGCCGTCGAACCGGATGCCGACGCTGCGGGCCAGCACGGCCTCGTCGTAGAACGGGCTCTTGGGATTGGTCGACAGGCGATCGGGCGGGGTATCGGTCATCGGACGGGCTTTCGGCGGGGAAACATCAGGGGGCGGTCATAGCCGTCCAAGCGCGATATGGGAAGCCTCACGATCTCGTGCGGCGGGTCGGCGGCGGTGCCACGCCCTTGCCCCTCCATCCGGAAAGGGCTACGCCTGACGCATCCTTCAGTCCTCGAACGAGCCCATCCCATGACGCCCAAGAAGAATCCGCTCGGTCTCAATCCGCTGCAGTTGAAGACGCTGACCCTAATGCAGGAACTGGCGCGGTCGCCGAACCATGCCAGCCCGCGCGACGGCGGCGCGGTCGATATCAGCAACATGCCGCATCCGCACGGCAATCATTTCCACGTCGGCCATGCGGTCGTCATGACCGCCGACGCGTCGGGCCTGGCCAACGAGGCGGCCTGGAAGGCGCTCGAGCGCAAGGGCCTGATCCAGTCCGACTTCCCCCATGGCGCGCTGATCACGGCCGAGG
>Ga0302314_10007166_pt1 | contig 20089 bp, 25 predicted proteins | sample III_Palsa_N2_3_FD_200533 | JGI IMG/M metagenome (GOLD analysis project Ga0302314, IMG submission 200533) | Peat permafrost microbial communities from Stordalen Mire near Abisko, Sweden - III_Palsa_N2_3 | ecosystem: Environmental > Terrestrial > Soil > Palsa > Peat permafrost | place: Sweden... | reverse complement strand
GCGAAGTCGATGTCACGCGCCTGGTAGTGCGGCGTATCGGCGTTGGCGATGTTCGAAGCCAATACCTCCATGCGCTGGCGCTGCACAGACAGGGCCTGTGCGTGTATGCCAAACAGAGGATCAAGGTCGGCCATGCCGGACTCCCGCGGATTATTCCTGAGGGGTTCCCTACAAGCCGTGTGCCAGCCCTGATTTGCTTCAGACGGTGATGCCAGCCCCCGCCCGGCTCCGACCGTCGGCTTCCGCCACGATTTTCAGGCGCTCGATCACACCTGCCGCCAGCTCATCGGCCCCGAACTTGGCGATGAAGCGGTTGGCGCCGACCTTTTCCACCATGGCCTTGTTGAACAAGCCCGACAGGGAGGTGTGCAGCAGCACGTACAGATCGCGCAACTGCGGATCACGCCGGATTTCCGTCGTCAGGCTGTAACCGTCCATGCCCGGCATCTCGATATCGGAAATGACCATCAGCAGCTGCCCGGTCACCGGGCCCTGCTGGGCCAGTGCCTGAAGATAATTCAGCGCCTCGCGCCCGTCGTTGACCAGGGCGCATTCCACGCCGACCTGCTGCAGCACTTTCTCCACCTGGCGCCGCGCCACCCGGGAGTCGTCGACCACCAGCACGCGCCGGCGCCCGGCCAAGCTGCGTCCTTGCAGCGCCAGCTCCTGCGACAGTGCGGCCGCTTCGCCCAGTACCTCGGCCAAAACCTTCTCCACATCGACAATCTCCACCAGCTCGTTGCCATGGCGGGTGATGGCGGTGAGATAACTGGAGCCATTGGAGTCGCCGGGCGGCGGCAGCACCGCCGCGACATCGACGTGGACGATGCGCTCCACCGCGCGCACCAGAAAGCCCTGCACGCTGCGGTTGTATTCGGTGACGATGACGTGCGCCGCGGCGGAGTCGGTGCCGTAGCCCAGGGCGCGGCCCAGGTCGATCACCGGAACGATGCCGCCGCGCAGGTCGGCGACGCCGCGCACCAGCGGATGCGAGGCCGGCATGGTCAGCAATGGCGGCGTGGTGATGACTTCCTGCACCTTGAATACATTGATGCCAAAGATTTGACGCTCGTCCAGGCGGAACAGCAGCAAGGCCAGGCGGTTGTGGCCGGCCAGCTGCGTACTGCGGTCGATGCTTTCGAGTAATCCGGCGGCCATCGCAAGAGCTAGCCCTGGTTCCGTTCTGGATGCACCACTTAACGGCCGGCTGCATCGAAACTTGAGGCACAGGGCTTGCCTGTATGCCTGCATTGCTTTCCATGGAGTCTTCAATGCCGCGTGTGCCCCTGCTTTGCGCCGCGCTCGCCTGCTGCCTGTACGGCGCCGCGGTGCCGGCGGCCGAGCCGGAATCGCTCGACCGGATCCGCGAGACGGCGCAGGACTACGTCAGCGCCCATCTCGGCGGCGAGGCGCAGGCCAGCGCTTCGCCGCTGGATGCGCGCCTGCACCTGCCCGCATGCGGCAAACCGCTGCAGGCCTCCGGACCCGCACCCAACGCCGGCAATGCCTGGTCGGTGGCCGTGCACTGCGCCGGGCCCGCGGTGTGGACCTTGTATGTGCCGGTGCGCGCCAGCCAGCAGCGCAACGTGCTGGTGCTGACCCGCTCGCTGGCGCCCGGCACGCCGGTGCCGGCCGACGCCCTGACCATGCAGGAGCGCGACGTGTCCGTGCTTTCCTACGGCTATCTGAGCGGCCCCGAAGACGCGGTGGGCAAGCTGCTGCGGCACCCGGTGGCGGCCGGCGCCGCGCTGACGCCGGATGCGCTGACAGCGCCCGCCAGCATACGCCGCGGGCAGCAGGTGACCTTGCTCAGTCAGTCCGGCGGATTCGTGGTGCGCGCCGACGGCAAGGCCCTGTCCGACGGCGCCAGCGGCGACCGCATCCGCGCGGAAAACCTGGATTCGCACCGGATCGTCGAAGGGGTTGTGCGCGACACCGATACGGTGGAGGTCGGGCTGTAAGAAAGGGGCTCTAAAGTTTCATGCCAGGCTGCCGCTACAGGCAGCGATATCCCCATTCCGGCGCGGTCCATACTGCCATGACTTCAAAAATAGATTCGCTGGTCCCTGCCCCGATCAGCTTCGGCGGCACGGCCAAAACCGCCGCGGACAAAAGCGCCAGCAGCGCCGTGGCCAGCAGCGGCGCCCCGGCTCCGGCGGACAAGGTTAGCCTGACCGGCAACGGCGTGCGCATGCAGCAACTGGCCCAGGCGGTTGCGGAAACCCCCGAGATCGACACCAAGCGTGTCGCCTCGACGCGCAGCGCCATCGCTTCCGGCAGTTATCGGGTTGATTCCCAATCCGTCGCGGCCAAGCTGACACGCATGGATTGGGAGCTCGGCGCCTGATGCAACAGCCCGCCGCACAGCGCCCTCCGCAGGAAGGCAAGCGGCCGGCCGAGGCGCATATCGCCGACGCCAACCTGCTGCTGGCCTTGCTGGCGCAGGAACGCCAGGCCTTGCATACGGCGGATCATGAGCTGTTGTCGCGCGTGTGCAGGGAAAAGGCCCAGGCGCTGACAAGATTCAGCGGGCTTCTCAATGTTCTGAAACATCCGGCCTCGGCAAACCTACTGCCGGACCAGCGGCTTCAATTGCAGGAACTCCTGCTGCGCTGCCTGCGGGAAAACCGGGACAATAACGCCCTGCTCGAAGCGCGCGCCAGTCGTGCACGCAGAACCTTGCAGGCCCTGCAAGGCACGCCGGCGAACTACGATGGACGCGGCCGTGGCCGCTACAGTTTTTCCGGAAGCGTGCGCGGCGCAGCCTGAACAACCCCGGCTGCGATGCAGCCAGCCCTGCAGGCTCAGCCCAGGTGCAGCAGCGACGAGGACCAGCCCAGATCGACGCAAACTTCCTGGCACACGCGCCGCGCGCTGGCACTGAGAACCTCGGAGCCGTCTGCACTCAAGTGCACGCAACGCCGGTCCAGCTCCCGCTGTCCGTTGTAGGACACCACATGCAGGGTTTGAAGTTTCTGCTTTGACCCCGAGCGGGCGCGCTCCAGCCAGATCTCCACGCGGGCGCGCAGATCAACTGGATTGGAGACGGTCATCACCTTTTGCATGGTCGGCCTGAGAGCATTACCACTTGTCAGGTAAATGCTACCACTAACCGAAATTTTTGCACCGTCCATCCGATCAATGGACGATTTCATGCGAGATGATCCATGCGTCATTTCTGCATGTTCAAAATCTGCATGCGCCATGGTCGACGCGGACTTGAAAGCAAGCCGCGGGCGCAACCCGCGATGCCAGGGTTCAATGCGCGTAGGGCAAAGCGCCGATTGTTGCGACGCTCAGGCCGACCCGGCCTGGCTGCTCCTGCTACGCGACCATGTTGATGGTCGTGCCAGTGGCCGCACCGGAGGAGGTGGAGGTCGCAGTGCCTGCACTCGCCGGAGCGGCGGCTGCCGGCTGCACTTCCCCGTGATGGTGATGGTGGTGCCCGACATGGCCGGTCTGCTGCTCAGCCGCGGCACTCTGCAGTTGTTGCTGCAAATTGGTGAACGCGGTTTTCGCTGCCGGAAGATTGCCCGACTGCAGGTCGCTGCCGATCTGGCTCATGGCCTGCTGCAACTGGCTCAGGAACGAACCGCCTTGGCTGCTCGACGTGCCCGACGCGGCGCTGCTTCCCTGAATACCTTGCAGGCTGGACTCTACTCCGCCATAGGCCTGCTGGGCCGAGGACAGATTCCCGGATTGAAGCGCGGAAGCAAGTTGCTGCATGTAAGCCCCCAGCCCCTGGGCAGAAGACTGGCTGCCCGGCTGATAAGGACTTTGCATCGAAGAAATGCCGGAAATGGACATGGAACCTTCCTCCACCTGTCGTGCTGCCGTCTGTTCAGATTCGGCCCGGCGCGATGATGCGCGAGGTCCAGCCTGACTAGGCAATTCCTGGACCAGGGAATTCGCGCATGGCCGTGGAAGTTTGGCGAGCATCGCCGTTCAACCCCGATTGCCCGCTGCAAGCCATTTTCAGCGCGTGGCTTGCCGACACAGGAGAGCCTGCACCTACCGCGGAAAAAAAGAATTCGTACCCGGCGCCAACACATTGACACCTCCTGCGCCCACGCAATGCGCCGCTGCGATTCGGCACACCTCAGACGATCACGAAAGCACTGCCGCTGCATCATGCAGCCGGGGTTTCTCTTCGTCATCGATCAGGCTGCGGATCGCAACGCGGTCGCGACCTGCACTACGCGCCTGATACATCAGCGCGTCGGCAATTTTCAGCATATCCAGGGGTGAGGTCCGTTCATCCGGAAGCAGGGTCAGGACACCGGCGCTGAGCGTGAGGCGCGGCGCCGTACCGCTGGCGGGCCGCTCCAGATCGATTCCGCGCACCGCCAGCAGCAACTGTCTTGCCATCTCCCCCGCCGCCTGCGGCGCACAGTCGTACCAGGCCATCGTCAGCTTGCCGCCGGCAAAACGCGCCTTGAGGTCCAGCGGCCGCTTGCCGAACTGCAGGACTTGCTCTGCCACGCGATGCAGCACCATATCGCCGTAGATGTGACCGAATTTTTCGTTGATGGCGCGGAAGTCATCTATGGCAATCATCATCAGCGATACCGGCTGCTGTTCACGCCGACCCTGCGCCACAACCAGGGGAAAGCGCAGGTTGAATTCCGCGCGTGTCACCAGGCCGGTGAGGGGATCGCAGCGCGCCGCGAAGTCCGCAATCTGTCCCGCAATCCACAGGCGCCGCCGCGATGACTCCGCGATACGGGCCGCGGCCGCAGCGCAGCCGCCAAGCGCCGCAACCAGCAGCGCGTCCGCTGGAAAAACGCCGGGGTGAACCGCGAGCTGCCATTCAAGCAGCAGACCCAGCAATGTAAATGCGGCGATGCCCCAAAGCATGGGGCGCAGGCGAAATCCGCACAGCAGCGAGGCGCAAAGCAATGCCACACCGAGCATCTCAGGGGGCACATGAGCAACCCCGTGCCACGCCCCGTATTGCAGCGCAAGAATACCGGACCACAAGCCCAGGCTTGCACCAACGTGAAGCCAGCTCGACACAAGGTCCGGGACGCGGCCCGAATTCGCAACAGCCACCAGCAGAAATACGGGAAGGAACAGACCTAGCTCCAACCGGCCAAGCAATGCCGGGAAATCCGCTGCTGCTGTGGACTGGCCGGCGGCGGCAAGGCTCATTGCCCCGAATAGGATCGCCGGAATCAGATAATAGAGAGTGCGCGTCAATCTGTGCTCGTTGCGAGTGGCGTCGCGATAGCGGCCGTACAGCAAGGGATCGAAGTCCACCAGCGGCAGACTTTTTTCCAGTTCAAGCCGCAGCCGGTCTTCAATCATTCTGGACCCGGAGTTCATCGGCACAGGGATTTTCTCGTTTTTCAGAACGACCAGCGCAGCGAAACCTGCGGCACCGGCCCGGTCCGCACAGGAGCCGTATCCGCAGCTTCGCGCCAGTTGTGATAACTCAGCAAAGCCTGCATGCGGCCTTGCATGGGAACGATTTTGTCGAGGTTGAGTACCAGCTGCGGCACAAACTGCAACTGCCGATGTCCGTAGTGATCGCTGCGCTCCAGCGCCAGCGACCCTCCCAGAGACCAGAACCCGTCCGCCGATTCAGGCAAGGCGAAGCCCTTGGGGTTGATCAGCCAGCGTTTGCCCTGATTCGGTCCGTCGTGGCCGCTGTAGAGATTCAGATGGAAATAACCCAGTTCCGGCAGCAGCAAATCGACACCAAGCCCCTTGCCGATGCGGTCGAGATCGTCGCCCAGATAATGCGCCGTCAACAACTGGCCACCGACCGAGACAAACGCGAAATCCGTGCTGATCGCAGATGCCTGCAACAGCAAAGGCGACAAGCTGCCGTAGGCCAGCAGATCATCTCCAGGCAGAGCAGAATAGTCGCGCACCAGCAGCAGATCACCATCCAGCCGCAGCGGTGCGTTGGTCTGCGCCAGGGGCAGCCGATGGCGGCCTACATTGGCGGAAGCATCGTGTGCGGACGCCGCCAGCGCAGGCACCGAAGCCGAGCCAACCAACAGGCCGTACAGCATTCTGCGCACGCCATTAAGCGGCCCTCGGCGTCTTTTTTCCAATCCGTCCTGCGGCATGAGCGGCAACCCTATCTGATCTTGCAAACAAGGCAGCGGCCGGAGCGGCCACATCTTGAGTGGTAAATAACTACTCGCCGCCGCCATACCCTCTATCGCAGAGGCGGCACGCCGTTCTTCAGCTCAATTGAGCATTCCCATGCATTTCTGCAAATCGATCTGCATCGCATCGTCGGAATAAAATGCCGCAGCATTTTCCAGCCCCAGCCGCCGCGCCGGCGCAAAATCGCCCCAGTCATCGACCTCCTGTCCGACCTGCTCCAACGGCTTCGATAGCAGGCAGGCCACTGCGACGATGTCGGCATAGTCCGGCCTATCCTCGCCCGCGCGCGTTGCATCCCGGTACGCCTCCGGCACCGTGGCAATCTCCTCTGGAAAGTGCCAGTGACGGAGGATGCGGCCGCCGATTTCGGCATGCCGCTTTTCGATCATGGCGAATAGAGCCTTGGAATCCGCTCGCGCCAGTTGCTCGTCCTCGACCGCGGCCAGCAGCGGCAGGGCCCCGATGAAATGCAGCAGGCCCGCCAGCATGGCCTGTTCCGGCGCCAGCCCTGTGCAGTGCCGCGCAAGCACCTGGCTCACCGCCGCGACATCCCTGCTGCGGCGTGAAATACGCTGCTGCAACTGTCTGGTGGCGTTCGAGCACGGTTCGAATGCGTGCTCCAGCGCCAGCGCCGTGACCAGATCCCGCACATAGTAAAAGCCCAGCCGGGTGATGGCCTGCGACAGCGTGCGTACTTCCATGCGGCCACGCAGCAGCGGGCTGTTGGCGACGCGGATCAGGCGCGCCGTCAAGGCGGCGTCGCGCAACACCTGCTGCGCCAAATTCTCGACGGTGGCGTCGGGATCGGCGGCAACAGCCCGCACCTGCGCCGTCACCTCGGGCAATGAAGGGAGCTTCAGGGCATTGAGGCGGAATCCTTCGGCGACGGCATCGAGTGCTCTGGTCTCAACAGTTTGTAGCTGCGTCATGGGTCCCCCCGCAATCGTATGCCCCCCTTGCAGTTTGCATACCCGATGCGCGCGGCTGTCGGAACATTCGACGCCGGGACCAGGGACAGCCGTCACTCGCCAGGACTTCGACGGCAGGGACCGTTAGCGCCTGGCAACGATCTGCGTTTCCGAATAGACCCGTTTGCCGTTTTGGTGAATTCAGACCTGTGCGCGATACTTGATCCCTCTCGCTCCCTTGATTTCGCAGATCGTTGCCATACTCCGTCCAGAGGTCGAAATGCTCGGTGCAAGGATTTGCCACAAAAATATCTGTGGCAATACCGGTAACAGCGTGAAAGGAAAAATGGAGCGAAAATGACAAACAGTTGCTGCGAATAAAATGCAAGATAAATCAATAAATACAAATACATATAGCGACTATCGGTTCTCCGTCGCGCCGATGATGGACTGGACCGACCGACATTGCCGCTATTTCCTGCGCCTGCTCTCGCGGCATACGCGGCTGTACACGGAGATGGTCAATACCGGCGCGATCCTGCGCGGCGATGCCGGGCGCCATCTGCGCTTTGATCCGAGCGAGCATGCGCTGGCCCTACAGCTTGGCGGCAGCGAGCCGCAGGCGCTGGCGCAGTCCGCCGCCATCGCCATGGAATACGGCTACGACGAAATCAACCTCAACTGCGGCTGTCCCTCGGACCGGGTGCAGGAAGGCCGCTTCGGCGCCTGCCTGATGGCCGAGCCGCAGCGGGTCGCAGCAGCCGTGGCGGCGATGCGGGCGGCCTGCAAAGTACCGGTGACGGTGAAATGCCGCATCGGCATCGACGACAGCGAGGACTATGTGTTCCTGCGTGCCTTCATCGAAACCGTGGCCGCCGCCGGCTGCGAGGTGTTCGTGGTGCATGCGCGCAAGGCCTGGCTGTCCGGGCTGTCGCCGAAGGAGAACCGCGAGATTCCACCGCTGCGCTACGAGCAGGTCTACCAGCTCAAGCAGGAATTCCCGCAACTCTCTATCGCCATCAACGGCGGCATCCGCACCCTGGAGGATTGCGAACGGCACTTGCAGCATGTGGATGGCGTGATGCTCGGCCGCGAGGCTTACGAAAATCCCTACCTGCTGGCCCAGGTCGATCAGCGCCTGTTCGGCGAGACACAGACGCCGCCGACCCGCGCCGAAGCCGCGCTGCGCCTGCGCCCCTATGTCGAGCAGGAACTGGCCGGCGGCACCCCGCTCGGCCAGATCACGCGGCACATCCTCGGCCTGTACAAGGGCCAGCCCGGCGGTCGCGCCTTCCGTCGCCACCTGTCGGAGAACGCGCATCGCAAGCAGGCCGGCTGGGCAGTGATCGAAGACGCACTGGAACTGACCGAACGCCGCGCCGAATGTCTCACCGTATCCGGCTGATTGGAAACTTGCCCATGACCCCGTACAAACCTGCACTCGGCTTCGCCGCCCTGCTCTGCCTGTGCCTGGCATTCAGCGGCTGCGCCCTGCTCCGGCCGAAAGACCCCCATCCGCAAGTCCTGCTGCAAACCTCGCAGGGCGACATCAGGCTGGAGCTGGACCGCGAGCATGCGCCCCTCAGCGTCGACAACTTCGTCGGCTACGTCTGCGAGGGCCGCTATGACGGCACCGTGTTCCATCGCGTGGTTGCCGGCTTCGTCATCCAGGGCGGCGGCTATGACGTCGATCTCAAGGACCGGCCGCGCCACCCGCAGATCAAGCTGGAATCCGGCAACGGCCTGTCCAACCTGCGCGGCACCCTGGCCATGGCGCGCGACGAAGCGCCCAACACCGCCGATGCCGAGTTCTACATCAACCTGGTCGACAACCTGAAGCTCAACCCGCATCCGGACATTCCCGGACGCGAACATGGCTACGCGGTGTTCGGCCGGGTGGTCGAGGGCATGGAGGTGGTCGACCGCATCGCCGCGCTGCCGACCCATGCGGTCAACGACGATTTTTCCAATGTGCCGCTTGAGCCGGTGCTGATCAACAAGGCCAGCACGCCGCACTGTCCCTGATGACCACCCTGCTCCTGTCCGACGTCCATCTGCCCAACCAGCCTTCGCCGCTGCGCGATGCGTTCGCGCGCTTTCTGGCGGGTCCTGCGCGCACGGCGGAGACTGTCTACATCCTCGGCGACCTGTTCGAATACTGGATCGGCGACGACGTCGGGCAGCGTGAATACGAGCCGGAGTTCAGCGCCCTGCGCGCGCTCAGCGACAGCGGTGTGCGCGTCCGCTTCATGCACGGCAACCGCGACTTCATCGTCGGCAAGCGCTTCGCCGCGATCACCGGCGTCGAGCTTCTGCCCGATCCGCTGCGGCTCGATCTGGCCGGCGTGGCCACCCTGCTGTCGCACGGCGACATCTTCTGCACCGACGACCTCGCCTACCAGCGCTGGCGCCGCTTCTCGCGCAATCCGCTGGCGCAGGCGATCTATCACCGCCTGCCGGAATCGATGCGCCTGCGCGTTGCCGGCACCGCCCGCGCCGGCAGCGAAAACAAGCCGGCCATGATCATGGATGTGAACGAAACGGCGGTGCATGAAGCCTTCGTCAAGTACCAGGTCAGGCGCATCATCCACGGCCACACCCACCGCCCCGCCGAACATGCCTACAACATCGAAGGCCAGGCCTGCGAGCGCATCGTGCTGGCGGACTGGCGGCCGCGGCATCTCGAATACCTGATCTGCGACGCCAGCAGCTGGAGCCGCCAGATCTTCGATCCCACGGCATAAAACAGTGTCCAACGAAAATTTCTACAACACCTTGCTGCGCGGCTACGCCATCTCGGTGCCGCACGTGGGCGAACTCGGCATCGAGCTGACCCGTCTCGACGGCGAAGCCGCCGAGGCACGGCTGCCGTGCAGGCCCGAATTTCTCGGCGACGTCGAGAACCAGCTGATCCACACCGGCGTCGTCACCACCCTGATCGACTCGATCTGCGGCATCGCCCTGCTGGCGCATATCGGCAAGCCGACGCGCATCGCCACACTGGACCTGCGGGTCGACTACCTGCGCCCATCCCGGCCCGGCAAGGACCTGTGGTGCCGCGCCGAGTGCTACCGCCTGACCGAGCAGATCGCCTTCCTGCGCGCCAGCGTCTGGCAGAACGATCCGGCGGCACCGGTGGCGAGTTGCCTGGCCGCCTTCATGCGCACCGGCCGCCCCGGCGAGAGCAGCCAGCGCAGCGGCCTGCAATGACCGCCGCGAAGACCATGGAAGAAGCGCGCCGGCTGGCGCGCGAGCAGCAGGACTGCAGCGCCCTGCTCGGCCTGGTGCCCTACGCCGCCTATATGGGCATGCGCATGGAGCTGAACGAGCCCGGCGCGCCGATACTGCGCCTGCCGTTCAAGCCCTCGCTGATCGGCAACTCGGCCTTGCCGGCGATCCACGGCGGCGTGGTCGCCAGCTTCATGGAAAGCGCCGCCCTGATGCACCTGCTGCTGATGCTGGACGAACAGCGCGTGCCGAAAAGCATCGATTTCTCCATCGACTACCTGCGCTCGGCGCACGCCGAGGACTCCTGGGCCAGTTGCGCGGTGGAACGCCTCGGCCGGCGCGTGGCGCAGGTGCAGATCCGCTGCTGGCAGTCCGACCCCGCCAAGCCGGTGGCGCTGGCCCGCGCCCACTTCCTGCTGGCCGCCGATGCACCCGCATGAGCCTGCCCGGCGGCGAAGGTAGTGACGATTACTCAGGCTGGCTCAGCCTGCGCGAACTCGATACCGAACTGGGGCGGGACAAGGGCAGCTCGTTCCGCGCTTTCAAGCGCCTGCTGCCCGAGCTGGTGGAAGGCCGCGATTTCGTAGTGCTGGATCATCACAATCACAGTGCGCTGGCGGCAAAACTGCATGCTGCCGGCCGCCTCTACCGCAGCTCGGTGAACCCGGTGCTGCTGGCCCCGGCGGCGGCCTCGCAGGTGCGCAAGAGTCTGCTGCCGTAGAACCAAGTAAGCGCCATTACCCCGTGGCGCTGCAATCATTGCTACCGCGCAGCGCCGGGGTTACGATCCGAGTCCCTTTTTGGAGAAAGACGAGAAAGACAATGAGCGTAGCCGACCTGCTGCAGAAGTTGCCCGCCGCCCTCAACGCCGATGCCGCCGCCGGCACCGATGCGGTGATCCAGTTCAACACCTCCACGCCGCACTACGTCACCATCAAGGGCGGCGCCGCCAGCGTTGCCGCCGGCACCGCCGGCAGCCCGGACGTGACCCTGACCATGGAAGACGACGACCTCATCGCGCTGATGAAGGGCGAGCTCAACGGCATGACCGCGTTCATGACCGGCAAGCTGCAGCTCGACGGCGACCTGATGCTGGCGCAGCGCATCGGCGGCCTGTTCGACCCGGCGAAGCTTGCCTAAGCAGTCACCAGGCAGCGCGCAAACGGAAGCCCCGGATCGCAAGATCCGGGGTATCTTTTTTTGAGCGGCCACGCCATCCAGGTCCCCGAAAAGGACATCCAGTTCGAACTGGAAGAGCATGGCGACCGTCTGCAACTGCGCGCCCTGCACCGCCGCAACTACGGCGCCATCGCCGCGGACTGGAACGGCGCCGAACTGAAGCGGCGCATCTCCGGCGGCCGCCGTCAGCCCCTGGCGCGCGCCGTGGGCATGCACAAGGATCCGGCGCTGAGCCTGCTCGACGCCAACGCCGGCCTCGGCCGCGACGGCTACACCCTCGCCGCCCTGGGCGCCAGCGTCACCCTGGTCGAGCGCAATCCCAACATCGTCGCCCTGCTGCGCAACGCACATCAGCGCGTGCTGGCCGACGCGCAGGCGCAAGCCATCGGCCAGCGCATCGAAATCCTCGCCTCCGAAGCCCGCGCCGTATTCGGCGGCGAACGGCACTGGGACGTGGTCTACCTCGACCCGATGTATCCCGACGACGGCAAGGCCGCCCTGCCCAGCAAGGAAATGCAGATCCTGCGCGACCTCACCGGCGGCGACGAGGACGCCGACCTGCTGCTGGAACCGGCCCTGGCCTGCGCCCGCCAGCGGGTGGTGGTGAAGCGCCCGCTGAAAGCGCCCTGGCTGGGCGGCGTCGAGCCGTCCCTGTCGCTGCGCTCGACCCAGCTGCGCTTCGATGTCTACCTGAAAAGCGCCATCCGTATCGCGCGGCCGGCGCACGATTTCCATATTCCCTAGCCGTTCCATCAAAATAGTGGAGCTTGTCATCCTGAGCGCAGCGAAGGATCTGGCCCCAAGCCTTTGCGGAGCCTCACCAGGCCCGGAATGACCTGGGATTTGCATTCGTTTCGCTACCCCCTGGGGCCCGTCCACCATGCGCCGCCTGACCCTGATCCGCCACGCCAAGTCCTCCTGGGATTACGCCGAGCTGAGCGATTTCGAACGCCCGCTCAATGCCCGCGGCCGGCGCGATGCTCCGGCGATGGCGAAACGCCTGGCCGCCGATCTGGAGCGGCCGCTGCGGCTGATTTCCAGCCCGGCGCTGCGCGCCATCACCACTGCCCACGCCTTCGCCGCGGCCCTGGCGGTGCCCAACACCGCCATTCGCGTCGACCCGCGCATCTACGAGGCGACCCGCGGCACCCTGCTCGGCATCGTGCGCGGATGCGACGACGCCGACAGCCATGTACTGCTGTTCGGCCACAATCCCGGCTTCAGCGAGCTGGCGCTGCTGCTGGCACCCTGCCCGTTCAGCGACATGCCGACCTGCGCAGTGACCACACTAAGCTTCGACGCCGCGCATTGGCGCGATATCCGCCACGGCAGCGGGGTGCTGCAGCGTTACGAGTTTCCCAGGAAGAACGGCGACTGATGCGTCATAATTTTTTGACGGCAACGGCACTTGTGGTATCGCCGTGCGGTCAATGCGCGTAGCAAAGTACACTGAGGTACGTTTTGCGGTGGGTTTTCAGGGTTCGTTCCAGTCCGACAGACAAGGCGCCTCGCGGATGAAAAAATCGATCTGGCCATTGCTGATAGTGCTTATCGTCGGCGGCATCGCCGGCATTGCCTGGTACCTGCATGTGCAGCAGCAGCCGCAGGCCCCGCCGGCCGCGGCGCCGCCGCCCGCAGCGCCGGCACCGGCAGCACCGCCAACCCACTACCCGATCGAGGAAGCCGCGGCCCCGACACCGCCCAAGCCGCTGCCGGGCCTGGATCAGAGCGATGCCGAGGTGCAGGACTCGCTCGGCGGCGTATTCGGGCAGCAGGCCCTGGTCGACCTGTTCCAGCTCAAGGGCATCATCCGCCGCATCGTCGCGACCGTCGACAACCTGCCGCGCGAGAAGGTGGCTGGCCGCCTGCTGGCGGTGAAGCCGGTGCCGGGGCATTTCGCCGTCGCCGGCGAGGAAGGCAATCGCAGCATCGGCGCCGACAACTACGCCCGCTACACGCCCTATGTGCGCGCGGCGCAGATGGTGGACGCGAAGAAGCTGGTCTCGGTCTACGTCCATCTCTATCCGCTGTTCCAGCAGGCCTATGTCGAACTGGGCTATCCCGACGGCTATTTCAACGACCGCCTGGTGCAGGTCATCGACAATCTGCTGGCCGCACCCGCGCCGCCGGAGCCGGTCCGGCTGGCGCAGCCGAGCGTTCTGTTCGTCTACGCCGATCCCGAACTGGAATCGCTCTCCGCCGGACAGAAGATGCTGCTGCGCATGGGCCCGGAAAACGCCGCCGCCGTGAAGAACAAGCTGCGCCAGATCCGCACTGAAGTCACCAGCAGGATGCCGAAGCACTGACAGCGGCTTGCCACAGGAGGAAGACCATGAAATCAGGAACAAAAGCGCTGAGCCTGTTGTTGCTCGCCGCGTCGGCCACGGCCCTGCCGGCCTCGGCGGATGTCTACAAGTGCATGAATGGCGGCGGCCAGCTCGCCTATCAGGACCACCCCTGCGACGCCGGTTCCAGGGATGCCGGCCTGGTCAAGGGTGGCTATGCGGCGCCGCTGAGCAACAGCGGCGAAGCCTCCGCTCATTACCAGAACTTCCTCAACCAGGCGGACCAGGACCACGCCCAGCAGCAGGCCGAGCGCAGCCGCCAGGATGCCGAGGAGCGGCGCCGTCAGGCCGAACCGCCGCAGATGCAGGCAGACCAGTCGGACTACCGCAGCCATATCTGCCAGGCGCAACTGGACAACGCGCTGACCGGAGGCCATCTGGCCAATTTCAGCTGCGACCAGCAGGGCAACAAGATCCCGCTGCAGCCGGCCGTGGTGATCCAGCGCTGATCGGGCCTGGCGCCAGCCGAAGGCGGCGGCCCGCGGCAATCTGGTACTGCCCCGCGGGAAGGAGCACACTGCAAGCCCGCAACTCTCGCGGCTCAGGGGTCAGCACATGAAAGATCAGCTGAAACATCTGCAGGAACTGGTGCAGGACGCGATCGACAAGGGCGCCACCAATGTCGAACAGGTGCACCGGAGAATCGCCGAAATGCCGTTCTCGACGCTGGAAAAGTTCGCCAGCGGCCCGGCGAAGAAGGCCAATGAGGCCTCGCAGCACACCATCGGCACCATTTACGAATCCATCCGCAGCCTCAACGACAAGGTGGGGCGCCTGGCGGAACAACTCCTCGATCGCGGCGACAAGGTGGCCACCACCGCGGCGACCGAGACCAGGAAAGTGGTGAAGTCGGCCAAAACCGCGGCCAAGAAGGTCGCATCTAAGGCCAAAAAGTAGCGGCGGCGAATCGCTTCGGCGCCGACGGGCCGGAGCGATTGCGGCGATACTGCGCGGCATGAAGCCAGTTCCATCGCCGCCGGCCGAGGACATCGACGCCGCAGTTCAATGCAGCGCCTGCGAGGCGGTCTGCTGCCGGCTGCCGGTGCTGCTGATGCCGGAAGACTCGATCCCGGCGCGCTACGTCGATCACGACGAGCGCGGCCTGGAAATCGTGGCCAAGGGAGACGACGGCTGGTGCGCCGCGCTCGACCGCAACAAGATGTGCTGTTCCATCTACGAAGTGCGCCCGACCATCTGCCGCGGCTTCGACATGGGCGGCTACGACTGCCGCGAGGAACGCGCCGCCTGGTATGGCGAAGCGGCGCCGCAAATCCCTATCGTGGTCAGCAGCGGCCCGCTCAAGCGCCAGGGAAACTCTGATTAAATCGTCACCCCGGCGAAAGCCGGGGTCCAGTGCGGCGATAGCGTGCGCTCCGAACCCCTGAATACCGGCTTGCGCCGGTATGACGATGCCTGGTTGTTCAGAGATTCCCGAGCGCTCAGGACTTCGGGCGCGACATCAGCCCCTTGAGATCGGCGAAAGGATTGCCGGTCGCCACCGCTCCCTGCTCCGCCTTGGCCGTGCCGCCGGCGGCATGGTCGAGATAGCGCGAGTGCTCATTGTCGTGGCAATACACGCACAGCAGCTCCCAGTTGCTGCCGTCGGGCGGATTGAAGTCGTGATCGTGATTGCGGTGATGGACCGTCAGCTCCTGCAAGTTGACGCGGGTGAACTCGCGCATGCAGCGGCCGCAGATCCAGGGATACATCTTCAGCGCCTGCTCGCGGTAGCCCTTGTCGCGCTGCTCGGCATTGCGCCGCGCATCGGCAATGACGCGGTCGAATTTGGCTGTGTCCGGCTTCTTGGTCTGCATGGGTGCTTTGAGGGGTAGGCGCTATTGGGCCAATATAAGGTCAGTGTAGAGCTTGCGCGCACCAGGCGCCCCCCACTAGGCCAAATTAACTTTAGCGGCATTCAACTCCCCTCTCCCGCTTGCAGGAGAGGGGCTGGGGGAGAGGGCGCTTTTCCCCAGCCCACGCAGCCCCTCTCCCGGCCCTTCGGGCCACCCTCTCCCGCGAGCGGGAGAGGGGACAATTTGCGCAGCCAGGCTCAAACCCGATGGCGCCGCCGTTTGCCGACCCAGCCAGCGCCAATGCGGTATGTTTACGCTTGGACGTGGCGCTGACCAAGAAGGCAGTCCGGGTCGCGATGGAACCGACCGGCCAAACCCCGCCTGCAGCGCCGTAAAATATCCAAAAAAGGGAATCTCGATGTTCGATAACGGTAGCTCGCCGCCTGCGGGGCGTGCGGGTTTCGCCCTGCGTTTTCTGGGGCATGGCCTGGCCTTGATCCGCTATGCGGCGATCATCGCCGCGGTGTGGGCCTCGCTGCGCTTCAGCGACGACGCGGTGGACCTGGTCATCAACAGCGGCCTGCTACTGCTGCCGCTGCTGCTGATCCTGGCGCTGAGCGGGCGCATCGCCGCGAGCCTTTCGGCGGCCGCTGCCATCGCCATCTTCGTTTACGCCCTGGGCGAAATGAAGCTGCGCTATTTCGACAACCGGCTGGCGGTATCGGACTTCCCGTTTCTGGACGAATCCGCCAACTGGATCATCGTCGCACGCTACCCGCTGCTCTACGGCAGCCTCATCGGCTTCATCGCCTTCGCCCTGCTGCTGATGCTGGAGCGGCGCCTCAATACGCGGCAGGTGCGTTCGATGCGGGCGAGCGGTCGGGCGCGCGTGGCCGCGGCAGGCCTGTTCGCCGCCCTGATCGCCTTCAGCGCGGTCAACCGCCATCACCACCAGTGGGAAGTGTTCCGCGACGACGCCGATTGCGGCCTGCTCAAGACCTGCGGCGTGGTCAGCCGGCTGGTCTATTCCACCGCCGTGTTCGAATACGATCCGCCGCAGCACAAGGGCGACCCCGCCTATTTCCTCGAACGCATGGCCAGCCTGCCGCCGACGAACCCGACGAGTCCGAGCCCGGCACCCGCGCCGGCCACCCATCCGGACATCGTGGTCTGGCTCAACGAATCCACCTTCGATCCGTCCAACTACGTGCTGCCGCACGCGCAACTGCCGCATCTGGCGATGCTCGACATCGACGAGCACACCCGCGGCGCCAGCCCGCTGCGCGTCCACACCTTCGGCGGCAAGACCTGGCTGTCCGAATTTTCCCTGCTCACCGGCCTGGTGCCGGACGACTTCGGCGGCCGCCGCAGCCTGGTGTTCAACGCCGTGGGGCCGCACACCAGCAGCAACCTGGTGCGCCTGCTGAAGAGCAATGGCTACCACGCGGTGGTGCTGATGCCCACCTTCAAGCGCTTCTACGGCGCCGGCCGCGTCTACGAAAAGATGGGCTTCGACGAAGTGCTGACCCTGCGCGATTTCCACGAATACGACGCCGTCCCCGGCGACGAGTGGGACATCGCCACCAGCCCGCGCCTGGGCGAGGCCGCGATCAAGCTGATCCGAGAGCATCGCAGCGGCCCGGACGCCGGGCAGCCGCTGTTCCTGTACATGCTGTCGATCATGGAACACGCCCCGTACCTGAAAAACACCCCGGTGAGCTTCGGCCTGGACCGCAGCGGCATCAGCAAATCCCTCGCAGCCAGATTGTCCGACTACATCGCCAGGCTGAAGACCTTGAGCGTCGCCGTCAGCGGCCTCGACCGCTTCCTCCAGGCCGATCCACGCCCCGCCCTGCTGTGCTACTTCGGCGATCACCAGGCCTACTTCGAAGAGCCGCCGCCGCCGTACAAATACACCCTGCCCGACCCCAGCTTCATCACCCAGTACCGCCTGCGCAGCAACTTCGTCACCGCCGAAGTGCCGCAGGTTCCCACCCTGGACATCGCCTTCCTGCCCAGCCTGCTGGCCGACTTGGCCGGCGTCAGCGAGGACGGGCACTTCTCGGCACTGTCGGCAATGCGCCGGCTCTGCACCGGCAAGCTCGACGACTGCGAGGATCAGCGGCTGGTGGAGAGCTACAAGGGCTATGTCTACAGCGACAAGCTGGGGCTGCTGACGAAGTAGTCCGAAAGGTCGATCTTTGGGCTTACACCAGCGATTGCCGGCCTGGATTGATCCCTTGGTGCGTGCGTGCATTCCCGTACACACGCACGCCGCAACAACCGGCCGGAAGGGATGCAAGGACAAGCAAAATCAGTGGGACTCAGGCATTGCTGGTGCCTGATGCCGATTGATCCCTCGCTGCGTGCGTGCATTCCCGTACACGCGCACGCCGCAACAACCGGCTGGACGGGCCGCAGGCGCGGTCATTGGCCGCTTCGCAGGGTGCAGCATCACGGCGCGGCGTATGATGGGTGTTCAATCCGCGTATGGCGCGGCATGCGGGGCCCAATGGACAAGCGGAAGTCAGTGAAGACTCAGGATGGCCCGGCCCTGGCCGGCGCCCATTGGGCGCAATTGCTCCAGCACTTGCAGGGCCCGGTTTATATCTGCGACGCCGAGGGTTACATCACCCAGTTCAACGACCCGGCCGCAGCCCTGTGGGGCCGCCAGCCCGAGATTGGCCGCGACCGTTGGTGCGGGGCCCCGCGCATTTACCAGGCCGACGGCCAGGATTTGCCGCTGGATCAGAGCCCAATGGCCCTCTCGATCGGCACCCGGCAAGCCATCCACGGTGCCGAAATCATCATCGAGCGGCCGGATGGCTCTCGCCGCCAGGTGCGGCTCAACCCCAACCCGATTTTCGATGCATCGGGCAAGCTTCTGGGCGCAGTCGACCAGATGCTCGATGCCACGTCTTTCAAGGAGGCCGATCAGGCCCGCGCCCGGCTGGCGGCCATCATCCGCTCTTCGGACGACGCCATCATCAGCAAGGATCTCAACGGCATCATCACCAGCTGGAACCAGGGAGCGGAGCGCCTGTTCGGCTACCAAGCCGCGGAAGTCATCGGCCGCTCGATCACCATCCTGATCCCGCCCGACCGCCTCGATGAAGAACCCGGCGTCATCGCCCGCATCCGCCTCGGCGAGTCCGTGGACCACTACGAAACCATTCGGGTGCGCAAGGACGGCTCCCTGGTCGATATCTCCCTGACGGTGTCGCCCATCCTGGGCAGCGACGGAACCATCGTCGGCGCCTCCAAGGTGGCCCGCGACATCAGCGACCGCAAACGGACCGAGCGGACATTGGCCGATACCGACCGGCGCAAGGATGAATTCATCGCCACCCTGGCGCATGAATTGCGCAACCCCCTGGCCCCCCTCAAGACCAGCCTGCACCTGATCCGCATGACCGGCTTCAACGGCCAGGTGCCGCGCAGCACCCTGGAAATGATGGAGCGCCAGGTCAATCACCTCGGCCGTCTGGTCGAGGACCTGCTGGATCTTTCCCGCCTGAGCCATGGAACCATCCAGCTCAAGAAGGAGAAGCTGGCCTTGAGCGATGTGGTCAGCGATGCCCTGGAAGTCTCCAGCCCCCTGATCGAATCCAAGAACCATCACCTGGAGTTGTCCCTGCTACCGGGACTGCGGGTCATCGGCGACCGCACCCGGCTGGTCCAGGTGCTGGTCAACCTGTTGAACAACTCCGCCAAATTCACCCGTCCACGCGGCTGGATCCGCCTGGTGGTGGAACGGGACGGCAATCAGGTGCGGATTCGCTGCGCCGACAACGGCATGGGCATCGCCCCCGACATGCAGGAGGCCGTGTTCGGAATGTTTACCCGGGTACCCCAAAACCCGGATGCCATCCGCGAGAGCGGCATGGGCATCGGCCTGTCCGTGGTCAAGCATCTGGTGGCCCTGCATGGGGGCAGCATCAGCCTGCGCAGCGAAGGCGTGGACAAGGGAACCGAATTCACCGTCTGTCTGCCGCTGGATACGGAGGTGCCGGAGCAGGCCGGATCGACAGCGCCACCGGCGAGTCTGCCGACCGCCGCCGGGCGGCGCATCCTGATCGTGGACGACAATGTCGATGCCGCGGACTCGCTGGCCGCCCTGTTCCGGGCCATCGGCCACGAAGTCGTCACGGCAAACACCGGCATGGAAGCCATCTCCAACGGGCGGCAGATGCTGCCCGATGTCGTCCTGCTCGATATCGGCCTGCCGGACCTGTCCGGCCATGAAGTCGCCGCCCACATACGGCAGCAGCCCTGGGGCAAGCTGGCCCTGCTGGTGGCGCTGACCGGATGGGGCGAGGACCGGGACCGCAAACTCAGCATGGCCTCCGGCTTCGACCACCACTTCGTCAAGCCGGTAGACCTCGAAATCCTTGAAACCTTGATGAACGCCTCCGTCGTTCGGCACTGATCGCCAACGCGGATTGATCCCTTGTCGCGTGCGTGCATTCCCGTATACGCGCACGTTGCACGCAGGGAGTTGGACGGGCTGCAGGGG
>Ga0302314_10007163_pt1 | contig 20091 bp, 23 predicted proteins | sample III_Palsa_N2_3_FD_200533 | JGI IMG/M metagenome (GOLD analysis project Ga0302314, IMG submission 200533) | Peat permafrost microbial communities from Stordalen Mire near Abisko, Sweden - III_Palsa_N2_3 | ecosystem: Environmental > Terrestrial > Soil > Palsa > Peat permafrost | place: Sweden... | reverse complement strand
GGCTGCGCTATTGGCGTTGACGATCTTCGCACCGGTCATTGCCTGGAACGCGCAAAACGAGTGGGTATCGTTCGCGTTTCAGACCACTCGGCGTTTGACCGAGCAGCATCATTTCGCACTGTATAAGTTGATTGGCGCCGCAATTGTACTGCTCACGCCGACAGGGCTGCTTGCCGCGGCGGCCCCGCTGCTCGGTCGGCCGTTGGGCAGCGGCGGCCCCGTCGATACGCCGCGCAGGTGGCGATTCGTGCAGGTTATGGCTGTCGCGCCGCTTTCGGTATTCGTCGCGGTGAGCTTGCGGTACGACGTGAAGTTTGATTGGACCGCCGAGCTTTGGCTCGCCACCCTGCCCGCAATGGCGTATGCGATGACGGACCTCGGAGTAGGGCGGCCCCATAGTCTTGCAGCGAAGATCCGAAATGCGTGGACACCGACCATCCTCGCGTTGTTGGTTCTGTATGCGGCGGGCTTGTATTTTCTGGTCGTCGGACTGCCAGGGATTGGCTACAGCGCGCGCATGGAGGTAATGCCCATTGGCTGGCGGGACTTTGGACAGCAAGTCAACACGATTGCACGAGACATCGGACATGCGGCGGGTGCTGAGCCTCTCATTGTCGGCATGGACCGCTACGCGATCGCAAGCGAAGTCGCCTTCTATGCAACCGGCGACGCCAGCGCCGTGCCGGAAACCTCGGGCGCGCACCTTTTCGAGCGGACCGCCCTGATGTACGCGCGGTGGGTTCCGACTGGGTTGCAGGTAGGCCGAACGCTGCTGCTCGTCGCATGGGAGGAGCAGGATCTGGTTAACCAGTGCGTCGAGTCGCGCGCTGAACACTTAGGGCCACTTCAATCAGGCGCGCTGATGCGCGATGGCCTGGTAGTCCGTCGCTATTACTACCGGGTAGCCTTTGGTTATCGAAGCTCCCCGACCTGCCAATGACAGCAGGACTCGGCTACCTGGGTACAACGACTGCCTGTCGCATGACCGCTGCCATGACCGCCGGCGGCAGTCCGCTAAGGGCGCGCTGACGCCACAGCCCGCCTACTGAATGACGGTGCGCCTTGGGATAGCCGTAAGCGCTCCATCTCCCACACCCTGCCCCGAGAGTAGATAGGCTGATGTGATGCCGCAAGTTTCATACGGAGGACAGCGGCATGACGAAGAACGAAGAGCGCGAAGCCAAGCGCGCACATTGGCTGCAGCATTTGCGTGAGTGCGCAACATCCGGCGAGCATTTGTCAGTCTACGCACAGCGCCATGGACTTGATGCGGATGAGGGCTATCGCTGGACGCGGAGCCTGCGGCGCGCGGGCCTGTGGCCGGCAGTCAAGCAGAAGTCGGATGGTGCAGCGGCAGCACTTGGAGCGCGGAAGTTTGCGCCACGCTTTGCGCGGGTGCGGATTGAGTCGGCGCACGCTCACCTCACCTCGTCGCTCACGCTGCAGGTGATGTTGGCGAACGGGCGGCGTGCCGAGCTCATGCTCAGCGACGAGCGGCAGCTGCCGCGCGTGTTAAGGCTCCTGGAAGAGCCGTCATGATGCGTCCGGATGCGAACGTGGCCGTCTACGTTTGCGTCACACCGGTGGACATGAGGAAGCAGGCGAGTACTTTGGCGCTGCTGGTGGAGCAGGCACTGAAGAGGAATATCTTTGAACCTGGACTCTACGTGTTCAGCAATCACCGGCGCGATCGGATCAAGATCGTGTACTGGCAGAGAAACGGGCTCTGTCTGTGGGGCAAGCGTTTGGAGGGGCGCGATCGCTTCCTCTTTCCGCAGGATATGACGGCCGATACGATGACGATCAGTGGCGCGCAGCTGGAGGAGCTCTTGGCCGGATTTGATGTGTGGCGGCGCGGCCATCGGGAGCTCATGGTACGACGCGTGGGCTGAAGCGGCGATCATAAAAGCCTATAAAATAAGCTACTTTGTCGTGCATCGAGAACTCTCGCATGCGATAATACGCGCATGTTGGAGAGCCCAACGGACACGGTCGAGACGGCAATAGATGCCGCGACACGCATCGCACTCTTGGAAAGAGAGAACGAGCGCTTACGGGTTCGCGATGCCGAACGCAGTGCCGAGCTTGAAGCGCGCGAGCGGCGCATCCGCCTCCTCGAGGAGGCGCTACGGGTCCTGAAGGCCGATCGGTACGGGGCGAGCCGCGAGAAGTTGAGCGCCGCACCCGGCCAGGGCGGCCTCTTCAACGAAGCCGAAGCCACGGCGGAGCTCACGGAGGCGGTCGGCGCTGAGGTGAACCTCACGGCGACACCGCTGCGCGAGGATCAGAAACGCTCCGCGAGTAAGCCCGGCCGCAAAGCGCTCGCCTCGCACCTGCCGCGTATCCCGATCGTATATGAGCTGCCCGAGAGCGAACGGCACTGTGCGTGCGGCAGTGTGCTCATCGAGATCGGCACCGAGGTGTCCGAGCAACTCGACTACGTTCCGGCGAAAGTGCAGGTGCTGCAGCACGTGCGCAAGAAGTACGCCTGTCCGGGGTGCGAGCAGTGCCTGAAGACGGCGGCACTTCCCGCGCAGATCCTGCCGAAGAGCAACGCCGCCCCGGGACTCTTGGCGCACCTCGTGACCGCGAAGTATGTCGATGCGCTGCCGCTGTACCGCCAGGAGGCGATCTTCGAGCGCCACGGGGTGAGCCTGCCGCGAGCCACACAGGCCGCCTGGATCATCGCGCTCGCCGAGCGCGTGCAGCCGCTCATCAACCTCATGAACGAGCGGCTTCTCGAGAGCGGTTATATCCGCATGGATGAGACTCCCGTGCAGGTGCTGAAGAGCGAGAAAGCCGCAACTTCCCAGCACTTCATGTGGGTACGCATGGCCGGTCCGCCGCGCGAGCGGATCCTCCTCTTTGACTACGATGCCAGTCGCGGCGCCGAGGTCGCCGCGCGCCTGCTTGAGGGAGCCCACGGATATCTGCACACTGACGGCTATGGCGCCTACGATGAGGTCGCCCAGCGGTACAAACTGACGCACTGTGGATGTATGGCGCACGCGCGACGGCGCTTCTTTGAAGCGATTAAAGCGTTACCGAAGAGCGAGCAGAAAGCCGCGACGGCCGCGCATGAAGGCGTGCGCCGCATCGATGCGCTCTACGAGATCGAGCGCGACGCGAAGCCCCTGCGTGATACCGAGCGAGCGACGTTGCGGCAGCAGAAGGCCGTACCGCAGCTCAACGCTCTACATGCATGGGCGAGCGCTCTGCAGCAGCAGACCTTGCCGTCCGGCAAACTCGGTGAGGCCCTCGACTATCTCATTAAGCAGTGGCCGAAGCTCATCCGCTACGTTGATGATGGGCGGCTCGCGATCGACACGAATGGCGTTGAAAATGCGATCAGGCCATTTGCTCTTGGGAGGCGCAACTGGCTCTTCGCCGACACCGTCAAGGGCGCCAAGGCGAGCGCGAGTCTTTACAGCCTGGTGCAGAGTGCGCGCGCCAATGAGCTCGAGCCTTACGCGTATCTGCGGCATCTTTTTGCCAAGCTGCCCGCCGCGAAGAGCGTCGAGGACTTCGAGGCACTGCTGCCGTTCGGTTCGATATCCTGATGGCGCCACCGTGGTGGGTAAGAAAACCGAACCCAAACGAGAAGCGCGCATCATCGAGGAGATCATCGTCGATGCGTATACCGAGGAAGAGCGCGCGCTCAGCTGGTATTACTATCTTCAGCAGGAACTGCGCTTCCCGTTCGAGGCCGAGTGCGTGCAGCGGCGTGCAATATCGCCCCTTCGCAAGGGCGAGAAGATCCAGATCAACGCTCTGGCACCCGAGGAAGACTGCGCTCGCGAGATCCTCGTTCTGGGCCGATGGCAAGGTCGATCCCTCGGCGCACCGCTAGGCCAGCTGAAGCCTGTCAACGTCAATAAGGCCACGGCCCAAGCGATCGCCGACTGGCACTACTGGCTGTTGCATGAAAATCAGTTCTGAGCGCTGTTCGAAATCAACCGCCGTTGCAAGAGTGCGGAAGATCGAGCGCTTACGGATAGCCAAGGTAAGCTTGCCACCCTTCGGCAACGCCACCTCGATGAGTGACGTCGGCGGTGCCGCGGGCATGGCGCACCCTAAAAGGCAGCAATTTGCGACTGAAGTTTAAGGCCACGACGGCAATGCCGATCGGTCTGCTGGCGCTCTGCCTGCACTTTCCACCGGTCGCCCAAGCTCAAGCCGGACCGCCGTTCCTCACGAACGATCCGGGTACTCCCGGTAACGCCAATTGGGAAATCAATCTGGGTTCGATGCAGACTCTGGCCCACGCAGTGTCGTCCTATGAGGTTCCGCAGATTGATCTAAATTTCGGCCTCGGCGAGCGAATTCAACTCACCTACGAGATACCTTACGTCCTGCAGGCGAGCACTGGACTGCCGACCCAGAGCGGCTGGAGCAATGGCTATCCCGGCATCAAATGGCGGTTTGTGGACGGGGGCGAGGACGGATGGCAGTTGTCGACATTTCCGCAAGTTGAAACAGCCGCGTCCCGGCGCGGACAGCAGAAAGGGATCGCCGCCGCCGGCCCGCGCTATCTTCTGCCGGTGGAAATTGCCAAGAAAATCGGCGCGCTCGAGTTCAATTTTGAAGCGGGGTACTACGTAGTTGGGCATGGGCCCAGGGAGCGCATTCTCGGATTTGTCGTCGGCCGCCCCGTGTCGGCGCGGCTCGAACTCGATGCAGAGATCTACGATGACCGTCCGTACGGCTCTGCGCCGCATTCCACGACATTGGATCTTGGTGGACGTTACAAACTAGCACCAGGCCTGATCGCGCTCCTTATGGCGGGTCGCAGCCTCAATGGTGTTTCTAACGGTCAACCGGAGCTCATCGGTTACGTCGGAGTGCAGATACTCCTGAGTAACTACGGAACGCGGTTCAATTCAGAACCGTGAGATTTCGACTCGCGTGCAAATGTCAGTTCTCCGGCACAAAACAATGGCGCAAAGTGGCACAATCGCAATTATGACCGAAGATCGCTGGCCGGAACTCCCGTTCGGTGCCTGGAAGGAAACCTATGCCACTCTGCATATGTGGACGCAGATCGTAGGCAAGATTGCACTGGCACTAGCGCCGCCCGTCAATCATTGCTGGGCAGTCGCACTGCATGTCACATCGAGGGGCCTCGCCACTCGGCCTTTGGCCTACAGCGGCCGCTTCTTTACCCTCGAGTTTGATTTCATATCGCACCGGCTGCTCATTCAGACCTCCGATGGCGCCGAGCGCACGCTGAGACTGGAACCTCGAACCGTTGCCGACTTTTACGCCGAACTCATGAGGACCTTGAGCGACATGGCACTCGGCGTGAAGATCTGGTCGATGCCGGTTGAAATTCCGTCGCCGATTCGCTTTGAAGACGACACAGTGCACGCATCCTACGATCCGGTGTTTGCAAACCGTTTTTGGCGCATCGTCGCGCAGGTCGCCGAACTATTGACTGAAGAGCGCTGCGAATTCATCGGTAAATGTAGTCCTGCGAATTTCTTTTGGGGAAGCTTTGACCTCGCGCTGACACGCTTCTCCGGCAGGCGCGCCCCCACGCAGTCGGGTCCGCAATTCATGCGCGATGCGTATTCGCACGAGGTCATCAGTCATGGATTCTGGCCTGGCAGTGGGCCGCTCCTCGAGCCGGCGTTCTACGCTTATGCAGTTCCGGCCCCAGCGGGGTTTAAGGACGCCGAGGTGCGACCGGACACGGCGTTCTTTCATCAACAGCTGGGCGAGTTCATTCTGCCCTATGATGCAATGCGAAAGGCCAACTCGCCTGAGGCGGCAGTGCGCGAGTTTGTGGATTCCACTTACGAGAAGGGCGCTGACCTGGCGAAATGGGATCGAACCGCACTTGAGCGCTCGAAAACCGCAGGATAGGCGCAAAGCTCCGGGGACCCAATTGCCGCGACGGTCGCCATGTCAAATGCCAGAGCCCGGGCGACGCTGAGCTTGCTGCCGAAAATCGATTGCGGGGTTTGATTCTAACCTCGTCTAAACGGGAAGGTTGCTGTGGGAGCACGCGGCAATGTCTTCATGGCAGCCACCGAGTTCGCGCGCAACGCAAAAAAGACTCGGCTCCAAGCCCAGCAGATTAATAGATCCCGAACGGGCAAAAGCCAAAACTCCCGGACCCCGGGCCGCTCACCCAGCAAGCGATTCACAAAATGCAACGCCAGCCGGGCTAAGACGGTGATCTGGAAAAGTGCTTCTGCAAGCGCAGATAACGATGGCTGAGCGGCGCTTAACGCAGCGCCAATCAATGCCAGGGGCACGCAGAAGGTCACAAAAAGAAGGCGAAAACTGCGAGGTCGCAGGGCAGCGATCGTGCGCATCCAACGGACCTCGTGGCGCACAAGCGACTGCAAGTTTGACTCATGGCGTTGCATGGTGAGCACATAGGGAGACAGAACCACGCGCTGTCCGAGGTTGCGAATCAGTTTGCCCAGTCGATGTTCGATCGCGATGTGACTCGCGATCGCCTTCTGCGCGCCGACCGCTTCCAAGGTATGCCGTCGCAGACAGAGGGAATGACAAGAGACGTAGCTGCGGTAGCCGAGAAGCCACACGAGCAGCACCGCGGGCACGTACCATTCATTCATGGCCATCGCGCTCAATCGCGAGCAAAGCCGCTGAGTTGGCACACCGCGGAATATGCATGTGACCAAGCCGACGTTTTGGTTGAGCAGGGGCGAGGTCACGGTTGCGAGATAGTCATGTCCAACGATGATGTTGCTGTCTGCCACGGTCAGCACATCGTGGCGTGCCCGCGAGAGCAGGACGATCAGATCCGCGAGCCTAAGGCGACTTGCGTGCTGCTGCGGGTTGACGACGACGTCGATGGCGAGCGAGTGGAACTCCGTTATCAGTCGCTTTACTACCAGCAGGGCAGGATCGGTCAGATCGCGCACGCCGAACACGATCTGATACTCCGGGTGATTCTGCCGACACAGCGAGCGCAGGCGTTCGTACAAGTTTGCTCGAGTTCGACATAAGGGCACGAGAACTGTCACCGCCGGCGGTCGCGGTGAGGATCGTGGCACGTCGCGAGTTTGCCAGACTATCAGCGCGATCAAAGACAGAACGGCGTAGCTCGCCGCGACGGCCAAGCATGCTATGCCAAGGCACCCGATAAGCGGCTGAACGATTGGCATCGATGTCCCCGCCTAGCAGACCTGCAGCGCACTGCAGACAAATGATTGGCCGCACAGGGCGCAGGGCAAGAAATTCGTATAACCGGGGGCGCGATCCCTCATTAAGATCTCGAGCAGAACATCAGCGCTTTTCCGAATGCGATTCACTTACTTGGCACTGCAAAGTAAATGGGCCGCAGAAAATCACGTCTGTGCCAGTGCACTGGCGGCGTTGCCGCCGGATTCCGCTTTGATCGCGGCCGCCGCGTCGACCACTACCTGTTCGAGGATTGCGAGGTACTCAAGGTAGCGCTTTCGGCCCTGCACGGTGATCCGACAAAATGTCTGCGGGCGATTGAGCGCATAGCCCTTGGATATCTCGACAAGCCTCGCTGTCTCCAACACTTTCAGATGACGGCTCAAGTTGCCGTCCGTCAATCGACACAGTTGCTTGAGGGTTCCGAACGGCAGACCTTTCGGATGAGCTACGAGAGAGGTGAGCAGGCCGAGGCGCGCACGCTCGTGGATCACCCGATCAAGTCCGTCGTAAGCAAAACGATGCGGTCGCAGTGGCTTGAGGCTACGTCGGGTCATCTGTTTCACCGTAGCGCAAAAAAGCGGCAACAAGTAGCTGTCCCACACCGAATGGGACACCCATTGCCCAGGGAGAGAATGCCCGCTCGCCGCCGCCCAGAGCAAGGCAGGTGAGGCCGGCGACGAGATACCACACGCCGACCGCAAACATTGGTCGTGGCAGAAATTGGCATGAGGAGAATACACCGAGGCTGAATATCACCTGCCATAAACCTGGAAGCATCCACAAGCTTTGCGGTGCGTACCGCACGAGGACGATCGTCAACAGTAACCCTGCAACGATGGGCGGAAGAAATTGCTCCCCCGCCGAGTAAATCATCGCTTTAGCAAGACCGAAGTGAACTCGCCGCGTACGCCTGATGGTACCGATCCCAATGATCATCACGGATAGCGCGGCTGTTGCTATCCAGATTGCAAGGTAGGTTCCGATGTCACGACTGGGAATTTTGAGCCAATGCGCCTGCACGACCGCGGCGAGCACTGCAAGAACTCCGGTGGCCGCAAGAGTGGCCGGTCCATAGCCACGGAACTCCGTCGTACGCGCCATCTGGCCGCGGATGGCGTCAATTTCGGCTAGCGCCCTGTGCAGATTTTCCACGTCGAATACCTACAAGCTTTGCATCGTAAAGTACGTCGCTTCAGAAGCATACGCAAGCATTTTGGTCTCCGCCGCAGTGGTGCGAACTGGGATCGCAAAGCGCAAATGCGACTCATTCGTGAGAAGTGACGGGCCCTTCTGCTCAGCGGATTTCATCCGTAGGTATTGCATGGTTCCTCCAGCAGCAGGTCGTCGCGTCGAAGTCCCGGGCCGGAAATAGCATCGGCGGGTTATGGCCGATTCGAGTAGGCTACGGCGCTAGCCCTCCGCTCAAGCTATGACAAGAATTCTGGGCGCTTTGCCCGTAGGGGTGATTCTGCGATGACCACGCATACCGCGATCCGGGCAGCTTCTGTGAGCCGTTTCCGCAAATACGCAGCGCTCCTTTTGCCGACCTTACTCCTGGGCGCGGCGTCCAATGCGTATGCGGAAAGATACGCAGCGACAATCATAGGAGCCGGCCGAACCGTGTTTGCCGCCGCGGCGCCTCTCAACTCAAGTGGCCAAGTGATTGGCACAAGAATCGTTAGGCCCGGCGAGCAAGCATTCCTCTACTCCAACGGCCAACTAACCTATCTTGGTACGCTGGGCGGTGATACGAGCTTCGCCACTGCGATCAACGCCAATGGGCAGGCAACAGGTTACTCCAACATCTCAGCGGGCAAACGGACCTTCCACGCGTTCCTCTACAGCAACGGGGTAATGACAGAGCTTCACGGACTTGGCCCAAGCGTCGGCAATGCCATCAATGCGAGCGGCCAGGTTGCTGGCGATGCGATGCCGGCGTCCAAGACTACTCATGGGTTCATCAGCAACGGCACGAAAATGGTCGATCTGGGCACACTTGGCGGTGATACCAGCGATGCGGTCGCTCTCAACGATAGCGGCCAAGTGACGGGGCGGTCGGAAGTATCAGGACCGGGATACAACCACGCTTTTCTCTATGCCAACGGCGTCATGACTGACCTCGGCACGCTCGGAGGAAATAGCAGTGGCGCGACCGCCCTCAACGAGAGCGGTCAGGTGGCCGGTTACGCAGACACCGCAAGCTCGGGCTCCCACGCATTTATCAGTAATGGCACGACTATGACTGATCTGGACACATTGGGCGGCGAGAACAGTGTGGCGTACGCGATCAATGCGAGTGGCCAAGTGACGGGGCAGTCGCAAACAAATACTGGCGAGTACCACGGTTTTCTCTACAGCAACGGCGTCATGACCGACCTCGGCACGGGGCAAGGCCTCTATAGCTCGGGGCTCGCCATCAATGCGAGCGGCCAAGTGACCGGCGCAGTTAATATTCAAGCCACTTCTGGGTACGCGACGCACGCCTTTGTATATAAGGACGGCGTAATGAGCGATTTGAACGACTTAATCTCGCCTAAGCAGGCCGCCTCGTTCGAATTGGTTGATGGTGTAGCAATCAATGATGCCGGGCAAATCGTCGCTGAAGGAGCACTCAATTCTACGGGCGCTACCCGACTATTCTTGCTTACTCCTCGTTAGTGATGCTGGACGAAGGTGAGACGCAGGCGATCATGTCAATTGCCGCAGCGCCTTAGCGCGGCTCTCAGCACTCTCAGATGGTGCCCGGGGCCGGAATCGAACCGGCATGGGGTTTCCCCCAAGGGATTTTCATACTCACTACAGCTTTCGCTGCTGCGTGCCCTCGCGCGCATTTGGAGTCTGGACTTTACCTTTACCGTGTCGCGCCGCGCGATTTAGGCAGGAGCCGTCAAGTCTCTACACTTTCCGCGCCGCGCAAGCGGCTCGGCTTAGCTCGGGGTTGCAGTCACCCTCGCGTGGACTGGTTCTCCGACTTTGACCCCATTCACACCAGACGTTTCCGACTGGGTGCTCAATTGACTTAAGTCCCTTGCGTCTACCAATTTCGCCACCCGGGCCGGGAGCGCTCGGGGCGATTCTACAGAAGAACCCCGCAGTGACGCAGGCTGAAGACACTTGAGCCGATGGCGCTAAGCCGCTGAATTTGCGAGACTCCGGGCAGTATTGCGACCATTGGAGGGCTATGTTCCGTCACGGCATCCAAGCCAAGCGCCTGCAATTGTGGCGAGGCGAACGCCATGTCCTCGACGGGGTTGACCTCGAAGTTCGCGCGGGCGAAATGCTGCAGGTCACAGGAGCAAATGGCAGTGGCAAGACGAGTCTGCTACGTACCTTGTGTGGCCTGATGCACCTTGAGGACGGGCAGGTCCATTGGGCGGATCGGAAGATTCATGACGATCTGCCCGCATTTCACTCGCAGCTCGTGTACCTCGGGCATGAAGCGCCCCTGAAGGCCGATCTCACCCCGCACGAGAATCTGCACTATTGGGTCGGCATCCGTCGGCCGCTCGGTAGCGCGGAAATTGCCCGCGCACTCGAGCGCGTCGGCGCCGGCACTTGGGGGGATCAACCGGTACGCACGCTCTCGGCGGGCCAGAAAAGGCGCGTGGCGCTCGCCGGCGTCATCCTGTTTGAAGCGCCGCTGTGGCTGCTCGATGAGCCGGCGACGAATCTCGATGCCGACGGACAGCGTCTCGTCGGTGGTCTCATCGATGCGCAGCTCTCAGTAGGAGGCGTTGTGATCGTCGCGGTGCATCAGGAACTGCCGGTGGCAGGCGCCGCGCCTCGGCGCCTCGAGTTATCCGCCGCGTGAGCACTTCGGCATTGCAGGCGGCGCGGCTTATCCTCGCGCGTGACCTTCGGCTCGCGCTGCGCAAGCGGGGTCAGGTCGTGCAGCCGCTTGCGTTCTTCGCCATCGTCACGACGCTCTTTCCATTGGCAATTTCGCCGGAGCTCGCGCGTCTGCGTGAAATTGCCTCTGGAGTGCTTTGGGTGGCGGCGCTTTTGGCGTCGCTCCTTGCGCTCGAGTTTCTGTTTCGCGACGATGCGCACGACGGAACCCTTGAGCAATATGCGCTATCGGGCCAGTCGCTCACATGGCTCATCTTCGCCAAGACGAGCGCTCACTGGCTCTTGACCGGACTGCCGCTGGCGGTGATGGCGCCGCTTGCGGGCCTGTCGCTAGGTGTACCGTACGCGGCAGTCCCTGGGATTATCATTCCGATCGCGCTCGGTACGCTGGTCTTAAGTCTGATTGGCGCGATCGGTGCGGCGCTCACTCTCGGAGTGAGAAGGAGCGGGGTGCTGCTCACGCTTTTGACGCTGCCGCTTGCCATGCCGGTGCTGATCTTCGGGGCACAGGCCACGGATTTGGCAATTCGCGGGGCAACCTTTGCGGCGCCGCTTTATCTTCTCAGCGCCATGGCCGTGCTGGGTGTGACACTGGCGCCGCTCGCCGCGTCAGCGGCCGTGCGCATCAGTCTTGAGTAGCGAGGACTAATGGCCTGGACCTGGTTTCATCGGCTTGCTTCCCCGCCGCATGTGTATGCGCTCGCCACACGGCTGACGCCATGGTTCGCCTGGCCGGCGGCCGCGCTCATTGTTGCAGGCCTTTATGCGGGCTTGGTGCTCGCGCCGCCGGACTACCAGCAGGGCGACGGTTTTCGGATCATCTATGTGCATGCGCCCAGTGCCTGGATGTCCCTGATGGTCTATGTAACGATGGCAAGCGCGGCCGCCGTAGGGCTCATTTGGCGCATGAAGGTTGCGCATGCGGTCGCGGCCAGCTGTGCGCCGATTGGCGCATCGTTTACGGTCGCGGCGCTCGTGACGGGCTCCCTGTGGGGCAGGCCCATGTGGGGGACGTACTGGGAGTGGGATCCGCGCCTGACGTCCGAGCTCATCCTGCTCTTCTTATATCTCGGATATATGGCACTGCGCTCCGCGATCGACGAGGTGCAGCGAGCCGATCGCGCCAGCGCCCTTCTCGCGGTCGTGGGGGTGGTCAACGTGCCGATCATTCATTATTCCGTGCTGTGGTGGAACTCTCTGCATCAGGCGCCGTCAGTCATGAAGCTTGCCAAGCCCGAGATGCCCGCCGCGATGCTGCTACCGCTCCTCATGATGCTGGCGGGATTCACACTATACTTCGGCGCTCTGCTCCTGGTGCGCCTGCGCGGTGAGATCTTGAGGCGCGAACGCTCGGCGAGCTGGATCCGTGAGGCTTTGACCGAATGAATGAGTTTTTGCATATGGGCGGTTACGCGCGCTTTGTGTGGCCCTCGTACGCGCTGACGCTCGCCATCGTCGTTCTGAATATCATCTGGGCGCGGCGTTCGCTCGCTCGGGCCCGAGCGGATGCGCGCCGCCGCCTGCTGCGCGCGGATGCCCACCCGTGACGCCGCGCCGCCGCCGCCTGGCGCTGGTCGTCGGCGTGCTTGCCGGAGTCGCCATTGCCGGCGGCCTCACGCTGCGCGCGTTGCGCGCGAATGTGATGTTTTTCTTCGATCCGTCGCAGGTTGTCTCGGGCGAGGCGCCGCAGGACCAGCGGTTTCGCCTGGGCGGCATGGTCGAGAAGGGCAGCGTGCAGCGCGCGCCGGGAAGCCTGGAAGTCAACTTCGTCGTGACGGATTTCAGGCACGAGCTGCCGGTGCGCTATACCGGAGTCCTGCCGGATCTGTTTCGTGAAGGCCAGGGTGTGATTGCACACGGCCGCATCGGAGCGAATGGCGTTTTTGTCGCGGACGAGGTGCTCGCCAAGCACGATGAGAAGTACATGCCGCCGGAAGTTGCGCGCGCTCTGAAGAAAGAAGCGGCAACCGCGGCGGGCAGCCCGCGGGCGGGTTCCTGATGCTGCCGGAGCTGGGCCAATTTGCGTTGATTCTCGCGCTGCTGCTGGCGGCTTTGCAGGCCTTCTTTGGTATTGCGGGCGCGCATCTGCGGCGCGATCGCTGGCTCGCGGCGGTCGCGCCCGCCGTGGCGGGACAGTTTGTCATGGTGGCAACTGCGATCGCCTGCCTCGTGACGGCCTTCGTCTCGCACGACTTCTCCGTACGCTACGTCGCCGAGAACTCGAACTCCGCGCTGCCGCTTTTCTATCGCGTCACCGCGTTATGGGGCGCGCATGAGGGCTCGCTCCTGCTTTGGATTTTTCTGCTCGCCTCCTGGACGCTGGCGGTGGCCGTCGGCGCGGCACGCCTGCCGCCGCGCTTTGGCGCGCGCGTGCTCGGCGTACTCGGTGTGGTGAGCTTCGGATTTCTCCTCTTCACGCTTGCGACGTCCAATCCATTTCTGCGTTTGATCCCTGCGGCGCCGGACGGACGGGACCTAAACCCCATCCTGCAGGATCCGGCGCTCGCGATTCACCCGCCGATCCTCTATACGGGCTATGTGGGATTCGCCGTGGCCTTTGCATTTGCATGCGCGGCGATGCTGGAAGGGCGGCTCGACCAGGCATGGGCGCGCTGGACACGGCCCTGGACGACGTCGGCTTGGGCGTTTTTGACGGTAGGCATCGCGCTCGGCAGCTGGTGGGCATACTACGAACTCGGCTGGGGTGGCTTCTGGTTCTGGGATCCGGTGGAGAACGCCTCTTTCATGCCGTGGCTTGTGGGCACGGCGCTCGTGCATTCTTTGGCGGTCACGGACAAGCGCGGCCTCTTCAAGAGCTGGACGCTGTTGCTCGCGATCCTGGCCTTCTCGTTGAGCTTGCTCGGAACCTTCCTGGTGCGCTCCGGGGTGCTCGTATCCGTGCATTCCTTTGCGGCGGACCCCACACGCGGCATCTTCATCCTAATGTTTCTCATCATCATGATCGGCGGCTCCCTGACGCTGTACGCCTGGCGCGCGCCGCTCCTGCGCTCGTCGGCCGGGTTTGAATTGACTGCGCGCGAGTCTTTTTTGCTCTTCAACAATATTTTGCTGGTGATCGCCGCGGCGATTGTCTTCGGCGGCACGATGGCGCCCTTGATCGCCGATGCGCTGGGCCTGCCGACACTGTCGGTGGGGCTGCCGTACTTTAATCCGACTTTCCTGCTGCCGATTCTGCCGCTGCTCGCGCTTCTGCCGGTTGGCCTGCATGCGAAGTGGAAGAAGGGTCGACTCGAGCAAGAGCAGCGCGGGATCCTGGTAACTCTTGCGGTGGCTTTGGTGCTGGCGCTTGCCGTGGCATTCGGAGTCTTTGCGCGGGCCGCAATTTTGACCCTCGTCGGACTGACGCTCGGGCCGTGGATCATCCTCTCCTCGCTCTTGGATCCCATCGATCGCTGGCGCCGCAAGCTTTCCGTGTCGCGCGCCGTGCTCGGCATGACCATCGCCCACATCGGCATTGGTCTATTTGTCATCGGCATCACAGTCGTGCAGTCGTTCACTCAGGAGCACGACGTCGCACTCGGTCGTGGCGACACGGCAAACGTCGGCGGCTATGAGTTTCGCTTCGAAGGCGTGAATGGCATGGAAGGGCCTAACTATGACGGCGTGCGCGGCAGCGTGGTCGTGACACGGCACGCGGCCCCCGTCGCCACGCTCCAACCGGAGAAGCGGCGCTACTGGGTCCAGGGCACGGTCACCACGGAGGCCGCCATTAAGATGAATCGCGGTACCAATGTCCTGATCGCGCTGGGGGATGATTTGGGCGCGGGCCGCTGGAGCGTGCGGATTCAGGTGCGACCGCTCATCAGCCTCGTCTGGCTTGCGGCTCTCATCATGGCGATCGGCGGTGCGGTGGCGGTGAGCGATCGGCGCTACCAGCCCGCCACACGCAGCGCGACCGATGCGGCCCCAGCCGGTGCCGCGGCGAAGGAGGGTGCCGGTTGAATCGGTTTGCGCTGCCGCTGGCGCTTTTTGTGCTCCTTGTCGTTGTGCTCGCGATCAGCATCCGCCACTCGCCGGACAAAGGCACCATCGTCTCGCCGCTCGTGGGCCGGGCGGCCCCGGGATTTGCCCTGCCGAGCCTCACCGATGCGCAGCATGTGGTGAGCTCCAAAGATCTCAAAGGCCGCTGGTACCTATTCAATGTCTGGGGAACTTGGTGTGTCGAATGCCGTGCCGAACACGCCATGCTGGTTGAGGTCGGGCACAGCGGGGCCGTTCCGATCATCGGGCTTGATTGGAAGGATGAGGATGATCACGCCCTCGAATGGCTGGCGCAGCTCGGTAACCCCTATCAGGCGATCGCGGTGGATCACGATGGGCGCACGGCAATCGACTGGGGTGTGTACGGCGCACCAGAGACGTTTCTCGTGAATCCGCAGGGCATCGTCGTCTACAAACTCGTGGGCCCGCTGACGCACGAGTCCTGGACTCAGGAGTTTCTGCCGCGGCTTGCGCAACGAGCGAGCGCCGGGCTGTGATGTGTCGCGCCTGGCTTTCGCTCGCCTGCCTGATCGCTCTGGGAAGCACGCGCATGGTCTATGGCATCGACGCGACTTCCATCGATGATCCGGTGCTCGAGGCGCGCTACCTTTCTCTCACGCACGAGCTGCGCTGCATGCAATGCCAGAACGAGTCGATTGCGGATTCGCCCGTGGGGCTTGCGTCGGATCTGCGCCGCGAGGTGCGCAGCATGTTGCTCGCAGGCAAGAGCGACGAGGAGGTGCGCAATTACATGGTGTCGCGGTACGGCGAATTCATTCTGTTCCGGCCGCGCTTCTCGGTACGCAATGCCTGGTTGTGGGGCGCACCGCCACTCTTCCTCCTGATCGGCTTATGGGTCGCAGTCCGAGTGGTGAGGCAACGTGCTGCACTTGTCGCGACGGACCCTGACATCCCCGATGACGACGGGCGCGGCTGATGGCCGGATTCATCCTGCTCGCCGTGGTGCTGACGATCGCGGCCGTGCTGCTGGTCGCATGGCCGCTCGTCGGACGCCGCGCGGGCACGCAGCCCGCACCGAAAGCGGCGCTCGGCGCTGCGCTCGTGATCGTGATCGGCGCCGCCGGCTGTTATATCGCCTGGAGCAACTGGCCGTGGGGCGAGCCGCCTGACGGCGATCTGCCCCAGAACATGGTGTCGCGGCTCGCGCGACAGCTCGAGCGCAATCCGGACGATCTTCCCGGATGGCTGATGCTCGGCCGATCCTACGTAGTGCTGCAGCAGCTGCCTCTGGCGGTGCGTGCTTTCGAGCGGGCCGATCGGCTCGCCGGCGGCCGTAACGTCGATGCCCTGGTGGGGCTTGCCGAGGCGCTCGCGCTCGGCGATCCGGCGGAGCTTGATGGGCGGGCGGGAAAACTCATCGAGCGCGCCATCACGCTCGATCCGAATTCCGGCAAGGCGCTTTTTTATGGCGCCGCCGCGGCGTTGCGCCACGGCACGCTGCCCCTGGCGCGGGAGCGATTCCAACACCTGCTGACGCTTGATCCGCCCGCCAAAGTCCGGCCGATCCTGGAGCAGGAGATCGCGACCATCGACCACGAGCTCGCCGATCAAGCGCTCGCGCCGGCAGCGCCACTCGCAGCGGCCCCCACGGGAGCATCGGGAGCGGCGGATGGCGCAGCCATACGCCTCAATGTGGTGCTCGCGCCCACGATTGATGCACACGACAGCGGCGCGGCGCCGCTGTTCGTCATCGTGCGCGACCCGCGCCGCCCCGGGCCACCGCTCGCGGTGAAGCGCCTAACGAGCCATTTTCCCCAGCACGTGGACTTGACGCCCGCGGACTCGATGCTCCCGGAGCGACGCTTCGCCGCGGGCGACAAAGTGCAGGTCATCGCGCGAATTGCGCGTTCAGGGCAGGCAACGGGCGCGACGGGGGACCCCTTCGGCGAAATTAGCTACCTCGTAGGGCACGACGGACTGGCAAATGTCGTGATCGACCATATAACCCCCTAGGCGGGACTCATTTCCCGTCGATTGTGGTTTGTCTTGCACTGCGGCATAGGTCTTGCTGTAAGGCATTCGACAGTTGGATTTGTTGACGCGCCCACCGGGCAAGCGCAACGTGTAGCACGATCAGGAGAACCATATGACTCAGGAAAGGACCCAGGACGGGCGAACATCCAATCGCGGGTTCGCGTCGATGAAACAGGAGCGGCAGCGGCAGATCGCCAGCATGGGCGGCCGTGCCGTACCTGACGAGAAACGCAGCTTTTCACAGAATCGCAGGCTTGCCGCCGAGGCCGGCCGCAAGGGTGGCCAGAGCGTGCCGGGCGCGAAGCGCAGCTTCTCGCAGAACCGCGAGCTTGCAGCGCAAGCAGGCCGCAAAGGCGGCCAGAGCGTGCCGGATGAGAAGCGCAGCTTCTCGCAGAATCCGGGGCTCGCGGCCGAGGCAGGGCGCAAGGGTGGCCAGGCGAGCCATCACGTCACTGGCGAAGTGGAACCCGCAACGCTTGTGCGCAAGCTCTAGTTGCAAAGATTGCACATCCCTTGCAGAAATTGCAGCGTTCAAGGCTGAGACACTGTGTCTTAGCGCGAGCGTAAGCATAGCTTTAACAACTTCCGTCCACTCTCCGTGCGCCTAGCCGTGCGGTCGGTGGCGGTTCTAGCCACAGCACTTCCGGCCGTTGCGGACGCAGCGGCCGGGTCTCCTGCCGACAGTTCCGAGTTTGTGCTGCTGGCGCAGATCGCAGTTCTCATCCTCGTGGGTCGCCTGTTGGGCGAGCTCATGCAGCGTGTCGGCCAGCCGGCGGTCATCGGACAGCTGTTGGGGGGCGTCCTTCTCGGGCCCTCATTTTTCGGATTCCTGTGGCCGTCCGCTCAGCACGCGCTGTTTCCCGCGAATCCGCATCAGATGAGCATGATCAACGCGGTCGCGCAGCTCGGAATTCTGATGCTGCTGCTGTTGGCGGGAATGGAGACGGACTTCGGCCTCATCAAGCGCATCCGGCGCGCGGCGCTTTCCACTTCGATCAGCGGCATCGCGCTGCCCTTTGCGTGCGGCTTTCTTCTCGGCGAGTCGCTGCCGGCGTCGCTCCTGCCGCAGCCACAGTATCGCCTCATCACCGCGCTGTTCCTCGGCACGGCTCTGTCCATCTCCTCTGTAAAGGTCGTCGCTGTCGTCGTGCGCGAGATGAATTTCGCGCGCCGCAATCTCGGACAGATCATTCTCGCCACCGCCATTATTGATGACACGGTCGGCTGGATCATCATCGCCGTGACGCTGAGCTTGGCCTCGCGCGGCCGCGTGGATTTCCATTCCGTCGGCGCAAGCGTCCTCGGCACCGTCGTGTTTCTGATTGCAAGCTTCACTCTCGGTCGTCGCGTCGTATTTGCCCTCATCCGTTGGACCAACGATCACTTCGTGAGCGAAGCGGCGGTCGTGTCTTTGATCCTGCTCATCATGGCGGGGATGGCGTTGGCGACGCAGCTCATCGGAGTTCATACGGTGTTGGGCGCCTTCGTGGCAGGCATCCTGATCGGCGAGTCCCCCATCCTGACGCGCGAGATCGGCGAGCAGCTGGGCGGCCTCACCAATGCGCTCTTCATGCCCGTTTTCTTCGGGATCGCGGGGTTGACCGCGGATCTGACGATTCTGCGCCATCCGAATTTTCTCATCCTCACACTCGGCCTCATCGTGATCGCGAGCGTCGGCAAATTCTCCGGCGCCTTCGCCGGAGCCTATTGGGGCGGCCTCACGCGTCGCGAAGCACTCGCGCTCGGGTGCGCGATGAATGCTCGCGGCGCGACCGAGGTGATCGTCGCGTCGATTGGCCTGTCGATGGGCGTCCTCACCCAGAACCTCTATACCCTGATCGTCACCATGGCAATGATCACGACCATGATCATGCCGCCGACGTTGCGCTGGACTTTGAACCGGGTGCCGCTGTCAGCCGCGGAGAAGGCGCGCCTGGAAAAGGAGGAAGTCGAGAGCCGCGGATTTGTCCCGCAGCTCGAGCGACTCCTCGTCGCTGTCGACGACAGCATGAACGGCGCATTCGCGGCGCGGCTGGCAGGACTCATCGCCGCTACCCGCGGAATGCCGGTGACCGTTCTGCAGGAAGACATCGAAACTTCAACGCGGCGTGCGGAGCACGTGCTCAAAGGGGCCGCCGCCGCCGGGCGGCCATCCGCGCGCGCCAGCTCTGAGGCGCGACCGCCCGCAGTGGACGTGACCACGCGCTCGCAGCAGGCGCTGTCTGCCGAGGCGGTGGCGCTCGAGGCCGACCGCGGCTACGACCTTCTCATGATCGGCAGGGACCCGGTGCGCGGCGGCGATGGTGGATTTGATGAAGAGGTGTCGCGCACCGCGGCCGCGTTCGAAGGGCCCATCGCCGTGGCGCTGGCGCTCGGCACGCATGCACAGGATGCCTCGTGCGCGAATCTCAATATTCTCTCTCCCGTCACCGGCAGCGAGGTCTCGCGTCACGGAGCTGAAGTGGCAGTGGCACTGGCGCGCGCGACGCGCCGACCTTTGACGGTGTTGTATGTCGGTGCCTCAGCGAAGCGCACCCAGCCGCTGGCCATTCTGGGCGCGCAGCGCCGCGAGCAGGAGGCCGTCCTCAAGGACATCGTGAAAATCGCGGATCAATATGGCGTGCGTGTACGCACCGCCGTCACGGCGCATTCCAGCCCCGGCCAAGCCATAATCGATCACGCCAACCGTGGCAAGCACAACCTCATCGTCATGGGCGTCAGCCGGCGGCCCGGGGCGACGCTGTCATTCGGCGAAGTCGCGGCAACGGTGCTACAAAATACCGAGCGCTCAGTCCTCTTCGTCGCAAGCTGACGCGCGCTCGGCCGCGCCCGTATAATCGGCTGCCTTGAAAATCAGACCTACCAACGAGCGTCGATCCGCACGTCAAGCGCACGACCACAGCCATGCGCACGGCGGCGGACATAATCATGGCCACGGTCATGACCATGATCACAGTCAAGATCATGCGCCAGCTCCGTCCATGCAGGGCAAGCTCGCTCTTGCGGTGACACTCAATCTGGTCTTTGTCGGCGTGGAGCTTGCGTACGGTTTCATCGCCAACTCGGTGGCGCTGATCGCCGACGCGG
>Ga0302314_10007161_pt1 | contig 20093 bp, 22 predicted proteins | sample III_Palsa_N2_3_FD_200533 | JGI IMG/M metagenome (GOLD analysis project Ga0302314, IMG submission 200533) | Peat permafrost microbial communities from Stordalen Mire near Abisko, Sweden - III_Palsa_N2_3 | ecosystem: Environmental > Terrestrial > Soil > Palsa > Peat permafrost | place: Sweden... | reverse complement strand
AGAAGCACGCGGTCGTTGCCTCCTATCTCGGCTGGACGTTGGATGCGTTCGATTTCTTTCTCATGGTCTTCGTCATCAAGGACGTGGCGAAGGATTTTGGCGCCGGCAAGGACGACATCGCCTGGGCGGTGACGTTGACCTTGATGCTGCGCCCGGTCGGCGCCTTCATCTTCGGCCGCCTGGCCGACCGCTTCGGCCGCCGCCCGGTCTTGATGGCCGATGTCGCGCTCTATTCGCTGTTCGGCTTCGCCACGGCTTTCGCGCCCAATCTGCTGGTGTTCCTGGTGGTGCGCGCGCTGTTCGGTGTGGCGATGGGCGGCGAGTGGGGCATCGGCGCCTCGCTCGCGATGGAGAGCGTGAAGCCCGAGGCGCGCGGGCTGGTGTCGGGGCTGCTGCAATCGGGCTACCCGACCGGTTATCTGCTCGCCTCCATCGTCTATCGCAATTTCTACGACGTGCTGCATTGGCGCGGCATGTTCCTGGTCGGCATCGTGCCGGCGCTGCTCATCCTTTATATCCGCCGCACCGTTCCGGAATCGCCGGGATGGTCGAGCGCGCACGCGCGCACCGGCACGGTGCTTGCGGTGCTGAAGAAGCATTGGGCGCTCGCGCTCTACGCCATCGCGCTGATGACCGCGTTCAACTTCTTCAGTCACGGCACCCAGGACATCTATCCGACCTTCCTGCAGGTGCAGCACAAATTCGACGTGCACACCACGGGCAACATCACCATCGTCTACAATATCGGCGCGATCCTGGGCGGCTGGACGTTCGGGCTGTGGAGCCAATCGCTGGGACGGCGCAGGGCGATGATCGTGGCGGCGCTCTGCGCCATCCCGGCGGCCTATCTGTGGGCGTTCTCCGAGACTGCCACGATGCTCGCCATCGGCGCCTTCGTCATGCAGTTCTTCGTGCAAGGCGCCTGGGGCGTGGTGCCGGCGCATCTGAACGAATTGGCGCCACCCGACGCGCGCGGCACATTCCCCGGAACGGTCTACCAGCTCGGCAATTTCATCGCCTCGTACAACGCGGTGCTGCAGACCAAAATCGCGATCCACAATGGCGAGAATTATTCGCTGGCGCTGGCCGGCGTCGCCATCGCCGCCGCGCTCGCCATCGTCATCCTCGCCGCCTTCGGGCGCGAGGCGCGCGATGTGAAGATGGGGCTCAGCCCGCCCTGACGAACACGTCCACGCGGTCGGTGTTGCCATGATCGTCGATGCCGCCCATGGCGCGCACGTCGATCTTGGTGGAGGGCACGCCGTCGTCGATCAAGACCTGGCGGATGGCGAGCGCGCGCTTGAGCGAAAGCCGGCGCGCATCCGAGCCCTTGTCGCCCGGCGCGCCGCCGAAGGCTTCGAGCATGATGCGCGTGGCGCCGGCTTGCAGCGCCGAGGTGAGATCGCCGGCGAGCAGCTTGAGCCCGTCGAACTGCGCCGGCGCCGGATCGGTGGCGTCGCGCTTGAACAGGATCTCGCCGCGCTTGGACAGGCCGTTATCCGCGTCCTTCGCGGAATGATCGGCGGGCGCCGGCGTCTGGACCGGCGGCGGTTCGACGGCGGCGAGCTTGACCGGCGCGGGCGTTTTCGCGGCCGGCGCGGGCTTCTGCTCGGATTTCGGCGCCGGCGCCGGTGCCATAGGCCCGCCGAGGGAGAACGGGATGGCGGTCTCGGTGCTCGTGTCCGGACTGGTATCGGGTGCGGCTGCGACCTCGGTCTTGCTTTCGTGCCTGCGATGGCGCGGCGGCGGCGCAGCATCCGGCGGCGGCGCGACAACCGGCGGGGTATCGGCGACGGGCGGCGGTTGGACGGGCGTGCTGTCCGCCGCGACATGCGCGGTGTGATGGACGCGCGCGATGCGGTGCGGCAGCGGCATGTGCAGATGGATCGGCTCCAGCCCCGTGGCCGGCGTGCCGGGCTGCATCAATGGCGGCACCAGGCGGACATATTGCCCGCCGGGATAGAGCAGTATCTGGGTTCCGGCGGCGCGCGGATTCACGCTGACGCCCTGGCCGGGATACATCTGGGCCACAGCCGGCATGGCGCAAAGGCCGGCGGCCAGGGTCAAACTCAGTACACGGAACGATCGCATCGATGCCTTCGATTCATCGGGGACGGATGAGGATAATCGCAACCACGGCCTGCGCTCAACCGCCGCCCGCGCCTTTCAGAAGTTTCAGGATCTGCGGATGCAGCATTTCGTTGGCGGCGAGAATATGGCCGGCATCGAGCATCTTGTCGTGCCCGTCCAGATCGCTGACGAAACCGCCGGCCTCGCGCACCAGCAGGATTCCCGCCGCCATGTCCCAGGCGGCGAGCCCGCGCTCCCAGAAGCCGTCGAAGCGCCCCGCCGCGACATAGGCAAGATCGAGCGATGCCGCGCCGAAGCGGCGCACGCCGGCGGTCGCGTTCATCACGCCGGCGAGCTCGGCCGTGGCGCGGGCATGGCCGTCGCGGCCGAGGAACGGCAGGCCGGTGCCGATCACCGACTCTTTCAGCAGCTTGCGCGCCGCGACCCGCAGCCGCTTGTTGTTGAGATAGGCGCCCTGGCCTTTTTCGGCGGTGTAGAGCTCGTCGGTGATCGGATTGAAGATCACGGCGGAGACCAGCTGGCCGTCGCGCTCCAGCCCGACGCTGATCGCGAAATGCGGGATGCCGTGCAGGAAGTTCGTCGTGCCGTCGAGCGGATCGATGATGAAGCGGTGCGATTTGTCGGGCCCATCGATCAGGCCCGACTCCTCGGTCAGGATCGGATAGCCCGAGCGCGCGTGCTGGAATTCCTCGACTAGCATGCGCTCGGTGCGCTGGTCGGCGACCGAGACGAAATCGGCCGGGCCCTTCATCGAGATCTGCAGATTCTCGATCTCGCCGAAATCGCGGATCAGCTTGCGCCCCGCCTTGCGCACGGCCGTGGTCATCACATTCAACGCGGGCGAGAGATAAGGCATCTATTCGGCACGGCGCACGTAAGCGCCGTCCTCGGTCGAGACCACAACTTTGGTTCCGGCATTGATGAAGGGCGGCACCTGGATCTTCATGCCGTTCTCCAGCACCGCGCTCTTGTAGGACGGCGCCGCCGTGCCGCCGCGCATCACCGCGTCGGCCTCGGTCACTTCGAGGGTGACGTGCTGGGGCAGCGCGATGCCGATCGGCCTGCCCTCGTGCAATTGCACCAGAACCTTCATGCCGTCCTGCAGGAACTGCGCCTGGTCGCCGACGAAATCCTTGGCGAGTTCGATCTGGTCGTAGGTCACCATGTCCATGAAGGTGAGCGTGTCGCCGGTGGCGAAGAGGAACTGGAAATCCTTCTTCTCGAGATAGATCTGCTCCACCGCGTCGGCCGAGCGGAAGCGCTCGTTGAGCTTGGTGCCGGTGACGACATTCTTGAGCTCGACCTGGGCATAGGCGCCGCCCTTGCCCGGCTTCACCGCCTGGGTCTTCACCGCCATCCACAGCCCGCCCTGATGCTCGATCATGAAGCCGGGACGGATTTCATTGCCTGCGATCTTGGCCATGCGCGGGCCCTCCTTCGGGCACGGATTGTTATGCGGTCGGGTTCAAAGAGCGGGCGGGTCATAGCAGGGCAGGCCCGTAAAACGCAAACCAACCGTCACCATGGCCGGGCTTGACCCGGCCACCCAGTGCCGCGCGTCGGCGCGGGCACGCAACAGTTGGATGGCCGGCTCAGTGGCCGGCCATGGTGAGTTAGGGGTTGAACAATGCGTTGAACGCCTTAACCGCCGCCGCCGGGCCGCCGGCATGGTTCCACACGCCGGACGACACCGCGAGGAAATCGGCGCCGGCTTCGACCAGCGGGCGCGCGTTCTCGACCGTGATGCCGCCGATGGCGACGACCGGCACGGTCATGGTCTCGGCCCACCATTGCAGCAGTTCGAGCTCTGCGCGGAACCGGACCTCTTTCGTCGCGGTGGGATAGAACGAACCGAAGGCAATGTAATCCGCTCCCGCTTCGCCGGCCTCGAAGGCGAGGTCGCGCGAGCCGTGACAGGTGACGCCGACAATTCCATCGGGGCCGATTGCGGCGCGCGCTTCGGCATAGTTCGCGTCCTGCTGCCCGATATGGACGCCGTCCGCGCCCAACCGGCGCGCGAGATCGGGCCGGTCGTTGACGATGAAGGCGACACCGGCGCGCTGCGCGATCGGCATCAGGATCTCGCCGGCGCGGCGGATGTCTTCGTCCGCCACGTCCTTCAGCCGCAATTGCAGCGAAGCGACGTCGCCCGCATCGAGCGCGCGCTTCAAATCTTCCGCAAACGCGCGCGCCTCGAATTTCGGCGGCGTGATGAGATAGAGGCGGCAGGTCACGCCGCTTTCTTCTCCATGTCGGCTTTCCACTGCCCCGCCGCCGCCAATCCATTCATCTTGGCGCGGTGGGCGAACGCGGCTTGTGCGGCGGTGACGTTCTCGCTCTTTCCGCTCCAGGCTTTCTGCGGCGCCGCCTGCAGCGCGCGGCCATAGGAAAAGGTGAGCGCCCAGGGCAGGTTCGGATGCGCGGCGTTCATCGCGTTCAGATGCGCGGTCGCTTCCTCGTCGCCCTGTCCGCCAGAGAGGAATGCGATGCCGGGCACGGCGCCCGGCACGCAACGCTTCAGGAGTTTCACCGTGCGCTCCGCGACTTCTTCCACGCCGGCGCGCTTGGCGGCCTTAATGCCGCTGATCACCATGTTGGGCTTCAGCACCATGCCTTCGAGCGCGACCTTGGCGTAGTAGAGCTGGGCGAAGGTCTCTTTCAGCACCCATTCGGTGATCGCTTCGCAGGCGCCGATGTCGTTGTCGTAATCCATCAGCACTTCCGGCTCGACGATGGGCACGATGCCGTTCTCCTGTGCGAGCGCCGCATATCGCGCGAGCGCCTGGCCGTTGGCGTTGATGCTATTGTAGGACGGCTCGGTCGGATCGTAGGTCGCGCGCCATTTGGCGAAGCGCGCGCCGAGCTTGTGATATTCCTGGAAGCGCTCGCGCAGTCCGTCGAGGCCTTCGGTCACCATCTGACCGGATTCAAGCGCTAATGGCTTGGTACCCTTGTCGACCTTGATGCCGGGCACCGCGCCGGCCTGCTCGATCAGTTTCACCAGCGGCGTGCCGTCTTTCGCTTTCTGGCGGATGGTCTCGTCGAACAGGATCACGCCGGAGACGTGTTTCATCCCGTCGGCCGAGCGGAACAGCAGCTCGCGATAGTCGCGGCGGTTGTCTTCGGTGTTGGCGACGCCGATCTTGTCGAAGCGCTTCTGGATCGTGCCGGTGGATTCGTCCGCCGCCAGCAGGCCCTTGCCCTTGGCTGTCATCTTGCGCGCGATGGCGTTCAGTTCCGCGATGTCCATCTATCTCCCCTTTGCCAGTGCTTCGACGCCCGGCAGTTCTTTTCCTTCAAGCCATTCCAGAAACGCGCCGCCCGCGGTCGAGACATAGGTGAAGTCGTCCGCCACGCCGGCATGGTTGAGCGCCGCCACCGTATCGCCGCCGCCGGCGACCGACAAAAGATTACCGGCTTTGGTCGCGGCCGCAACGAGCTTCGCCGCCGCGACCGTGCCCTTGTCGAAAGGGGGCGTCTCGAAGGCGCCGAACGGGCCGTTCCAGACCAATGTCTTGGTGACCAGCAGGCGGCGGCCGAATTCCGCGATGGTGTCCGGGCCGACGTCCAGGATCATCTCATCCTTGTGGATGTGGCCGATCTGGGCGGTGCGATGCGCGGCATGGGCCTTGAACTCATGCGCCACCACCGCGTCGGTCGGGAGGAGAAGCACCGTGCCGGTTTCGGTCGCCTTGTGTAGGATGCGCAAAGCGGTCTCGAACTGATCTTTTTCGTGCAGCGACTTACCGACCTCGCGGCGCTCCGCGGCGAGGAAGGTGTTCGCCATCGCGCCGCCGATCACCAGAATGTCGACTTTGCTGAGCAGGTTTTCGAGCAGGTCGATCTTGGTCGAGACTTTCGCGCCGCCGACCACCGCCATCACGGGGCGTTCGGGATCGCCCAGCGCCTTGTTCAGATGCTCCAGTTCCGCCTGCATCGAGCGGCCAGCGGCGGAGGGCAGCAGATAGGCCAGCGCCGCGGTTGTCGCATGCGCGCGATGGGCGGCGGAGAACGCGTCGTTGACGAAGATGTCTCCGAGGGTTGCGATCTCTCTGGCGAACACCGGATCGTCGGCTTCCTCACCCTTGTGGAAGCGGGTGTTCTCGAGCAGCAGCACGTCGCCGTCTTTCAGCTTCGCGACGGCGGCTTGTGCGATCGGCCCGACGCAATCCTCGGCGAAAGCGACCGAAAGGCCCAGCGCCTTGGACAGCGCGGGCGCGATGGGCTTGAGCGACATGCTCGGCACGATTTTGCCCTTCGGCCGGTCGAAATGGGAGAGCACGATGATTCGCGCGCCCTTGCTGCTCAATTCGCGGATGGTCGGCGCCTGGCGCTCGATGCGCGAGGCATCGGCGACATGCCCATCCTTCATCGGAACGTTGAGATCGGCACGAACGAGCACGCGCTTTCCCTTGACGTGCAGATCGTCGAGCGTGCGGAAATTGGGCATCACACCCTCGTCATGGCCGGGTCAAGCCCGGCCATGACGAAAGGGTGAGAACTCCGCGCCTCCGCGGCTTCGCGTGCAAACTCTTTTTCTTCCACCCTCAAATCAGTTTCCCCATCGCCACCGCGGTGTCGGCCATGCGGTTGGAGAAGCCCCATTCGTTGTCGTACCAGGTCATCACCGAGACGAGATTGCCGTCCAGCACCTTGGTCTGGTCGAGCGCGAAGCTCGAGGAATGCGGGTCGTGGTTGAAGTCGTGGCTGACCAGCGGCGCATCGACGATGGCGAGGATGTTCTTCAGCGAACCGGCGGCGGCTTTCTTCATCGCGTCGTTGATTTCCTGCACGCTCGTCGCGCGCTTGGTCACGACCTTCAGATCCACCAGCGAAACATTCGGTGTCGGCACGCGCACCGAAATGCCGTCGAGCTTGCCTTTGAGTTCCGGCATCACCAGGCCGACTGCTTTCGCAGCGCCGGTCGAAGTGGGGATCATCGACAAGGCCGCGGCTCGGCTGCGATAGAGGTCCTTGTGCATCTGGTCGAGCGAAGGCTGGTCGTTGGTGTAGGAATGGATCGTCGTCATGAATCCTTTTTCGATTCCGACCGTGTCGTGCAGCACCTTCGCCACCGGCACCAGGCAGTTGGTCGTGCACGAGGCGTTGGAGACGACGATGTGATCCTTCGTCAGCGCCTGATGGTTCACGCCATAGACGACGGTGAAATCGGCGCCGTCGGCGGGCGCGGAGACGAGAACGCGCTTGGCTCCGTCGGCAAGATGAGCGGAAGCCCTCTCTTTCGAGGTGAAGATGCCGGTGCATTCCAGCGCGATGTCCACGCCCAGCGCCTTGTGCGGCAGATCGGCCGGATTGCGGTGCGCGGTCACCTTGATCTTGTGGCCGTCCACGATCATGTGCTCGCCGTCGATGGTCACCGTGCCGGGGAAGCGGCCATGCACGCTGTCGTAGCGCAGCAGATGGGCGTTGGTCTCCACCGGGCCCAGATCGTTGACGCCGACGACGACGATGTCCTGGCGCTTGGATTCCACGATGGCGCGAAGGACAAGCCGCCCGATGCGGCCGAATCCGTTGATCGCGACGCGAAGTGCCATTTTCTTCCTCCGAACCTATTCAACCCCAATTGTCATGGCCCGCGAATGCGGGCCACCCAGGTGATCGAAGAGCGCGATGGCGAAAGGATCGCACCGGTCGCGTCTTCTCCACTTGCACGGCGTCACCTGGTTGGCCCGCATTCGCGGGCCATGACACCTATTTCTTCAATCCCTTACGTGCCGCGTCTGCCGCGGCTTCGGCGGTGATGCCGAAATGTTTGTACACGTCCTTGTAGGGCGCGCTGGCGCCGTAGCTGTGCATGCCGATGAACGCGCCGGTCTCGCCGATATAGCGGTCCCAGCCGAGCCGGACTGCGGCTTCGATGCCCACTCTTACCGTGCCGCGGCCGAGAACGGCGTCACGATATGTTGCGTCCTGTTGCTCGAACAACGCCCAGCACGGCATGGAGACTATGCGCGAAGCGATGCCCTCTTTCGCGAGGATGTCGCGCGCAGCGTATGCGATTTCGACTTCGGAGCCAGTTGAAAGGAACGTAACTTTCGCGGGCGTCTCGCTCTGCGCAATTTCATAGGCGCCATGCGCGCTGAGGTTCTTGTCGGTGGCGGCAGTGCGCAAAGTCGCGAGGTTCTGGCGGGTCAGCGCGAGCAGGCTGGGGCCGGTATGACGGTTGAGCGCGATCTCCCAGCATTCCGCGGTCTCGACCGGATCGGCCGGGCGCAGCACCAGCAGGTTCGGAATGGCGCGCAGGCCGGCGAGTTGCTCGACCGGCTGATGCGTCGGGCCATCCTCGCCCACACCGATGGAATCATGGGTGAAGACATAGATCACGCGCTGGCCCATCAGCGCCGACAAGCGGATCGCCGGTTTGCAATAATCGGAGAAGATCAGGAACGTGCCGCCATAGGGCACCACGCCGCCATGCAGCGCCATGCCGTTCATCGCCGCGACCATGCCATGCTCGCGGATGCCGTAACGCACGTAACGGCCCTTGTATTCGTCGGGCTTGATGTCGACGAAATCCTTGGTCCTGGTATTGTTCGACGGCGTCAGATCGGCCGAGCCGCCGATGGTGAGCGGCGTCTGCGCGTTGACGATTTCGAGCACGCCTTCGGATGCCTTGCGTGTCGCGATGGCGGGCTTCTCGACGATCGCCTTCTTCTTGAATTCGGCCAGCGCGTCATGCAGCGATTCCGGCATGTGGCCGGCCAGCGCGGCTTCGAATTCTTTCACGAGGTCGGCACTCGCGGCCGCTTTGCGCTTGGTCCACTCCGCGCGCTTGGGCGCGCCCTGCGTCCCGATCTTGCGCCACGCATCCAGCACGCCATCGTTCAACACGAAGGCCTCGGGCGGAAGATCGAGCGCCTTCTTCGCGCCGGCCACTTCCTCGGCGCCCGGCGCGTCGCTGTGTGCTTTCTGCGTTCCGGCGCGGGTCGGCATGCCGAAGCCGATGATGGTGCGGCAGTTGATCATCACCGGGCGGTCGCTCTTCTGCGCTTCGGCGAGCGCGCGCGCGACGTCTTCGGCATTGTGTCCGTCGCAATCGTCGGTGCGCCACTGGGCGGCGGCGAAACGCTGGTTGGCGTCGCTGGTGTCGGACAGCGATTTCGCGCCGTCGATGGTGATGTTGTTGTCGTCGTAGAGCATGATGAGATTGCGCAGCTTCAGATGGCCGGCGAGCCCGATGGCCTCGTGGGAAATGCCTTCCATCAGGTCGCCATCGCTGCAGATGACATAGGTCTTGTGGTTGACCAGTTCGTCGCCGAAGCGCGCATTCAGGATGCGCTCGGCCAGCGCCATGCCGACGGCATTGGCGATGCCCTGGCCGAGCGGGCCGGTGGTGGTCTCGATGCCGGGCGCGTGGCCATATTCGGGATGGCCGGCGCAAGGGCTGCCCAATTTGCGGAAATGCTTGATGTCGTCGAGCCTGATGCCGGGATAACCCGTCAGATAAAGCAGTGAATAAAGCAGCATCGAGCCGTGGCCGGCCGAGAGCACGAAGCGGTCGCGGTCGGGCCAATGCGGCTCGGTCGGATCGTATTTGAGGAAGCGCGAGAACAGCACGGTGGCCGCGTCCGCCATGCCCAAGGGCAGGCCCGGATGGCCGGATTTCGCGGCTTCCACCGCATCGAGGGCGAGGCCGCGGATCGCGTTGGCGAGCCTGCGGTTGTCGATCTGTGGCGAAGCCGTGTTCATGCGATGTTCGGCCTTTCCGGCGGGGCCTTGGCCTTAGCGAGCGCAAGGCGCGTGCGTCAAGCAGGAAACGCGCGGCGTTGACCCGATTTCCCGCGCGGGCCTATGGTCCGGGCGATTTGCCGCCGGAGGCATGCATGACCCAGCTCGACATGGCGGCGGCACGTCTCGCCCAATCGCTGGACAAGCTCGAAACCATCGCGGCGCCGCTGGCCGAAGCGCGCGGCCGCGCGGCCAAAGACACCGCCGAGATCGCCCGGCTCACCGCCGAGCGCGACCGTCTGCTCGCCCGCGTGGCGGAACTGGAAGACGAAACGCGCTCGCTGGCGGGCCTGGCCGAGGAAGTCGATGGCCGGCTCGACGGCGCCATCGCCGAAATCCGCACCGCGCTCAGCCGCTGAGGAGGCGCACATGCCGCTCGTCAATGTCATGGTGAATGGCCGCGCTTACACCATCGCCTGCGACGATGGCGAGGAGGATCACCTCAAGGAACTCGCGGTGCATGTCGATTCCAAGGTGCGCGAGCTCCTGGAATCGGTCGGCCAGGTCGGCGACCAGCGCCTGCTCCTGATGGCCGCGGTGCTGATCACCGACGAATTCTTCGACGCCCGGGCGCAACTCGAATCGCACGCCAAGAAGACCGGCGATCTGGCGAATGCCCATGACGAGATCGCCGGCCGCCTGGGCAAATCCGAGCAAAGCGCGGCGGACGCGCTGGAAAAAGCGGCAAAGCGCGTCGAGGACATTGCCGCAAGGCTCGCACGCGCTTAAGTTAGAGGCGGACGGGTACTGTCTCGCGCGTCAGGTAAGCGATACCCAGGGGCCTTAATGGTACTCACCGGGAGCTGTCCCTGGCCAGGACCGTGGTCTTGGTCATATGGCGCCCACCTGCAACTGCAGGCCCGTGAGGATCCGATGCCAACGGCGTTGCACGGTCCCGTCCACCTTAAAACCCGTCATGGCCGGGCAGCGGAGCAAAGCGGAGCGCGACCCGGCCACCCATGTCCGCCAAGCCGCAGCTGAGAAAAGACGCCGTCGCACGCCGCGCCGAACTGGCGCGCGCATTTCCCGATTTCGCAAATCGCATCGCCACGTTCGCCGACGATCTGAAAATCCCCCCACATTCCACCATCGCCGGCTATCGGCCGATCCGCGACGAGGCCGATCCGCGCGAATTGATGAAGGAGTTGTCTGCGCGCGGCCATGCGCTGGCACTACCGCGTATCGAAGCGAAAAGTGCGGCACTATCGTTCCGGCGCTGGAACGCAGGAGATGAACTGGTCGATAATCGTCACGGTATCGCGGAGCCGCGCGCCGATGCCGAAAGCGTTGCGCCGGATGTTATCCTCGTTCCGCTGCTTGCTTTCGATGCGTCCGGCCATCGCCTCGGCTATGGCGGCGGCTATTACGACCGCACGCTGGACGCGCTCAAAGCGCTTGCCATCGGTGTCGCCTATGCCGGTCAGGAAATCGCGAGCGTTCCGCGCGAAGCCCACGACCACAGGCTCGACGCGATCGTCACCGAGCGCGGCGTCCGCCTCTTTCACCACACGCCCGGCACGAGCCGGTAGCGCACGCGCGCGGCATAGCCGGCATAGTCTGGGAATTCGCCGCGCAGCATGCGCTCCTCGATGCCGATGCGGATCCCGAGGGCGATGATGAGCAGCGGCAGCACGGCCAATCCGATTCCCGAGCCGAGCAACAGCGCCATGCCGATCATGTAGAGCGAAGCGCCGGCATACATCGGATGGCGCACGACGGCATACGGTCCCGTCGTCACGATGCTCTGGCCGCGCGCCTTTTGAATCTTCACGACGAGTGCGGCGAAGGTGTTGGCGCGGAAGGTGAGCCAGACGATGTAGAAGCCGAACGCGAACAGCATCGCGCCGGCGCCGTTCAACCACACCGGCATATGCGACAGGCGCCAGCGTCTCGCATCCAGCGCCATCAATACGACCCAGCCGAACCAGCCGAATGCGATGAGCATCATGAAGATCCGGTCGCCGGACACCTGTCCCTTTTGGAATGGCGATTTGAGGCGCTCGCGCAGCAGGGCGGGATCGTGGCGCAGCAGCCAGAGGCTGACGGCCATGCTGGCGATCGCCATTCCGGCGAGGAAAGCCCATGCACCGGGCCAGTCGAACGTCCCGGCCGGCCAGAACAGCAGCAGCGCCAACAGCGCGAGAAGAAGCGCAAGCTGAACGGTCAGGCGCAGGAGCATTGCAGCCTCCATTGGCACCGGCGCGACTAGATATGCTAATGGAAGCCGGCATGCGAATTCTTTTCATCGGCGATATCGTCGGCCGGCCGGGCCGCGAGGTGGTGGAGGCGGAGCTGCCGCGCCTGCGCGATGCGCTGGCGCTCGATTTCGTCATCGTCAATGGCGAGAACGCGGCCGGCGGCTTCGGGCTGACGCGCGCCATCGCCAACGAATTCTTCGCGCTCGGCGTGGATTGCATCACCACGGGCAATCACTGGTCCGACCAGAAGGAAATTCTTTCCTTCATCGGCGACGAGGACCGCGTGCTGCGCCCGAGCAACCTACCCGCCGGCACGCCGGGCAAAGGATCGGGACTTTATCAGGCAAAGAACGGCCAGCATGTGCTGGTGGTGAGCCCGCTGGGCCGCGTCTTCATGGAGCCGCAGGACGATCCGTTTGCGGCGGTCGAAGCCGCGCTCAACGCCTGTCCGCTCGGCGAAGGTGCCGACGCCATCGTGGTTGACATCCATGCCGAGGCGACGAGCGAGAAGATGGCGATGGGCCATTTCTGCGATGGCCGCGCCAGCCTGGTCGTCGGCACGCATCAGCACATCCCCACGGCGGACGCGCAGATCCTGCCCGGCGGTACGGCGTATCAGACCGATGCCGGCGCCTGCGCCGATTACGATTCCGTCATCGGCATGGACAAGTTCGAGCCGCTGCAGCGCTTCACCAGGAAGCTCAACTCCCAGCGCTTCGCGCCGGCGACCGGTCCCGCGACGCTCTGCGCCGTGTTCGTCGAGACCAACGCCAAGGGATTGGCCGCGCGCATCGAACCGGTGCGTGTGGGCGGGCGGCTGAAGCAGGCGATGCCCGTTTCTTGACCAATAACCGCGTCTGCGTCGCGGTTGAAAAACGCCCGCGCGGCAGCATCTCATCTCGAGCATGCAAACGGAGGAATCCACAATGGAACATCGGCAATTGGGACGCTCGGGCCTCATGGTCCCGGTCCTGAGCTTCGGCACCGGCACGTTCGGCGGCAAGGACGCGTTCTTCAAGGCCTGGGGCGGGCTCGACGAAAAGGAAGCCAGCCGGCTGGTCGATGTCTGTCTGGAGCATGGGTTGACCATGTTCGACAGCGCCGACATCTATGCGGGCGGCGAGTCCGAGAGCGTGCTGGGCGCCGCGATCAAGGGCCGCCGCGACAAAGTCCTGATCTCCACCAAGGCGACGTTCCGCAGCGGCAAGGCTCCCAACGCCGTCGGCTCCTCGCGCTTTCATCTGACGCGCGCGGTGGAAGGCGCGCTGAAGCGGCTGGGCACCGATCACATCGACCTGTTCCAGCTTCACGGCTACGACGCGATGACGCCGCCGGAAGAAATGCTTTCCACGCTCGACGATCTGATCCGCGCCGGCAAGATCGGCTATATCGGCGTCTCGAATTTCTCCGGTTGGCATCTGATGAAGGCGCTCGCGGTGGCGGAGAAATATGGCCTGCCGCGCTTCGTCGCCAACCAGACCTATTATTCGCTGGTCGGGCGCGACTACGAATGGGAGCTGATGCCGCTGGGCCTCGATCAGGGCGTCGGCGCGGTGGTGTGGTCGCCGCTGGGCTGGGGCCGGCTCACCGGCAAGATCCGCCGCGGCGCGCCGCTGCCGGAGGTGAGCCGCCGCAATTTCAAGATGTCGAACGACATGGGGCCGCAGGTGGACGACGAATATCTCTACACCGTCGTCGACGCGCTGGACGCGGTCGCGAAGGAAACCGGCAAGACGGTGCCGCAGGTGGCGCTCAACTGGCTGTTGCAGCGCCCGACCGTCTCCACGGTGGTGATCGGCGCGCGCAGCGAGGCGCAGCTGACCGACAATCTGGGCGCCGTGGGCTGGAACCTGACGAAGGACCAGGTGGCGGCTCTCGACAAGGCGAGCGCGCTGACGCCGGCCTATCCCTATTGGCACCAGCGCCAATTCGTCGAGCGCAATCCCTCGCCGGTGTGAGCACGCCAAAGCGCTGCGGCCGCCTCGCGCGCCCGCGCGTTTGTGCTAGGAAGACGCGGGGGAAGCCCGTGCCGGCGCATCTGTGGAAATTGTTCAAGGAAGGCATCGCGGCCTTCATCGCCGACGAGGCGCTGAGCCGCGGCGCGGCGATTGCGTTCTACGCAGTCACCGCGCTGGCGCCGGTGCTTTACATCTCGGCGATGATCGCGGGGCTCGTATTCGGGCGCAAGACGGCCGGCGGCGCGCTGGCCGATTCGCTTTCGCGCGCGGCCGGGCCCGACGGCGCTAAGCTGGTGCAGGCAGCGCTGCGCAATTCCTTCGCCGGCCATGGCGGCTTCTGGCCCAACGTGCTGGGCGCCGCGGTGCTTGTCGTCACCGCGTCGGGGCTGTTCGGCGAGATGCAGGCGGCGCTCAACGCGGTATGGCGCGTGCCGTCCCAGGGCTCGCTGGTGACGCGCATCCTGCGCGACCGCGCGCTCAGCCTCGCCTTGGTGATCGCGCTCGGCTTTCTGCTGGTCGGCTCGGTCCTGGTCACCGCCGCGATCGCGGGGCTCGGCACGCGCATCGCGCTCATCCTGCCGGTCGGCGCCGCACTCGCCGGCGGGTTGAATTTCGCGATTTCGTTCCTGCTGATCACTGCGCTGTTCGCCGCGATCTACAAAGTGCTGCCCGAAAAAGAGCTGCAATGGCGCGATGTCGCGGTGGGCGCGTTCGGCACCGCGGTGCTGTTCGAGCTGGGCCAGGTCGCGCTCGGATTCTATCTCGGGCGCAGCGCCATCGGCTCGGCCTATGGGGCCGCGGGCAGCCTGATCCTGCTGCTGCTCTGGGTTTATTATTCCGCGCAGATCTTCCTGCTCGGCGCCGAGTTCACCAAGGTCTGGTCGATCCATCACGGCAGCCAGAAGAACAATGCGGCGCTCGAAACCCCGGCGCATCACGCTCAGTTGGGCTAATGCGGCGCGCGCCAATACGACCGCTCCTGATCGAAAATTTCTGTTCCCTTTGCGTTCGCGACAGGCTATCCTGCTCCGGCGATTCGAAAAGACATGATCGGACTGAGGATTGGGGGGATACCCCACCCCCAAAAATCGCAAAACAATTCCTGGTAGTGAAGTTATCCACACCCACTAGATGCAGGACGATCACGCGGCGGTCGGCCCCGATTGCGATACATCGCCGGGCTTTGTTCGCGGCTCTTGAAAGACAATTGGCCGAGCGGCTATCTCACCGCCCGTTTCTCGAGACAATCACCCGATGGCCGGTCACAGTCAGTTCAAGAACATCATGCACCGCAAAGGGCGCGTCGACAAAGTGCGCTCCAAGATGTTCTCCAAGCTGTCGCGCGAGATCATGGTCAGCGCCAAGATGGGCATGCCCGACCCGGCGCACAATCCGCGTTTGCGCGCCGCCATCATCGCGGCCAAGCAATTGTCGATGCCCAAGGACAACATCCAGCGCGCCATCGACAAGGCGACGGGCGCCAATGCCGAGAACATCGAGGAAGTGCGTTACGAGGGCTATGGCCCGGGCGGCATAGCCCTGATCGTGGAAACCCAGACCGACAATCGCAACCGCACGGGAAGCGACGTGCGTTCGACCTTCTCCAAATATGGCGGCGCGCTCGGCGAGCCCAATTCGGTCACCTTCCTGTTCGACCGCGTCGGCGTGCTCGAATATCCCAAGGACAAGGGCAGCGACGACGCGATGCTGGAGACGGCGATCGAGGCCGGCGCCGACGAATGTGTCTCCGACGAAGAGGGCCATGAATTCGTCGTGGGGCTTGAGAATTACGGTGCGATGCGTGACGCGCTCGAAGCCAAGCTCGGCCAGCCGGTCGCGGCGAAAATCGAATGGCGGGCGCGCAACATGGTGCCGGTGGCCGACGAGGCGGGCGAGACGCTGGTCAAGCTGCTCGAAACGCTCGACGACCATGACGATGTGCAGAACGTCTACGGCAATTACGAATTGTCGCAGGCGCTGATGGAGAAGGTGACGGGTTAACCCCGTTCGCTGTCCAGCATCGCCATCTGGCTTTCATGATAGCGCGTGCCGGCGATGGCGCCTTCGGGCGCGACGTCGTCGATGGCGCGCAATTCGCTCTCAGTCAGTTTTACGTCGAGCGCGCCCAGCGCCTCGCTGAGCCGGTCGCGGCGGCGTGCGCCGACCAGCGGCACGATGTCGTCGCCGCGGCCGAGCGCCCAGGCGATGGCGAGCTGCGCCACCGTGATGCCGCGCGATTTGGCGATCTCGGCCAGCTTCTTCACCAGCGCTTCGTTGTGCTTGAGATTGTCGCCGCTGAAGCGCGGGAAGAACGGCCGCTCTTTCGTTTCGCCCGCGACCGTCGCCGTGCTGATCAGCCCGCGCGACAGCACGCCATAGGCGGTGATTCCGACGCCGAGCTTGCGCAGCTTGGGCAGGATGTCGCGCTCGATCATGCGGGTGACGAGCGCATATTCGATCTGCAGGTCGACGACGGGATGCACCTTGCCGGCGCGTGCGACGGTCTCGGCCGAAACCTCGCTCAGCGCCAGGTAACGGACGTGACCGGCCTTGATCAGATCGGCGATGGCGCCCACTGTTTCCTCGATCGGCACGTTCGGATCGAGCCGCGCCGGGCGGTAGATGTCGATGTAATCGGTCTTCAGCCGCTTCAGGCTGTAGGCGACGAAATTGCGGATGGCGGCGGGCCGCGCATCGAAGCCGCCGAAATGTCCCTCGGGCGAGCGCAGCGCGCCGAACTTGACGCTGAGGATCGCGTCCTGGCGCTTGCGGCCCTTGAGCGCCTGGCCGATCAGCATCTCGTTATGGCCCATGCCGTAGAAATCGCCGGTGTCGAGCAGGGTGATCCCGGCGTCCAGCGCCGCGTGGATCGTGGCGATGCTCTCGCCTTCGTCGGCCGGCCCATAGAAATCCGACATGCCCATGCAGCCAAGCCCGATGGCCGAGACCATGGGGCCGGAAGCGCCGAGTTTTCGTGTTTTCATCTCGCGTGTTCTCCTTGCGTACAGGGCGCCCGATCCCCGACACTAGCGTTCCCGAATCCCACTGGCGAGCGCATGCACACCATCCGTATCCTCGGCCTCGATCCCGGCCTTGCCCGCATGGGCTGGGGCGTGATCGATGTGAGCGGCTCGCGGTTGGTCCATGTCGCGCATGGCGTTTTGACCAGCGATGCGAAAGCCGAACTCGGGGCCCGGCTGATGGTGCTGCATGCGCAGCTTGCCGCGGTGATCGTGGAGCTGCGTCCCGCTTCCATCGCCGTCGAGCAGGCTTTCGTGGCGAAGGATCCGTCGGCCGCGCTTAAGCTCGGTCACGCCCGCGCCATCGCCTTGCTTGCCGCCGCGCAGGCTGGGCTGGAGATCGCGGAATACGCGCCCAACCATGTCAAGAAATGCGTCGTCGGCGCGGGCCATGCCGGCAAGGAGCAAGTGATGGCGATGGTCCGGCGGCTGCTGCCGACCGCGGGCGTGCAGGCGGCGGACGCGGCGGACGCTTTGGCTTGCGCCATCGCGCATGCGCATCTGGCTGGAACACGCGCGCGCATTGCGGCGGCGCTGGCATGATCGGCAAGCTCAGCGGCATCGTAGATTCGCTCGCCGAGGATCATGCCATCCTCGACGTCGGCGGCGTGGGTTACCTGGTGCATTGCCCGAGCTCGACTCTTTCGCGATTGAGCGCGGGCGCGAGCGTGTCGCTGATGATCGAAACGAAAGTGAGCGAGGACGCGATCCGGCTCTATGGCTTCTTCACCACCGAGGAGCGCGAATGGTTCCGGCTATTACAAACGGTGCAGAATGTCGGCGCACGCGTCGCGCTGAACGTGCTCAGCGCGCTGTCGTCGCGCGAATTGCAGCGCGCGTTGGCGCTCTCCGACAAGGCCGCCATCGGCCGCGCGCAAGGGGTCGGCCCCAAGCTCGCTTTGCGCATCGCGACCGAGCTGAAGGACAAGGCGCCTTCGATGTTGCCGCGCGGCGCGGGCGATGACGCGATTGCCGTGGCCTTGGCCCCGCGCGGCCCGGAAGCCGACGCGGTCGCGGCGCTGGTCAAGCTGGGCTATTCTCAAGGCCAGGCAGCGGAATCCATCGCGCGAGCCGCCCGCGATCTGGGCGAGGCGCCGGTGGATGTGCTGATCCGCGAAAGCCTGCGGACGATGGGACGGGCTTGACAGAAACGGCAATTCATCTTACGTCTTACCGTAAGAAATGGAAGAACCGATGGCCGCAGCCTATTCCAAGATTACCACCAAGGCGCAGACCGTGATTCCGCGCGAAGTGCGCGCGCGTCTCGGCCTCAAGGCGGGCGACAGGCTGTGCTATCGCATGACGCCGAAGGGCGTTCTCCTCGAAAAGGCCGAAGCGGAAGGCGACGATCCTTTCGCGACCTTCACCGAATGGGGGAGCGAGGCCGATGAGCGCGCCTTCAAATCGCTCTGACGCCTTTTCGACATTCGATGTCGTCATCGTACCGTTTCCCTACGCGGACCGGCTCGCCGAAAAGCGCCGTCCTGCGATTGTGGTCAGTACGGCAGAGATCACGCGAAAATACGGGTTGGCTTGGCTCGCGATGGTCACCAGCGCCGACAACCGGACTTGGGAATGCGACATCGCGGTGAGTGATCTCAAGTCCGCGGGCTTGCCAGCGCCCTCGCTGGTGCGACCGGCAAAAATAGCGACCGTCGATGCTGCACGTGTTCTGCGCCGTATCGGTCGCCTATCGACTAAGGATTCGCGCGCATTAAGTGCCGGGCTGAAGGCTCTCCTGGGCTAGTTGGCGCCAACGCTGCAAAGCAGGCAAACTGCCTGCCCGAGGAATCGAAATGGCAGCCGTGAAACCCAAACCCGATGTCGACCGCATCGTCGCGCCCGAGCGCGGCGAGGACGATGCGTTGGAGGCGTCGCTCAGGCCGCGGCGGCTGGCGGAATTCGTCGGCCAGAAGCAGGCGCGCGACAATCTTTCGGTCTTCATGCAGGCGGCGCGCGAGCGCGGCGAGGCGCTCGACCATGTGCTGTTCTCAGGCCCTCCGGGACTGGGCAAGACGACGCTGGCGCAGATCGTGGCGCGCGAGCTGGGCGTGAATTTCCGTTCGACTTCGGGGCCGGTGCTGGCCAAGGCCGGCGATCTTGCCGCCATCCTCACCAATCTCGAGCCGCGCGACGTGTTGTTCATCGACGAGATCCATCGTCTCAGCCCGGCGGTGGAGGAAATCCTTTATCCCGCGATGGAGGATTACGAGCTCGATCTCGTCATCGGCGAGGGGCCGAGCGCGCGCTCGGTCAAGATCACGCTGGCGCCGTTCACGCTGATCGGCGCCACCACGCGCTCGGGCCTCATCACCACGCCGCTGCGCGACCGCTTCGGCATTCCGGTGCGGCTCAATTTCTATTCGGCCGACGAACTGGTCTCGATCGTGGAGCGCGGCGCGCGCGTGCTCGGTCTCGATCTGACGCCGGATGGCGCGCGCGAGATCGCCGGCCGCGCGCGCGGCACGCCGCGCATCGCCGGCCGCCTGCTCAAGCGGGTGCGCGATTTCGCCAGCGTCGCCGGGCACAAGCGCATCGACGCCAGGATCGCCGACGAGGCGCTGACACGGCTGGAAGTGGACGGGCGCGGGCTCGACGCGTTCGACAAGCGTTATCTGAAATTGATCGCGGAATCCTTCGGCGGCGGACCTGTCGGCATCGAGACCATCGCCGCGGCGCTCGGCGAAGCGCGCGACGCGATCGAGGAGATCGTCGAGCCGTTCCTGCTGCAACAGGGCTTCGTGCAGCGCACGCCGCGCGGCCGCGTGCTGTCGGGCACGGCCTATGGCCACCTCGGCCTGCCGCAGCCGCCGCGCGATCCGGCGCAGTTCGGTCTGTTCGGCGAAGAGACGGAAAGCTGATGGACCGGCTGATCCAACGCATCATCATGCTGGTGCTTGCTCTCGGCATCACGTTGGGGATGTTCCTGTTCTGGGGCAAGCTCGGCTACGCCTTTCGCACGGCGATGGAAGTCGTCTATGCGGAGCCCAAGCCGGTCGCGCCGCCTCCCGCCAATCCGGGCGAGGTGACCGTGAAAATCATTGGACCGGATTCCGCGCAGGCGCCATGCCCCAAAG
>Ga0302314_10007159_pt1 | contig 20096 bp, 14 predicted proteins | sample III_Palsa_N2_3_FD_200533 | JGI IMG/M metagenome (GOLD analysis project Ga0302314, IMG submission 200533) | Peat permafrost microbial communities from Stordalen Mire near Abisko, Sweden - III_Palsa_N2_3 | ecosystem: Environmental > Terrestrial > Soil > Palsa > Peat permafrost | place: Sweden... | reverse complement strand
GGAAGCGGTGGTAGCCGTGGAAGAAGGGCAGGTCGTCGACGCAGCGGTGACGCATGACCCGCGTCGAGCAGCCGACATCGGTGACGGTGCGGCCGGTGATCAGGTTGCGAAAGCCATTGGCGAGCTTCGAGGAGAGCTTGCGGATGCCGTTGTCGGCGCGCTTGGCGCGGATGCCGTTGACCATGTCGACGTTCTGCGCCAGGGCGTGCGCCAGCTGGCGCGGCAGGTCCAGGGGATCGTTCTGGCCATCGCCATCGAGCGTGCCGATCCATGCGCCCCGGGCGGCGCGGAAGCCCGCCGCGAAGGCCGCCGACTGGCCATGGTTGCGGTCGAAGGTCAGCCAGCGGTGCGGTGCCGGCAGGCTCCTGAGGATGGTGAGGCTCTGGTCGGTGGAGCCGTCGTCGACCCACACCGCCTCCCAGGCGTAGTCGACCGCCCCGAGCGCCTGATCGATCTCCAAGGCCAGGGCGCGGATGGTGCCTTCCTCGTTCTTGATCGGAATCACGACACTGAGAAAGGGCGGACGCGGTTCCATAGGCGGGCAGGGTGGGGTCCTGGCGCCTCGTGCAAGGCGCAGCGCCGGCTCCGCCTCTGCCTCAGCGCAGATCGACCCAGCTCGGATTGCGGTAGGCGGTATGGCTGCTCAACCACTCGGTGATCGCGGTGTCGCGCTCGATGCCATGATCCGCCTGCCAGCCATAGACCAGCGCGCTGCGCCCCTGGTCGTCGGTGCGGGCCAGGAAGAGCGGATAGAGGCCGCTGGTCGCCGCCTGGGCATTGAGGTGTGCTGCCTCGGCCTCGAGCTTGGTGAGTTCGTCCTCGGGGAGCGTGGTCGGCGGGGTCAGCAGCAGGATATAGGATCCGGGAGTGACCAGGATCGCATTGGTGGCCCCGCCCCGGGTCGCGGTCGCGACCGCTCGGACCTTGTAGCCCTTGTAGGGCACCTGGGCCCAGCCGCTGTCGGCATCGACGATCAGGATGCGCTCATTGGCCGGGCCATCGATCGGCTCGGTGTAGCGCAGCTGCCACCAGCGGTGGCCAGACGCGTCCGGCGCATCCGGGGTCAGGACCTCGACCGGCTGGCCCCAGAAGAATCCGTCGTTGGCCATCAGGTCGTCGGCCAGGGTGGTGGCCTCGGCGGGACTCAGGGGCGCGCGCTGGTCGCCGCACCCGCCCATGACGGCCAGCCCCATGCACAACAGCCCGAGCAGCACCTGGCGCATCGCCACCAGTTGATTGTGCGGTAGCAGATCCACAACCCCCGGTCTGGCCGCAGCCGGAGCGCCTGGCGCGCGGCAGGGGCTCGCGCGCGGCCGCGCAGTGCGCTATGCTGCACCCCGTGATCTACGCCGATTACAATGCCACCACCCCCTGCCTGCCGGCGGTGATCGAGGCGGTGCGCCAGCAGCTCGCGGTGCCCGGCAATCCCTCGGCGCGCAGCCACGCCGCGGGCCGCCAGGCCGCCGACGCCCTGGCCAGGGCGCGTGGCCAGGTCGCCGAGCTGCTGTGCTCGGAGGCGGAGCGGATCATCTTCACCAGCGGTGCGACCGAGTCCTGCAACCTGGCGATCTTCGGCGTGGCGGAGCGCCTGCTCGGCAGCCGGCGGCGCTTCGTGCACATCGCCACCGAGCATCCCGCGGTGCTCGAGCCGCACCGCCGCCTGCGCGAGGCCGGTGCCGAGGTCATCAGCGTGCCGGTCGACGCCCAGGGCCGGGTCCAGCCCGAGGCCCTGGCCCAGGCCGTGGACGGCGCGACCGCGCTGGTCAGCGCCATGGCGGTGAACAACGAGACCGGGGTGATCAGCGACATCCCGGCCATCGCCCGTCTGAGCCATGCGCATGGCGCGCTGCTGCTGTGCGATGCGACCCAGGCGCTCGGCCGCCTGAGCCTGACCAGCGAGACCTGGGGTCCGGACTTCATCGCCTGCTCGGCGCACAAGCTCTACGGTCCACCCGGGGTCGGCGCGCTGTGGATCCGCCGTGGGCTGTCGCTCGAGGCGCAGCTGCTCGGCGGCGGCCAGGAGCGCGGGCTGCGCTCGGGCAGCCACAACCTGCCGGGCATCGTCGGCTTCGGCGTCGCGGCCAGCGCCGCCGGGCGTGCAGCGGCGCAGCGCCATGAGCACCTCACGCTCCTGACCAGCGCGCTGGAGGCCACCCTGCGCGCGGCCCTGCCGCAGCTGGTGATCCACGGCGCCGAGGCCGCACGCGTGCCCGGCACCAGCTTCATCTCCTGCCCCGGGCTGCCGCGCGGCTGGCTGGCGCAGCTGACCGATGTCGCGGCCTCGGGCGGCTCCTCGTGCAGTTCCGGGAGCGGCAGGCCCAGCCAGGTGCTGCTGGCGATGGGGGTGGCGCATGCCGACGCCGCCAATGCGATCCGCATCTCGCTTGGCGTGCCGAGCACCTCCGCCGAGGTCGCAGTCATTGCGCAATCCCTAATAGATGGCGCCCGCCGCCTGCAGGGCCTGGCGCCAGCCGCCTTGTAGCGCTTTCTCCTGGCATCAGGCCACGCCCGGCCCAGCCTTTTCGCCATGAGCATCACCGCCGCCCTGCAGCCGTTCGTGACCGCCAACGCCCTGGCCGGGGCCGTGACCCTGGTCGCCTCGCCCAGCGCGGTCCTGGGCCAGGAGAACGTCGGCTTCTGCGACCGCGAGCAGCGCCTGCCGATGCGTGGCGACAACCTCTTCTGGATCGCCTCGACCTCGAAGCCGATGACCGCCATCGCCCTGATGATGCTGGTCGACGAGGGCCGGGTCGATGTCACCGCACCGGTCATGAAGTACCTGCCCGAGTACGAGGGCCAGGAGCTGGCGGTCGAGGTCACCGAGGCCCAGACCGTGCTGCGCAAGCCGGCGCATCCGATCACCGTCGCCGAGGTGCTCAGCCACACCAGCGGACTGCCCTTCATGTCGCGCCTGGAAAAGGGCAAGATCGACACCATGACCTTGAAGGAATCGTGCATCAGCTACGCGCTGACGCCGCTGCAGTCCGAGCCGGGGACGAAGTACGCCTACAGCAACGCCGGCACCAACACCGCCGGGCGCATCATCGAAGTGGTCAGCGGGATGTCCTATGAGGACTTCATGCAGTCGCGACTGCTGACGCCGCTGGGCATGACGGACACCACCTTCCGCCCGAACGCCGCCCAGCTGAAGCGCCTGGCCAAGGCCTACAAGCCCAACGCCACCAATGACAACCTGGTCGAGGCCGACCTCGCGCAGCTGACGCTGCCCTTGGACGATCCGCGCCGCGGCCCGTCCCCGGCCGGCGGCTACTTCTCGACCGCGGCCGACCTGGGACAGCTCGGGCGCATGCTGCTCAACGGCGGCACGCTCGACGGCCGCACCTACCTGTCGCGTGCCGCGATCGCGACCATGACCAGCAAGCAGACCGGCCCCAAGGTCGATGTGACCTACGGCTTCTGCTGGGGCATGGACGCCGTCACCGGCGGTTACGGCCATGGCGGCGCGCTCTCCAACGATTTCACCATCGACGTCAAGAACCAGCTGTGCCTGGTCTTCCTGATCCAGCATGCCGGCTTCAGTGGTCCCGATGGCGCGAAGATCAATCCCGCATTCAAGAACGCGGCCATCCAGGCCTACGCCGGCCGCGCGCGCAGCGCGACCCCCTGATCCGTCCGGCTGCGCGCGGTCTCGGCGTCCTGCGCTGCTGCTGGGCGTCACGACTGCCGATGACTGCGGCAGATGAGTACGACAGGTGACTGATTATTGCAGAAAACTACTGCAGGTCCGCCCGGAACTGCCGGCTGGGCTGGTCCAGCCGGCCCTGGGCGTCGATCACGCCCAACGGCGCGCCGCAGGTGGTCTTCACCAGCGCGCCGGGCGGCAGCGGGCCGGCGCCACCAGCCCACAGCGCGAGCGCCTGCTCCCGCGGCACGACCTGGTGCACAGCACCGCGTTCGATCAGCGCCTGCGCCGCCCACGGCAGGAGCCGCGCGCGCAGCGTCAGCAGCAGCCCTCGCGTCTCCGCCGGCAGGGCGCAGGCGGCGACCTGCGCCGTGGCCATGACCACGGCCTCGTTGCGGCGGTAGCAGCTAAGCGGTGAACCGGGCAGGTACTGCGCAAGGGTGCGGTCCGGCGGCGGCGGCCGGCCCGGGATCCCGGTCGCGGGCTCGTCGCCCTCCTGGACCAGGAGGCAGGCGTAGAAGGGCTCGGTGCCCTGGCGCTGCGGCCACAGGCGCAGCGCGCCGCGGCCCGCCAGGTCGGCGTCGCAGCCTGGACGGACGCTGGGCTGGATCCTCCACTGCGGATGGGCGGCGAGGAAGCGCGCGATCAGCTCCTCGTTCTCGGCCGGGTAGGGCGTGCAGGTGCTGTACACCAGCCGTCCCCCGGCGCGGACCAGCACCGCGGCGGTCTTCAGCAGCGCCAGCTGCTGCTCGGCCATGCGCGCCACCTGGCGCGGACTGCGCTCCTCATGACCGCTGCACGGCGCATCGAGCAGCAGCGCATCGGCGCAGCGCGGATGCCGCTCGGCCAGGGCCTCCGGGGTCATCGGCGTGACCAGGGCGCAGGCGATGCCCTGCCGGGCGAGGTTCTCGCTGAGCACCCGGCGCCGCGGCTGCGAGCGGTCGGCGCAGATCAGCAGGCCATCATCCTGCAGCGCGAGGCCGAGCTGGGTGGATTTCGAACCGGGTGCTGCGCACAGGTCGATGACCACCTCGCCCGGCCGGATCGCCAGCAGCTCGACCGGCAGCTGGCTGGCCGCGTCCTGGGGATAGATGGTGCCGGTGTGGTAGTCGAGGTGTCCGCCCGGATCCTGGTCCGGGCCGTGGAACGAGCCGAGCGGGCTCCAGGCCACCGGCACGAGGTCCTGCCACGGGCCGAGCGAGCCGCGGCGCGGGTGGCGGCGCAGGGCGCGGCGGAAGGGTCCGGGCAGGGCCGCCAGGAAGGCCGGCCCGTCCGGCAGCCGGGCGGCGAGATCAGCGAGCATCAGAGCAGATCGTGCAGGGCCCGCGCCAGGCGCGGCAGGTCCGGATCGCGAGCGCCCATCACCAGGACGGTGTCGCCGGGCAGGGCGCGCTGCGCCACCCAGGCCAGGACCTCCTGGTGGCTGGCGGCATAGCCGCAACCGAGCGCTGCGGGCAGGTCGCCGGCCAGGTCGCGCGCTGAGAGGTCCTTGGCCACGGTGCCGCCGGCGAAATAGATCTCGGCGTAGCAGAACCGATCATCGTCGCGCAGCAGTCCCGGCAGCAGGGCCGCGAGTTCCGCCCGCAGGAAGCGCGCCGGGCCGAAACCGTGCGGCTGGAAGACGGCCACCAGACGCTCGCATCCGGCCTGGGCGGCGAGGATCGCGGCGCGGATCTTCTCGCCGTTGTGCGCATAGTCGTCGACCACGCGGATCCCCGTGTCGGTGGTGCCGATCACCTCGAAGCGGCGGGCGACCCCCGGGAAGCTGGCCAGGGCCTGGCAGATGACGGCCGCGGGCACGCCCTGGAGCCGGGCGACCACGGCAGCGGCGGCGGCGTTCTCGAGGTTGTGGCGTCCCGGCTGCGGCACATCCAGAAACAGCTCCTGGCCCTGGAACACCAGCACTCCGCGCGCGCGATGCGGACCGGCGCTGATCAGCTCCAGGGGGGCGGCTTCGCCGCCCACCGCCTGCGGCTCGCCGGGAGGCGCATCGAAGCCGTAGCGGATCGCCTGCGGATGGCCGTCGGCCAGGGTGCGCGCCATGGCGCAGGCCTGGTTGACGACCAGGGTGCGGCTGTGCGCGGCGAAGGCGCGAAACTGCCCGAGCACGTCCGCGACCTCGCCATGGTCGCGGGAGATGTTGTGCACCAGGCCGATGGTCGGGGCGTAGAGCGCGAGGCTGCCGTCGCTTTCGCAGGCCTCCGCGACCAGGGTCGTGCCGCGCGGTCCGGCGTTGAAGCCGCTGCCGCCTTGCGAGCCGGTCCAGCCGGCCCCGCCCAGGAAGCTCATCGGCGTCCCGGCCTGGCTGAGGATCCAGGCGAGCATGCCGGTGACGGTGCTCTTGCCCGAGGTGCCGGCCACGGCGATGCCGGGGCTGGCCTGGTTGACGACCTCCGCCAGGAGCTGGGGTCGGGGCACCAGCTCGAGACCCAGGGCGCGCGCCGCGACCACTTCCGGCGTATCCTGCTCGACCGCAGTCGAGAACACGAAGCGCTCGAGCCCGGGGACGATGCCATGGCCATCCTGCGGGACGATGGCGATGCCCAGGGCCTGCAGGCGCTCCTTCAGGGCGAGGTTCTTGCCGTTATCGAAACCACGGTCCGAGCCGCTGACCTCGTGGCCCCAGCTGCGCATCATCTGCGCCAGGGGATTCATGCCGGCGCCGCCGATCCCCGAGAAGAACAGCCGCGTCATGCCCAGACCATGCGCCTACCGCCTGGTCTTCAAGTGCGGGCGGCTCCCGGAAGCGTCACTCCGGGTATTTCGCCAGCAGCTGCTTGGCCTGGTCGACGTAGTCGCTGATGCCGCAATTGTCGATGTAGGCATGCAGGATGGTGCGCGCCTTGTCGAGGGCGTCCTTGCGGGTCTCGGCCGAGGAGCCGATCGCCTCGTAGTCCTCATAGAGGTTGTCGACTTCCGACTTGGTCGTCTCCCACGACTTCTTGGCGTCGTCATTGACCCAGGAGCGCAGACCCGAGAAGTCGGCGGCGGGGAACTTGCGGGCGGCGTCGTCGATGTTGGTCAGGGCCTCCTGGAACTTGCCATCGGAGGTCAGGTTCTTGACGATCTTCTGGGTCTGGTCGACCGGCGTCTGGGTGTCGGCGACCTTGCGGCGGTTGCGCTCGGAATCGATCTCCGCCATCTTCACCTGGATGCGGTTGACCTCGGCCGCGTACTGCTGGATGTAGGCGGTGTTCTTCACGCCGGCGGGATAGTCGACCGGATCGTCCATGAAGGCCTGGGCGGCGGTCTGGAGCTTGTCGAGGTCGGTCTCCTCGTCGGAGATGTGCTGGAACTGGTCGAGCAGGGTGCCGAGGTTGGTCTGCACCAGGTTGTCGTGCTTGATAGTGACCAGGCGGTCCTCGCGGTCGGCCAGTTCGCTTTTGACGTTGGCGACCAGGACGTTGAGCTCGGGCTTGTCGAGCTTGGTGACGTCATCGAGTTCCTGGTGCGCGAGGGCGAGGGTGGCTTCGGCATCCTGCGGACGGTGGTCATCGAGGTTCTGGTCGATGGTGGTCATCAGGGAGGTGGTCACGTCGTTGATCTTGTTCTTGCCCTCGGCGACCTTCGGGTCGTCGCGCAGCACGCCCCACCACAGCAGGTAGAACCCGCCCACCAGGATGATCAGCCCGCCGGCGAGCTTGATCGCCGCCATCAGCGCGCTGCGGCGCGCGGCGCGCTCCTCGGGGCTCATGCCGCTGTTGCGGGAGGAGCGACGGTCGGAGATCGAGGACACGCGCCGCGAGTTGCGGGAGCGCTTGCGGCTCTTGGTGTTCTGGGTGTTGGCCGAGGAGCTGGAGCGCTGGTCGTCCTCGACATACTCCGCATCGGCGGGGGCGGTCTCCTCCTCGAAGCTGCCGGTGCCTTCGGGCATCTCGACCGAGACGTCGTCCTCGAGCGGCAGGGGAGCCGGTTCCCCGATCTCCTCCTCGCTGGGCTGGGACGGGGGAGCCGGGCGGCCACGAGACGATGCGGGCGGACGACGATTCCGCGGACTGGATGCCATGGACTGGGCTCCTGCAGGTGCTGAGCATGGCCCAGCGTACGCCACGGCAATCCGTGCCCGGGCCCCGTCCTACCAAGGGTGTGATTTGGGCGCCAGGCGACCAGGAGGCCGGATCCAGGACTGGCCGGCGCCCCCTCCTGGCTACACTGGAAGGACCATGCCGACCATCGGAGAACCCGCCGGTTTCCAACTCGCTGCCCCATACGAACCGATGGGCGACCAGCCCCGGGCGATCCAGGCCCTGGTCGCGGCGATGCGGGAGAAGAAGCGCGCCGCCACGTTGATGGGGGTCACCGGCAGCGGCAAGACCTTCACCATCGCCAACGTCATCAACCAGATCCAGCGCCCGACCCTGGTCCTGTCGCACAACAAGACCCTGGCGGCACAGCTCTACGCCGAGTTCAAGGGCTTCTTCCCCAGCAACGCGGTCGAGTACTTCGTCAGCTATTACGACTACTACCAGCCCGAGGCCTACGTCCCTTCCAAGGACCTCTACATCGAGAAGGACTCGAGCATCAACGAGGAGATCGACAAGCTGCGCCTCTCGGCGACGCGCAGCCTGCTGTCGCGCCGCGATGTGATCATCGTCGCCTCGGTCTCCTCGATCTACGGCCTGGGTTCGCCCAACGCCTACCAGGACCTCACGGTACGGGTCGAGCTCGGCCAGACCAAGCCGCGCGACGAGCTGCTTAGCACCCTGGTCTCGATCCAGTACAGCCGCGGCGACCTCGGCTTCCAGCGCGGACGCTTCCGCGTGCGTGGCGACACCATCGAGCTGTGGCCGGCCTACGAGGATACCGCGATCCGCATCTCGCTCTTCGGCGACGAGGTCGAGGAGATCGCGACCATCAATGCCCTGACCGGGGAGGTCCTCGGGCGGCATGACCGCATCAACATCTACCCGGCCAAGCACTTCGTGGTCGAGGAGCAGACCCTCGACGCGGCCATGGGCTCGATCGAGAAGGAGCTCGCGGAGCGGCACCGCGAGCTGATGACCCAGGGCGCCCTGGTCGAGGCGCAGCGCCTGCAGTCGCGCACCGCCTACGACATCGAGATGCTGAAGGAGGTCGGCTACTGCTCAGGCATCGAGAACTACTCGCGCCACCTCACCGGCCGCAAGCCCGGGGAACGACCGTACTGCCTCTACGACTTCTTCCCCTCCGACCTGCTGTGCGTGGTCGATGAGAGCCACGTGACCATCCCGCAGATCGGCGGCATGTACGCCGGCGACCGCAGCCGCAAGGAGACCCTGGTGCAGCACGGCTTCCGCCTGCCCTCGGCGCTCGACAACCGGCCGCTGACCTTCCAGGAGTGGGAGGGCCTGGTCCCGCAGGCGATCTATGTCAGCGCGACCCCGGGGCCGTACGAGGCCGCGCACGAGCAGATGCGCACCGAGCAGCTGATCCGTCCGACCGGCATCGTCGACCCGCAGATCGTGGTGCGGCCGACCTCGGGGCAGGTCGAGAACCTGATCAAGGAGGTCACGCTGCGCATCGCCCGCGGCGAGCGCGCCCTGGTGACGACCCTGACCAAGCGCCTGGCCGAGGATCTGAGCGAATTCCTGGCCGAGGCCGGGGTGCGCACCACCTACCTGCACTCGGACATCGACGCCATCGAGCGCGTCGAGATCCTGCAGGCGCTGCGCGACGGCGAGACCCAGTGCCTGGTCGGCGTCAACCTGCTGCGCGAGGGTCTCGACCTGCCGGAAGTCTCGCTGGTATGCATCTTCGACGCCGACAAGCAGGGTTTCCTGCGCTCCCAGACCAGCCTCATCCAGACCATCGGCCGCGCCGCCCGGCACATCGCGGGGGAAGTCATCCTCTACGCCGACCACGAGTCGCCGGCGATGATCGCGGCGATGCAGGAGACCGATCGCCGCCGCACCTTCCAAAGCGAGTTCAACACCGCCAACGGCATCACGCCCCGCACCGCGCACCGCCAGGGTGGCGGCAACGCCTTCCAGGAGCAGATCAAGGCCCGCCATGCCGCGGCCAACGGCACGGCGGTGATCGATGGGGTCATCTACCAGGCGGCGGACCTGCCGGAACTGACCCGGCTGATGGTGGCGGCGGCCGAGGAGCTGCATTTCGAGGAGGCGGCCCGCATCCGCGACCAGATCAAGGCCATCGAGTCGCATGGCAGCGTCTCGGCCAACGCCGTGCCGGTGAAGAAGGTCGGGCGCGACAGGCCGGGCCGCAAACGCCGCGGCCGGTAGGCGGCCTGCATGCCGTTTCTCAGGCATCGTCTGCGCAACGCGGTGCGGGGCTGTGCCGCTGAGCCGACCGGGGATTGACCGTCAGCGCGTCGGGGTCGACCCTTCCTGTTGCGAACACCCCTCGGCCGGAGGCAGCACCATGTGCATGCGGCACCTGAGCGAACTCATCACGCGGGAGGATCCCGCCATGCCCCAGATCCGGACGTGGCTGCGCGATGCGCAGGCCGCAGTCGAGGTCCTGGCCTGCACCCCTGCCGATGGCGCGCGGGCGCTCGTGGCGGCCCAGGTCACGACCCGGTCGCCCCTCGGGGCGCTCTGCCACGAGACCGGGGGCATCCTCGTCGATCACGGCTGGCTGCGGATCCTCGGCGCCGGATGCGCGCGGCTGCCGCGAGCGCTCATGGACTGGAACGACGGTCGCGTGCGTCTCAACCGCAGGGGCGTGCCCCTCGTGCTGCTGGTGGCTGATGACGTCATCGGCGGGTTCTTCGCCGTGAATGGCGGCGGTCTGCGCGGCGTGGACGCTGGCCACGTCGCCTACCTGGCCCCGGACACGCTGGACTGGGAGAGCCTCGGCATGACCTATTCGGAATTCCTGTGCTGGTCGTGGTCCGGACAGCTTGCCACTTTTGCTGCCGACCACCGCTGGCCCGGCTGGCAGGAGGAGGTGTCGGCCCTCTCGGGAGCGCAGGCCTTCAGCATCATGCCGTCGCTCTTTGCGCAGGGCCCGCCCATCGCAGAGCGTGACCGGCGGGCGGTGCCGATAGCCGAGATCTGGGGTACGACGCAGGCTTTCCGCACGAGTTTGGGAATCGGCTCACCGACCTGAGCGCTCGGCTTTGGTGTGCGCAGGTCCGTCCGGCGGTTGCGCACCTGCCGCAACCCTCAGGGCCCTGCGCCACCGTGGCTGGCGTAGGTGCGCGAATCCGGACCGGCCTGCCCGAGGCCGCGCCGCTTGGCGCGGAAGCTCTGCGGCGTCTCGCCGCAGAGCGCACGGAAGAGCTTGTAGAAATGCGCGATGCTGGCGAAGCCGGTGGCATAGGCGACCGCGACGATCGGCAGGTCGTCAACGACCAGCAGGCGCGCCGCGGCATGGATGCGGATGCGCTGCAGAAGCGCGGTGACCGTCATGCCCAGGCAGGACTGCACAGTGCGGTTGCAGTGCTCGCGGCTGCGTCGGCAGCGGCGCGCGAGCCCGGACACCCCCTCTGGCCAGGCCTGCTCGGCATCGAGCAGCGCCAGGCCCTGGCGCAGCCACTCCGGCAGCACGGTCAGATCGGGGCCCGACGCGGCGCGCAGGGCGTGCGACAGGCGCAAGAGCAGCAGGTCGCGATCGGCCGGAGAATCCGAGTCGAGATCGGCGATCAGCGCCGCCAGGGAGCGCAGGGCAGCACCGCTCAGGCGGTTGCGGCGCGGACGGGCGGGATCCCAGAGGATGAACTCCCTGGGGTACTGCTGGCGCAGGTTGATGACCGCCTCGCGGCTGACGCTCACGTTGATGAAGATCACACCGACATCATCGGGAGCAGTGCCGACATGGTGATCGTCGGGCTGCAGCCACGAGAGTTCGCCGGGGCCGAGATCCTCGACCAGGTCCTCGCGCTGGTGGCAAAGGATACCATGTTCAACCCAGAATAACTCGTAGAAATCGTGGCTGTGCGGCTGCCAGCCCTGGCCCTTGGCGTAACGCCAGCGCGCCAGGTCCATGGTCCTCATGAGTGCCGGCAGCCGTCCCATCATGTCACGATAGAGTAATGAAGGCGGCACACCAGCGGAAGACCTCCCTGGGCAGGCCGGGAGACTGCCGACATGAGCCAGCGCACCGTGCATGTCGTCCTCACCACCCATTGGGACCGGGAATGGGTCCAGAGCTTCGAGCAGTACCGCTTCCGCCTGGTCAATCTCATGGAGCGCCTGCTGGCGGTCCTGGCCGCTGAGCCGTCGCTGCGCTTCGTCTTCGACGGCCAGACCATCGTCCTTGAGGACTACCTGGCGATCCGCCCGGAGCAGACCGCGCTGCTGAAGCAGCTCGGCACCTCCGGGCGCCTGGTGTTCGGACCGTGGTACGTGCTCGCCGACCAGTTCCTCGAAGGCGATGAGGCGACGGTGCGCAACCTGCTCATCGGCCGTGAGATCGCCGCCGCGTTCGGCGGCGCGATGCGCGAAGGCTACAATCCCGACAGCTTCGGCTCGATCGCCACCATGCCGATGATCCTCAACGGCTTTGGCATCACCACCTCGAACCTCGGGCGCGGCGTGCGCAGCCGTCCGCACCCCCTGCATGTGTTCCGCTGGTCGTGGCGCGACGGCAGCGAGGTCCTGGCCCTGGATGTGGGCTACGGCAACGGCATGGGCCTGACCTGGAACCGGGTCTGGAACAACATCGCCTGGAACACGCCCCCCACCGACACCGCGCTGACGGCGGGCGAGCTGCTGCTGACGGCCGAGAGCGAGCGCTACCCGGCGGCGCACCTCTATGCCTCGGTCGGCATGGATCACCTCGAGACCCGCCCCGGGCTGGAAGGCCAGCTCGCAGCGTTGAGCGCGCATACCCCGCAGGCGCGCTGGATCTCCTCGACCCCTGCGGACTTCCTCGCCGCCTCGGCGCGCGAGCTGGCGCAGTCCCACGCGACGCTCGACCACCTCGTAGGCGAGATGCGCGGCGACCTGACCGCGCCCATGCACCTGCAGGGCGTGCTGTCGACCGATACGCCGCTTAAGAGCCGCAACCGCCACTGCGAGATCGTCCTGGGCCGGGTCCTGGAACCGCTCGAGGTGCTGTGCCGCCTGGCCGGCGGCACCTCGCAACGCCACGTGCTCAGACGCGCCTGGCGGCTGCTGGTCGCCGGCCATCCGCATGACTCGATCTGCGCCTGCTCCACCGACGCCACGATGCAGGACATCCACGCCCGGCTGCGCCAGGTCGAGGAGCTGGCGACGATCAGCAGCGAGCGCTGGCTGCGCGAGCTGGTCGGACGCCGGCCGCACCAACCCGGCGACGAGGTCTCGCTCATGCTCTTCAACGGTCTCCCGGGACGCGGTCGGGACCAGGTCACGCGCCTGTTCCGCATTCCCGCGCGTCTAAGCGGCGAGCGCTACCTGGTGCGCGACCAGGCGCAGGCCGTCGTGGGCGTCCTCGACGTGCTCGGGCTGCGCGCGATCGACATCGAGACCTTCTATGCCACGGATGCGGACCTCCTGCGCGTACGCAGCAAGGTCCCGGCCGCGGACAACCCGGAGGTCTACACCGTGGTCCGCCTGCAGGCGACGGTCGATTTCGGTATCAGTTCGGGAATCGTCGTGCTGGGCGTCGATGCAATCCCGGTGACCGAGGTGCCGGCAGACCCGGCGCTGCGGGCGACCGCCACCAGCCTGGACAACGGCATCGTCGCGCTGGCGGTGGCTGCGGATGGCTGCCTGACGCTGACCGATCGGCGCAGCGGCAGGAGCTTCGCGGGCCTGGGCTTCTTCGAGGACATGGCCGACATCGGCGACAGCTACGATTACAACGCCGTGGCGCATGACGTGCCGTTGCGCTCCCATGAGGCCGCCACGGTCACCTCGCGCGTGTTCGGCAACAACGGCCAGGTCGCCACCCTCGCCGTCGAGACCCGCTGGCACATCCCGGCCAGGCTCGCGGACGGCATCAGCCGCCGCGAGCGGCGGGCCCCGTCTTTCCGCTGGCCCACCCCGGATGCCGGTGCTCGATCGGGCACGCTGGTCGAGCTGCACCTCGTCTCCGAGTATACGCTGCATGCCGGTGCGCAGCGCGTCGAGGTGCGCACGCGCTTCGTCAATCCCGCCGACCACCACCGCCTGCGCGTCGCCTTCGCCAGCAGTGATCGGCCGGCTCTGGTCAGCGGCGGCCACTTCGCGGCCCTGGAACGGCCGTGGAGCGACGCACAGGACGGCTTCCCCTGCCGGCCGCTGCTGGATTGGATCCATCGCGGCGACGGCCTGGGCATCCTGGTGCGCGGACTCTTCGAATGGGAGCCGCGTCAGGTCGGAGCCGGCGGCGAGATCCTGGTGACCATGATCCGCTCCACCGACACGATCGGGCCGGCGGCCGGCGCGAACTACGACATCGAGAACGCCCGCGCCCTGGGCAGCCATGCCATCGAGTATGCGCTCGTCCCCTCGGCCAGTGCCGCCCAGACCGCGCGCCATGCCCTCGCCTACACCACGCCAGTGCTCGCCGATGGCGTCGTGCATGCGCCCGGCACGCAGCCCTGGGCCACCCTCCCGCTGCGCCTGCTGGCCATCGCGGATGAGCGGCTGCTCTTTAGCGCCTGCAAGCGGTCCGAGGACGACGGTGGAGTGGTGGTGCGCTGCTGGAATCCGGAGCCGCAGGCGGTGCGCTCGAGCGTGGCGAGCGCCTGCGGATCCCATGGCTATGCGGTGCGGCTGGACGAGACCGCGGTGTCGCCAGACACGGTCATGACCGCCGTGCAGCTGAGCGCACCGGGCTTCGGGACGGGAAGCGTGCTGATCCCGGATCGGCAGTCGTAGGACCGCTCCACGTCCAGCGGGAGCATGTCCTGCAGGGGCGCGCATGGTGCGCGGCGCAGCGGTGCTGCTGCGGAGATTGAATGACTACGGATTGCATACCTGCCCCCGACCCAAACCATGGTACCTGGAGATGCCATGGGACCACTGCTCCTGCTCGGCATGGCGGCGGCTTGCTTCCTGATCCTCGGGCCGATCGCAGGTTTTGTCGCCCTCTCCCGGACGCGTCGCCAGGAACGTCAGCTCGAGCTGCTGACCCAGGCCATGCAGCGGCTGCACACCCAGCAGTCGGCCCTCCAGAAGCGCCTGCAGGAGCTTGCGTCCCCGCTCGCGACCCCGCCCGTCGGACCGGCCGTGGCGCCCGGCGCACCACCGGCGCGCAGCGCCGAGCCGGCAGCAGCCCCGGCTGCGGTCACACCGGTCTCCCCTGTCGCCCCCGCACCGGCCGCGCCCCCGCAGCCCACGATCCCGGTGCCTGCCGATCGGCATGATCCGGTCGTCACGGGCACGGTGGCGGCCGCCATCGCCGCGGCCCACGACGTCGCCGCGATCGTCACCAGCGGCCCGCGCGACCTGCCGGCGCCGTCGCCGGTTCGCGCCCCGGCCGGCGTGGCGCAATCCCCGACCGCGACGCACCCGCGCCCGCCGACGGCGCGCCAGCCGGCGCCCGGCATCCCGCGTGCAGCGTCCCCGCCGCCCGACGAGCGTCTGTGGCCCTTCCCGGGTCCGTCAGCCCCCAGGCCGGGAGCGGGTCCGCGCCCCGCGGCCGACGAGCGCACCATGTCGGCGATGGAGGGCATGCTCGGCACGCGCCTCATGACCTGGATCGGGGTCGGCATCCTCTTCCTGGGCATGGCCTTCTTCCTCAAGTTCGCCTACGACCAGCACTGGCTGGGCCGCGTGCTGGGCCCCCGTGCGCGCGTTGTGTGCGTGGTGGCGGTCGGCATGGGATTCCTGGCCGCGGGACGCCACGTGCTCAGGCAGGGCATGGCCGCCCTCGGCCAGGGCCTGCTCGGCGGCGGGATCGCGATCCTCTACCTTGCCGTCTACGGCGCGTTCTCGCCCACCCTGATGATCGTGCCCGCGCAGCTGCTGTCGCCGCATGCGGCCTTCGCGCTCATGGCCCTGGTCACGGCGCTGGGCGTCGGGGTCGCGCTGCGCTTCGATGCGATGGTGATCAGCATCATCGCCGTGCTGGGCGGCTTCGCCACGCCGCTCGTGATCGGCTCGGACGGCAATGGCCGGGACATCCTCTTCACCTACCTCCTGGTCCTGGACCTGGGGGTCCTGGGTGTGGCCTTGTACCGGCGCTGGCGGACGCTCGATGTCACCACCCTCGCCGGCACGATCGTTTTGTTCGCCCTATGGTTCGACGGCAATTATGCCAGCTATCCGAGCCCGCCGAACTGGGGCACGCTGGCCTGGATCGGGATCTTCCATGCGGTCTTCCTGGCCCTGCCGTTCATCCACCACTGGCGGACCCGCACGCCGATCACCGTCGCGCGCTTCGGCCTCGCCCTGGCCAACCTCGCCTGGTCGCTGGGCTATGCCTGCGACATCCTCTCCGACACCCATCCGCGCCTGCTGGCCGTGCTCTGCCTCGCGTTGGGCGGCTGCTACCTCGCCATCGGGTTGATCACGGTGCGGCGCATCGGCGATGACCGCCGGGTGCTGCTCGGCTTCACCGCCCTGGCCACCATGCTGCTGACCCTGGGACTGTTCTACCTGCTGCCGGTCGACGGCATCACCGTGGCCTGGTTCGTCGAAGCCTGCGTCCTGCTCGCCCTCGGCTACCTCTACGCCTATGCGCCGACGCGCTGGGCCAGCCTCGGCATCCTCGGCCTGGCCCTGGCCCGGGTCGCCTGCAGGCACCTGCCGGATGCCGATCCCGCGGCTGCCCTGTTTTTGAACATGCGCTTCGCCATGCAGTGCATGGCCCCCCTGGGCCTGGCGGGGTTCGCCACCGTCCATCGGCTGATGGGGGCGCGCGATCGCGACCTGATCGTCACGCGCGCCTGCGCCGTGTCGGCCGGGATCGTCCTCCTGCTGCTGGCGAGCCTGGAGATCGGTCGCGACGCCGATGCGCATGCCGGGCACTGGGTGGAGATCCCGGCCGCGACCGCGGCGGCGTGGCTGTGGAGCCTGGGCACGGCCGGCTACCTCCTGGCGGGAGCGCGCTGGCGGCAGGCGGCGGCGCTGCTGACCGGGGTCCTGGCCCTGGCCGGCGCGGTGCTGGCCATGCTCCTGTCGTATCTGCATGACTGGAGCTGGGCCCTGCCGGTCCTCAACCCGCGCTTCCTCAGCGCGCTGGCGGTCCTGGCCCTGGCCTGCTGGTTCGCCTGGACCCTGACCCGGCTGCGCACCGCCCTGCCGGCCGCTGGCACGCTGGCCGCGCCGTTGCAGCTGTTCGCGCCGGTGCTCGGCGTCCTGCTCCTGACCCTCGAGGCGGCCGGCTGGATGCAGCGCCATGCCGCGAGCTCGTCCTCCATCGACCTGCAATGGGTCCTGAGCGTGATCTGGCTCGGCAGCGCCGTGGTGCTGGCCGTCCTGGGCCTGGCCTGGAGCAACCGGCGCCTGGTACTGGTCGGCTTGCTGCCGCTGGTCCTGGGCACGGTCGGCGCCCTGGCGCTCTACGGCGAGGCCTGGGGGATGCCGATCCTCGTCGCCAATGGCCGCTTCATTGCTGGGATGCTCGCCCTCGGGGCCGGGATCCTGCACGGGGTGGTGCTGGAGCGGCAGCTGCAGGCCTCGGCTTTTGCGCGCAGCGTGCTGCGCTGCAGCGCGCTGATCGGCCTGGCCGTCCTGCTGAGCCTGGAAGTCGCGACCTGGAGCTGGGCGACCGCCCCCGCGATGGCGACCGCGCAGTGGATCTGCTGCAGCCTGGGCGTGGTCTGGCTGCTAAGCGCGGTGACCGGGCTGATCGCCGACCGGCTCTGGACCTGGCCGGCGGTATGGCTGACCGGCATGGTCTTACTCCAGCTGAGCGTCCTGATCAGCCTGACGCTCTACCCGGTGGGCTGGGACGCCGCCTGGATGTTCCTGAATGTCCGCTTCCTGCTCGTGGCCGGCACCATCGCCGCCCTGGCCGGCTTCACCTGGAGCGGGCCACGCGCGGGGACATCCGGCGAGCCGGTCCAGGACTCCTGCCGGCGGCTGATGCGCTGGGAGATGCTGGCCGTGACCTTCCTGGCGCTGTCGGCCGAGCCGCCCGCCTGGTTCCTGGCGCACATCGCCGACCAGACCACCGCGAACCGCCTGGCGACCTTCTCGGTGACGGTGATGTGGACGCTGCTGGCCAGCGCCTGGCTGACCCTGGGCTTCGTCCGCCGCCTGCGGGCGCTGCGCCTGGGCGCGCTGGGCCTCTATGCGCTGACCGCCGCCAAGCTGCTGGTCATGGACATGGCGCAGTCGCAGCAGCTCTACCGCATCCTGGCCTTCTTCGTGGTCGGCATCGTCTTCGTGGCCGCGGCCTACGCCTACCACATCATGGAGCGGCGCCTGAGCGCTCCTGGGCGTCCAGCTCTGGACGACCCCCCGGGTGTGGCGGGTAGCTGATCAGCGCAGCCGCGCCGCCACATAGAGCGTGGGGCCGGTGAGGTCGGTCGCGGTAAGCTGCTGGTTGTCCCACATGCCGAGCACCTCCCAGCCGGCCGCACCCAGCAGGGCGCGCAGCTCCTGCGGGAAGAGCATGCGGTAGCGGCAGAAGTCGCTGACCTTCTCCGATCCGGGGATGGTCCAGACGCGCTCGCGGATGAAGTGCTGCCGGGTCCGGTCGAAGGTGATGGTGTGCTGCGCCATGGCCGTGAATCCCGGCACATCGGTCGCGATGCTGCGGGAGGTGCTGGCCCGTCCGCCCGGCAGGAAGGCGCTGGCATTGGTCAGGTCCAGCAGCAGCAGGGTGCCGGGATGGGCATGGCGGGCCACGCTCGACAGGGTGGCCGTGAGGTCGTCCTGCTCCAAGGCGTACAGCAGGGTCGAGCCGAAACTGATGATGGCGTCGAAGGTCCGGCCCAGCTGCAGGGAGCGCATGTCGCCCTGCACCAGGCGCAGGTGCGGACGCAGGCGCGTCGCATAGGCGATGGCACGCTCCTGGAAATCCACGCCCCAGCAGTCGGGAATGCGGCGCGACAGGACGTTCAGGTCGCGCGCGGTGCCGCAGCCGATATCCAGGACCGAGCGAGGCGGCGCCGGCAGGTAGGCGGCCCAGGCGCGCAGGCAGTAGTTCGGGGTGACCTCGTCCGGATCCGGATAGATCAGCTCGTAGAGTTCCGGCTGGTCGTAGAGCAGATTGCGGGTCGAGTCGTGCATCGTATCCACCGGTGGGACGTTGATAGGAAGAGGGAGCGTCAGTACGGCCGTGAATCGGTGAATCGGCACATGGCTCGGATCACATCCCAGGATCGCGGCCGAGGATGTCCTGGACGAATGCCGTCTTGGCGGCGGTGTAGGCCTCGCGGTCGGAGTGATGCTGCAATGCCAACGCATCCTTCAGCCGCTCATACCGCTGGGCATCGGTGCGATGGGCTCTGAGGTGGTCGCGAAAGCGCAGGCTCAGCAGCGCCTCCGAGCCCGGCTCGGCCACATGCACATGATGGGTTCGGCCGGTTGCGGCGGGCGGGAGCCCTTTGACGAAGAACAGGCGGTCGGTCTTGGGATTGTCGGCCCAGAAGGCATAGCCCATCGCCTGCAGGGGATCCGGAAGGGTGCGGCGCGCCTGCGTCAGCGCCGGGACGACGACCAGGATGTCGATGATCGGCTTGGCGCGCAGTCCTGGAATGGCGGTGCTGCCGATGTGCTCGATGGCGATCAGGGAGGTGCTGGTGAACAGCGCGCGCAGACGAGCCGCTTCGTAAGCGAACTGGGCCGGCCAGCGGTGGTCATAGGCGACCAGTTTGATCGCATCCATGCGTGCCGCTCCTGCCCGAAATTGTGGCAGCTCCATGAGCCATGACCAGCACGGGCAATGCGCCTGCCGCATCCTGACCGCCACGCAGCGCCGCCGAGTTCCCTAGGGCCGACATCAGGATGCCGGTGACGGATTGCACGTCCCGATGGTCGATTACCGTCCGAACCGAAGGCCCATCCCAACCCCTCTGGGCCCTGGACGATGCGCCTGGACACGCGCGGGTACCAGACGCCCGTCACCGCCGCAGAGAGGTCCGCCGCCATGTCCTCGTTCACGCATGCACGAGCGATCGCCGCCACGCCGCAGCAGGTGTTCGCGGCCCTCACGCCCCAGCGCCTCGCGCGCTGGTGGGCCCTGATGGATTCCACATCACCATCACCGTCTTCGAGTTCCGGCCGGGCGGCCTGTGGCGCTACGTCATGCATGCGCCGCACGGGGCCTCCTATCCCAACGAGGCGAGCGTCCTGGCCATCGAGCCCGATCGCGGCGTGGTCATCGCCCATACCTCGCAGCCGCACTTCCAGCTCACCCTGCGGCTCCAGGCCACGGCCACGGGAACGCTGGCGACCTGGATCCAAGCCTTCGAGAGCCCCGAGGCCGCCGTGGCCCTGAAGCACATCGTCGAACCGGCCAACGAGCAGAAGGTCGCATCCGGATCGGACCGCCCGCCTGGCGCCGCGGGCTAGCTGCCTGCCCGTCGCGGGTGCCGGGAGCTGATGACGCGTGCGGCGTGCCGCCTGCCGGCCGGGAGCCGGGTGGAGCACATTGCGATCCTCTGCCCCGCCACCGTGTCGCGGCTCAGCCCAGATGCGGATTGAGA
>Ga0302314_10007158_pt1 | contig 20097 bp, 16 predicted proteins | sample III_Palsa_N2_3_FD_200533 | JGI IMG/M metagenome (GOLD analysis project Ga0302314, IMG submission 200533) | Peat permafrost microbial communities from Stordalen Mire near Abisko, Sweden - III_Palsa_N2_3 | ecosystem: Environmental > Terrestrial > Soil > Palsa > Peat permafrost | place: Sweden... | reverse complement strand
GGCGGGCCTGGCCCGGTACGCGCTCGGCATCGGCCTGAACGTGGACATCAAGACCAACCTCGTCCGCGTCACCCCCGAGCTGTGGGACCTGTTCGAGGTGCCCGCCGTATCGGTCGGGTTCTCCTGGTACTCTGCCGACCCGGCAAAGCACGCCGAGGTCACCGGCAGCAGAGCCAGCCACGCCCGCACCAGGACGAACATCGAAGAGGCGGTCAGGCGCGGCGTCCGCCTGATGGCCGGAATCGTCGAGGTCGTCGACGGGCAGCACATCGTCGCGGCGATGGCGGAACTGCGCTCGCTCGGCGTCACCAGCATGAGCGCTGACCGCTCGCGCGGTGTCGGCCGCGCCGCCAACGGCACCGAGCCCGTCGTCTCGGAACTGTGCGGCCGGTGCGGGAAAGGCCGCGCCGCGATCGGGATGGACGGCCAGCTCACCCCTGCGTCCTGGGCCGGTTCCTGGTCGCGGGCAACGTCAGGGACACCCCGCTCGGCGACCTGTTCGCCGGAGACGCCTGGCGTGAGATCGTGGCCGCCGTGCGGGAACGGAACGCCTGCATCACCTGCACACCCGGCGACTCCAACGACTGCCAGCCGTCAAGGACCCCGCAATGAACTGGAAACCGCACGCCGCGCACCTCGCCGACAGCGCCGCCCATCCCGCCTCGCGCTGGCACCCCATCGTGGCTGCCATTCCGCGCCATGTCTTCATTCCCCGCTGGTGGACATGGTCGGCACCCGGTCCTGGCCTGTGGCATGACGCCTGGGAACTGCGCGACGGCCCGTCCGACCCGGCGGCATGGCTGGCCGCCGCGTACGCCGACCGGTCAATGGTCACCCAGGTCGCAGAGCTGCACGCCGACCACGCACAGCCCGGCGAGCAGGCCGCCGGAAGGCCATCGTCGTCCGCGACGCTGCCCGGACTGCTGGTCCGGATGTACCGGCACGCCTGCATCCGCGACGGCATGGACGTCCTCGACGCCGGCGCCGGCTCCGGGTACGGGACCGCCCTGCTGGCAACCAGGCTCGGAGACCAGCACGTCACCAGCATCGACGTAGACGAGTACCTGACCGACGCCGCCACCGGGCGGCTCGACGCGATCGGCCTGCACCCCAAGCTGACCACCTGCGATGCCACCGGACCCCTGCCAGGCAGCCATGACCGGATCGTCGCCACCGTCGCCGTCCGCCCCATCCCGCCTGGCTGGCTGACCGCGCTGCGACCGGGCGGAAGGCTCGTCACCACCATCACCGGAACCAACCTCATCCTCACCGCGGACAAGGCACCGGACGGCGGCGCGACCGGCCGAACCGAATGGGACCGCGCCGGGTTCATGCACACCCGGACCGGACCCGGCTACCCGCCCGGCACACTCCAGCAGCTCACCGCGATCCGCGACGTCAGCGGCGACCAGCTCACCACCGGACGCTTCCCCGTCGTCAACGTCAACGAGGCATGGGAGCTGTACTCCACCCTCGGCGTCATGGTCCCCGGCATCCAGCACCACTACGAGGAAACCGGCGACGGGCAGCGAACGGCCTGGATGATCCACCCCGACGGATCATGGGCACGCGCGACCGCGACCGGCGACCAGACGCCCGCCATCCACCAGTCCGGCCCCCGCCGACTCTGGGACATCCTCGACGACCTCCGCCACGCCTGGCTCCGCAACGGATCACTGCCCGCCTACGGAGCCAAGGCCACCATCACCCCGGACGGCGCAATCACCCTCACACGCGGACACTGGCAGGCCACCATCCCCGCCACCACGAGCTGATGAGTCGACGGCCGTTCGCCCTGCTGCGGATTCGCCTTCCGGGCAAGGAGGCTGAAATAGGGGCCAGATCCCAATCCAAGGCGTCCTAGCCACACGGTGATGTCCCGTCTCCCGTAAGTCGGCCCTGTCTCACTTAAATCGGCCCATTATGGCCTGGGTCTCAATTAATGCGGCCCATTGCCGGAGCCCTCTGCCGTGGCCATCGCAGAGGATGCGTGGTCTCCGGTGCTGAGCCTCGCCCGGTGGCGTATCCGGTCAGCGCTGGCCGAGGGCTTGAATCTGACGTTGCGTCAGGTGCCATGCTGGATTTATGGCGGCTGATGAGCGCACGTGGCGGATCGGTGAGGTGGCCACCGCGACCGGGCTGACCGTCCGGGCCTTGCATCACTACGACCGGATCGGCTTGGTGGTGCCGTCGGTGCGGACGTCCGGCGGTCACCGCCTGTACACCAGCGCGGACCTGGTGCTGCTCTACGAGGTCACGGCCATGCGGCAGCTGGGACTCTCCCTGGATCAGGTGGGCATCGTGCTAGCCGGGCGGACCGACGTGCGCAGGGTCATCGACCAGCAGCTCGAGCACGTGGACCGGCAGATCCGGATGGCACAGCGACTCCGCAAGCAGCTCATAGCGGCCAGGGATGCAGACGACGCCGGCTTCGCAGAGATCATCAGGCTGACGGGCGACCTCACTGGCTACCTGCACCAGGAGAAGATCGATGCGATGCACAGGCGGATCGGCGAACTGGGCGTGGTCGCCGAGCACGCGGTCGGGGTGGAGATGCCACGACTGTACGGCGAGGCGCTCGAGGAGATGCGGTCCGGGACGCAGCCGTCCGATCCGGCCGTGCGCAGGATCGTCGACCGGCTGGATGAGCTTTCGGAACTGATCCGCTGCCCGCGCCACGCTGAACCTCCCGCGCGGCAGCCCGTCGGCGGCGAGCCGGTCAAGGACCCCGTCAGTCTAAGGCGCGGCCCGGATTCGGGTTACCCGCTGAGGCGGTGACGCAGTTCCGTGGCAATGGCGTCGATGCCGCGTTCGAGTTCGGCGAAGCTGGTGCTGAGCGGGGACAGCCCGACCCGGATTCCATCCGGCGGCCGGAAGTCGGGTATCACTCCTTGCTTCCACAGGGCCGAGGTCACGTCGGCGAAACAGGGATGGTCCACGGTGACATGCGAACCGCGCTCGGCGGCAGCACGCGGGCTGGCGAGCACGGCGCCGAGCGGCGCGAGCCGCTCGGCGGCCAGCGTGATCGCCTGCTCGGTGAGCGCGACCGACTTACGCCTGATATCCGCGAGGCCCGCCTCGGCGATCAGCTCGAGCATGTCCTTGAGCGGCTGCATCGCGAGCACCGGCGGAGTTCCCGAGATGAACTTGCGTATCCCCTTCGCCGGGCGGTAGTCCGCCGCCATGGCGAACGGGTCGTCGGCGCCCATCCAGCCCCAGACCGGCTGCCGCAGCTCGTCCTGCAGCCGTGCGGCGACATAGCAGAAGGCCGGCGAGCCAGGGCCGCCGTTCAGGTACTTGTAGGTGCACCCGGCCGCCAGGTCGACGTCACACGCGTCGAGTTCGATCGGGAACGCGCCGACCGAATGGCACAGGTCCCACAGGATCAGCGCCCCCGCGTCGTGGGTCGCGCGCGTGATGGCCGCCATGTCGGCAAGGAACCCAGAACGGTAGGCGACCTGGCTCAAGACAACCAGGGCCGTGCGCTCGCCGACGGCCGCCGCGACATCCGCCGGCCGCACCCCCGCGTCATGGGGCGCGTCGAGGTACCTGACCGACAGTCCGCGGTCGGCCGCGATGCCCGCCACGACGAACCGGTCTGTCGGGAAGTTACCCCGGTCGACGAGCACCTCGTCCCGTCCAGGGCGGGCATCGACCGCGGCCCGGATCAGCTTGTAAAGCAGCACCGACGTCGAGTCGGCGACGATCACCTGGCCGGGCGCCGCGCCCAGGGTGACCTCGGCAAGCCGGTCCCCCACGGTCACCGGCTCGGCCAGCCACGCCTCGTCCCAGCTCCTGATCAGCCGGCGGCCCCAGGCGCCGGCCACGAAACCGGCGAGCCGCTCCCCGGTCACGGCAAGCGGACGGCCGAGCGAGTTGCCGTCCAGGTAGGCGACGACGGAGGGATCGTCGGCCGCCACGAACCGAGAACGGAACCGCGCGAGCGGATCGACGGCGTCCAGCTGGCTCGCGGGCGTGACGGTCATCTCGGATCCCGATCTGGCGGCGGACGGCTCGGGGAACACGCCCGATCAGGCACCTGGGCACGAACTTCCCGATCCAGGTTAACGGCGCATTGACTGGCGCGGCACGCCCGCCCCGCGGGGAGAGCAGCGCGCCGTCCGGTCGTAGCCACGGACCGTTCGGAAGAAAAGATCTTGAATTCAACATCCTGCTGGCCGAACGGACCGGGCCGACTCCCTCCCGCCTACTGCTTCTGTGGAAACATCCGAACCCCGTCGGCGGGCCCGGTCAGCCACCGACCATGGTCAGGCAATCCGGAGCGGCAGCGCTCGCGGCCCGCGGATCTGGCCCGTCGACCAGGTCACCGCGGACGGATCGGGGAGGCTGAACCCGGGGATCCGGGACAGCCAGACCTCGAGGGCGACCCGCAGCTCCATCCGCGCAAGGTGCGAGCCCACGCAGCGGTGGATGCCGAGGCCGAACGCGGCGTGCCGGTTGACCTCGCGGTCGATGACCACCTGAGCTGCCTGGTCGAACTGCGCGGGGTCACGGTTGGCCGCGGGGAACGAGAGCAGGATCCAGTCGTCGGCCCTCATGTCAACGCCGCGCCAGTGCATGTCCTCCTTCACCAGCCGAGCCATCGTGACCGGGGCATAGGCCCGAAGGAACTCCTCCATCGCCGTCGGAAGCAGGTCCGGCGAGGCGACAAGGCGCTCACGTTCGGCTGGGTGGGCGGCCAGGTGCCACAGCGATGCGCCGATCGCGCTCCACGTCGTGTCGATGCCCGCGATCAGCAGCAGCACGATCGTGCCGACGACGTGGGAAGTCTCGAGCTTGCGGCCGTACAGCTCGGCGTTGATGAGGTAGGTCGTGAGGTCATCGCGCGGGTTCTCCACGTGGTCGCGGATCTGCGCGTACAGGTAGTCAAAGACCTTGTCCAGCCGCTCCCGGCGGGCTTCGGGCGGCAGGCTGACGGTTCCGAGCACGTCCTCGACGAACTCAGCGAACCGCGGCGCGTCCTCCGGCGGCAAGCCGAGCATGTCCGCGATCACCCGCATGGGGATGTGCTTCGCGTAGTCCTGGGCGGCGTCGACCAGATCCTGTCCGTCGAAGGCGTCGATGAGCGAGTGGCAGAACGACCTCGTGGACTGCTCGTACCGGCCGATGGCGGTCTTGGTGAAGGCGGGGAGCAGGAGCTTACGCGCGTCGTGGTGGAACGGCGGGTCGGAGGAGATCGGCGGCACGATGCCGACCGGCGCCAGATCCGGCGACGGCCGGAAGTTGCTGATGATGATCGCCCGCGAGGAGAAGCGGTCGGTGTCATAGGCGATCGCGGCGACATCGTCGTAGCGTGTCGGCAGCCACCCGCCGCCGAACCGCTCAGTGTGCGCGATCGGGCAGCGTTGCCGCAGGTCATCCTGGATCAGATACGGGTCGGCGGCCCACTCGGGCTCCGCGTGGGAGAAGTCGGTCGCCCAGTCGGAAACGGGTCCGGTGACGACCTCGCTGCGGGATCCCCGGGGCCGCTCCTCCCGCTCGTCCCTGAAGTCCCGGCTGAAGCGATCATCGGCGCTCATGTCATCCCTCCTCGAGAACATTGATGGCGCGCTCGGGACAGTTGGCCTCCGCCAGGCGCGCCGCGTCCGCACTGCCCGGCGGCACGATGCCGCCGCCGAGAGCCTGGCCGTAGCCCTCCTCGTCCTCGCCGAACAGCTCGGGGGCTAGGTCGTAGCAGCGGCCGTGCCCGCTGCAGCGGCCGGAGTCGATCTGTACTTTCACCGCGGTTCCTCCTCCTGCGCTTCCGTCTCCTGCGCTTCCGTGGCCGGTGTCGCGGAGCCGGGCGGCGCCAGGGCGGCCATCAAACGCGTCAGCAATGCGTCCCACTCGTTCTCATCGACCGCGTGCAGGTCCGAGGCTACGAGCGCGCTGCCCATCGCGAGCAGGAAGCAGAAGTGGGCGAGCGCTTCCGCCGACAGGGCCGGATCCAGCTCTCCCCTGTCCTGGGCCACGCACATCAGCTGGGCAAGGCCGCCGACCCGCTCCCCCACGTAGTCGCGCATCGGCCGGGCGACCTCCTCGTCGCGGCGGGCAGCCGCCAGGGCCTCGACCAGGAGGTAACCGCTGGCGTCGCGGCGGCGCGGCAGCCGCCGGCCGATAACCAGGAGCAGCTCGGCGACCGGCCGCGCGGGATCGGCCGCGAACAGGTCGGCGAGCAGCCGGCGCCCGTGCGCTCCAAGCGCGGCAACCAGCAGCGACGCCTTCGAGTCGAAGTGCGCGTACAGCGCCCCGTTGCTCACCCCCGCGATCGACGCGATGTCAGCGACGCGCGTGCCGTCGTACCCCTGCCGGGCGAAGGCCTCAGCGGCCGCCAGCAACAGTCCCTCGCGAGTTTCGGTGGCAGTCACACCAGCGACGCGTCCCATGAAGAAATTAAAAAACCATTCATTTAGTTCGTCAAGAGCGCTCAGGCCGGCTGTGTTGCGTTGGTCGATCGCGGCGTGCGGGAGACTGGTTCGGTGGCGTCGTCTGGCTCGTCTGCCCGGCGGTTCCCAGCGGGCGACGTAGCACAGACCTTGCTTAGCACCGCGAACGGCATCAAACACGAGGCAAGACGCGGCTCCGGTCTCGGTGGCGCCCTCGGCCGGAGCGTTGCCCGTCCGGCATCAGACCTTGCGTGCTGGCAGCCCGTACACCCCGGTCCTGACCAAGACCGACGCGCTCTCTCCTGGGGCTCAGACAGCAGCGCCTCATGACCGTTTCTCCGGGGCGTAGACGTTGACGCGTCCGGCCGGATGTCCGTTATATCCTGCTGTGCAACTTACCGGCGGCTCTCTGCAACCGTCGTGCATCCGGGTGAGCCACTCGCCCGCGACCGGCGGGCTGTTCTCTGCGACTAAGACCAACCGCACCCGATCATCGGGGAACAGAGATCCACCGGAGTGAGCCCAATGGCACCAGGCACCGAACTTGCGATCAAGGAAAACGCACTGCTTTCCATTCCGGGCGACGTCCTTGACGCCAGGAACATCCCGCTGCCCCTGACGGTCCGGCTGGGGGCCCGTGTCGGCGAGCTGCGCCGTGAGGTCGCCCGCACCGTCCATGACCTCAGGCACCGCCCGCCGCGTACCCGGGGGGTGCCGAAGATCCTCGTGCTGGTGCCGGCCCACAATGAGGCCGACGGGATCGGCCGCACGCTGCAGGCGCTGCTGAAGCAGACGCGCCCGGCCGACCGGATCGTGGTCCTCGCGGACAATTGCACCGATGACACGGCGGAGATCGCCCGGGGGTACCGGGGTGTCACGGTGATGGTGACCGTGGGCAACACCGACAGGAAGGTCGGGGCGCTGATCCAGGGGTGGCGTCGCTGGCAGGCCGGGTACGACTTCATCGCGGGCGTCGATGCCGACACCATGCTCGCCCCGGACTGCCTCAGGCATCTCGAAGCCGACCTGGTCGCGCAGCCGAATGCCGGCGGGGTCATGGCCAGGTACTCCTTCGATCAGCGGGCGGGCACCACGTTCGCGGCCCGGATGCTCATCCGGCTCCAGCGGCTGGAGTTCGCGAGCTGGACAGCCGACATCCTGCGCAAGAAGCGGACCTACGTCCTCGGCGGCCAGGCCAGCCTGTTCCGTGCGGACGCGCTGCGCGCGGTCGCTCTCCAGTCGCCCACGCAGGCACCGTGGAACCCCGCGAGCCAGGTGGAGGACATGCTGCTGACCGGCGACCTGCGGGCCATGCGGTACGAGACGCCGGTCAGCCAGAAGGCCCGCGCGTACGCCGGGCCGATGATCACCGTCCGCTCGCTGTACTCGCAGCGGCGCAAGTGGGACGAGGGAATGATCAGGCTGCTGACCACGAACGGCGTCAACCGGTGGACCAGCAGCCTGTGGCGGCAGCAGTTCTCCCTGTTCAGCAACGGGCTGACCCGGGTCGGGTTCCTGTTCATGCTGACGGCCGCGCTCATGGTCCACCAGTTCGTCTGGGACTGGATCTGGATCTTCCCGCCGACCGTGGCGGTGCTGCTCAACCTGCGCCAGGCGGTCCGCGTCCCGCACCGGACACCGGCCGACCTTGTCACCGCCGTGTCGCTGGCGCCCGTGGAGCTGTACCTGATGCTCCGCCTGGTGTGCGCCACCGCGTCGTGGGTCACGGTCCTCGCGGGTATCAAGGGCGACGGCTGGGCGCGTCAGGCACGCGCCGAATCAGGGCGCGGCGGCGGGACGATGAAGTTCCTTGGAGGCGTCCTGGTGACCCTCCTGATCGGTGCCGGGGCGGTCTTCGGCTGGCTGCACGCGACGACGGGCTTCCAGCGGGCGTCACTGACGAGCGGCTGGTACATACTCGCCGCCGTGACCGTCGTGCAGGTGCTCGGCATGCTGTGGAGGATCGTGCGCCGGCAGAAGGCACGCCCATGAGGACGGGCATGAAATCTGCGCCGAAGCGCCCGATCGCCGTCACGCTGGCAGCGATGGCCGTGAGCGTAGCCGCTCTCGCCGGCTGCGCGAGCCCGTTCCAGCACGCCTCGAAGTCCGCTACCTCTACCACGCAGAAAGCCACGGCAGTCGCACAGCAGAAAGCCACGGCAGTCGCACAGAGCCGCGCCCGGCTCGTCTGCGCTGACCAGGTGGCCTGGAATCTGCGCGGCGAGGCATCGGTGAAGGCACTGTACGCGGACACGGGGGCCTTGTCGGCGGATGCCAGCGCCGATAACCTGCCCGGACTCACCAAGGCCGGCCGCAAACTCACCTCGGATGCCATCGCGGCCGCTACCCTGCCGCTCCCGCCCGTCGACCCCGCCTCGTGGAAGGCACTCACCGCCGCCTACGCGGCGGCGGGAACAGCTATCGCGACGGGCGACGCGACCGGGGCCGTGCCCCAGCTCCAGGCGGGCAGCAGCGCGATCAGCGCCTTCACCAGCGCTACCGGCAAATGCTCAGGCGCGAGCTTGTGAGCGCCCACGGCATGCTCGCGTAGGGCTTCCCCTGGCAGCCGCTGTCATGATCATCCGGAACGGAGTAAGCCGACTCCGTTCCGGATGATCTTTGTCTTTGACCCTTAAGGATGAGTGCTGTTAATCATCTCGAACGGGCCGTGGTTTCACCGATCAAGCGGCACGCTCCGCGTTCAGACGGTGCACAGCGCTTCCGTGGGCGACATCCGCGCGGCCCGCAAGGCGGGCAGGAACCCGGCGACCGCGCCGATGAGGACCGCGGAGCCGGGCCCGCCTGTCCACGCGACGGTGGGCGCGACGACGGTCCAGCCCTTGGTCGAGGCGTACACGGCGGTCGAGAGGACGCCGAGGCCGACGCCGGCGCCCCTCCGATCGCGATGCCGAGCGCGGACAGGCCGGCCCGCAGCCGTTCCATTTCCCCGAACTGGTCCTGCGGGTACGCGCGCTTGCCCGCCGCCAGCCCGCCGCACGCACGCGAATTCTCCGGGCTGCGGGCGTCGAACTCGACCCCAATCGCCGCACCGTGACCCGCGACGGCGCAGGAAATTAGCAAGAGCGGCTGTGTATCAACCGGGCCAGCGTCTCCATCTTCTCCCTGTCAGCCCCTGTCAGCCAGAAATGGAACCAGCAGAAGGAGCGAGCATGTCTCACGACCGACCCATCTCAATAACTGTCGAAAACAACACCGGCGATGATCTGACCTTTAAGGACAAGAACGCGATTCACGGCGAGTTCGCCACGGATCCCTGGGATGTGAAGAATGGATCCTCGATGACCTTCAAGGCCCAGGACAGCGGGGGGGCCCTCACCGGTCCGCAGGGCGTGGTCCGGTGGACCGATCCGCGAGGCGGCATCTATGTCATCTCGTACAACCATCCGATGGGGACTGGCCACACGACGGTGGACGTCTCGGAGCCCCAGGTATTCGCGCACAAGATTACGGGCGATCTCCAGCAGAAAGACGTGACGTGCACGGTCACCTGGTACCTGCCAGTCAATATTGCCGATTACGGCGGTCCTCTCGACCGGCCTATTACCATCACCGTCCAGAACGACACGCACGAGAAGCTCCAGGGCGGAACCTCGGGCCTCGACCACGGGAAGTGGGACAGCTCCCCGGCTACGGACATCGCAGACGGCGCGGGCATTACCTTCAAGGCCACCAATAATTCGGGCGGCCCAGGGCCAGAGGGCCAGGTCACCTGGACAGGCGCGGTCAGCAAAGAGGATTACCAGATCAAGTTCGTGCATCCTTACACCGCCAACCCCACGGTGGTCACCGCGACGACGCCGGGCGAATTCTCGTATAAGCTGCAGAACGAACAGCTGCAGCACCACGAGGCGTCGTGCACCATCGAATTCTACAAGAAGGATCCCGGCCCGATCCTGCGGCGTCGGCGCAACCAGAGCGCTCTGAATAGTGCCGAGCGGCAGCGGTTCGTGAATGCGCTGCTGGCGCTGAAGAAGAACGGCGTCTACGATCAGTTCGTGCAATTGCATATGCTCACTCTTACGTATGCAATTGATAACGGCGGCAACTGGGCCCATAAGACCCCAGCCTTCCTGCCCTGGCACCGGGTTTTCCTCGACCAGTTCGAGCGGGCGCTCCAGTCGGTGGACTCCACGGTTACCCTCCCTTACTGGGACTGGACCGTTGACTCCTCCCCCGACCCGGCAAAGAACAAGCTGTTCGCTGACGACTTTATGGGGCCGGCGGGGGATTCCACCCAGTCCTGGAAAGTGGTCAAGGGGCCGTTCACGCAGGCCAATGGGTGGAATCTCATCTACAACACGTATACGCCCGACATCATGGCCGGGGACGGGCTAAGGGAGCGCTTCGAGGACCGGGCTCCACAAGAGGCGGCGCGCTACCTGCAACGAACCTATGGGGGCAGTGGCACTGCTAGCCTCCCCACGACCAACCAGGTCAATGCCACCCTCGCAGTGACCCCGTATGACGCCGCCCCGTTCAGCGACGATCGGAAGGAGGTAACCTTCCGCAACATCCTGGAAGGTTGGGCAGTGACCGGCGACACGGCGGTGTGGCAGCCCGACGGAGACGGGTCGCACATGCACAACCGCGTGCACATGTGGGTCGGGGGCTCCATGACCACCACGGGCACCTCGCCCAATGACCCGCTGTTCTTCCTGCATCATGCCAACATCGATCGGCTGTGGGACCGCTGGGAGCAGCAGCAGAAGGTCGGCACCGCGTTTTATCTCCCGCAGGGCAATGGCGCCCTGCCGGCCCTGGGGAGCGCCAGCCTGCTTGCGCCCTTCGACAATGTCGAGTACTCGTTCCGCAGCCAGCTGCCGGACGCCGCACCGGCCAACCTCGTCCGCACCCCGAACGACGTGCTGACCACCAAGGCAATGGGGTACGTGTACGTCGACGACTGAGGCGGCCCCACCCTTCCGGCAAGGTGCCGGGTGCCTCGATCGCGGCACCCGGCACCTTGCGCTCGGCCGTCCCGAGGTAACGGACACCATGGCAACGTGACGACGCTGCTGCTCATTCATGGCGGCTCGGCCTATCCCGCGCCCATGCAGACGAAGTTGGCCGCGCTGGCGGCGTGCTCGGGCGGGGCGGCCGCCTGGGCCGCGGCCAGGGCCGCGGCCGGCGGCATCCCCGCCTGGAGTCGCTTGTACAGATCTGCGGTCAGGGCCAGCGTGGTTTCATCATCGACGGGCCCGAGGCTGGCGATCACGGTCTGGGTGCCGAGGGAGAGCAGCGACGCGGCGAGGCCCTGGAGTTCGTCGCCCGGGTGCACGGCCGACAGGCCCGTATCGCAGGATGACAGCATGAGCCGGGTCGGGGCCTGGCGCAGGGCCGACAGGTCAGCCACGGTCATCGGCCCGTCGGCCAGGACCAGGTGAGAGAACAGCGGGTTGTCGGCACGGAACCTGCCGTGACAGGCCAGGTGTCCCAGGAGAGCCCCGTCAAGCACGGAAAGCGCCCGGGCGACCGTCGCGTCTGCGCCGGTCAAGATCAGCGCATCGGGGAGCTGGCGGTGCAAGGCTGCCACCTCGGTGGCGGCGTGTTCCGGCGCGGGACCGGCGATCAGCGCCACGTGCCCGTCCCGCTCCGGCCTCTGAAGGGCCTGCCACCACTGCCACGATGAGGGGCTGACCGCTACCGGACGGGCCCGGCAGCTGGCCAGCATGGCCCATGGCAGGGCATGGAGGGCGCCGGCGGGCGCCACGACGAGCTCGCGGTCGGTGATCAGGTCGGCGAGCGCGCCGAGCAGCATGCGGTCAAGCTCCCGGGCCGCGTAGTCGATGGACCTGGCGGCACGCCCGGCGGCCTCGCGATCCCGCGAGTACGTCAGGTGCCTGCGGATCGCGAAGCGGAGCGCCGCCAGCTCGCCTGTGGCCGTGTCCACCGCGCACAGTTGCCGGTAGCGGACCCGGCCGTCGACGAGAACCAGGGCGTGCAGGCTGCCGTCGAGGGCGAACAGCTCGACGAGCGCCCGGTTGCCCAGGCGCTCGGACAGCTCCGCTAGCTCCGGTTGCCTGACGGGCGTCGCATCAGCCGGACCCGCTGCCCGCCAGGATCGCTGCCGCACCTCGGCCTCGACGGTGCGCTGGCGGCGCAGCAGCCGTTGCAGCCGGGGGGAATCTATCGCGGTGGTCGCGAGCTCCGACGTGACCGCCCGCAACTCGGCCAGCCCGGCTGCCACCAGGGGATCGTCCGACGGCCGGGCTGGCGGCAGCCGCAGCGCCGCGCTGCGGACCCGCTGCAGCCAGCGCAGTGCGCCCCGCCAGTCGTTCTCGCGCAGTGACAGCCGCAGCCGCAGCGCCGCGATCTCCGTCCCCTCGGTGCCGCCGAGCATTCCGAGCTCAGTGGCGCCGAGGCTGGCCTGATGTGTTTCGATCTCGCGGTATCCCGCGGCGGCGTGCTTCTTAGCCAGCGTGACCTGGCCCGCGTGCAGGGCCACGAGCGCGGCGGCATGCCAGGCCCGGGCGCGCAGCGGTGCCGGGCCGGCGCTGCGGCCTGGCGCCGCCTTGTCCAGGCACCGTGCGGCGGTGAGCGTGTCGCCTAGGGCGACGGCCAGATGGGCGGCGTCGATCCATGCGTCCCACGCCCGAGGGTGCCAGGCGGCCGCCGCCAGCTCATCTCCGGCCTGCTCCAGGGCACGCGCCGCCCGCCGATCCGGCCCTCCGGCGGCAACCCGCGCCGCCACCTCCGTCCGCCGGGCCAGCACGGCCCAGGTCGGCCGGGCCTGCCGGGCGAATGTCGAGCGTGCCTGGGCGGCGATCAGGCGTGCCTGAGCGGGCGCCCCGCTCATCAGTTCGATCCTCGCCGACAGGAGCTGGGCCTGCCCAAGCAGGGCCGAGAACTGGCCGGCCCGTGCCGCGCCGATGGCCTCGGCGGCAGCGGCCCGCGCCTCCGGCAGGAGCCGCGCCGTGAGCAGCAACTCGCCGCGATCCAGTTCCGTCACGGCGTTCGCGCCGATATAGCGCAACTGGTCTCGCGCTTGGTCGTAGTAGTCAAGCGCTCCCGTGACATCACCGGCCTGCGCGGCGAGAAACCCGAGATTGTGCTGCGTCTGCGCCAGCGCGGCCGCCAGGCCAAGTCGCCGGAATATCTCCTCGGCCTTTTTGAGATCCGCGCGTGCCTCGGCGATCTCGCCGCGGTAACCGCGCAGGATTCCGAGGTTGACCAGGGCGCGGCCCTCCCACCCAAGGTCCCCGTGCCGCCGGAACGCTGTCAGCGCCCGCTGGTATCCCGCCAGCGCGTCGTTGTCGCGGCCGACCCGCCGGAGGATCAGTGCCCGCTGCATGCTGGCGCGCGCCAGCCGCAGCCCGCTCAGGCCCTGGCATGCCCGGTCGATCTCTCCCAGGGCAGCCGCCGGATGGCCCAGGTCATCGAGCACCAGCGCGTAGCTCATCCGGGCTTCGGCTTCCAGGACCGGCTCGCCGCAGCGCTGCGCGGTGCGGATGGCACGCCGCAGATACGTGGCCGCCGCCGCCGCATCGTGCAGAGCATGTGCGGCGACACCCAGCGCCCGCTCGGCACTGGCCTGCGCGGCCCGGTCACCGCGAGCACGAGCCTCCGCCAGCACCCGCTCTGCCGCGGTCGACGCCCGGCGCGGATCGGCCAGAATCTGCTCGGCCACCGAGCCCTCCGGCCGCCCGGCCATCGCGTGCCCTGCCGTCACTGGTATCCCGCCGACCCATCACGAGGTATTCGTTAAACGGACACATCTAACCATGATCAGTAAGCGAACGTATTAAATCGTCACGCCCGCGCATCGAAGATACTGAACGATAACCGCGGAAATGGCTCTCAGACGGGATTGACATGACCTCAGGATCTGACGCACGCATGGAACGCTGGCAGAATGCGCGGGCCGCTCGCCTCGCCGCGCTGCCCTGGCTGCACACGGATACTTCCGGGCCGCGGACCGTCCGGTATCTCAAGGACGAACTCCTCGTCGACGCCAGCCACGAGCAGGCAGCTCGCGACGTCCTGGCCAGCCTGGGAGCCGCCGCCGGGCAGATCACCGCCGCGCCGGCCGTGCTTGGCTACCTGCGGCTGACCGCGCCGGGGGCCGACATCGCGGCGGCGTCGGCGACGCTGCGGGCACAGGCGGGCGACGCGGTCGCGGGGCCGCACCACGTGTTCGTGTCCAGCCCCTTCGAGATAGGCGGCCCCTACGGGCCGCCCACCGATGCGGACAGCTACCAACTGCCCGCCGGGCCGGCTCCGGACGCCACTGTGCGAGTCGCGGTGGTCGACACGGGCGTGTGGCGTGACAGCCCGCTTCCCGAGAGCTGGTACGAGGCCGCCAGTGCCGATTACGACGACTCCCTGGCCACGGAGACCGACACCGGCCACGCCAACTTCATCACCGGCGTCATCATGGCCAACACCGACAACGTCCGGGTCCGCATTGTCAAGGTGCTGGACGCCAATGGCATGTGCACGGAGGCGGACCTGGCCGCCGCCCTGGCCGGTCTCGGCGACGTCGATATCGTCAATCTGTCTCTCGGCGGATTCAGCCAGTCCGACGACCCACCCGTGCTGCTGCGGGCCGCGCTGGCGAGCCTGCTTCAGGACCAGGACCGCGCGGTGGTCGCCGCCGCCGGAAATGAGGGCTGCGACGACCGGCCTTACTGGCCCGCCGCGTTCGCGGGAACCAGCCTGCCCTTCGCCCGCCAGGTAGTGTCCGTCGCCGCGCACGATGGATCCCAGCTGTGCCCCTGGAGCAACAGCGGTCCGTGGGTCGACCTGGCCGCGCCCGGGTCGGAGATCGTCAGCACCTACGTCACCCACCCCGAGTTCCCGACCGGGTTTGCCCGCTGGAGCGGCACGTCGTTCGCCGCTCCGTTTGTCGTGGCGGCAGTCGCGGTGAGACACGCGACGACCGGCACGATCGCGAGCGCCGTGGACAAGGTCAGGTCGGCGGCCGCCACGCACAGCTATAGCGGATATCCCGGTTTGATGTGAACACGCCATATGGAAAGATTGGCCCTGTGCTCAGATCCTCGCATATAGCCAATCTTTAGGGGTTCCAGCGTGTCCGACTTCGAGCCGGCGGCTGCGCTGGCCGCGGCCGCCGACGGGGACCCGTTGGCCTGGGAGTCCATCGTGTCGGCGTATTCAGGCCTGGTCTGGTCCGTCGCGCGCGGTTACGGGCTCTCCGCCGCCGACGCCGCCGACGTCTTCCAGGGCACATGGCTGCGGCTGGTGGAACACCTTAATGACATCCGGGACGCGGCCCGCCTGGGCGGCTGGCTCGCTACCACCGCTCGGCGCGAAGCGCTGGCGCTACTGCGCCGGACCAGCCGTAGCCTGCCCGTGGACGATCCGGGCGCGATGATCGACGCCGGCGACACCGTCTCGTCACCGGCCGACGAGGCGCTGCTCAGGACCGAGGAACAGCGAGCACTGTGGAGCGCCTTCGGCCGGCTCTCCGGCAACTGCCAGCGCCTCCTGCGGATGCTTTTCGCCGATCCGCCTGTGATGTACCAGGAGGTAAGCGCGGCACTTGACATGCCTGTCGGAAGCATCGGCCCGACCAGATCCCGATGCCTCGCGAGCCTGGAAAAGCTCTTGGCCCATTCGACGGCAGACTAAACGGAACGCAGCGGACTAACAGAACGCGGAGGCCTGATGAGCGAGGACAATGTGGAGGCCGCGCTGCGAGCTGTCCTGGCAGCGGTCGATCGCATACCAGAGGCCGCGCTCCAAGCGGCGAATGCCGCCATCGGCTGGCGTGACCTGGACGCGGACCTCGCACGGCTCACCACCGAATCCGGGCTCGAGCTCTCTCACCTGCGCGGCGGGCAACCACGGCTGCTGGCCTTCCGCAACGGGCAGACGGTCATCGAACTGGAGGTCTTCTCCAACGAGGGGATTGCCGGGTTGCTCGGGCAGCTGGACCCGCCCCGCGAAGCCGACGTGACCATCGAGTCCGCGACACAATCGCGGAACACACGGACCGATAGCCACGGTCGCTTCGGCGTCGCCGACCTGAAAGATGGCTGGATGCGCGTCATTGTCACCCAGGCGAATAATGAGGGTAAGCGCACGGCGACGGAATGGTTCCGGGCCTGACCGGATAGCTCGCGTCTGGAAGACGGCGTCGAACGCCGTCGTGACCGTCGTCCCGGTGCCCATCCCGCCACCTGTCACCTGTCCCCTGAGCACACTCGCAACCACGACGAGCCGTTTCCCATCGGCAGGCACGGCGGGCCGCTTACCCGTTCACCAACTGGCGTAACCTGTGGGCGCCGAATACGTCCCTGGGCTTCCGGCTGTAGAGGGTCGGTGACGATGATCGGATGGTCATCGACCGCCGTGACCGTGATGACGTCCGTCACGCCGCCATCACGCCTTTAGCCCTTTCGCCAGGAGACCTCGAGGCAGCCGGCACCGCTGTCGTCCATGTCAAGGTCGGCATGCCACTGTGCCGATGGCGGAACGCTCTGCCCTGCCAGGGCCGCGTCGGGGGCGCGTCGCGGAGGCTGGCTGAAGGTCAGGTAGAGCGCTACATCATCGGCTGATGCCAGGACCGTGAGTGTGACGGGTTGCGGCGGCAGCGTCCCGAGAATGCCGTCGATCGCCGCTAGCGCAGCGATGGACACCTCGGGTCCGGGCATGCCGTGATCGCCGATCGTCTGGACGTCCACGAGAAGGCCGCGAGCGCTCGCGGCGCGAAGCGCGGGTTCCAACTCCGCCACGAGCCCCTGCTCCGCGCCGCGGAATCCGTCCGCGAGGGACCGCCTGAAAGTGGCGGCGAGCCGTGCGCACCGATCCCGCACCGCACTGTCGGTCGAGTCGAGAGTTCCCGAGGCGATCGCATGCAGCAGGGGAAGGGCCTCCGCCTCCAGTAGAGCGAGCCTGAGGCGGCGGTCCTCGCGAATCGCCGTCACCGCGTCCGCTTTCGCCGCGGACTGGCTGGCCAGCGCCGCGCGGCGCACGGCGATACGCGCCTGTGCACGCAGCGTCGGCCGGATCGCGGCGAAGATGATCCCGATCACCGCGAGCGCGTGCGCGCTGGCCGTGAGCTTGGACAGGCCCAGCGTAGGCGTACCGAACAGGTTCGCGGAGAAGGCGAGATGGGCGGCGAAGGCCAGCAGGGCTCCGCACGCCCACTCCCAGGCGGGGCGGCTGACCGCCACCAGTGCGATCAGCCAGCTCGAGCCGAAGATGGACCAGTCCACCGAGCCCGCGGAGCCGGGCATCCAGCCCGCCCAGCCGTCGAGTGAGACCGCCACGACGACCAGCGCCATGGCGCAGACAGCTGCCCTGCCGGTGAGGTCGCCCGTGCGGGCCCGCGGGATCAGCCAGAACGCTGCCGCAGTGAGAGCGGCCCACACCACCACCGGGACGAGCGGCTCACGGTACTCGTGAAGGTAGCCGAGTACCTGGATCAGGAAAGCCAGTTGCCAGAGCGCCGCCATCACGCCGAGCACACGCGGCAACTCCGACTCGTAGGCGCCATGGACCAGCCGGTCCTTGCTGGCCACCGAGTGCGGCCCCTCGCTGCCTCCGGCGATAGCCTGGGCGGCTCGCGAACCGGTCTTCCACCGCAGCTCCACGACGGTTCCCTTACCGGGCGCGGACCGGATCGACGCGTGCCCGCCCTGGTCGGTCACGCGCTCGATGATGGAGTGCCGCACACCGAGTCTGGCCGGGCCGACCATGACGCGGTCGAAGCCGGCACCCGCGTCCCGCACGATGACCCGGAGTTCGCCGTCGGCCGCCAGGCTCACCTCGACCCACGCCTCGCCGGTACCCGCATGATTCATGACGTTCATTAGCGCCTCGCGTACTGCGTAACGCGTCGCACGGACCGCTTGCGGAGGCATGACGGGCTCGGCATCAGCGGCCGGTATTCCCTGAACGTGCACGATCAGACCGCGGGTACGCATCTCAGCGGCGACCTCCGTGATCGCGTAACACAACCCGCTTCCGGAGAGATCATCGTCGTCAGGGTCACCGAGCATCCGCTCGATCAGCGCGATATCGTCCTCGCAACAACGCATCAGGGTGCCGGGCACGCTATCCAGCCGCGCCAGAACGGTCAGTGTGTTGAGCACGGTGTCGTGGAGCATCCGCTCATGCTCACGACGTTCGGTCAGCCGGGTCAGCAGGACGTATTGCTCGCGGTAGTCCTGGTCGTCGAGCGCGAGAGCCGCGTCCGCTGCCATCGCACGGCGGTACAGCATGCGGCGCCCGGCCCACGCCGCCACCGCGATGACGACAATCATCACCGAGCCGATGGCCGGCCTGGTGACATAGGTACCCGACTGCGCGGACAGCACCGCGCCCGCCCAGTACGCCGCCCCGGTCCCGAGCGCCAGCGTTGCCAGCACCAGGGACGGGGTGAACCAGGCGGGGGTGACGATCTGCCCGATGATCGAGAGATCCAGCCAGTTGAAAGTGTCGCCGCTGAGCACCGGCGGCACATACCACCGCGCGCACAGCGCAAGCGCTATATAGACCATGGAATCGGTGACGGCGAGCGGTACCGAGGGCCAGTGGCGCGATAGGTACCCCACGGCCACCATTCCCCAGGCCATTGCGAGGATCGGTCCCGCCAGCCGCCAGGGCACGGCACCGTAGAACGAGTGCCAGATGATCACCTGGGCAGCCGTGCACACGATGCCAGCGCAGCGAACGATCGACACCGTCCTGGTAGCCGCGATCCGCAAGGTGGCGATCGCGGGACCGGCAGAGTCGCTTGTAGCTCGCGACGGGCGCGGAGCACCTCCTACCGGCCACTGTCTGGGCGGCATAAGCCGAAATAATAGGACACGGACCTGGGCGACCGTCAGGCCGGGATGGCACCGAGTTTGAACTCCTGCTGCAGGGAACCGGTCACGACCCACCGGGTTGCGACGGTGTCGCCGTCGGCGACGGTGCCACTCGCCGCGGTCTTCGTCCCCTACGTGATCGGCCTGGCCGCATAAAAGGCCATGCCTGGTTCCGGTCGGCACCGCATCCCCTACGCGCACCTGGAGGCAGCACAAAGTGACTACCGCCGCACACCCCAAACACTCCAGCCGGTCACCCCGGCGCACCAAGGCGACCATCCTCGCCTCCGTTACCGCGTTCATCGTGCTGTGCGTGGTCCTAGTCAACCCGTTCGGGATCGACAAGGCTTACGCGCTGAACGACGGCAGGGATGTCACCTGGAACCTGGACAACGGAGCGTCCGGCTACAGCGACATGATCACCGCCGTCAGCGCCAGGGTCGCCGGGGGCCTCATCTACGGGTCGGGGGACACGCAGGTGGACACGACGGAGAGCAATACCAACGACTATTTCTCCGTCGACCTGACCAGCCCGAACATCGCACACCGTCCGGCTCATCGTGCGGGGACAGAACCTGTACGTCCAGGGTTTCTACGTTCCGGCGCTGGCAACGTACTACTACTTCAATGACGCGGCTTTCAACGCGTATCCCTCAACCTCTGCGAACCCGGTCAATTCCGTAGCGCTGCCCTTTGACGGCAGCTATATGGGCATGGCACGTACCTCAAATGAGACCATGCAGAGCCCGCACTTCTCCAGTTACTGGATCCATTATAACGCGGATATTCTCGGGGACCCGAACGCCACAGCTACCGCGCGGGCCGGTGCCCTGATGTTCTTCGTGGAGGCCATCGCCGAGGGTTCCCGCTTCAAGGCGATCTCTGACGACATCTACAATGACCTCCAAACGACA
>Ga0302314_10007157_pt1 | contig 20099 bp, 16 predicted proteins | sample III_Palsa_N2_3_FD_200533 | JGI IMG/M metagenome (GOLD analysis project Ga0302314, IMG submission 200533) | Peat permafrost microbial communities from Stordalen Mire near Abisko, Sweden - III_Palsa_N2_3 | ecosystem: Environmental > Terrestrial > Soil > Palsa > Peat permafrost | place: Sweden... | reverse complement strand
GCCCGGCCGCTCTCTTGTCGCTCACTACCTGCAGGAAATCATAGCGTCCGAGAAAATCCAGTTGGCAATTGCCAACGCCGAGAACTCGGCTGGCGGATTTGGCGTTACTCCGCTGATCGCCGACGAGCTGTTTTCGCTCGGAGTGGACGTGCTCACATCCGGCAACCATATCTGGGACAAGAAGGAGATTTTCGAGTACATGACGGTGCCCGCGGAGTCGCATGGGCGCGGCCGGAGGGTGATCCGGCCGGCGAACTACGCGGTCGGAACACCTGGCTTCGGCGTATACGAGGGCGAGTTGCCGACGGGGCAGGCGTACGCGGTGCTGAATCTGCAGGGGCGAGTGTTCATGTCGAGCTGTGACGACCCGTTTCGCATGATGGATGCGCTGCTCAAGAGGATTTCGGCGAAGGTAATCCTGCTGGATTTCCACGGCGAGGCGACCAGCGAAAAGATGGCGCTGGGGTGGTATCTGGATGGGCGCGTGACGGCGGTTCTGGGGACGCACACGCATGTTCCGACGGCGGACGAGCGGCTGTTGAGCAAAGGCACTGCCTATCAGACCGATGTTGGAATGAGTGGTCCGTTCGACTCGGTGATTGGGGTGGAGACGGAGATGGTCGTGCACCGGTTTCTGACCGGGATGCCGGGGAAGTTCGAGGCGGCGAAGGGGAATCCGAAGATGTGCGCGACGCTGATTGAGTGTGATGGTGGGACTGGGCGGGCGCGGGGGATTCGGCGGTTCATGCTGGGGGAGTGAAGAACAGGGAACAGAGAACAAGGGGTAGGGGCGGTATGATTTCTGCATGAAAAAGTACAGGTTTTTGGCGCGCGTGGGTTTCGGTGCGGTTGCAGCGTTGGTTGGGGGTGTGGAGTTGGCACAGGGGCCGGTGCGGCCGGTCGCTCAGGGTGGAGCGGCGCCGATGCCGCAGGTGGTCGAGAAGGATGGGCGGTGGGCGCTGATGGTGGATGGCACGCCGTACCTGATGCTCGGCGTGCAGGTGAATAATTCGAGTGCGTGGCCGGAGATGCTGGGTGAGGTGTGGCCGGCGGTGGAGCGGCTGCACGCGAATACGGTGGAGGCTCCGGCGTATTGGGAGCAGATGGAGCCGGTGAAGGGGAAGTTTGATTTCTCTCCGGTGGATGCGCTGCTGGCGGGCGCGCGCGAGCACAGGGTCCATCTGGTGCTGCTGTGGTTTGGGACGTGGAAGAACGGCGCGGGGCATTATGCGCCGGAGTGGGTGAAGCGGGACAATGCGACGTATCCGCGGGTCACGGGACCGAAGGGCGAGGTGCGGGATACGATGTCGCCCTTTGGGATGGCGACGATGGAAGCGGACAAGGCCGCGTTCGTTGCGCTGATGCGGCATTTGAAGGTGGCCGATGCGCGGCACACGGTGATCCTGCTGCAGGTGGAGAACGAGATCAACGCGTACGGCAGCGCGCGGGATTACGCGCCGGAGGCGGTGAAAGCGTTTGAGGGGCAGGTGCCGGCGGAGTTTGCCGCCGCGATGCAGGTGAAGGCTGGAACCTGGACGGAGGCGTTTGGAGCGGAGGCGGAGGACACGTTTCAGACGTGGTCGATTGCGCGGTATGTGGAGCAGGTGGCGAAGGCGGGTAAGGCCGAGTATGCGCTGCCACTGTATCTGAATCACTCGTTGGAGAACCCGTTGGGGACTCCGCGGGAGGGACGGCTGGCGTGGCCGGCGATGACGAACCATGTACTGAACATCTGGAAGGCGACTGCGCCGGACCTGGATTTGATTGCGCCGGATATCTACATGAGCCAGTATGCGCAGTACGAGAAGGTGCTGGACGCGTACGCGCGCAAGGACAATGCGCTGTTTGTGCCGGAGAGTGGGAACGCGGCGGAGTATCCGCGGTACTTTTTCGCGGCTTTGGGGCACGGAGCGATCGGGTGGTCGACGTTTGGGCTGGACTTGACGGGGTACGCGAACGCTCCGCTGGGCGCGCCTGTGGTGGATGAGAAGCTGATAGATCTGTTTGCGCACGATTTTGAATTGATCGGGCCGATGCAGCGGGAGATTGCGAAGCTGAACTTCGAGGGCAAGGTGCAAGCCGTGGCGGAAGACCCGGCGGTGCATCAGCAGACGCTGGAGTTCGGGCCGTGGACGGCGACCTTGGCGTATGGGTTGCGGGTGTTTGGGCGGGCGATCAATCCGATGGGAAATGCGGAGCCGGTCGGGCGCACGCTGGTGGCGCAGTTGGGACCGGATGAGTTCCTGGTGACGGGTGTCTCGGCGCGGGTGGATTTTCGGCCGATTGATCAAGCCAAGCATCGCGAGTTTGTGCGCGTGGAAGAAGGGATGTACGTAGACGGGAAGTGGAAGTTCAAGCGAATATGGAATGGCGACCAGACGGATTATGGGTTGAACTTTACGACCCAGCCGCAGGTGCTGAAGGTGACGTTGATGATGTATTGAAAGCAGGCGCCAGGTGCCAGGCGCCAGGTGAATGCCTAGCGCGGGGTAATTTTGACGGCGTTGGCGCGGCAGCTGCGGATGGCCTGGCAGGCGATGGGGTTGAGGCTCTTGTCGAAGCAGATTTCGATGGCGGTGAGGTAGTTGTGGCCGCAGCTCAAGGCGATGCTGTTGGCGGGGAAGCCGGGGTTGATGCGGGCGAAGGAGTCGACGATTGCGTCGGGCGGCTGCATGGCTGGCGAAGTGCCGCTGGTGAAGGCTGGTGGGATGCGGACCTCGCCGAAGGCGCGGCGGATGAGGCTGAAGTAGGCGCCGGCGTCGTACGGGGTGCAGGTGCCGTGGGTCTGCCACTCGTGCTGCGCGAGCGAGGCGGTGGGCAGCAGGCCTTGCCAGGCGGCATCGCTGGTGGGGCCGGGGCGGCTGGGGCAATGCTCGGGGTAAGTGCCGTCGTTGTTCTGAGGCCAGAGGCCGTGGACGACGAAGCCGGGGTGGGCGGCGCATTCGGGGCTGTCGCGGTGGGAGAAGCAGAATTCGGGCGACCAGGAGAGGTTGAGAAGGTAGAAGTCGTACGGCTGGCCTGCGGCGGTGGGGGTGGGCAGTGCGGCGTGGGAGGTTTGGGCGTTCTGTCCGTAGGGTTGCGGGTCTGGCGCGCTCATGTTGGCTGGTGCGGGGCCGCAGCCAGTGGAGACGAGGAGTGCGACGGAGAGGATGACTGCAAGCGAGGTCTTCACTGGGGGTCTCCTGCGGGTTGGATGCCTGTGCTGCTGGATGGGTGATATATACACCAGCGACAGCGTGCGTGATTAGGCTAAACTGGCGCGGTTGATAGGAGAGCTATGAATCGGCGTGAATTTTTGCGGGATACGGCGGCGACGGCTGTGGCGGCGGGTGTGGTGCGGGGACGGCCGGTTGAGGCGCAGGGTGCGGCGGCGCATGGGGCGGAGGCGTGGCCGGAGCATGGGACGCGGATTCCGGATGAGGGCTGGCGGCTTTGGCTCGATCGGGAGGCGGCGTGGAAGCAGGATGCGATCTATCTGCCGGAAGATGTGACGCAGGGTGCGGACGGCGTGGTGATGGGCGGAGGCAGGCCGCTGCCAGTGAATGCTCCGACGGGTGGATGGGCGGTGCTGACTTCCGACGGCGAGGTTGCGGGCGAGGCTGTTGCGGTAACGCTGCCGGGGACGGTGGAGCAGCATTTCTGGGGGAAGTTTGGGGCCGGTGAGGATGGCAAGCCGCGGGCGTATACGCCAGAGGAGTATCGGTATGCGGAGGACGATCCGGTCCCAGTGAATGGCGCGTATTTTGGCGTGTCGTGGTGGTGGCGCGAGATTGAGATTCCGGCGGCGATGCAGGGCAAGCGGATCTTTCTGCATGTGCGTGGGGCGCATCTGCGGGCCGAGGTTTATTTGAACGAGAAGCTGGTGGGCTACTCGATTGTGGAGGAACTGCCGTTTGAGTGTGACCTGACGGCAGCGGCGAAGCCAGGTGGGAAGAATGTGCTGGCGATTCGGATTACGAATCCCTGGGGGCGGTTCGACTGGGTGGATGGGCTGAATGAGCAGTGGGGCGCAGTGAAGCTGTACCGGTCGCATGGGTTCGGCGGGCTGGATCGCGGGATGACGATCTCGGCAAACTCTGTTGAGGCGCGAATTCGCGACATGTGGATACTCAATCGTGCGGAAACCAAGATGATTGAAGTATTTGCCGATGTAATGCGGGTAGATGGGGGAGTTCCAGATGCCCTGATCACATTTGATGTTGTCGATCCACGCACACGAAGGGTGATCGCGTCTATGCAAGGAAATGTGCAGCCACTCGCTTCCAACGACCCACCTTTTGTTCGTTTCACCGCAAAGATGAGCTGTCCATCTGCGGCTGCGTGGGACCTGGAACAACCAGTGCTTTATCACCTGGAAGCAAATGTCTTTGCAGGGATCGGCAGATCAGATCGTCGCGTTATTAGCTTCGGCTTTCGAAGCTTCGCGGTGGAGGGGTTGGGCACCAACGCGCTGTTTCGGTTGAACGGGCGCCGGATGAAGATTTATACGGCGATCTCGTGGGGGTTCTGGGGGATCAACGGGATGTGGCCTACGCCGGAGCTGGCGGAGAAGGAGGTGACGCAGGCGAAGAAGCTGAACCTGACGTGCCTGAACTTCCACCGCAACCTGGCAAAGGAGGATGTGCTGCGCGCGCATGACCGGCTGGGGCTGCTGCGATATATGGAGCCGGGCGCGGGGAAGATGGCGATCGGCAAGTTGCCGGTGGGGGCGACGGGTAGCGCGAACTCGGTGGTGATGGTGAAGCCGACCGATGCGGCGGACAAGTTCGCGCAACGGTATATGTTCACGAAGTGCGTGGAGATGGTGAAGGCGTTCCGGTCGCATCCTTCGGTGATTGAGTACTGCCTGCAGAACGAGATTGGCGCGGACCTGAAGAATCCGGACACGATTGCGATCCTTGAAGCGATGCGTGCCGAAGATCCTAGCCGGTGCATTGTGCTGAACGATGGGTTCGTTGCGCCTCCACGGAAGGCTGCGCAGGCGTGGTTTGCGCCGTGGGACGCGAAGCTGCATCGCAGCGACGAGGAAGAGTGGGGTGGATGGTGGAACCAGCACCAGGGCGCGGGGGACCAGTGGTACGACGAGTTTTATAAGGGGCCGGAGGGGTTTACATACAAGTCCCCGGAGAAGAAGGCGCTGTCGGAGTTTGGTGAGATGGAGGGATGCGCGACTCCAGATAACCACTCGCTGATGCTGCATGAGTTGGCGGACCCGAAGGGTACGGGGATTGGAAACCAGCCGGCGAACACGAGCTACGACCTGAAGGACCATCAGGAGATTGTGGCGGCGTATGACAAGTTTCTGGACAAGTGGGGATTTCGCGCGGCGTTTCCGGCGACGGAGCGGCTTTGGACTTCGCTCGGTAAGAAGTGCTACGACACGTGGCAGAACTACATGGAGAACGCGCGCATCAGCGATGAACTGGACTTCTGCGCGATCTCGGGGTGGGAGTCGACCGCGATTGAGAATCATTCGGGGATCGTCGATAATTTGCGGAATTTCAAGAGCGATCCGGGGCCGATCCGGGATACGCTGCTGCCGGTTAGGCCGGTGGCGAAGCAGCGGAGTGCGTGTACGGCGCTGGGTGAGGCGGCTACGTTTGATCTGTATCTGCTGAACGATACGGATAGGGTGGCTGCCGGGACGTTGAGTTTTACGGCGGTCACGCCGAGCGGGAAGCTGATCAAGCTGGGTGAGTTTGCTGCGCCGGAGTGGAAGCGGGACCAATTCAGTTACATGGTGAAGGAGGCGTTTGTAACGCCAAAGCTTACAGAAGAGGGGATGTGGAGGTTCAAGTTTGCGATTTCATCTGCGCCGCTGAGCACGCAGACGAAGGAGATTTGGGTTGCTGGTGTACCCAAGGTTTTGCGGGACCGCCCATTTATAGTCGGCGTTTCCGGCATTGCACCAGGTTTGCGGAAGCAACTCGTCTCAATCGGCGAGTCCTTCGGGTTTGTCGTAACGGATTTCGGAAGAGGTGGCAGATTTGACGTGATTATTTCGGCAGGAATCACGGCGAGGGTCGGTGAGTCGCAGGACTCGGGCGACACGACAGGACTGGAGTCTCAGCCGGGGAATGAGGTTGGGCCGGTGGCGACAACGAAGCAGGTGGGGCATCTCGATCCAGCGATTCTGGATGCGGTGAAGGCCGGGATCCCGCTGCTGGCGATTCCGCAGGCGGATGCGCTGAGCGATGGCGTGGCGAATCAGTTGGCGGACGCGGGCGCGTTCACCTGCAACGGTACGGTCGGAGACTATCGCGCGCCGTGGATGGGGAACTGGTATTTCGTGCGTAAGCATCCGCTGTACGACGGGCTGCCGGTGGACCAGGCGATGGGGATTCACTACCAGGTGCCCGGGCGGCAGGCCAATGGGCTGTTGGTTGACGGGCCTGGAGTGGAGATCGTTGCGGCGTATTCGCGGGATCATGACCGGAGGATTGGCGCGGGGACATTTACGGCTAAGCTGGGAGCGGGCAAGATTGTTTATCACCGCGTGCCGGAACTGCAGCCGGTGATGCAGGCGCGGTTTCTGGCGAATGCGTTGCAGTGGCTGACGAGTTAGTTGCCAGTCGTAAGAGGTCAGTGGTTAGTTGAGAAACAACAGCGAAAGCAGAAGCAGATTCCTCCGCTGCGCTGCGGAATGACAAGAGTGAGGGATGAGGGGCTATGGCAGCGCAAGTGCGGATTGGGATTGATCTGGGTGGGACGAAGATTGAGGGGCTGGCGCTGGATGAAGCTGGTGGGGAGATTGCCCGGCTGAGAATTTTGACGCCGAAGCATGACTACGATGCGACGGTTAAGGCGATTCTTGAAGTTGTGCATTACCTCGAACGGCGAGTCACGAGCCTTCGCGGCGATCATCCGCCGGCGTCGGTTGGAGTGGGGATTCCGGGGACGGTGGTTCAGGCGACCGGCCTGGTGAAGAATGCGAACTCGACGTGGTTGAACGGGATGCCGCTGGAACGGGATTTGACCGCGGCGCTGGGCAGGCCGGTGCGGTGCGCGAACGATGCGAACTGCCTGGCGGTGAGTGAGGCGACAGATGGCGCGGCTGCGGGTGCGGGAGTGGTGTTCGCGGTGATCCTGGGCACGGGGTGCGGCGGCGGGGTCGCGGTGCGCGATTCCAGAGGTGCGCGCGTGCACGTTGGGCCGAACGGAGTGGGCGGCGAATGGGGACACAATCCGCTGCCGTGGGCGACGGGCGCGGAGCTGCCCGGACCGCTCTGCTATTGCGGCCAGCATGGATGCCTGGAGACGTGGATTTCCGGCACGGGGCTTGCGAACGATCATCAGCGCGTGACCGGCCAATCGCTGAGCGGGCCGGCGATCGTCGCTGCGGCCGAGGCGGGCGATGCGGCGGCTGAGGCGAGTATCGTGCGGCTGGAAGATCGTATCGGGCGGGCGCTGGCGTCGCTGGTGAATCTGCTAGACCCGGATGTGATTGTGATTGGCGGGGGATTGTCGAAGCTCGACCGGATCTATGCGAATGTGCCGCGGTTGATTGAGGCGCATTTGTTCGGTGGCGGTGCGCTGGCGACTCCGGTGCTGAAGGCGATGCATGGGGATGCGAGCGGGGTGAGGGGAGCTGCGTGGTTGTGGCCGGCCTAAGTCCGGCTAGGGTCTTCGGGCGACTGCGATTCGCGGGATTTGCTGTAGATCCTCAACGAAGTGAAGCTCATTCCAGTCGGAGAGCAACTCAGCGATCGCATCGCATTGGTCGTGGCCGATCTCTAGGGCGAGCAGGCCGTTGGGCTTGAGCGCGGCGCGGGCTTGCGGAATGAGGCGGCGATAAATGTCGAGGCCAGTGGGTCCGGCGAAGAGCGCAGATGCAGGCTCGTGGTCGCGGACCTGAGGGTGGAGAGTGTCGCGGTCGGCGGAGGCGACGTAGGGCGGATTGGAGACGATGGCGTCAAAGTGTGGTTCGCCTGGTGAGAACGCTTCGAGAAGATTGGACTCGACCAAGCGGATGCGGCTGGTGAGGTGATGGCGCGCGGCGTTGGCTGAGGCGACGTCGAGAGCCGCGGGCGAGATATCGACGGCGGTGATGTGGGCGTGGGGCAGATGGTGCGCGATGGCGATGGCGATGGCGCCGGAGCCGGTGCCGACGTCGAGGATCCGAACGGACGAGGCCTGCGTGATCTCGGCGAGGACGGCTTCGACCAGATGCTCGGTCTCGGGGCGCGGGATCAGGACAGCCGACGTGACGTGAAGGGTAAGTCCAAAGAATTCCTGTTCGCCGGTGATGTACTGGATGGGTTCGTTGGCGAGGCGACGCTGGATGAGGTGGTCGTACTCGGCTTGCTCACCTGGCGTGAGAGCGCGGTCGCGGTTGGCGAGGAATGCGGCGCGGGTGATTCCGAGCATGTGCAAGAGCAGCAGCAGCGCGTCGCGATGTGCATCGGCGCGAAGGGATGGTGAAGCGTCGAGTTGGGCCGTGGCGCGGGCGAGAGCTTCGCGGAGATTCATACAGTTTGGGTGCGAGGCTCGGGAGATCAGTGGGTGGACTCGATGCGGATGATGTTGCTGTCAGGGTCGTTGACCACGATCATCTCCACGTTGGTGGTTTTGTTGTTGGCGTCGGTCCAGCTCTCGCTCGCTCTCTGAAAGGCGACTTGCTGCCGCTTCAGTTGCGCAGCGGACTTGTCCAGGTCGTCGGCTGTAAGGATGATGCTGGACTTCGCGCCCAACGAATCGACGGAGACGATCTCCACCTGCTCGCCTGAGGTTCCGGGCAGGTTGAGCCGGTAGACTCGTCCCGCGGCGGGCGCGAAGCCGAGCTTGGTGAGGTAGTAGGTGCGTGCGGCGGCGGGGTCCTGCATGGCGAGCGCTACCACAGTCATCTTGTCGCCGACGCGGTCGGGGCCGAGGTGCTGGCCGAAGTCGAGGGTGTGCTTGGACCCGGGCATGTACTGGGTGTACTCGATGTTCTGCGGGTCGGCGAATTGCTGCGGGCCCTTCATGGTGAAGAGCAGGTTGCCGGCGCCGGCGGTGCGCACGGAGATGGGCGTGAGGCCTTCGGCGACGTAGTAGTCGTGGATGGCGTTGAGGTCGGCGCCCTCGAAGCAGAGGTGAAGGAATTCGACCTGGGGGTCGTGGTCGGTGACGGGGTAGAGCTCGATGTACTGGCGGTCGTTGAGCTTGATGAAGGACTGGGTGACGGTGGTGCCGTCCTTGGCCAGGTTCGCGAAGGCCTGGTCGAAGCCGAGCTTGTGGTAGAAGGCGACCGAGGCGGCGATGTCCTTGACGCGGATGGCGATGTGGGCGATGCCGCTCATGGGCGGGACCGTCGCGGAAGCAGCGGAGGGCGCGAGCGCTGGGGTCTGCGCGGTTGCGTAGGACCAGAGGCCGGCGACGAGGGCAAGCACGGCGATGCGGCGGAACAGAGTGCAGGAAGGCGTTATGCGGGTGGGCGATGACGGCATGGAGCGTACCTCTCGGCGCTGGCTTGGGGTGAGTTTCTCCAGCTAGAGGATTCTCGCTGAGTGGAACGGGAATGCCAAGCTGGGAATCGATTTTCGGTCGAAACGCACGCTAAATCTTGCGGCATCTTGCGGCAACGTACATCTGGCGAGGAGATTGCGTTGCGGCACCCATTCCGGAGGAAAAGACATCTTAAGGGTTTGCGGGGATTCTTCCCTGGGTGAGGTTGCAAAATGAGATGTTCCTCGATGATGACGGTGCGGCTGGCGACGCTGGCGGTCGGCGCGATGCTCGCGAGTGGGGCAAAGGCGCAGCAGACGGTGCCGGGGGCGCAGCCAACGGCGGCTTCGGGCAGCCCGACGGATCCTACTGCTCCGACGACGGCGACTTCGCAGCCGGCAGGCACCATGACCAAAAGCGAATTGAAAGAGCAGCGCAAGCAGCAAAAGCGGGACGAAGCAGCAGCGAAGGCGAACGCGAAGGCAGCTAAGGCACAGGCTGCGCTGGTGGGCGCGGATTCGAAGTCCAAGGAAGCTAATGACAAGGCATTGCAGGCTCAGGAAAAGGCTGGGCAGGTGACGCCGACCCCGGCTGCGACGACGCCTCCGCCAGCAGAGTCGGTTCCGTCGGCGGCCGCGCCACCGGCAACACCGCCTGCGGAAACAACGGCGCCGCCGCAGTAGGAGGGAGTGTGCGGCGGCGCCTGACATGAGAGAGGGTGCTTGCGGAGGAATCTAGAGGGCCCGGCGAGAATCGTTTGTCTCTCGCCGCGCGCCTCCGGATTCCCGGGCATTGCGGCTTAAAACCAGTGCGGCTGGATCCGGACCTGGGAGAGGGCTTGGTCTCTTGATCCGTTTTCATTATCGGCAGATTTGTACGGGGTAGTACATGCCACGTTTGCGGTGGCGCATCCCACGTTCGCGGCATGCGCTCAGCGCCGGGGAAGAATGAGCTGGCGGGTGTGGACGCTAGTTTGCGTCTCGGGCACGCCGCCGTCGTTGACTTCGACCTGGTCGGGGTTGCCGGGGAAGACGATGCGCGTAGAGACAGTTGCTTGGCCGGGGATGCGCAGCCTCTGAGTCTGAGTGGTGGTCCCAGCGCGGACGGTTACAGGAACTTCTGCTTCGGCGTAGCCATCGTTGCGTACGACGACGGCGACCAGCCACCCGTCGGGAAGGCCGGCGCGGCCCACAAGCTGGCTGGGGGTGACGCTTTCGATGCTGAGGTCGGGGAGGCCGCGGTCGCGATAGACCCAGTCGTTGAAGAACCAGTGCAGATCCTTGTGCGAGAACTTTTCCAGCGTATGCTGCATGCCGGCGGGGTCGTTGTCGAGCTTCGGGTCGAGGCGGTAGGCCTGGAGCGCCTGCTTCAGCGGGTCATCGCCGAGGATGGCGCGGAGCATCCACCAGACTGCGGCGGCCTTGGTGCGGTAGAAGACGTCGCCGGTTGCGGCGGCCAGGCTGACGCCGGCTTGGCCGACGGCTGGCTGGCTGCCTGGATTCGACGAGCTGGGTGTGGCTTTGCTGGAAGAGCTGGAGTCGGAGGCGGGGACCTCGGGTTCGGCGAGGGCGAGCGGGCGGGCTGCGTCCTGAAGTGCAGCGAGCGCGGCAGGACGGCCGGCGGTCCGCTCGGTCCAGAGCAGCGAGGCGAACTGAGCCAGGCCTTCGTCAATCCAAGGCTGGCTGGAGTGGATCCAGACGTGGGTGAGGGAGTGAACCAGCGCGGGCGTGAGCGTGTTGGGATCGACGGCGCGCATGGGGCGAACGAGGAGAGCGTCGTCCTCGAACCGCTGGCCAGGATGGTCGAGGATGGTGAGTGCGTTCTGGGGCTGGATGCCGAACCAGTCGGTGAGCAGCGGCTCGACAAGCGTGGCTGCGGCGGCGTAGGCGGGAAGCGCGTCGTAGCGGCCGGTGACGGCGGCAATGAGGTCAGGGTTGGCGGATGTGCCGGTGTCGCTGGCAGCGTTGCCGGTAACGAAGAGGCTGGGCGTGCGGAAGCCGAGCGTGTGGGGTGCGAAGACGGCGGTGGCGACGCCGGGCGACTCGGCCGCGGGCAGGTTGGGGTTGTCGCTGGTGGCGATCAACTGCTCGCGGCGTCCGCAGAAGAAGGCTGCAGTGGGCGGATCGCCTATGTACTCGACTGCGAGACGGAGGCGGACGGTTGCTGCGGACTGGCGCAGCCTGGCGTTGCCGACAGCCTGGAAGAGTTTGGCGCCGTCGCCGAGGAAGACCGGCGGTGCGGAGACGGGAACCCAGAGGACGTTGCCGAAGCCGCGGAGTGCGGTTCCGCCGGTCAGGCCGTCGGGATCGGCTGCGGCGATGGCGTCCCAGTCGGCGGGCGCAGCCTGTTCGGCGGGTGCGCCGATGCGTTCCAGGCGCTCGGCCGAGGGCGGGATTGCGCCGGAGTAGAGCGCGGTGAGGGTGAGTGTCGCGCCGGGCTCGAGCGGGTGCGGGAGGGTGATAACGGCTTCCTGCATTGCGCCGGTGTGGTCCGCGTCCGTCTCGACCTGGTGGGCGGCGAAGGGCAGCGGCGTTGTCCCGACTGTGGTTAGCGTGGAAATCGCATTCCAATGCAGTGTTGAGCTGATCTGGAGGATGAGACGGGCGAGCGGGGCCGCTCTGTCGTTGCGGACGGTGAGTCCGGCTCGGGCGGAGATGCCTGCGGTCGCCGGCATCAAGTGGAGATCGAGGTCGTAGGTGGTGAAGGTGAGGGCGCTGCGTTCAGCGTCGGTGACGGCGAGCGAGTCGGGTTGCTGGGGCACTTCGGGCTTCTGCGCGTCGACGGGTTGTGTGTCTGGCGCAGTGGTGGCGTCGCGGGAGAATAGGACTTTGCCCTGCGGCGGCGCGGGTTCGGCGGAACCGGCAGGGGCGGCGGCTGGCGTGGTTTGGGGCGCGGCGGGAGGAGGCTGCGGCTGCGCGGGAGCGACAGGAAGGGCTAGCGCGGAGCATATGGCTGCGAGCGGGAGGACGCGAAGACGGATCAAGAGCCGAGTCCTTTGCGCGGCTTGGCATGCGCTGCGGGCGGGGGCGCGGCGGGGGCGCGGCGCTGGCGCATGGCTTCGTACATGACCACGGCACCGGCGACGGAGACGTTGAGGGATGAAACGGCGCCAGCCATCGGGATACGCAGCAGGTGATCGCAGGTTTTCTTTACCAGGTCGTGGAGGCCAGCGCCTTCGCGGCCGAGGACGAGGACGCAGTCGGTGCGGAAGTCGTAGTCGGTGTAGTTGGGCGTGCCGCGCTCGTCGAGGCCGAGGATCCAGACGTTGGCTTTCTTCAACTGTTCCAGCGAGCGGACGAGGTTGGTAACGCGGGCGATGCGGACGTGCTCGGACGCGCCGGCGGAGGTCTTGGCGACCGTCGCGGTGACGGGTGCGGAGCGGCGCTCGGGGATAATGACGCCGTCGACGCCGGCTCCGTCGGCGGTGCGGAGGAGCGCGCCGAGGTTGTGCGGGTCTTCAATGCCGTCGAGGGCGAGGAAGAAGCGGGTGTGGTAGTCGGGACTTTGCGCGGCGAGCAGGTCTTCGATGGTGAGGAAGGCACGTTCGCGGACCAGCGCGAGGACTCCCTGGTGAGCGTCTGTGCGGGCCATGCGGGTAAGGTGATCGCGGGATTCGAAGGAGACACGGACGCCGGCGGCGCGGCAGGTTTCGGCCATGCGCTCGAGGCGTTCATCCTTGCGCTCGCGGGCGAGCATGACCGAGTCCAGCCTGCGCGCGCCTGACCGGACGGCTTCCTCGACTGGGTGCAGGCCGTAAAGAACTTCCATAGGACCAGTTTACTTCCGAAATGTCCTCATCGAAATTGACGGTTTTGCCTTAGTATTGATATAAGAAGCCGCGTTCTCGGCCTTTTTTCGGGGCGCTGCGAGCCAATCTTGGAGGGGTATCCGACGGATGATATTTCGGACGCGCAAGGAAAAGAGCGGCTCCGACCGAGACTTTTCCTCTCAAACTGACGTCTCTACGTACATGAGCACCGCGGCGATTGCAATCTCAGCGGAACAGGCGGAACAAAGTCAGCGTGAAAACGCGGCTATTGCACGAGGCCTGAAGAATCAGGACACAGAACTGCTCGACCACCTGATTGAGCTGTACCAACACCGGCTGCTGCGTTACCTTCTGTTTTTGACGGGGAAGCGCGAAGTGGCTGAAGACCTGTTCCAGGAGACCTGGATGCGGGTTTTGCTGCGTGGCGGCCAGTACAACGGCAAGGCGCGTTTCGATACATGGCTGTTTACGATTGCGCGGAACCTCGTGATCGATCTCTCGCGCAAGCGCACGATGGCTTCGCTGGACGAGATGAGCGACGCGGCCGAAGAAGGGCGCGCATTTGAGATTGCGACCGAAGGCCCGTCTCCGCTGGAGGAGTTCCAGTTGCGCGAAGACCGCGCCGAGGTTGCCGAAGTTCTGTTGACGCTGGAGCCGAACTACCGCGAGGTTCTGGTGCTGCGCTTCCACGAGGAGATGTCGCTGGAAGAGATTGCGCATGTGACGCGGGCTCCGCTGTCGACGGTGAAGTCGCGGTTGTATCGCGGCTTGGCGGCGTTGAAGCCGGAGATTGAGCGCCTGCGCGGGTGCCGTCTAGCGGAGGCGACTGGATGAAGGGTTCCTTCAATCCTCAGTTCGATCCGCGGGCGGGCGATTCGGAATTACTGGCACGGACGGCATTGGGCAGCGTCAACATGGGTGCCCGGGCGGGAGTGGTCAATCGGACGCACCGGGTGGTGCGGCAGCGCGCCCAGGTGATGCAGGCGCAGCGCAGCCGCATGCGCAGCCTGATGGTTCCACTGATTCTGTGCTCGGCTTTGCTGATTCTGTGCGCGGTGGCGGTGTGGACCGGAGTCTACCAATATGAGGCAGCCGAGGCGGCGGAGGCGGTCCAGGCCGACGTTGCGGCATTGGCTGCAACGGAGGCAGCCAACCACTTCCTGGCGGTGCTGCTCTGGTTCGTCCCGGTGTCGATCGCGTTGCTGATTACGGTTTGGGTTCGCCGGTCTCGGAACAACGCTAACGACGAGGCACTGTAATGTCCATGATCTGGAACCAGCGGACATCCGACTCTTCGAATGTGCGTGAGACTAGCGAGGGCGACAGCCTGAAGATGATCCCACTGTGGTCGATCATCCTCTCGGTTGTGGTGTTTGTCGGGTGGCAGTTCTTCATGAACCACAATTCGTCGTCTTCGCATCATCACCCGACGGCGATGCAGCAGATTACCCATCTTGCCTTCGTTTTTATGGCTGGGACTGCGCTTGCGAGTTACGTTCTGCTGGTCGGGTATGTGAGCCGCGACGTGAAACGGCGGAACATGCCGGCGGCGCTGTGGATGCTGATTGTGGTGGTGATGCCGGGAGGGATTGGCGCGGTGGTTTATTTTCTGCTGCGGCAGCCGATCATGATCCGGTGCCCGAATTGTACGACGGAACTGACCGCGGGCGTGCACTTCTGCCCGCAGTGCCGGTTTCAGGTGGCGCCGGTGTGCGGGCAATGCTTCCGCGGCGTGCAGATCACGGATGTTTACTGCCCGCAGTGCGGTCACGACGTGTCCGAGGACCACGCGCCTGCGCGGCTGCGGGCGTTCGCAGATTCCTAGGTGCCAGACGCCAGGTGAACGGACTTTGTTCCCCATCGACAATCCAATGCTGACAAGGGCTGCTGAGGCGGCTAGAGTAGGTTGTGCAACAGCGTGTTGTCAGCGGTAGACGATCGACGATTGAGACCCAATCACTGACGACCGGTGAACTGCAACTCGCAACTGATAACCGTGGCCCTGACTGCACTCATAATCGACGACGAACCCCTGGCGCGCCAGGAGCTGCTGTACCTGCTGCAGTCCAGCGGGGACGTGGAGGTTCTGGCGCAGGGGACCAACGGCATTGAGGCGGTGGATCTGATCCGGACGCACAAGCCGGATGTGGTGTTCCTGGATGTGCAGATGCCGGGGCTGGACGGGTTCGCGGTGCTTAAGAAACTGCTGGACAAGAAGACGGAGCTGCCGCAGGTGGTGTTTGCGACAGCTTTCGACCAGTATGCGGTGCGGGCGTTCGAGGTGAACGCGGTGGATTACCTGCTGAAGCCGTTCGATCGCAAGCGGGTGGCGAAGACGATTGAGAAGGTGCGGGCGAGGATTGCGGCGCACGGGGATGCGACTGGCGATCCGAGGCTGGATGCGCTGTTGAAACTGGTGGAGACGCGAACGCAGCCGGCTAAACCGGGGTCGGGCAAGGTGATTGTGCGGGCGCTGGGGCGGCTTCTGCTGGTAGACCAGAGGGAAATCTGCTACGCGTCGATTGAAGGCGGGGCGATCAGCGTGATTACGCGCGGGGTGGAGGGCCAATCGAATTGCAGGACGCTGGAGGAGCTGATGGACCAGCTCGATCCGGAGGCTTTCTGGCGGGCGCACCGGTCGTTTGTGGTGAATATCCAGCACATTCGCGAGGTGGTGCCGTGGTTCAAGTCCAGCTACCAGTTGCGCATGGACGATGCGAAGAAGACAGAGATCCCGGTGAGCCGGGCGCAGACGAAGCGGCTGCGGGAGCTGTTCAATCTTTAAGAACAGGGAACAGGGCTGAGCTTGATCAGCGGCCGTGGCCGCGGTCGAAGGTGAAGTAGTAGGTGAGGCCGGCGCTGGCGGAGGTTGACCAGATGTGTCCGGAGGGTGTGGGTGCGTCGGCCCAGCGCTGATACTGGGCGTCGAGCCGGATGGCGTAATGTTCAGTCATCTGGTAGTCGATTCCGCCGCCGGGCGAGTCGATATAGGTGGTGGTGAGGGCGTAGATGTTGTTGCCGTAGACGTAGCCGAAGTTGCCGTAGTCCATCTGGCCTCGTCCGAAGAGAAAGTTGCCATAGGGGCGAAAACGATGGTTGAGCAGGAAGTCGACCTTGAGGCCGGCGAGAACGCTTTTCTGCGAGTCGACGAGGCCGTGGTCGGTGGGGAATTCGCCGCGGACTTCGATGGTGGGACGGACTCCATGCCAGGGTGGAAGGCCGAGGTCGCCGCCGGCGGTGATGCCGAAGTTCTTGCCTCCACCGAGTCCGGTAAGGACGCCGGTTGCCGCGCCGAAGGCGGAGAGTTGCAGCGTGCGGCTGGCGGTTGGCATGGTGTATTGCGCCGACGCAGCGTGTGCCCAGGACATAATTGCCAGCGGCAACGCCAGCGTCAGGATTTTGACTTGCTTCATCGTGTTTCCGGCCCCTTGGTTTCGAACGCGCGTTCAGGACATTAGGACGCAAACCCATCTTCTCATTTTGAGATGCCGGCTGGGCGCAAAAATGCGGGTGGTTACGTTTGCGCCGCCGGCGGGCACTTGAGGTAACAGCTGCAACGGTTCGAGCTCCCGTTCACTGGGGAGCCTGGTAACTTGATCGTCGCGGAGGGGAAAACCTTGAGGCCTGGCTAGGTAAGGCTGGGATTTCGCTCTGGGAACTGGCGTTGATGCCAGTAGGGATAGGCAGCGGGGACGTCGCTGGCGGCGTCGAGGGCGGCGACCTGGGCTAAAGTTAGCGACCAGCCGACGGCGCCGATGTTTTGGCGGAGCTGCTCGGCGTTGCGGGCTCCCACGATGAGGCTGGAGACGGTGGGGCGCCGCAGGAGCCAGTTGAGAGCGATCTGAGGGACGGATTTGCCGGTTTCGAGGGCGACAGCGTCGAGGGCGGCCACCACCTTATACAAATGTTCTTCGGCTACCTGGGGGCCCATGTCCTGGACCAGTTTGGAATTGAGGCGGCTGTCGGCTGGGATGGGTGTGCCGCGGCGGATCTTGCCGGTGAGACGGCCCCAGCCCAGGGGCGACCAGATGAGCGCGCCTAGCCCCGAGTCGAGGGCGAGCGGCATCAGCTCCCACTCGTAGTCGCGGCCGATGAGGGAGTAGTAAACCTGGTGGCCGACGTAGCGGCTCCACCCGTGGCGTTCGCTGATGGAGAGGGACTTCATCAGGCGCCAGCCGGAGAAGTTGGAGCAGGCGATGTAACGGACCTTGCCGGAGCGGACGAAGTTGTCGAGCGTGGAGAGGGTTTCGTCGACGGGGGTGAGGGAGTCGGTTTCGTGGAGATGGTAGACGTCGACGTAATCTGTGCCGAGGCGGCGGAGTGAGTTTTCGAGGGACTGGATGAGGTGGTAGCGTGAGGAGCCGACGTCGTTGGGGCCCGCGCCGAAGCGGAAGGTAGCCTTGGTGGAGATGAGGACGTCTTCGCGGCGGAGGTGCCGGATGGCTCCGCCGAGAACGGTTTCGCTGCGGCCCATGGAGTAGATGTCGGCGGTGTCGAAGAAGTTGATGCCGGCTTCCATGCAGATGTCGACGATTTTGCGGGCTTCGGCGATATCCGAGGTGGCTCCCCAGGCGTCGAAGAACTCGTCGTTGCCGCCGAAGGTCCCGCAGCCGAAGCAGAGCTCGGGGACTTTGAATCCGGAGCGGCCAAGTTGTCGGTATTCCATGGTCAATAGGATGCCATGGAGTTTATGAAGATTCGATGTCTGCAAGAAAGTAATTCTCTTCGGCTGAGTTCAGTCGTCGGCCGGTTTGTCGACCTGAGACTGGTAGATGGCTTCGACGCGGGCGAGAGTGTCGATTTCGGCGAGGGGCTTGTCGGGACGCAGGCGGAGGATGCGCGGAAAGCGCAGCGCGAATCCGCTGGCGTGGCGCGGGCTGCGCATGATGTTGTTGAAGGCGACTTCGAGGATGATGAGCGGCTCGACCAGGCGGAAGTGGCCCTGGTCCTCAATGGTGTGGGCTTTGAGCAATGCGGTGAGCTCGGCGATTTCGGCGTCGATGAGGCCGGAGTAGGCTTTGCCGACGTTCAAAAGTTCGGCTGGATCTTTGAAATCAGCTGAGGCTTCGAACTCGCCATCGCTCGTCGGGCAGGAACCACGGCGGACGGCGAAGGTGTAGTCGGAGAGCAGCCCGGCGCGCTTGCCGTGGCCATACTCGGCTCCGGTGATGACGACATCAAGCGTGGCCAGCTCGCGTTTGAGCTTGGCCCAGGCAAGGCCGCGGCGACCGGGCTGGTAGACGGAGCCGGCTGCCTTGATCATGACACCTTCATTGGAGCGGGCGCGGGCAGCGAGGTAGGCGCGGTCAATGTCCGCGGCGGACTCGACCAGGCGGGCGGGCGAGAGCATGAGGCGGGGTAGGGCGGTTCTCCGTTGTTCGTTCTCCGGTGTCCGTTCGAAGAGGTGAGATTGCGCCGAGGGTGGGGCTGCTAGTTCGAGCAGTGAGACGGTGCGATAGGCGAAGCGTTCGACGATCGTTTCGAGGCGATTGCGGCGCTGGCGCAGGGGCAGATCGAGAATGAGTTTGCCGTTGGCGCAAAGCAGGTCGAACGCCATGAAGACGACGGGGATGCGGACGCGCATCTCGTTGGAGACGCGCTTGCGTCCGATGCGCTGGCCGAGGACGGCGAATGGGAGGGCGTGGGCGGCGCTGGTTGGGGCGCGGCCGAAGTTCCAGGCAAGAACCTCGCCGTCCAGAATCAGCGGCCCGATGAGGGGGCCGGTGATTGCGGGATCGATCTTTGCGAAGGCTTCGGCGAGTTCGGGGAAGCTCTCGGTGATGTCTTCGCGGTTGCGGGAGTAGATGGCAACTCGGCCGGGGCTTGCGGGGTCGCCGCAGTGGATTTGGGCGCGGATGCCGTCGTATTTGTCTTCGAGGAAGGCCTCGACAGCGGGTTCTGCGTTCTCCATTGTCCATTCTGCGTGGGGTGAGTCAGACACGGTGGCGAAGCGGGCAATGGCTTCTTCGGGCGAGTCGACGGGCGAGGCGAGCATGAATCCGAGTGGGTGGAAAGGGCGCATGCGGGCTTCACCGAGGGTTCCGCTGAAGGCGCGTTGGACGGCGTTGCCCAGGTCGGCTTCAAGCATCACGGCGTCGCGGACTTGCGCTGCAGAGACAGGCGACGCTGGAGTTGACGCCGCGAGGGCGATGGCTTCTTCGACGAGGGACTGCTTTACGCCGATGCGCATGTCGCCGAGCATTAGCTTGAGGAGATATTTGGCTTCGAGTGGAGTTGCGGCGACTAGCAGGGCTTCGACGAGCGCGCCGCGGATGGCAGTGGTGCGGGCCACGGCGATTGCGGCGAAGGCTTCGGCCACGTCGGTGAGTGTGAGCGAGGCAGCCTTTTCCTGCGCGTGGGCGGACGCAGGTTGAGACAGCAGATTGAAGGCGGCGGCGCCGAGGTCGCCAAGGCGGCGGTAGGCGGCGGTGAGCGCGGCATCGGTTGCGCCGGAGACGGCGAGCAGGGCTCGGGTGAGCAACGCGCCTCCGGCGTTGAGCTTGCGCGGGTCGGCTTCGGCAAAGGGGGTTCCGGCAAGATAGAGGGCGAAGAGGCCGGCGTCGGCGGGAGCGGTGAAGTGGACGCCGGCGATGGCTTGCGCTATGGCGGCGCGCTTTTTGAGGCGGCTGCTCTGGTCGGCCAGCGTCTCCAACAGCGCGGCGAGATCAGCGAAGAGGGTCATAGCGGGTGTAGGAGCTGAGTCCTCTTATACGATGCAGGAAGGGTTCTTGCGGCGTCATTGGAGAGTGCCAGGTGGCGGGGAAGACGTTTCCTATTACGCTGATGGTGGGTGCGACACTCTGGCTCTCGTTGCCGTTAGAGGGGCAGCAGAGCGGTGGGGGGAGTTCTGCGCTGACGCAGGAGCTGGAACGGCTGGGCGCGGCGGCTGAGGCACTGGAGCACGCGC
>Ga0302314_10007156_pt1 | contig 20099 bp, 16 predicted proteins | sample III_Palsa_N2_3_FD_200533 | JGI IMG/M metagenome (GOLD analysis project Ga0302314, IMG submission 200533) | Peat permafrost microbial communities from Stordalen Mire near Abisko, Sweden - III_Palsa_N2_3 | ecosystem: Environmental > Terrestrial > Soil > Palsa > Peat permafrost | place: Sweden... | reverse complement strand
CTTGCCGCTGTCATCCAACTTCTTGGCGTTGGTGGTGACCCGGGCGGCGCGCAGGGAGTCGGCGGCGGCCTTGCCCCGGCCCTCGGCGACGCTTTCGGCGAAGTTGGCGAACAGGACCGTGGCCCACAGCCAGCCGGCGATCTGGATCGCAAAGCCTGGCGAGGTGTGGTGCGCCAGGGCGTCGATCACCGACACGGTGGCCAGGGCGGCCACCACTTCCGTGGCCAGGATGACCGGATTGCCCAGGAGGGCGCGGGGATTGAGTTTGACCAGGGCGTCGATCGCGGCGCGCGTCAGGATCGCGCCTCGAGGAGCCGAGGCCGTAACTGCGGAAGGCATGGTGTCACCGTTCCTTGGTGTGAGAGAGGTGCTGGGCAAGGGCTGGCTCGGCCGGCTTGCGGCCGGCGTTCCAGACCAGGCGGATCGACGCGCGCCGATCCTTGGAGGCGTGGGTTGGGGCTTCGTCTCCGAACCGCGGCTGGTGCGCGGCCCGGAGAGCCCAGACGAAGATTGGCGTGGGCATCATGATTTCAGCGCCGCCAGCATCTGGAAGTGCTCGACGATGGGTCCGAGCGCCTGGGCCGGGAAGTATTGCAGCCCGCCCAGGATCAGGATCACGCCGATGACCAGGCCGATGAACAGGGGCCCGTGGGTCGGCAGGGTGCCGGCGGTGGGCTCCAGCTTCGGCTTGGCCACCAGGCCGCCGGCGATGGCCAGCACCGGGATGGCGTAGCCGAACCGGCCGAACCACATGGCCAGGCCCAGGGTGGTGTCCCAGAAGGGATTGGCCGCCGTCAGGCCGGCAAAGGCCGAGCCGTTGTTCCCCGTCGCCGAGGTGTAGGCGTAGAGCACCTCTGACAAGCCATGCGGACCGGACGCCGACACCGTCTTCATCGCCAGCGGGTAGACGATGGCGAAGGCGGCGAAGCCCAGGATGGAGGCGGTGAGGATCAGGCTGGCGAGCATGCACAGCTTCATCTCCCGGGCCTCGATCTTCTTGCCGAGGTATTCCGGTGTGCGTCCCACCATCAGCCCGGCCACGAAGACCGCGATCAGGGCCATGATGATCATGCCATAGAGGCCCGATCCCACCCCGCCGGGGAGCATTTCGGCCAGCTGGATCATGAACATGGCGAGGCCGCCGCCGAGGGGCGTGAAGCTCTCATGCATGCCGTTGACCGCGCCGTCGGAGGCGCCGGTGGTCATGGCGGCGAACACGGCGGTGGACGGGGCGCCGAAGCGGACCTCCTTGCCTTCCATGTTCGGGGTGGTGACCGCATGAGCGGCCGCCAGCGCCGGGGTGGGCTGGCTTTCGGCCACATAGATGCCGGCCGCGGCGGCCGAGACCATAATGGCCATGATGATGACCAGGGCCCGGGCTTCCTTCTTCAGGTTGATGACCCGGCCGAAGGCGATCACGCAGGCGAAGCCCAGCATGTTCATGATCACCTCTTCGATCAGGTTGGTGATCGCGTTGGGGTTCTCGAACGGGTGGGCCGAGTTGGCGTTGAAGAAGCCGCCGCCATTGGTGCCGAGCTGCTTGATGGCCTCCTGGCTGGCGATGGGGCCCAGGGCGATGGATTGTTTGGCGCCTTCCAGGGTGTGAGCGTCCACATGTGGCAGCAGGGTCTGCGGCACGCCGAGGGCGGCGAGCACCAGCCCGATAACGATCGCCCCGGGCAGGAGGACGTAGAGGGTGATCCGCACCAGGTCCGCCCAGAAATTGCCGATGCTCTCGCCCCGGTTGGCGGCGAAGGCCCGCGCCAGGGCCGCGGCCACGGCGATGCCGGCGGCCGCGGAGGCGAAGTTCTGCACCGTGAAGCCGGCCATCTGCGACAGGTGGCTGGCGGCGCTCTCACCCGAATAGGACTGCCAGTTGGTGTTGGTGACAAAGCTGATGGCGGTGTTGAACGCCAGATCAGGCGACATGCCGGCAAACCCTTGAGGGTTCAGCGGCAGGACGCCCTGCAGCCGCAGGATCGCATAGAGAAAGAAGAAGGCCGCGGCGCTGAACGCCAGCAGCGACATGGAATAGGCGATCCAGCCCTGGCCGGCGGGCTTCTTGCCCACGCCGGCCGCGCCATAGAAGACCGCCTCCACGGGTCTGAGCACCGGGTCGAGCCAGGTCGGCTGCCCCTCCCAGACGCGGGCCATGTAAATGCCGACAGGCCAGCCGAGTCCCACGGCCAGCCCAATGGTGAGGGCGATTTCCGCCCAGCCTTGGATGTTCATCGATGCGTCCGGTTCAAAAGTCTTCCGGTCGCAGCAGGGCGACCAGCATGTAGACGGTCACGCCGACCGTCGCGGCGACGTAGAGGATGGAGACCAGCATTCGCGTCAGACCCGGCGCAGCAGGACGGCATAGACGGCGAACAGCCCGAACATGGCGGCGCCGACGGCGATGAAGACGAGATCCATGGGGACGAGGCTCCGATTTATGGAGCCGCTGTTCTATTGCCGGTGCGCATCAAGGTTCGCCGCGTGAGAACGAGCGGCGACATAAACGAGACATAAAGACGCGCTCGGGCAGGCCGGCCCGATCAGGCGTCAGCCGCTCCGATTCCGATTGATCAGCGCGGCGGTCGGGCTCAGCAGTGGAGCATGGCGCTTTCCCTGCTCGATCTGACGGCGATCTTTCTGGTGTTCAGCGCCGTCATCGGCTGGCTGAACCTGAAGCTGCTGCGGCTGCCAACCGGGGTGGCCATGCTGGTGGTGGGCCTGCTGGGGGCCGTGAGCCTGGCGGGGATCGACCGCCTGGCGCCTGGGCTTGGGGTCGGCGGGGCGATCCGGCGATTGCTGGCCCAGATCGACTTCTCCGCCGCCGTGCTGCGGTTCATGCTGGCCTACCTGCTGTTCGCCGGGGCGGTGCATGTGGACCTGGCCGAACTGCTGCGACGGGGTTGGACCGCCGGCGTGCTGGCGACCGTGGGCGTGGTGATCTCCGCCGGGGTGATCGGCGGCGGGTTCTGGCTGGCGGCGCGGCTGCTGGGCGTGCCGCTATCGTTCCCTTGGGCGCTGGTGTTCGGGGTGCTGATCAGCCCAACCGATCCGGTCGCGGTGCTGGCGGCCCTGAAGCGCACCAGCCTGATCCCCGATATCCGCGCCCTGATCGAGGGTGAGGCCCTGTTCAATGACGGCGTCGGGGTGGTGCTGTTCGGCGCGGCCCTGGCCCTGGCGACCGGGGGCGGCGCAACGGCGCCCTTGCCGCTGGCGGGCCTGGTGCTGCTGCAGGCCGGCGGCGGCGCGGCCCTGGGCGCGGTGGCCGGATGGCTGGCGATCGCCGCCATGCGGACCATCGACGACTATCTGGTCGAGGTTGGGGTCACCCTGGCGCTCTCCACAGCCGTCTACGCCCTGTCGCTGCATCTGGGCCTGTCGGGACCCATAGCCGTGGTGGTCGCCGGCCTGATGCTGGGCCGGCACGCCAGCGGCGAGGCGATGAGCGAGGAGACCCGCCGCTATGTCACCGCCTTCTGGACCATCGTCGACGAGAATCTCAACGGGGTGCTGTTCCTACTGGTGGGTCTGGTGGTGCTGGGGCTCCGGTTCGATCCCCTGGTGGACGCCCTCGCCGCCATGGCGATCCCGCTGACCATGATCGGCCGCTGGGTCTCCCTGGCCGGGCCAGCCCTGGTGGTGGGGCGGATCGATCGCAGCCTCAAGCCGGGGCTGACGGCGGTGCTGACCTGGGCCGGGGTGCGCGGCGGCCTGTCCCTGGCCATGGCCCTGTCCATGCCGCCCTCGCGCCAGCGGGACATCATCGTCGCCGCCACCTATGTGGTGGTGGTCGTCTCGGTGATCGTCCAGAGCCTGACCCTTGAGCGGCTCATCGTCCGCCTCGGCTATGGCCGCCCCATGCCCGGCAAAGATGAGACGCTTTGACCCCTAAGCGGAACAATGGCGTCACGGCGTTATTTATGGTTAATCAAATCTGAATTTCGCCTCGTCGCCACATAACGCCTCCTGGGGGGGAACATGCGGGCAGTAGCGTTCGGCGTCGGCGTAGCCGCCGCGCTTGGAGTAGCGTCTGTAGGGGCGGCAAGCCTCGATAATCCGGACGCTCCCGTGGCGACGGCGCGCTATGCGGCCGCGCCCGACGCGTCGACGGCTTCCGGATCTCCGGCCGCAGCGTCGCCGACGCCTCCGCAAATTGACGATCTTGCGCCCTCCGCCCCCGCGTTGATCGCCGTCGCCATGCCTTCCGCCCCCAGGTCATCCAAACGTTTCGAACTCGCCGCGGACGACGCGCGATCGAATGTCGACACCGCGGCGGGCCGGCTGACCGGGCTGGGCGCCGACGTGCGCCTGCGCCAGGAGGCCGTCACCGAAATCGCCCGCTTCTCCGCACCGGCGAGCCGCATCATTCAGGATCGAAATGTGCGCCGGGGCTTCGGCGAGATGCAGGCGGTGGGCGAAAAGGCGCGGATGTTCCTGTTCGCCGGAGACCAGGGCGGGGAGTGGACCTATAACTTCACCCACGACACCGGCGGGGTGAAGGCGGCCGGCTGGACCACCGAACGCGCCGACCAGGCAGGCGAGCGCCGGGTCGGTTTCGCCTGGCAGAAGGGGCGCGCCCGGATCGCCCTGACAGGCATGGAGCGCAAATTCTGTCAGTTCGGCTCCGAGCTAAAGGACCGGGTTGTGGCCATGAGCGTGTCCTTCTCGCCCGGATGGTCCACCCACCGGGATCGCCAGTCGAGCTAAGCCGGCAGATCAATCCTATATGAGCGACTGAACCAAGACGCCGCTCAGAGTGTTCGGCTATAGGGGCGACGCGCGTTGGCGCGTGGACGGCTGTCGGTCGGCTTTTGAGGAGCATGTGTCATGGGCGCCAATCCGCTTCAGGAACTGGGAAACGCGGGCCAGGCCGTGTGGCTGGACTTCGTTCAGCGCAAGATGCTGGACGACCGCGAGTTGGCGGCGATGACCGAACGCGACGGGGTCACCGGCGTGACGTCCAATCCCTCCATCTTCGAGAAGGCCATCGGCAGCGGCGACTATGACGGCGCCCTGAAGACCTACGTCGAGAAGGACGACGCCGAGCCGGCGATCCTGTTCGAACGGCTGGCGGTGGAAGACATCCAGGCGGCGGCGGATCAGCTGCGGCCGGTCTATGACGCCAAGAAGAGCCGCGATGGCTACGTCAGCCTGGAAGTCTCGCCCTATCTGGCCGTGGACACCGAGGCCTCGCTGATCGAGGCGCGGCGGCTGTGGAAAGAGGTCGATCGCCCGAACCTGATGATCAAGATCCCCGGCACCCATGCGGGGGTCCCGGCGATCCGCACGCTGATCGGCGAAGGGATCAACGTCAACGTCACCCTGCTGTTCGGCCTGGACGCCTACCTGGCGGTGGCCGACGCCTATATGGACGGGCTGGAGACCCTGCTGGCCAAGGGCGGCGACATTTCCAAGATCGCCAGCGTGGCCAGCTTCTTCGTCAGCCGTATCGACGGCAAGATCGACGGCGCCATCGACGCGAAGCTGAAGGCCGGCGAGGGCGCTGATGACGCCGCCCTCAAGGCCGTGCGCGGCAAGGTGGCCATCGCCAACGCGAAGATCGCCTACCAGCACTATCTGAAGATGATCGAGACGCCCCGTTGGAAGGCGCTGGCGGCAAAGGGCGCCGGCGTGCAGCGCCTGCTGTGGGCCTCCACCGGCACCAAGGACCCGAGCTATTCCGACGTCCTCTATATCGAAACCCTGATCGGTCCCGACACCGTCAACACCATGCCGCCCAAGACCATGGACGCCTTCCGCGACCACGGCAAAGCCGCCGAGACCCTGACCGAGGACATCGCCGGCGCCGAGAAGACCCTGGCGGAAGCCAAGCGGCTCGGACTCGACCTGGACGGGGTGACCAAGGCCCTGGTCGATGACGGGGTCAAGCAGTTCGCCGACGCCGCCGACGGCCTCTATGGCGTCGTGGCCGACAAGCGGATCAAGGCCCTGGCTGACAAGCTGAACGGCCAGAGCTTCAGCCTGCCGGACGCCTTGAAGGCCTCTGTCGACAAGCTCACCGAAACGTCCCGGGCCGAGGCCTGGACGCGGCGGATGTGGAGCGGCGACGCCAGCCTCTGGACCGGCAAGGACGAAGCCGGCTGGCTGGGCTGGCTGGGCGCCGGCAAGGGCGAGGCCATCGACCCTGCCGCCCTGGACGACCTGAAGACTAAGGTGAAGGACGGTGGCTTCACCCACGTCCTGCTGCTGGGCATGGGCGGGTCGAGCCTCGGCCCGGAAGTGCTGGGCGACGTCTGTGACCGCGGCAAGGGCAGCCCCAGCCTGCTGGTGCTGGATTCTACCGACCCGACCCAGATCGCCCGGTTCGAATCCGAGATCGATCCGGCGAAAACCCTGTTCGTGGTCTCTTCCAAATCCGGCACGACCCTGGAGCCGGACATCCTGCATCGCTACTTCTTTGAGGTCGCGTCCAAGGCGGTCGGGCCGACCAAGGCCGCCAGCCATTTCGTCGCCGTCACCGACCCCGGCTCGCACCTGGAAGCCACAGCCAAGTCGGAAGGCTTCCTCAGCCTGTTCCACGGCGACAAGACCATCGGCGGACGCTTCTCGGTGCTGTCCAACTTCGGCATGGTCCCGGCTATCGCCGCCGGGGTCGATGTTGCCGACTTCATGGCCAGGACCAATGTCATGGTCCGCGCCTGCGCCCCGAGCGCGCCGCCCAAGGCCAATCCGGGCGTCCAGCTCGGTCTGGTGCTCGGGGCCGGCGCCCTGGCGGGTCATGACAAGGTCACCATCCTCGCCTCCCCGGCCCTGGCGCCCGTCGGCGCCTGGCTGGAGCAGCTGATCGCCGAATCCACCGGCAAGATCGGCAAGGGCCTGATCCCCGTCGCGGGTGAAGCGGTCGGCAAACCCGACGTCTATGGCAAGGATAGGGTGTTCGCCTATCTGGCGCTGAAGGGCGACGCGGACGCCGAGCAGGAGAAGGCCGTGGCCGCGCTTGAAACCGCCGGCCATCCGGTGGTTCGGATCACCCTCGCCAGCCGCGAAGACCTGGGCCAGGAGTTCTTCCGCTGGGAGATCGCCACCGCCATCGCCGGCGCGGTCATCAAGATCAATCCCTTCGACCAGCCGGACGTGGAGGCCAGCAAGATCAAGACCCGCGCCCTCACCGACGCCTATGAGAAATCTGGCGCCCTGGCCCCGGAGAAGCCCTTCGCCGAGATCAGCGGCCTCGCCCTCTATGCGGACGAGCGCAACACCGACCAGCTGAAGGCCGGCAAGGGTAGTTTGGCCAGCATGTTGGCGGCTCACTTCAAGCGGGCCGGCGCCGGAGACTATCTCGGCCTGCTGGCCTACATCGACCGCGACCCGGCGCATGTGAAGACCATAGCCCGTCTGCAGGCCAGCCTGCGCGACGCCACCGGCTGCGCGGTTGTGGTGGGCTTCGGCCCCCGCTTCCTGCATTCCACCGGCCAGGCCTACAAGGGCGGCCCCAACACCGGCGTCTTCCTGGAGATCACCACCGACCACCCCAAGGACCTGCAGGTCCCGGGGCGCAAGTTCAGCTTCGGCGTCGTCGAGGCGGCGCAAGCCCGAGGCGACCTGGAAGTGCTGGACGAACGCGGCCGGCGGACCCTGCGGGTGCATCTGGGCGTGGATGTGGATGGTGGGCTGAAGACGCTGGTGGCGGCATGTGAAGAGGCCGTGAGCAAGGCGGCGGTGGGGTAGGGGGCCGCCTCGCCCTTCGACAAGCTCAGGGTGAGGCTAATTTGGAGGCGGCGGCGCACCAAATTCAGTAGAAATCCTCGTGCTGAGCTCGTCGAAGCACAAAGGATTTCGGGCCTGCTAACCCATCAGCCCCATTCCCCGAGGAATCGGCTAAACTAACCCTCCCATGCCCATCCGCCGCCTGCCGCCAGAGACCGTGAACCGCATCGCCGCCGGCGAGGTGGTGGAGCGGCCGGCGAGCGCGATCAAGGAAATCGTCGAGAACAGCCTCGACGCCGGGGCGCTGCAGGTAGACATCCAGGCCGACGACGGGGGCCTGAGCCGCATCTTGGTGGTGGATGATGGCGGCGGGATGAGCCGTGACGAGTTGACTCTGGCGCTGGAGCGGCACGCCACCTCCAAACTTTCGCCCAATGCGGATGGTGACTTCGACCTCCTGCGCATCGGCACCCTGGGCTTTCGCGGCGAAGCCCTGCCGTCGATCGGTTCGGTGGCGCGGCTCACCCTGACCGCCCGCGAGCGAGGCTCCGCTGACGCCTATTCCCTGACGGTCGAGGGCGGCGCGATGGCGCAGCCGCGTCCGGCGGCCTTCGCCGGCGCCCATGGGGCGCGGGTCGAGGTGCGGGACCTGTTCTTCGCCACTCCGGCGCGGCTGAAGTTCATGAAGAGCGCCCGCGCTGAATCCATGGCCATCGCCGAGGAGGTCAAGCGCCAGGCGATGGCGCACGAGGCCACCGGCTTCAGCCTCGATCTCGACGGACGCCGCGTCCTTCGCCTGCCGCCCGAACGCGCCGGACCCGAGGGCCGGTTGAAACGGCTCGCCGCCATCCTGGGCGCGGAGTTCGAGAACAACGCCCTGCTGATCGACCAGCAGCGCGAGAACGTCGCCCTGACCGGCTACGCGGGCCTGCCCACCTATTCGCGGGGCAACGCCGGGCATCAGTATCTGTTCGTGAATGGCCGCCCCGTGCGCGACCGGCTGCTGCAGGGCGCCCTGCGCGCCGCCTATGCCGACTTCCTGGCGCGCGATCGCCATCCGACCGCGGCCCTGTTCGTGACCCTGGATCCCGAATTCGTCGACGTGAATGTCCATCCGGCCAAGGCGGAGGTGCGGTTCCGCGACCCGGCCCTGGTGCGAGGCCTGATCGTCGGCGCCCTGCGTCACGCCCTGGCGGCCGCCGGCCACCGGGCCTCGACAACGGTCGCCTCCGCCGCCCTGGACGGGTTCAGGGCGCAGGGCCTGCCGCCGTCGTCCTACGCCGCCGCTAACGCGCGCGGCTTCTCGGCCTGGGGCGCGGGGGGATGGGCGCCACAGCCGACCGCGCCGCAACTGCCGGGGGTTCAGGAAATCTCCGCCCGGTTCGAGCGCGACGATTACGCACCGAGCGATCTCGCCGCGGCGGTCGGCGCGGCGGCGAGCGCCGAGGTCATCGACCTCACCGACTATCCCCTCGGCGCGGCGCGGGCGCAGGTGCATGAGACCTATATCGTCGCCCAGACCCGCGACGGCGTCGTCATCGTCGACCAGCACGCGGCCCATGAGCGGCTGGTCTATGAGCGGATGAAGGCGGAGATGGATCGGGGCGGGGTGACGCGCCAAGCGCTGCTGCTGCCCGAGGTGGTCGATCTGGACCCGGCGGAGGCCGAGCGCGTGGTGGAGCGGGCGGACGAACTGGCGGCCCTGGGCCTGATCATCGAGCCCTTCGGTCCCGGCGCCATATTGGTGCGCGAGACCCCGGCCCTGCTGGGCGAAACCGACGCCGCCGGCCTGATCCGCGACATTGCCGACGACCTGGCCGAGAACGGCGCGCCCCTGGCCTTAGGCGAGCGGCTGCAGGCGGTCTGCTCGACCATGGCCTGCCACGGCTCGGTCCGCGCCGGCCGCCGGCTCACGGCGACGGAGATGAACGCCCTGCTCCGCGAGATGGAAGTCACCCCCCACTCCGGCCAGTGCAATCACGGCCGCCCCACTTATGTGGAGCTCAAGCTGGCGGACATCGAGAAGCTGTTCGGGCGGCGGTAGAGTCCGAGCGGCCTTCGACACGGCCCTTCGGCCCGGCTGACGTTTGGGTAAGTCATGCTGAGCCGCGCCCCCAAAGAGCGAGTATTGGGGGCGCGTGTCGAAGCAGGCACCGGCGCCTATCAGCCTATCGCGAACGCCGCCATGTCGCGCGCGGTGTCGCGGCTGATGTCCGGGCAGCAGATGGCGAAGATTTCGGTGCCGTGGATGGAGCCCATCACCTGACGGGCGCGGGCCGAAACCCCGTTGGCGATCAGCAGCCGATAGAATTCCAGGCCCTCGTCGCGCAGCGGGTCGCACTCGTTGACGCTGATCACCGTGGGCGGGAAGCCCTTGACGTCGTCCGGGCCGGCGAAGCTCGGCCAGGCCAGCGGGTTCTTGGCGTCGAACGCCTCGATGCCATAGGCCATGGCGCCGCGATTAGAGTGCAGGTCCAGCAGGATGCCGTTGTTCTCGGTGCTGGAGGGGAAGCGCGCGTCCGGCCAGGCGCCGGCGATATAGGGGCAGAGGGCGTAGAGACCCTTGATGATCCCGGCCTCGCCGTCCCTGGTCAGCTGAAGGCCGAGGCCCAGCACCAGGTTGCCGCCGCCGCTTTCGCCGGCGACGACGATGCGGTCTGGGTCTATGTTCAGCTTGGCGGCGTTGGCCTTGACCCACTTCAGCCCGGAGACGCAGTCGTTCAGGCCGGCGGGGAACGGCGCAACTTCCGGCGCCGAGGAAGCGGTGAGGCAGTTGCGGAAGTCGACCATGGCCACCGCCACGCCCATGGCGGCGATGATCTTGCCCCAGGCCCGGTACATGCCGTCGAAGGCCGACGAGCTCATCATCCCGCCGCCGTGAATGTAGTAGACGCAGGCCAGGGTCTCGGCCGTATCCGGGCGGATGTATTGGATCTTGATGGTGTTGCCGTCAGGCGCCGAGGTGAAGGTCTCGGTGGTGACCTTCAGCCCCTTCGACGGGGCGACCGCCTCGTTGTCCACCTGCTCCATGAACTGGCGGCCCATTTCGGCGCGGGCGATGGCCTCAGGCGTATTGGCCTCCGCCAGCTGGGTCTCGCGATCCTTGACGTCGCTCGCCGGCGGCATCTCCGGGAAGGCTCCGAAGATAGCCTTGATGCGGGGGTCGATGCGGCGGTCTTCCGCCATCTTCGAGGCCATGGTGCGTTTCCTTCCTTGTCGGTGCGGCGGTTTATCGGCGATCACATCGCGGTTGAACAGGGCTATGCTGAAGCTCATGCAGACCGGACAGCCCAGCCGCACCGCCCTTTCGGCCGCCGCCCATCGCGCCGCGCACCAGGTGCTGGAACGGGGCGCCATATTCGCCGATCCCCTGGCGCTGCGAATCCTCGGACCGGACGCCGACGCCATGGTCGCCCAGATGGCCGCCCAGCCCCAGCGGCGGGGCATGCGCCTGTTCATCGCCGCCCGCACCCGCTTCGCCGAAGACGCCCTGGCGGCGGCCGTGGCGCGCGGGGTGCGCCAGCTGGTGGTGCTGGGCGCGGGCCTGGACACTTTCGCCTATCGCAATCCGCATGAGGCCGTGGGGCTGAAGGTGTTCGAGGTGGACCACCCGGCCACCCAGGCCTGGAAGCGCGCCCGGCTGGCCGAGGCCGGCCTGACGCCGCCGCCGAGCCTGACCTATACGCCAGTGGACTTCGAACGTTCGACGCTCAGTGAAGGCCTGGCGGCGGCGGAGTTCGATCCGGACAAGCCGAGCTTCTTCACCTGGGCCGGGGTCGTGCCCTACCTGACCCGCGAGGCGGTGCTGGCGACCCTGGGGTATATCGGCGCCCTGCCCGGCGGCGCGGAAGTCACCTTCGACTACAGCGATCCGCCATCGACCCTGCCGCCCGATCAGAGGGCTGATCAGGCCAGGCGGGCCGAAAACGTGGCCGCGGCCGGCGAGCCCTGGCTGACCTATTTCGCCCCCGATGAGCTGGCGTTGGAGCTGCCCGCGGCCGGCTTTACCGAGATCGAGGACGTGGGACCATCGCAGATCGCCGCCCGATATTTCGGGGTCGCGGGGTCAGACCGGACCAAGGGCGGGCATTTCGCGCGGGCGAAGACCTAGGCAGGCTTTGAGGCCTTCGTTCCGCGTGAAGGGTGATCTCCGATCGGTGGGGCGGTAGCCGCGCGCCTTGGCATGACGGCGGCAAACCCTTCAACGGCACGATGACCTACGTCGGCGAAGGCCTGATCGGGCTGAAGCTCGCGCCCAGCGTCAACGCTCTCGTTCCAGCCTGACGCATCTCTTGCCGGACGGCCAGATCGCCACCAGCCCAACCCAAGCCGTCCGGCAAGTCTGACGACTGCTACGCCTTCTTCAAATACCATACCCGCGCCGCGCCGTATTTGCGGTCGTCGAGGGCTTCGAAACCAGCCGCGGCGGGTGCGGGCTCGTCGGCGCCGCGTTCGAACACCACCACCGCACCCTCCGCCAACCAGCCGCCCGCCAGCAGCTCGGTCAGCGCGCGTTCGCCAAGCCCCTTGGCGTAGGGCGGATCGAGAAAGGCGATGTCGAACACCGCCCCGTCACCGACCGGCTTTGGGCCCAGGGCGGTGGCGTCACGGCGATGGACACGGGTGCGGCCGAACAGGTCCCCGGCGGGGGCCAGGGTCTCGACGTTCTGGCGGATGACGCCTCGCGCCGCATCGTCGGTCTCAACAAACAAGGCGTAGGCCGCGCCCCGCGACAGCGCCTCCAGCCCCAGGCCGCCCGAGCCGGCGAACAGGTCGATCACCCGCGCGTCGGTCAGGCCCGGCGACCAGACGGCGTGTTCCAGCACATTGAACACCGCCTCGCGCGTGCGATCGGCGGTCGGGCGCGTCCCCTGCCCCGGCGGCGCGATCAGCGCCCGCCCGCGATATTTGCCGGAAATGATGCGCAACCTACGCCTCCTCACACACGCGGCGCTCATCGGCTGTATTGACGCGGCCTCAGGCAACCTCAAGATGAACCCTGTATCGGGGGAGCTTACGATGTTTCGCGTTGTGTTGGGGCTGGCTTTGGCCGGCCTGATGAGTTTTGCCGCCATGGGCGTCCGCGCCGCGCCGCCGGTCGAAGCCTACGGCAAGCTCCCGGCGCTGGAACAGGTCAGCCTGTCGCCCTCGGGCCAGCGCTACGCAATGATCGCGGTGGTCGGCGAGACGCGGCGACTGCTGGTCGCCACGGTCGACAACAAGCTGTTGTGCTCCGCCATTCTCGGAAACGCCAAGGTCCGGCGCGTCAGCTGGGCGGGTGAGGATCACCTGATCGTGACCGTCTCGTCCACGGTCGTCCTGGGCATGGACTTCACAGTCGACCGCCAGGAGATGGACAGCGTGACCTCGCTCAATGTCACGACCGGGAAACTGACACCGATCTTTTCGTCAAAGGGCGCGATTGAGCCGCCTGTGCTGGGGTCCTACGGCGCCCGCCTGATCAACGGCAAATGGTACGGCTTCTTCGGCGGCATCACGATGGAGCTGAACGCCTCCGGCGAGTACGAATTCGTCCACGGCTATCCCGACCTCTATCAGGTGAATCTCGATACCGGCGCCGCGGATCGGGTCGCGCAGGGGTCGGAAAACGGCGACGGCTGGCTGGTTGGACCCGACGGGTCGGTGGTGGCCCGCGCCACCTATGAAGAACGGGGCGGCAACTGGAAGATCATTCGCGGCGGCTTCGGCGGTCCGGTCCTGGCGTCCGGCAACAACCCCTATGGCGGCGCCACCCTGGAGGGGTTTGGTCGAACACCAGGCACGTTGCTGGTGAATGTCCCAACGGCGCACGCAACATCCGAAGAAGAGGTCCCGCTCGCCGGAGGCGCCGCGGTCGAGGTCCCGGAAAATCGGGACATCGACGAGACCCTGTTCGACCGCCAGACCCTGACCTGGATCGGGTACTCCGACTTCGGCGATGTCCCGGAATTCAAGATGTTCGATCCCCATGTCGCGGCGCGCTTTCGTGGGACGCGCAAGGCCTTTCCGGACCAGAGCGTCTCCTTCACCTCCTGGAGCGATGATTTCGGCCGGATCATCGTCTTCACCACCGGCGGCGATGATTCGGGCACCTACTGGCTGGTGAACATCGCCACGGGCGCCGCCGACCCGATCGGTCACGCCTATCCAGACGTTCCCCCTGAAGCGGTTGGCCCGATCCGCATGGTGGATTGGAAGGCTGGCGACGGGACCACGCTGCACGGCGTACTCAGCCTGCCCCCGGGCCGATCGGCCCACGACCTGCCCGTGGTGGTGCTGCCCCATGGCGGCCCGGAGGCGCGTGACTATCCGGTGTTCGACTGGTGGGCGCAGGCGTTCGCGTCCCAGGGCTATGCGGTTCTGCAGCCCAACTTCCGCGGATCGTCCGGCTATGGCGCCGGGTTCGTCGAAGCCGGCCATGGCCAATGGGGCCGGAAGATGCAGACCGACGTCTCGGACGGTCTGGCGGAACTCGCCAAGCAAGGGATCGTCGACCCGAAGCGCGCCTGCATCGTCGGCGCGTCCTACGGCGGCTATGCGGCCCTGGCGGGGGTGACCGTCCAGCACGGGCTGTACAGGTGCGCGGTGGCGGACGCCGGGGTGGCGGACCTCAACGGGATGCTGCGGTACGAATACGACAAGCACAACGACGTCAGCGCCGGCACGCGATACTGGAAGACCTTCATGGGGCCCGAGGCCGGCCTCAACGAAATCTCGCCCATGCGCCTTGCCGCCAAGGCCGATGCGCCCATCCTGTTGATCCACGGCAAGGACGACACCGTGGTGCTCTATGATCAGAGCGTTGCGATGCAGAGGGCGCTGAAGGCGGCTGGCAAGACAGTGGAGATGGTCACCATGCCCAACGAGGATCACTGGCTGTCGCGGGAGGCCACCCGGGTGATGATGCTCAAGGCCTCGGTCGCCTTCGTCGAAAAGTACAACCCGCCCGATCCGCCCCCGGCGGCGGTCGCGGCGAAATAGCTAGCTGCGCCAGCGCAGGACGCCGCCTTCGACGGGGTTCACGAAGGCTCGGCCTTCCCGGCGGCTGGCGGTCCACTCGCGCTTCAGCTGCTGGTACCATTTGGCCTGGCGGTCGGCGTCGTCGACCCAGAGCAGGCTGGGGTCGTAGACCAGGCCCTGGTTCTGCAGGTCCACCATGCCGGCGTCCTGGCGCAGGAATTTGCGCGCGGCGCGGGCGACGAAGGGTTTGAGCAGGCTGGCGACGGGGTGATCCCACCACATCATCTGGGTGATCGAGGTGGTCTTTTCGGTGAGCGGCGTCAGGCAGGTGAGCGACAGCACCTGGCGCGGGCCAATGGTGATGTGCTCCCAGCGCAGCCCCGGCAGGCGGAAGGTGATCTCGGTGGAGGGCGCGCCGCCCAGCAGGCGGTAGGCATAGCTGTTGCTCGACGGCGGATGGCGGACCATGGCGAAGCCGGCGTCTCTGGCCTCGAAGGTCTTGGCCTTGTCATGCTGGGAGGCGTTGGAGCGCCACCACCAGTTCTGGTGCACGTAAGGGCCGTGCGCCGGGTCCATCAGCCCCACCACCGCATGGTCGATGTGGGCGTCGAACACCATCCGGTCCACCAGCTTGGGGCCGCCGCCGACCACGCCGGGAAAGCTGGGCGGCGGCTGGTCGGGCTGACCCTCGCCGCGCGCGTCGCCCGCCATCCAGATGAAGACCAGACCCTGGCTCTCGGCCAGGGGATAGCGGCGCACGCGGATGCGGCTGACCTCCACCGCCTGGTCCGCGACCATCGACGGAATGGCCGAGCAGACCCCGTCGGTGCGGAAACGCCAGCCGTGATAGGGGCATTCGACCACCTCGGCCCCATCCGCCTCCTTCACCAGCCGGCCGGCCGACAGCGGCGCGGCGCGGTGAGGGCAGATGTCGCGCAGGGCATAGACTTCGCCGGCCGTGGTGCGGCCGAGCAGGACCGGCTCGCCGAGGATTTCGTAGCGCTTCTGCTTGCCGGGCTTCAGGTCGCCGGACAGGGCGGCGAAATACCAGATGTCGCGCAGGAAGCCCTGCCCGAACACGATCCGCGCCTGCTCTTTGGGCCCGCTCTGGGGTTTGCTGTCGCCGTCGGCCATGGTCGGTTTGTAGCCTAGTCGCCCGGTGCACGGCCAGTACGTCCTTCGACGCGGCCGCTTCGCGTCCGGCTCAGGATGACGTGGAACTACAAAATTTCGTCATCCTGAGCCGCGCCGCACAATGATCGCGATGGTGTCCGCTGGTGAGCGTGGCGCGCGTCGAAGAACGCACCACGGCGCCAATCGCCTGTTCAAGCGTTACCGTACCATGGCCTTCCGACCGAAAGTTCACCCCAAGGTCGACCGCTGGGAAAAACGGCAGACTCGCGCGGCCCGGTTTACCGGGTTCGGCCTGATCCTGATCATGGCTGGCGGCGTCGTCGCCCTGGCCAATTGGCTCGCGCCGCCGCAGCATCTGCCGTGGAAGCCGCTGTCCCTGGCGCAGCCCGTGGGCGTGGCCACCAGCTTCAAGGTCGCGACGGGACCCACGGGGGGCGAATGCCGGGCGATCCTGACCCGGGGCGGGGTGACCTTCCAGGACATAGCTGACAAGACCGACGGCTTCTGCGTCGTCCATGACGCCCTGACCCTCACCGGCGGCCTCAATGGTAGTGTGGCGGCCCTGCATCCCATCGGCGCGGTGATGACCTGTCGCGAGGCTTTGGCCTTCTCGGTCTGGGAAAAGCAGGTGGTGCAGCCGGCGGCTGGCGCCCTGCTGGGCTCGCCGGTGGCGACCATCACCCATTTCGGCGCCTACTCCTGCCGCCGCCGCTATGGCCGCGCCGACCAGCCGGTGAGCGAGCATGCCCTGGCCAACGCCATCGACGTCGGCGCCTTCACCCTGGCCAATGGCCAGACTGTGACCGTCGAAAAGGACTGGAGCGACCCGGGTCCCAAGGGCCAGTTCCTGCACCAGATCCGCCAGGGCGCCTGCGGGGTGTTCGAGACCGTGCTCAGCCCCGACTACAACGCCGAGCACAAAAACCACCTGCACCTGGACATGGGCAACGGACCATTCTGCCATTGAGGGGCCGAAATCCTCTTATGCTTCGACAAGCTCAGCATGAGGATTTCTAATGAAACGCCGGAGTTGAATTCGTTCTCACCCTGAGCCTGTCGAAGGGCGAGGATGCGGCCTAACCCCATCCGTGCTTGCAGCCCTTGACCTAACCCTCTCCTCGCGACAGGTTGCCCACCGAAATCAAACAAGCGTTTTAAGGGAGCGGTATGGCCATGAGCCTCTTCGATCTGACGGATAAGGTCGCCATCATCACCGGCTCGTCGCGGGGCATCGGCAAGGCCATTGCCGAGCAGTTCGCCGACCACGGCGCCAAGGTGGTGATCTCCTCGCGCAAGGCCGGCCCCTGCGACGAGGTCGCCGCCGCCATCAACGCCAAACACCCCGGCGCCGCCATCGCCGTCCCCGCCAACATCTCGTCCAAGGACGACCTGCAGCGCCTGGTGGACGAAACCCGCAAGGCCTTTGGCCGTGTCGACGTGCTGGTCTGCAACGCGGCTTCCAACCCCTATTACGGGCCGATGTCAGGCATCTCCGACGACGCCTTCCGCAAGATCCTCGACAACAACATCATCTCAAACCACTGGCTGATCCAGATGGTGGCGCCGGAGATGAAGGAGCGGAAGGACGGGGCGATCATCATCGTCTCCTCCATCGGCGGTCTGCGCGGCAATGCGGTGATCGGCGCCTACAACATCTCCAAGGCGGCCGACTTCCAGCTGGCTCGCAACCTGGCGCACGAGTTGTCGCCGTCCAACATCCGCGTCAACTGCATCGCCCCGGGCCTGGTGAAGACCGACTTCGCCAAGGCGCTGTGGGACACCCCGGAAGCCGAAAAGCGCTCGTCGGCCGGCACCCCCCTGCGCCGCCTGGGCGAGCCGGACGACATCGCCGGCGCGGCGGTCTATCTGGCGTCGAAAGCCGGATCGTGGATGACCGGGCAGGCGTTGGTGGTCGACGGCGGGGCGACGATTTAACGGCCGCAGGGTGCGTGCTTCGACGCGCCGCTTCGCGTCGGCTCTGCATGACGTAGAATTGTAGACCCTCCCCAAGTGCGTCATCCTGAGCCGGCCCGCAGGGCCGTGTCAAAGGACGCACAAGCGCAGCTAACGCGCGTTATGCGCCCGGCGGCTCAAATCCCGCGCCTTGGCCAGCCGTTCGATCCCCGCATCCAGGGTCTCGTCCCGCTTGGCGAAACACAGGCGGGCGATACTGGTCACCGGCGAGACCTCGTAGAAGGCTGACACCGGAATGGCGGCGACACCCGCCTCCTTCACCGCCCGCAGGCAGAAGGATGCGTCGTCCTCGTCGACGCCCGAGTCCGGCAGGTCGATGTTTAGGAAATAGGTGCCCTGGCTCGGCAGCACGGCGAACCCCTCCCGGCGCAGACCCTCGGTGAGCCGGTCGCGGGAGCGGGCGAGATCGACCGGCATGGCGGCGAACCAGTCCTCGCTATTGTCCAGGCCCCAGGCCACCGCCGCCTGCAGGTTGGGCGGGGTGGTGAAGGTCATGAACTGGTGGGCCTTGGCGATCACCCCGGTCAGGGCCGGGGCGGCGCAGATAAAGCCGACCTTCCAGCCGGTGAGGCCGAACATCTTGCCGGCCGAACCAATCTTCACGCACCGCTCGCGCATGCCGGGGAAGGCCATCAGCGGGCGGTGACGCAGGCCGTCAAACACCACCTCCTCCCAGACCTCGTCGCAGACGGCCACGGCGTCGAAGCGGACGCAGAACTCGGCCAGCAGGGCCAGGTCTTCGTCGGGACAGACGGTGGCGGCGGGGTTGAGGGGGTTGTTGAGCACCACCAACTTCGTACGCGCATTGAAGGCCGCTTCCAGGCTGGCGCGGTCGAACCGCCAGTCCGGCGGCCCTAGCTTGACCAGCACCGGCACGCCGCCCGCCCGGCGCACAACCGGCGCATAGGCGTCGTAGAGAGGCTGGAACATCACCACCTCATCCCCCGGCTCGATCAGGGCGAAGAAGGCGCAGGCCAGGGCCTCGGTGGCCCCGGAGGTGACGGTGACCTCGCCCTGCCAGTCCATATCCAGCCCCTGGCGGCGGGCGTAGTGGCCGGCCACGGCCTGGCGCAGGGCCGGTAGGCCAAAGGTGGGCGGATACTGGTTGTCGCCGTTGAGCACCGCCTCGGCGGCGGCGCGGCGAATGGCTTCAGGGCCGGGATCGTCGGGGAAGCCCTGGCCGAGGTTGATCGCTCCGTGCTCGCGGGCCAGGCCCGACATGACGGAGAAGATCGTCGTCGGAAGGGAGGCGTAAATGGGGTTGGCCATGGCGCGTGAATCCTTAGCATGGCCAGCATGCGATACATCGACTTCCAACCTGTTCGCCGTCGAGGCCAAGGACCTGGAGGTGCTGGATGCGCCCAAGGCCAAAATCCTCGACAAGGGCGGCCATATCATCATGGCGGTGGACGGCGATGAGCCGGTCGGCTGCTGCGCCCTGATCCTGCTGCCCGACGGCGGGTTTGAGGTCGGCAAGATGGCCGTCGCCGACAGCCACAAGGGCCAGGGCATCGGCAACGGCCTGATGCAGGCCTGCGTCGACAAGGCCAAGGCGGTGGGGGCGCCAAGGCTCTACCTGGTAACCAACAGCTCCCTCGCGCCGGCGCTGGCGGTGTATCGGCGGCACGGGTTTGTGGAGATTACGGATCCCGAGCGGACGGTGTCACCCTATGCGCGGGCGGATGTTTGGATGGAGGTGGTGTTTTAGGGGAGGGCGGCTGGGCAGCGGCTCGCCGGTTTGAGGCTGACGTTAGCGGCGGTCAGGCGTGCGCGCTTTCCGGCGTCATCGTCCTCATTCTCAATGTGCGCGTGACCCTTGAAGGTTGCCGGTACGACGCCATCCTTGGTGGGTTTGTCGCGAGGCTGGACGGGGTCGTACAGGGTCACGAGAACAAAATCCTTTAGCTCCGGCGAACTCTTCGCGCTGAGCCAGGTCGTGCCCAGACTTGCTTCCCCTTCGAGGACACCCTCCGGCGTGGCGCTGCCTCCAGCCTTAATCGTCCACCCCGGTGGAATGTGGCAAACGGCGTCGAAGGTCACGCCCCAGGTCGAGATCGAAAACGCGCTGAAACGCTCCCCTGGCTTCAGCGGGACGTCGGTGATCGATGCAAGATAGGTGCGTGGGTGATCCACAGGCGCCGGCGTGGCCGCCAAAAGCAGGATAGCGGCAAGTGCTTTCATAAGCTGGTTTTCCGGCAGCTCTTAGGTGCGAGCATTCTCCGAATGCCAACCGGCCCTGAAGCTCATGGATGATATTGGAGCTGCGGTCTCGGGCTTGGTCAAGGACGCGCTTTGCGCGCCGCGGTGCGGCCGGCCTTCAGGCCGGTCCTTGAGCAAGTCCGAGGCCGCAGCAAAGCTCGCATCCA
>Ga0302314_10007152_pt1 | contig 20105 bp, 22 predicted proteins | sample III_Palsa_N2_3_FD_200533 | JGI IMG/M metagenome (GOLD analysis project Ga0302314, IMG submission 200533) | Peat permafrost microbial communities from Stordalen Mire near Abisko, Sweden - III_Palsa_N2_3 | ecosystem: Environmental > Terrestrial > Soil > Palsa > Peat permafrost | place: Sweden... | reverse complement strand
GGAGCGACGACGCTCGAATTTGGGCGTTCGCAAAAGTCCTCGAGCAGGCCGGCGCCGCAGTCACCGTGCGCACGCCGATGGGCCGCGACATCGCCGCCGCCTGCGGCCAACTACGCGCTGAAACGCAGCCGAAGGCGCACAACGCTGCTCCTGCATGAGAGCGCGCGAGCGGAACGGGGGTTCTTAGTCGTCGGCCAGCGATTGATCGTAGAATTGGAAGCAGACGCCGGGTGCCACGATGATATGAAATTCGACTCGACCCCACGGCTTCGGCTCGAGAGGGCCGACGATCGCAGGCGCATGCCGGTACTCGTCGTATAATGCCGCGAGATTTGTCACGCCTATACTGAAGCTCGCATTGGAAGCCCATTCCGCGTTGTCGTTTCGGACGAGATTGAATTGTACGGTGTCGCGACATATGCCGGCCATGTTCTCGTCTTGCCAAACGACCGAGAACCCCATTCGCCCGTAGACGTCGAGCGCCGCCTGGATATCCTTGCCCGCGGGAATCATAGGAATGACGCTCTCGAAAGTCGATCCCATCCCGGCATCTTGGGCGAAAACGTCTGCGCCCCTCGGCTCGTGAAAAATCTGTTCGTGTTCAGAAAATAACAAGGCGCCACATCCTAATCGGGCGCGGTCCAGCAAGCAATCGACGGCCGTTGAAGAAGCCCGTCCGGATGTCTACCGAGCTGTGGAGCACGATCGCTTCCGTCGGCACGTTCTTGGTCATCGCCGCCACCGCGGTCGCGGCGCTCGTGCAGCTCGGGCACTTCCGCCGTGCCAATCAGCTCGCCGGGCTGCAAAGCACCTTCGCCATGCTGCAAGAACCCTCGGTGCGCGAGCTGGTGAACTACGTGCGCGGCGACCTCTCCGGTCGCATGGAGGACGAAGCTTTTCGAGCGGGCCTGCTCGAAACTCCGGTCGATCGTCGCGAACACCCGGAACTGTATCTCTGCGATATGTACAATCACATCGGATCGTTCGTGCGCAACGGCCTGATCGACGAACACATCTACCTGCAAACGGAGTGGTATAACGTCCAGCTGTACTGGGGGTTGCTTCGCGACGTCGTGGCGCTGGCTCGGGAGCAAAATCCGTTCGTGTTCCAGAATTTCGAATGGCTCGCATCGCGTGCCCAACGATGGGTCGAGCAGCACCCAGCCGGCGATTATCCGGCCGGCCAGGCGCATCTGCTCGACGCGCCGGCCGACGTAGGGAGTCTTCATTAATAAGCGGCGTCCCGACGCGGTGGGCGTCGTGGTTCTGCGGGGCAGCGGCGACGACACGCGTATGCTGCTGCTGCGCCGGGCACGTGGTGCGTTCGCGGGTGCGTGGACGATCGTCATGGGCGGCGTGGACGGCAAAGAACGCGCAATCGAAACGGCGCGTCGCGAGGTGCTCGAAGAGACCGGCTTGCGGGTCACGGCGCTGTACACCGCGGGCGAGCTCGACAGCTTCTACGATCCCGTTAAGGACCGCATCGTGGTGGTCCCGTTCTTCGTTGCCCGGGTCGAAGATGGTGACGTCCGAACCGACGGTGCGCACGATAGCTCACGCTGGGCGACGTTTGAGGAAGCCGAGGCTGCACTGACCTTCGCGGCCCAACGCCGGCTGATCGCCGAGGTGCGCCGCGCCTTCGTCGAGCGCGAACCCGAGGGCTGGCAGTCGATTCCGTAACGATCCGACCTTTGTCGACCGGCGGTCCGTCCGCGCGGCCGGCGCAAGCGAGGTGAGGACCCATGGTGCCGGGCGCGGAACGCAATCCCGCCCGTGACACCGTCTGAAAAGCCCCGCGTCACCATGGAAGAGATCACCGCGCTTGCAAAGCGGCGCGGGTTCATTTTTCAATCCAGCGAGATCTACGGCGGGATCGGCGGCTTCTTCGATTACGGTCCGCTGGGCGCGGTCCTCAAGCGCAACGTGAAGGATGCCTGGTGGCGCGAGACGGTCGAGCTGCGCGACGACGTCGTGGCGTTCGATTCGTCGATCATCATGCACCCCGACACCTGGGTCGCCTCGGGGCACGTCGCGCAGTTCCACGATAAGCTCGTCGACTGCCGCAACTGCAAGCACCGCTTTCGCGCCGATCACCTGGCGTCGCTGACGGTGTGTCCCGACTGCGGCATGAGCGGCACGCTGACGGAACCGCGCGATTTCAACCTGATGATGAAGACCGCGATCGGGCCGATGGAGGACAGCTCGTCCCAAGCATACTTGCGGCCCGAGACGGCTCAGGGTATCTTCGTCAACTTCAAGAACATCTATCAGACCGCGCGCAAGCGGCCGCCGTTCGGGATCGCGCAGATCGGGAAGTCGTTCCGCAACGAGATCACGCCGGGGAATTTCACCTTTCGGGTGCGCGAGTTCGAGCAGGCCGAACTCGAGTTCTTCGTCCCCAACGACGGCACCGATCTGGAATGGTACCAGCGCTGGGTCGACGCGCGCAAAGCCTGGTACAGCGACTACGGGATCCGGGCGGAGCGGCTTCGATTCTACGAACTCTCTCCGCAGGAGCGCCCACACTACGCGCGCGCCGGAACCGACGTCGAGTATCTCTTTCCGTGGGGCTGGGGCGAACTCGAATCGATCGCTCACCGCGGCACCTACGATCTCGACGCGCACATGGCGCTTTCCGGGAAAGACCTGACCTATTTCGACGAGGCCACCAAACAGAAGTACACCCCGATCCTCATCGAGAGTTCGGCCGGGATGGATCGGACGACCCTCACGATGCTGATCGACGCCTACGAGCGCGAGGCGATCGTCGACGGCGAACGGCAAAGCGAACGGACCGTGCTGCGTTTTCATCCCAAGATCGCGCCGGTTCAAGTCGGCGTGTTCCCGCTGGCGCGCAACAAGCCCGAATTGGTCGAGCGCGCGCGCGCGATCGAACGCGGCCTGCGCCCCGATTTCCGCACGCAGTACGACGAGGGGAACGTCGGCCAACTCTACCGGCGGCAAGACGAGATCGGGACACCGTTCTGCATCATGGTCGACTATGAAACGCTCGATGACGCCACGGTGACGGTGCGCGACCGGGACAGCATGAAGCAGGACCGCGTGGCACAAGATGCCCTAGCCGAATTCCTGGCGCAACGCATCGGCTCGGGGGTGAGCGCTCCTGACTGAGCCGGCGCGCAGTTCGATGCGCCCGTTTTTCCTAACGGCAGTCGTGCTCGCGCTGCTCGTTCCGACCGTCGTCGCAGGTGGTTTGTTCGAACGCCACTACATCGCGCAGGCGTTTACGGTGTCCGAGGACTTGCGTGTAGCGCGCACCACCGAGTTCGCCGCTTTGCGCTATCAGCTCGACGAAGAAACCGGCGTCCGCGGTTTTGCCGCCACGCGCGATCCGCTTTTTCTGGGGCCGTATCGCGACGCTCGCGCCAATCTTCCGCCGACGCTCGATGCATTGCCCCTCGACCTCGCGAAGGTCGGCATCGGAGATACCCCGCTGGTTGCCGATCTCGCTGCGACGAACGCGACATGGGTGCGGACGGTCGCTGAGCCGCTGCTCGCGCCGCGCAGCCGCGACGACGCCGCCATCGAGCGGCGTGGGAAAAACATCGTCGACCGCTACCGCACCGACATCGCGCAGCTCGATTCGCTGCTGCGCGACCGACAGAACCAGGTCGACGTGGAAGCGCAGTCGGCGATCAACCGCATCGTGGTGCTCATGCTGGCCTCCGCCTTCCTGATCGTCCTCGTCGCCGTCGCTTCGGTGCTCCAGCAGAATCGGCTCGGCGCGCGCCTGGAGGATCAACGGCTGCGCGCGGAGGCGGAGGAACGGCGGAACCTCGAGCTGCGCGCCGCGTTCGACGTCGAGAAGCGGATCGCGGACACGCTGCAGGACGCCTTCGTCCAGCGTCCGCTGCCTTCGCACCCGATGCTGACCTTCAGTGCGACGTACGTGCCGGCATCCGAGGAAGCGAAGGTCGGTGGAGATTGGTACGATGCAGTGGAGATCGGAGAACAGCGCGTCCTGTTCACGCTCGGCGACGTCGAGGGCCACGGCATCGAGGCCGCCGTCACGATGAACCGTGCCCGTCAGGCGTTGACCACTGCGGCGCTGACCGGCGGTGATCCGGCGGCCGTGCTGACACGCGTGAACGGTGAGCTGCTGCGCAGTGAGGCGCGGATGGTGACCGCCGTGGTCGGTTATGCCGATGCGGGGAGTTATGAGTTCGCATACGCCACCGCTGGTCACCCGCCGCCGATCCTGCTCGAACCGGGACGGGAGCCGCGCATGCTCGCGTGCGGCGGGCTCCCGCTCGGCGTGATGGAAAATGCTCGTTACGCGGTCGAGCGCGTGCAGTCTGTCCCCGGCGCGCTCTTGGTGCTCTACACCGACGGGGCGGTCGAGCATTCGCACGACGTTGTGGCCGGCGAAGACGTCCTGCTCGGTGCCGTCGTCACCGCGTCCCGTTCGAGCGAGCGCGACATCGCATCGCGCATTCACGCAAACATCTTCGAAGGCCGTCAGGTCGGCGACGACGTCGCGATCCTCACCATCGGCTTCGGCAGGCACCCGGCCGCCGGGGCAGCGAAACGGATCGCATGAACCCGGCGCCGACCATCGGAGTGATCGCGTTGAGCGGCGAACTCGACCTGGCCCGGCGTACGGAGCTGCAGGAGGTGCTTCGCCTGCGCGACGTGCACGCGTCGATCTTGGTCGACTTGAGCGCCGTGACGTACGCCGACTCGTCGATCTTGGCCGAGCTGCTCCGTTTTCGTGCCGATGCGGCGCGCCGCAAGGTGGCGGTCGCTCTCTTGATCACGACGAGACAGCTCTCACGGCTCGTCCAGTACGCCGGCCTCGGCGATGCGTTCGCGATCTACGACGACCGCGGAGCCGCGCTGAGTTACTTGAGCGAGGCGGCGGGGTGACGGGGCGTTCGGAACTGCGCGTGCACCGGGTCGCGAAAGGCGACTCGGCGCGCCCGCTGCGGCACGCGCTGGCGTCCTTCATGAAGGCCGCGCAAGTCGACGAGGACACGATCGACGACATCGTGACCGCCGTCGGCGAGGCGCTTGCGAATGCCATCGAGCACGCGTATGACGACGGGCGCGACGGGCGGATCGAGTTGTACGTGCGGCTCGCCGAGCCGGGACTTGCCGAGGTCCAGGTCTGCGACGAGGGCACGTTCATCCAGCGCGAGGACCGTCAGGGACGCGGCTTCGGTTTGCGCATCGTGCGTTCGATCGCGCGCTCGGTCTCGATCGACACGAGCGGCGGCACGACGGTGCACATGATTTTCAACGCTCCGCGCACCGAACCGGCCGCGTAGCCGCCCTCAGCGTTCCGCTGGGCGGCTTTTGATCACGCTGCCGAGGTCGAGGTTGCGCGGACGGAGGTCGTGCCGCGCGTCGATCGTGCGCACGCAGTGCGTGTACGACGAGATGATGATCGACTGCGTGAACGCCGAACCGCGCCGGTAGCGAACGCCGTCCAAGAACTCGCCGTCGGTGACGCCCGTCGCCGCGAAGATCGCCTCGTCGCTGGCGCAGAGGTCGTCGAGCGTCAAGGTGACGCCGATGCGTAAGCCTTCGCTGCGCGCGATCTCCTCGTCGCGCTCGTCGCGCGCCCACAGCCGGCCCTGCATCTCGCCGCCGAGCGCGCGCGTCGCGCACGCAGCGATGACGCCTTCGGGCGCTCCGCCGATCCCCGCCAGCATGTCGACGCGCGCGCGGTCTTCCAAGACCGCGTACACGGCGTTCGCGACGTCACCGTCGCCGAACACCCGCACCCGAGCGCCCGCGGTGCGCACCGCGCGCATCAACGGCTCGTTGCGCGGCCGGTCGAGCAGTGCGACCGTCAGATCGGAGACGTCGCGGCCCTTGGCGCGCGCGAGGAGGCGGAGGTTCTCTTCGAGCGGCTGATCGATCGAGACGACGCCGCGGCCTGCCGGGCCGGTGACGACTTTGTCCATGTAGGGCACGCGCGTGCGGAAGAGTCGCCCGCGCGGAGCGGCAGCGATGACCGCGATCGCGCCGGGTCCACCCTTGGAGGCGAGCGTCGTTCCGTCGATCGGATCGACGGCGATGTCGAGCGACTCGCCGCGTCCGTTGCCGATCTCCTCACCGTGGTAGAGCATCGGCGCTTCGTCTTTCTCGCCTTCGCCGATGACGACGACCCCGTTGAGCGGAGCTTCCGCGAGCGCCGTGCGCATGGCCTCGACGGCAGCGCCGTCGACGGCGTTCTTATCGCCGAGTCCGACGAGCCGTCCGGCGGCAATGGCAGCCGCTTCGGTGCCGCGCACGAACGCATATTCGAGGGCATCGGTCTCCATATGGCGCCTATTTCCGGTTGCCCGCTTACGCAAAACCTTCTTCGGCGCGGCCGCCCACGCCGGGAAGGTCAGCCGGTTCGGCACTACGAGCGATGAACGCGGCGATGCGGGGAGCGATCGTGTCGCGGTAAATGCGCCCGTTGAAGATGCCGTAATGACCGACGGCGGGCTGGAGCAAATGATCGCGGCGCTCGGCGGGGATACCGCTGCAAAGCTCGTGCGCCGCGGACGTCTGGCCCGGAGCCGAGATGTCGTCGAACTCGCCTTCGACGGTCATGAGCGCCGTGTGACGAATCGCTGCCGGGTCGACGGCGACACCGCGCCACGTCATCGACCCGTCCATCAACGCGGCGCGCTGAAAGACGACGTCGACGGTCTGCAGATAGAACTCGGCCGGAATATCCATGACGCTCAAGTACTCGTCGTAGAATGCGCGCCGTTCGGCCGCCGCCGTGCCGTCACCGCGCACCAGCGACGTGAAGATCGCCATCTGCGCTTCGAAGTGCCGCTCCGGATGCATCGCGACGAACGCTCCCAGCTGGAGGTAACCGGGATAGACGCGCCGTCCGGCGCCGCGATACCAGGCCGGCACGCGCGTCGTGAGTTCGCGGTCGAACCACGCGAGCGAATGCTGCTCCGCGAGCTCCGTCGGCGCCGTCGGCGCGACGCGCACGTCGAGCGGACCGCCCATCAACACCATCGAGCGCGGTTGGGCGGGATCGCCTGCAGCCGCCAACAGCGCCACCGCGGCGAGCACCGCCGGTACGGGTTGGCAGACCGCAACGACGTGCACCTCGGGCCCGAGTAGGCGAATCCAGTCCTGCGTGTACGCGATGTACTCGTCGAGGTCGAAGCGGCCGGCGGCCGGCGGAATCTCGCGCGCGTCATGCCAGTCGGTGATGTACACGTCGTGGTCGTCGAGCAGCGCTGCGACGGTTCCGCGCAGCAAGGTCGCGTAATGTCCGGAGAGCGGCGCGACCAGCAGGACGCGCGGCACCGGCCGCGCGCGCGGCCGCTCGAAGCGGACCAGCGACCCGAACGGGCGCTCGTCGATGACGCGCGCTTCGGCGGCGAGGTTCCAGCGCGGTTTGCCGCGTCGCGTCGCCAGGTCGGAAAAGACTTCGGCCGACGCGTTCAGCACGCGGCCCCCAAGCGTGTACGAAAACGGTGAGAACGGATTTCCGAACAGGACCTGCGCGCCGGCGGCGGTCCAACGGGCCGGCGTCATCGCCAGGTATGCCGCGTCGTACAACTCGTAGCTGATGAAAAGACCTCCAGGTCTGCTTTTTCCCGCTCTACGTCCTTCTCAGACACCACGCAAAGCCCTCGCCCGCATGTTGCGCTGCTGCAGGGGTTGCGGTGGAAGGGCACGACTATAGTCGCAGCGCCAGGCGCTGAGGGATTCGAAGATGTTCGACGGTCGTGTTGCATTGGTTACCGGTGGGACGCGCGGAATCGGAGCGGCGATCACTGCGTCGTTGGCGCGCAGCGGCGCAAGCGTTGCCGCGGGCTATAGCCGTGGCACGGAAAGCGCGGAGACCCTGAAGGAGAAGCTCGCCGCGGAGGGCGCGACGATCTCGGTCCATCAGGGACGCGTCGATGCGCCGGACGACTGCAACCGCGTCGTCGAGGAAGTGCTCAAGCGCTTCGGACGCATCGACTACCTGGTGAACAACGCGGGCATCACGCTCGACAAGACGGTCCGCAAGATGACGTACGACGACTGGCACAACGTACTCAACGTCAATCTTTTCGGAGCGTTTTGCATGGTGAAAGCCGTGCTCGAGCACATGATCGAGCGCGGCTCCGGACGGATCGTCAACATCAGTTCGGTTATCGGCGAGACGGGCAACGTCGGGCAAGCGAACTACGCCGCCTCCAAGGCCGGCTTATTCGGTTTCACCAAGAGTCTTGCGCTGGAAATGGCGCGCCGCGGTATCACCGTCAATACGGTGGCGCCCGGGTTCATCGAGACCGAGATGGTCGCAAATATCCCCAAGGACGCGCTCGACGCGGTCGTCGACAAGATCCCGCAGAAGCGGCTCGGGCGGCCCGAAGAAGTCGCGCGCGTGGTGCGCTTCTTGCTCGAAGACGAATCGAGCTACATCACCGGCGCGGTGTACACCATCAACGGCGGCCTCGACATGTAATGGCCGACGACGGAACGGAGCGGCTGTGGAACGGTGTCGGCGAGTTCATCCGGGCCCAGCGTGAGCTCGCCAACCTCTCCTTGCGCCAACTCGCCGACGTCGCAAAAATCTCGAACCCGTACTTGAGTCAAATCGAACGTGGGATCCATAAGCCGTCGGCCGACGTGCTCAAGAGCCTCGCCTCGGCGCTCAAGATCTCGGCCGAGACGATGTACACCCAGGCGGGGCTCCTGGACGGTGAAGCAGGCGAGCGACTACACGCAAACTCAGTGGAGGAAGCGGTTCGGCTCGATCCCGACTTGAGCACGGATCAAAAGGAGACACTGCTGCGGATCTATCGGGGTTTTCGCGAGTGAATTTGACACGTACAGCATCTGCTTGGTATACTTAGCACTACCAAGACGACAGCGCCGTTCCGGCGCGGGAGATGACCGACGTGCCCGCCACCTACCTTGAAACCATCGAAAAACTGCAGTCGCAGGGCCTGGAAACGCTCAAGCAAGCCCAGGCAGCCCAGCTGGCGACCCTCGCCTCGATGCGCGACATCGTCGCGGGCGCGCCGGTGATGACCGAGATCCCGAGCTTCGACAAGCTGCCGACCTTCGGCGAACTTGCCGAGCTGAGCACGGGCTTCGCCAAGAAGCTCGTCGACCAGCAGAGCGCCTACGTCACCGAGCTCGTCGGGATGTTCGCGGTCGCGCAAAAAGAGGCGGCCGGTGCGGTCGACCGTGTCGTGAAGCCCCCCAAGGGCGCCTAAGCGCAGCCGAACCTCGAGTGAAGAAGACCGCCGGTCCGCCGGCGGTCTTCTTTTTTTCGCAGGGCCGCAGCGCGGGATACGCCCAAGACCGGCGCGTGAGCACCGCCCGCGAGCTCTGTTTTCTCGATGCGACCGAACTGGCGCGCCGCATCGCCGGCAAGACGGTCTCCGCGTTCGACGTCATGCGGGCCTACCTCGAGCAGATCGCGGACGTCAATCCCGCGCTCAATGCGATCGTCACCCTGCACGCCGAGCAGGCGCTGGCGGCAGCGCGTGACGCCGACGCAGCGCAAGCGCGCGGCGAGCGCCTCGGGCCGCTGCACGGCCTCCCCGTCGCGCACAAGGATCTCTTCCTCACGCGCGGGATGCGCACGACGTTCGGCTCACCGCTGTTCGCGAACTTTGTCCCCGACGTCGATAGCCTGATCGTCGAACGCCAGCGCATGGCCGGCGCGATTCCGGTCGGCAAGACCAACATCCCGGAATTCGGCGCCGGCTCGCAGACCTTCAACACCGTCTTCGGCGCGACGCGCAACCCGTATAATCGCGCGCGAACGTCCGGCGGAAGCAGCGGAGGTGCGGCCGTCGCCCTCGCCGCCGGGATGGTTGCGCTCGCCGACGGCACCGATCTCGGCGGTTCGCTGCGCAATCCGGCCAACTTCTGCAACGTCGTCGGACTGCGTCCGTCGATCGGGTGCGTGCCGCGCTGGCCGGCCGAGGACGCCTGGAATACGCTCAACGTCGCCGGTCCGATGGGTCGCACCGTCGCCGATGCGGCACTGCTGCTGAGCGTCGTCGCCGGGGCGGACCGGCGCGATCCGCTGTCGGTCCCACTCGACGGCGCGCGCTTTCGTGAAGCGCTCGACAGCGACGTCCGCGGAAAGCGCATCGCGTGGAGCGCCGACCTCGGCGGCTTGCCGTTCGAGCCTGCGGTGCGTGCGGCATTCGCGGCGCAGCGCGCAGTGTTCGAACGTCTCGGATGCCGGGTGGAGGACGCAACGCCGAACCTGAGCGGCGCCGACGAAGCGTTTCGCACGTTGCGCGGCGTGCACTTCGTGGGCGCGTACGGGAACCTCATCGACCGCCATCCCGACGCGTTCAAGGACACCATCGCGCGCAACGTTGCGTTCGGCCGCGCGCTGAGCGCCGAGCGGATCGCCGTCGCGCACCGCCTGCAGGCCCAATGCTTCGCGCGCATGACGGCGTTTCTCGAGCGCTTCGACGCGCTCGTGACGCCGGTCAATCAAGTGCTGCCGTTCGCGGTCGAAGAGCCGTATCCGACGTCGATCGACGGCGTGCCGATGGAGACGTACATGGACTGGATGCAGTCGTGCTACACGATCACCGTCACCGGTCATCCTGCGATCTCGGTTCCGGCCACGTTCACGCCGGACGAGCTTCCCGTCGGCATCCAGATCGTTGGACGCTACCGCGACGAGTGGCCGCTGCTGCAGCTCGCGCACGCCTTCGAGGCGGCGACCCAGGCCGGGCGGCGGCGGCCGCCTGCCGCCGCCCCGACGAACGAAAACCTAACCGAAACCCACATCAAATCGTAACCTGCGAGCGAACCGCTCCGGCCTGGGCGGCGTTATACTGATAGCAGTCCCGATCTACGCAGCCGCCGGTTCCCCCGGGTCTCGCAAGTCGTAGACACCGCCGGCTAATACGTGAAGCCGGTCCTCCTCGAAAGAGCGCTCCTCCGGGAGCGCTCTTTTTTATTCCGGTTCCGGCGGTCCCCACGGAATCGCGTGCGGCGTTCCCAGCTCGACGTGGCAGACGCGGCATACGCGAGACCCGCGCGGCACGCGCGAACCGCAGAACCGGCATGGCTGCAGCTCGTCGCCCACCGGGACGTTTGCATACTGATGCGGGTTGGGGCGCCAGTCGGCCGTGTTCACGACTTTGCCGGCCTTCGGCTTGCGATGGACGTCGACCGGCGGATACAGCAGCACGATCACCAGCCCGACGACATTCAAGAAAATAAGCAGCACGAAGCCGAGGGCTCCGCTGCGGCCTTTTCGAGACATGACTTCCGCGCACCCGATCGCGATGCCGATGTAGAGGACGAGCGCGATCACCAGGCCTTCGAGTTCAAGCGTGGTGAACGAGAACTTCACCATTCGGGACCTTTACGCGACCCTGCCATGAGCCTTTGCGAGACTCAGTGGCTGCGTGCTTCGACGTACAGGGTCTGCAATCCGTGTCCGAAGTATCCGTCGTCGTCCGCCAGCGACGCGACGCATGTTCCAAGGCCGTCATCGCCGAGCATCGTGCGCGCCTCCAGAAGCGTCCACTCGCCGCGGGGATAGCGCTCCAGCGAGACGGTGAGTGAGGTCGGCACGAACAGCCACGCGCCCATCGGAAGCTCTCCGCTGATCCCGTTCGCGGAATCCACCAGAATGAGGGCGCGATCGAGTTCGTGGATCGCTTCGCCGGCGATGAGCGGAAGGCGCAGTCGCACCCAGGCAGCGGCCGGTCCGGGCTCGTGCGACCCGGAGCTGTAACGCCACTCGAGCGATTCGCCGTAGCCCCAGCCGCGCAGCCACTTCGGCCCGACGAGCGGGCCTGAACGGGGAGGCACGGGATCGGGCGGCGTTACGCCGGGCGGCACGCTCCCCGGCGGCTGCACGACGATGCGCCACGCGCGCGCCGTCACCGCGGTTCGGCCGCCGCTCGTCATCGTCGCCTCGAGCAATTCCACCCGCTTGCCGGGGCGCACGACGCGCGTCGTGACCTCGACGGTCGCGCGCGGGATCGGTCCAAGGAAGTCGGTCGTGATGCGCGCCAGGCGCATGTCGTCGCGCGGATGGTTGGCGAGCATGACGCGCGCCAGGAGCGCCGTCGGCGGTCCGCCGTGCTGCAATCGGGTGTCCCACGGGCTTTCGGTGGCGATCGTCGCGGCGAACGTGCCGTCATCGAGCCGTTCGTAGTAGGCCTCGGCGGCGGACATTAGCCGCTCAACGTGTCGGCGATGGTCGCGCGCAGCCGGACCGCGCCGTCGCGGATTTCGTCGGCGCTGATGATGAGCGGCGGCACGAAGCGCAGCGTGTTGCGACCGGCGGCGTTGATGAACAGTCCGTGATCGAGCCCGTGCTTCACGAAGTCAGCGGCGACGAGCGGCTCGCGTACGGGCAGCCCGAGCATCAGCCCCAGACCGCGCGGCGCCTCGAAGGCATGCGGAAAATCCGTTGCGATGGCGAGCAGTTCGGCGCGCAGGACGGCGCCGACACCCTCGACGTGCGCATCGAGATCGACGACGTCGCGGATGGCGAGGTGTTCGAGCGCCGCGGCCGCCGGAACGGGCGAGCCGCCGAAGGTGGTACCGTGGTCGCCGGGGCCCAGCGACGAAGCCGCCTTGGCGCCCACGATCAGCGCGCCGATCGGTAGCCCGTTCGCAAGCGACTTCGCCAGCGTGAACGCATCGGGAACCACGTCATAGACCTGATGCGCGAAGAGGCGTCCGATGCGCCCCATCCCGCACTGCACTTCGTCGAAGATCAAGAGCGCGCCGCGCTCGTCGCACAGACGCCGCGCCGCCGCCAGGTACTCGTGCGTCGCCGGCACGATGCCGCTTTCACCTTGCACGGGCTCGACGAGGAAGCACGCCGTGTGCTCGTCGATCGCATCCTCAAGCGCAGCGGGATCGTTGAAGTCGACGAAGCGAAACCCGCCGGGAAGCGGACCGAAGCCTTCCTGATAGGCGGGGTTGTCGGTCGCGGCGAGCGCGCCGAACGTACGGCCGTGAAAGCTGCCGTGCGCGGCCAAGATGACGTTGCGTTCCGTCTCGCCCTTGCGCCAGGCATGTTTGCGCGCCAGCTTGATCGCGGCTTCGTTCGCCTCCGCGCCGCTATTGCAGAAGAAGACGGCTTCGAAGCCGGAGAGTTCGGCGAGGCGATCGGCGAGCGTTCCCGCGGGTTCGTGATGGACGAGATTGGAGACGTGCACGAGCGTCGCCGCCTGCTCGGCGACCGCGCGCGCGATCCGTGGGTGCGCGTGCCCGAGCGCGCAGACCGCAATCCCGGCGACGAGGTCGAGATAGGCGTTTCCGGATTCATCGAACAGCCAGCAGCCCTCCCCGCGCACGATGTTGATCTCGAGCTGGCGATAGTTCTGCATCACGTGCGGATGGCGCGTCACGAGACGTGCTCCGCGCGAAACCACGATGGGATTCACGTCACGTCCGATAATGGGCGTTGATGCGGACGTAGTCGCCGGTGAGGTCGCAGCCCCATGCGGTCGCGGTCGCATCGCCGATTCCGAGGTCGAGCCGTGCCTCGACGGCCTGTTCCTCGAGCACGTGATGGGCTTCGGCTTCGCTCATCGCTTCGATCGCGCCGCGCTCGACCCACAGATGCTCGCCGAGGTAGAGTGACCACGCCTCGGGGTCCATGTGCGCGCCGGCCGCGCCCGCTGCCGCGACGATGCGGCCCCAGTTGGGATCCTCGCCGTAGAGCGCGGTCTTGACGAGGCTCGAGTTGATCACGGCGCGTGCGATCGCGCGCGCTTGCGCGACGTCGCGCGCGCCGGTGACACGGAACGTCAACGTCTTGGTCGCGCCTTCACCGTCTTCGACCATCGCGACGGCGAGGTCGCGGCACACCGCGGCGAGCGCGGCCCGCAGCCCCGGCGTTGCCTCGGCGCTGCCGGGTTTGGCGCACGCGTACACCGCGTCGTTGGTCGACATGTCACCGTCGACCGAGATCATGTTGAAGGTCCCGTCGACGGCCTCTCGCAGCGCAGCGGCGAGCGCGTCGCGTGACGCTTCGGCATCGGTGGCAATGAAGGCCAACATCGTCGCCATGTTGGGAGCGATCATCCCCGAGCCTTTCGCGATCCCGCCGATGATCCGGCGTTGGCCGTCTTCGTGCCACGCGTAGGCCGAGAGCTTCGGCACGTGATCGGTCGTCATGATCGCTTCGGCGGCGCCGGCGGCGGCCTCCGGACCTTCTTCGAGCGACTTCGCGGCGCGGTCGAGCCCCTTTGCGAGGCGGTCCATCGGCATCGTCACGCCGATGACGCCGGTCGATGCGACGACGACTTGCGACGGCCGCAGTCCGAGCAGCGTCGCGGCATGGCGCGCGGTCGTTTGCGCGTCGCGCAGCCCGCGCTCGCCGGTGCACGCGTTCGCACAGCCCGAGTTGCAGACGATCGCGGCGATCGCGTCGCCGTCGGCCTCGAGATTCGCCGACGTGACGAGCAGCGGCGCAGCTTTGATCTCGTTCGTCGTGATGACTTGCGCGCAGACGTGCGGTCCCGGCAGCGCGATCAGCGCCAAGTCGGCTTTGCGCTTCTTGATCCCGGCGTGAACGCCGGCGAGGCGCAAACCTGGAACGGCGCCGAGGCCGCCGCGGACCGCGATGAGGCGGACGCCGTCCGTCGGGCTTCCGCCGTTGTGCGCGTCAGCGCGCGATGGTGCGAGCATCGAGTCCGAGCTCCTCTGGAAGACCGAGCATCAGGTTCATGTTCTGAACGGCTTGACCCGCGGCACCCTTGCCGAGGTTGTCGATCGCCGCGAGCACCTGGACCACCCCTTCCCGTTCGGCAACGGCAAGATGGGCGTCGTTGGTGCCCTCGAGGGCCGGTAAGTACGGAGAACGGACGTCGCGGAAGACCGTGACGAACGGGCTCGCGGAGTAAAAGCGCTCGTATGCCGCCAGGACGTCGGCGCGTGTGAGCGGAGCGCGCGGTACGAGGTACACGTCGGCGAGGATGCCGCGTTTGAGCGGCACGACGTGGGGCGAGAACACGATCGGCGCCGCGATCCCGGCGGCGCGTGCTTCCTGCACGATCTCGGGGCCGTGGCGGTGGCCGTCGAGGCCGTACGCGCGTACGTCACCATCGACTTCGGCAAACATCGACGTCGACGCCGGGCTCCGGCCGGCGCCCGTGATCCCGCTCTTCGCATCGACGATGACGGTCGCGATGCACTCGGAGAGCGCGGACAGCGGGACGAGGGCGAGCAGTGCGGCGGTGACGTAGCAACCCGGATTGGCGACCAGGCGCGCCCCGGCGATCTGCGCGCGATACCGTTCCGGGAAACCGAACACCGCCTCGCCGGCATGTTCCTCGAGCCGGAACGCATCCGACAGATCGATCACCCGCGCACCGGAGGCGAGAAACGCCGGGACCTGCTCGCGGGCGAGTTCGCGTCCGCCGGCGACGAACACGACGTCGTCGGGCCGCACGCGCGCAAGCGCCGTGCCGACCTCGTCGAGTTCGACGTGCACGTGCGGCAGCGCCGGAAAGACGTCGCCGACCGCCATGCCGGCGCTGGAGCGGCTCTCGAGCACGCCGAGCGCGACCGACGGATGACGGTCGATGAGGCGGATCAATTCCGCGGCGGCGTACCCCGAGGCGCCGATGATGTGTGCCGTGATCACGCAGAGGCCTCCGAGAGCGCAGCGATCGCCGCGCGCGTCGCGCCGATCGACGCCGCAACGGCGTCGGGGTGTGTCGAGCCGAGCGTCCGCTTTCCGAGTACCGATGCGAGCGCGTCGAGCGGCGCGTCGGGGACGCCGAGCGCCCGCACATCGTCTTCGCTCAGCGGGCGGCGCTGCTCTTCGGCAAGCAGCACGCGGCCTCCGACGGCGGCGTGCGCCGCGCGTGCGGTCGCGCCGGCGCGCACGACGGCGTCGGCAATGTCGGTGGCGACGGTGTACCCGTCACCGGCCGCCGCCGACAGCGCGTGATCGTCGAAGTGCACGTGCGTAAAGGCGCGCCGGAACGCCTCGAGCGCATCCAGCGCGGCCTCGGTGCCGGCAAGCACCTGCGCTTTGGTGGTCTGCAAGTCGCGATGATAGGACAGTGCGAGCCCGTTGAGCGACGCGAGCGCGCCGCCATACGTGCCGATCGCCCGCGCGCCCGCCGCGCGCACGAGTTCGAACGGATCCGGGTTGCGTTTTTGCGGCATCAGGCTCGAACCGGTCGATGCGGCGTCGTCCAGCCGTACGTAGCCGAACTGCGGCGTCGCCCACATGACGAGTTCCTCGCTCGGCCGCGTCGCCGTGAGGACCGCGCGGGTCGCCGCATGCAGCAGGTCTAGCGCCACGTCGCGGTCGCCGACGCTATCGAGCGCGTTGCGGGACGGTCCCGCGAAGCCGAGCTCGCGGGCCGCCGCATCGCGGTCCAGCGGCAGCGACGAGCCGGCCAGCGCGGCGCTGCCGAGCGGACAGAAACGGCGCGCGTCGGCGGCGACGCGGACGAAACGCTCGGCGGCGCGGACAAATCCTTGCGCGACGGCGTCGAGCCAGAACGCAAGCAGTACCGGCTGAGCCGGCTGCCAATGCGTCGTCCCGGCGAGCAGCGTGCGCCGTTCGAGCGCGCTCTCGGCGCGGTCCTCGCACAGCGCGGCGATGTCGAGCGCGAGCCGCGCGCCGCATTCCGCGCGGTCGCGCGCGTACAGCAGCAGCGTCGTCGCCACCTGATCGTTGCGCGAGCGCCCGGCGTGAAGCCGCTCGCCCGACGTTCCGGCATATCCGCGCACGCGCGCATCGATCGCGCCGTGAACGTCTTCAAAGGCGTGCTGCGTCGCCCAGGCGGCGAACGTGCCGTCGTCGATGTCGGACTGCACGCGCGCGAGCGCGGCGCGCAGCGCTGCTGCATCCGGCGCCGCCAGCGTCCCGCCCGATTCCAGCGCCGCCACGTGCGCGTGCGAACAACGCACGTCGAAGCTCGCCAGCGGCAGATCGTCATCGAGCGAGGAGCCGAACGCGATCAGCGTCGCATCGGGTTCCGACGCGAAGCGGCCGCCCCATTGCAAACCGCTCACGCCGGCGACCCCGTGAGGAAACTCATGACGCCGGTTGGATCATCCACAAACCCGAGCCGGGCGTAGAGTGTGCGCGCCGCCGACGACGGGCGTAAGAAGGTCTTGCGCGCTCCGGACCGGCGCACGTCGTCGACGACCGCTGCGACCAGGCGCGAGGCGCAACCCTGGCCGCGATAGGCCGGTACGACGTACACGCCCGACACTTCAGCGTGGAGCGTTCCCTCGGGATACGGCAGGCGCTCGAAGTAGTTGGCGCAGGCCGAGCCGACGACGGTGTCTCCCGCGAGCGCCAGCCACGCGACCAGCCGGCCGGCGTTGAACAGACGTGCGAAATCGGCGGCGGCACGCGGCTCGAAGTGCGTCCGCTCCGCAACGCGCAGGTGCCCGAGTTCGATCAGGCTCGCGGCGCGCAGCCGCGCGAGTTCGGCGGCGTCGGCCGCGCGAGCACGGCGCAGCGTCGTCATCGTCGCGACGTCCGCAATAGAAAAGCGCGCCGTTGCCGGCGCGCCCGTCGATTCGTTCCCCAACTCCGTCTACCGCAGGCTGACGGAGCCCGGTACGCATCGTACGGGCGCGGCGAGGGGCGGTCGGCGAAGCGGCGAGTCCACGAGGTGATATCTATACTGCACGCGCGTCCATCTCGTCAAGCGCATCATGCCGGCTGCGGCTCCGCTTGGCGCGCCGCGGCCGATGCCTGCGCCGCTCCGGCTGCAACCGGCAGGCCGACGAGCGCGATGAAGCCCCCGGCGGCATCGTGGCGGAACGTATCGCCGGCGCCGTAGGTGGCGAGCGATTCGTCGTAGAGTGCGAACGGTGAACGCGCACCGGTGACGACGGCCCGTCCGCGCACGAGCTTCACGCGCACCTCGCCGGTCATGCGCTCGGCGAGCTTGGCATTGAACGCGTCGAGCGCATCGCGGAGCGGGGTCGACCAGAGCGCATCGTAGATCAGCTCGGCATACTTTTGATCGAGCGTCGACTTGCAGCGCAGTTCGTCGCGCGTCAGCACGAGGCGCTCGAGCGCCTTGTGCGCCTCGATCAGCGTGACGCTGCCCGGACATTCATACACCTCGCGCGACTTGAGGCCGACGACGCGATCCTCGATCAGGTCGATGCGGCCGACGCCGTTCGCGCCTGCGATCCGGTTGAGCGTGGCGACCATCGCCGCGCCCTCGGCGCCGTCGAGCGACGGCGTTCCGCGCCGCCAGCTGATGACGACCTCGTCGCCCTCGGCGGGCGCGCGTTCCGGCGCCGCCGTCCAGGCGTACGCATCTTCGGGCGGAGCGTTCCAGGGGTTCTCCAGCACGCCGGCTTCGATCGAGCGGCCCCAGAGGTTCGCGTCGACCGAGTACGGTTTCGCCGCCGTGTGCGCGATCGGGACGCCGTGCGCTTGCGCGTAGGCGATCGCGTCGGGCCGCGAGAGCGGATGCTCGCGCAGCGGCGCAAGCGTCGTCAGGTGGGGTGCGGCTGCGCGCACGCCGACCTCGATGCGCACCTGGTCGTTGCCTTTGCCGGTGCAGCCGTGCGCGACCGCGTCGGCGCCGAACTCCGCGGCGGTCTCGACGAGCAGGTCGGCGATGAGTGGGCGCGAGAGCGCCGCGCTGAGGGGATAGACGCCTTCATAGAGCGCGTTGGCTGCCAGCGCGCGCATGGCGTAGCCGCTGATGAAGCGTTCGCGTGCATCGATCAGCACGGCCTCGACGGCACCGAGCGCGAGCGCTTTGCGCCGCACCGCTTCGAGCGCGTCGTGCGAACCCTCTCCCGCAACCAGATCCGACTCGCCCAGGTCGAGCGTCATTGCGATGACCTCGTGTCCCGCGTCGACGTACTGCTTGAGCAGAACCGACGTATCGAGGCCCCCGGAATACGCGAGGACGATCCGCCGTGGATTCACGCGGAGCGCTCCGCGCGCATGTCTTCGAAGCGCTGCTTGATCATCGGCGTCGTCTCGGGTTTTTCGCAGATCACCAGCACCGTGTCGTCGCCGCCGATCGTGCCCAGGACTTCCGGCCATGCGGCGCCGTCGATCGCGGCGGCGAGCATCATCGCCGTCCCAGGGTGCGTGCGGAGCACGATTTGGTTGAGGCTTGAGCGGGCTTGCACGACGACTTCCGAGACGACGCGATGGAGCCGCGAGGTGTAGGCCGGCCCGTCCGTCGGCTCGACGTACTTGAAAGCACCGCCGGCGCCGCCCTTGAGCGGGATCTTGAGCAACCCGAGTTCCTTGATGTCGCGCGACACGGTGGCTTGGGTCACGTCGTACCCCTGCTCCTCGAGCAGGACGGCGAGTTCGTCTTGGGAACGCACCGGGCGCGCCGCGATCAGCGAGAGGATCGCGCGCTGGCGTTTGGTCTTCGGCTGCTGAAGTGTCGTATCCATCAATCCGTCAATCCGCGAAGATCGGTGAGCAGGGCAAGGAGCAGCGCTTTCTGCGCGTGCAGGCGGTTCTCGGCCTGGTCGAAGACGACACTGCGCGCGCCGTCGATGACGTCGGTCGTCACTTCTTCACCGCGATGCGCGGGCAGGCAGTGCATGAACAGCGCGTGGGCCGCGGCCGCTCCCATGAGCGCGGCATCGACTTGGTAGGGCCGCAGCGCAGCGAAGTTGCGTTCGGCGAACTGCTCGTCGCCCATCGACGTCCAGACGTCGGTGTAGACGACGTCGACGTCGCGTACCGCACGGATCGGCGAGGTGAACGCACGCGCGGTGACGCCGTGCGGTTCGCCCAGTTTCACCAGACGCGCGAGAAAAGCGTCGGACGGGCGATGCGAGGGGGGCGCAGCGAACGTGATCGACATGCCGGAGAGCGCGGCGGCTTCCGCGACCGACACGGCGACGTTGTTGCGCGCGTCGCCGACGAATGCGATGCGCAGGCCCTGCAAGGTGCCGAAACGCTCGCGGATCGTCAGCACGTCCGCCAGCGCTTGGCACGGGTGCGCCGCTTCGGAGAGCGCGTTGATCGTCGGCACGGTCGCCGCGCCGGCGAAACGCGCCAGCGGCTCGTGCGCATGGGTCCGGTAGACGATCGCGTCGCCGTAGCGCGAGAGCACGCGCGCGGCGTCCTCGGGCGTTTCGCGGGTGCCGATCCCGACGTCGCTGCCGTTGACGGCGATTGCGTGGCCGCCCAGCTGCGTCATCCC
>Ga0302314_10007150_pt1 | contig 20108 bp, 12 predicted proteins | sample III_Palsa_N2_3_FD_200533 | JGI IMG/M metagenome (GOLD analysis project Ga0302314, IMG submission 200533) | Peat permafrost microbial communities from Stordalen Mire near Abisko, Sweden - III_Palsa_N2_3 | ecosystem: Environmental > Terrestrial > Soil > Palsa > Peat permafrost | place: Sweden... | reverse complement strand
ACCTCATGGGCGGCACCCGGCACAGCGAGAAGGACCGCGAAGTCGCCCGTGACGCGGTGGCAGCCGCCCCGATGATCAAGCTGACGATCTGGGAGAACCGCAAGTTCCTCAAGCGGGTCGTCCGCGAACTTGTCGGCAGTGGAATCGACCAGATCCTGGACGTGGGGTCGGGGATCCCGGCCCGGGGCTCGGTCCACGCGGTCGCCCACGCCATCAACCCCGGTGTGAACGTGGTCTATGCCGACATCGACCCGGTGGCCGCCGCCCGAGGCGCCGAACTGCTCGCCGACAAGCCGTTCTGCGCCTCGATCCAGGGCGACCTCACCAAGCCGGACGAGATCCTCGGCCATCCCGAGGTCGTCGCCCGCCTCGACTTCAGCCGGCCCGTCGCGCTGATGTTCCTCAACGTGCTCCACTTCCTCGACAAGGACGAGGTGTCCTCGGCGCTGGACGCCTACCGGCAGGCGCTGCCTGTCGGCAGCCCGCTGGCGATCAGCCACGGCACCGGCGACATCGACAACCGCGGCGATGCCATCGGCCAGGTCTACGCCAGCGCCTACGGCCAGACCAACTGGCGTACCAGGGACGAAGTGGGCCAGCTGTTCGGCGACTTCAAGCTGCTCGACCCGGGCATCGTGCTGCTGCCCGATTGGCGGCCGGAACCGTCGCCGCTCAGCAGCCGGCTCGGCGCGGGCGGCCGTCCGGTGAACTGCTACGCCGGCGTCGGCGTCAAGGGCTGAGCGGAAGGCGAAGAGCCGGCTCCGTGGACCGGGGCCGGCTCCTTCCTTCCTGCGCTGCCTGTCGCTGCCTTCCGCCTCAGGACAGTTCGCTGAGCCGGCGGATCATCTCGGCCGCGACGATGGCATGCCCACGGGTCGTCAAGTGCTGGTAGTCGCTGGCGTATATCGAGCGGTCGGCCGAGGCCGGGTGCTTCCCGAAGTCCAGGTGGACGGTGCCGTAGCGGGCGGCGACGCCCTCCACGATCTCGTACAGCTCGTCGAGCTGCTCCTTGAGCGGCGGCTTCAACTCGTCGGGGAGCAGGTCGGACCGGGTCATGTCGAACAGGCCCATCGTCACGACCAGGGAGCCGTGCTCCTGCAGGGCGGCGACCATCTGCCCCAGCTCGTCGGCGACCCCGTCGTAGGACCCGCGCAGGAGGTCGTTGCCGCCGCACAGGACGACCGCCAGGTCCGGTTCGAAGGCGAGCGCCGGAGCCAGCTGCTGGGCGCGCACTTCCCGGGTCAGCAGGCCTATTTTGCCGAAGTTCTGAGCGGCCAGTTCCGGCTGGGAGTGGCTCAGGCCCTCGACGACCCATTCCGACCAGGAACGGTCGGGGTATCCGGCGAAGGCTTCACGGACGCCGTAGGCGTGGCTGTCGCCCAGGACGGCGAAACGCTTCCAGGGCGTGTTCGCGAGCAACTCGTCGGTGCGGGTCAGGTCCTTGGTGCTCGGATCCTCGGCGACAAGGTCGGGCATCGGCTGTTCCTTTCACTGAGCGCCGCCTCCTCACTCCGAGGTTCAGCGAACGACCGTTTCACAAACGATAGTTGCGGAAAACGACCTTGCGAGTCAATGGCCGCACAGCGGCCGATGCCTGGGCGGGGACGGGACCGAGGCCCAGATCTGCGACTGCACGGGCGCGGTCGGCCCCCGGCCACATCCACCTCACACGAACCTCAGAACGGCCAAATACGGCGGTTCGCATGCGGATCAGCTCCGTGAGCACGAGAATCACGGGGTGGACAGTTCACTGATACGCGGGGACGACAGCGCGGGAGCGGCGGCACCGGGCCTGGAGGTACGGCTGCTCGGCGGCCTGCAGATCCGGCATGACGGGGTGCCGCTGCCTCTCGGCGGACGGCGCCCGCAGTGCGTGCTGGCTGTGCTGTTGCTCAACCACGGCCGCACTGTCTCCCGGGACGATCTGGCCGAGTGGGCCTGGCCGTCGACGCCTCCGGACACGGTTGACCGGCAGATCGCCAACTACATCGCCGCGCTGCGCCGCGCCCTGAAGCCGGTGGGAGACCGCATCCAGCTGCTCGCCCGCCACCCCGGCTTCACCGCGCTGGTCGAACCAACGCTCCTGGACACCGAGCGGTTCGCGCAACTGTCCGCCCAGGCCCATGCGGCGGGGTCCCGGTTCGAGCAGCAACTCTCCGTGGAGCTGCTGGGCGAAGCACTCGGAATGTGGCGCGGGCGAGCGCTCGACGGGCTGGAGACCCCGTATCTGCGTCGGCGTGCCGAGACTCTGGAGGCCGAGCGGTGCGGTGCCGTCCTGGCGCTGGCGGAGGCTCATCGGCATACAGGCCAACCCGCCCAGTCAGTGGCGATGTTGCGCGACCTGTGGGGACGGCATCCCGAGAACGATGCCGTCGCCGCCGCGTTGGTGCGTACCCTGACCGCTGCCGGCCGGACCGACGAGGCGGCCGGATTCGCGGCCGACGCCGAGCGCGCCGCGCATCAGCGGGGACGTACTCCCAGTTCCGAACTCCGCCAGGCGCACAGCGACGCACTGAGCGGCAGCGCGCCGACCGGCCTGCCCCGAACCGCGGGGGCATACCGGGCACCTCGTCAACTGCCCACCGATACCGGGACGTTCACCGGACGCAAGAAGGAGGTGTCCGAGCTTGTCCAGCTGGTCAAGCAGGCCCACGCGGGTTCCAACCCGGGTACCGTGGTGATCTGCGCACTCGACGGCATGGGCGGCGTGGGAAAGACCGCACTGGCCGTACACGTAGGTCATCTGCTGCTCGACGAGTTCCCGGACGGGCAGCTCTTCGTCGACCTGCACGGCTACACCCGGGGCATGGCGCCCCGCGAGCCCGCCGATGTCCTGGCCGCAGCGCTGCAGGCCCTGGGCGTGTCCCCGAACCAGTTGCCGGCCGACCTCGATGCCCGGGCCGCACTGTTCCGCGACCGGCTGGCCGGCACCAGCACGCTCGTCCTGCTCGACAACGCCGTCGACGAGGCGCAGATACGGCCGCTGTTGCCGGCCAGCGAGCACTGTCTGGTCCTGATCACCAGCCGTAAGAGGTTCAAAGGGCTGGACGACGCCTACGTCCTGCCGCTGGATGTACTGCCGGCCACCGACGCTGTGGCGCTGTTCCGCCAGGTCGCGGGACCCGTGCGGATTCCGGCCAACGACCCGCTGCTCGAACAGATCACCGCCCTGTGCGGCAATCTGCCCCTGGCCCTGCGCATGGCCGCCGCCATCTTCCGCAACAGACCCGCGTGGACCCTGGAGCGACTGGCGCGCAAGCTGAGCACCGCGCCGACGAATCTTGAGGCGTTCTTCGACGGCGACCGGAACCTCGCGGCCGTCTTCGACCTGTCCTACCATTCGCTCTCGGACCACCAGCAGAGCGCCTTCCGCCACCTCGCACTCGTCCCCGGCCCGGACGCCGACGCCGCCGCTGTCGCCGCCCTGCTGGACACCGATCCACTGACTGCGGACCGCCTTCTGCAGGAACTGGCGGACCACAGTCTGCTGGCGGAACCCGTCCCTGGCCGCTATCAGATGCACGACCTGGTCCGGCTGTATGCCGGTGCCCTGGTCGCGGACGACCCCGGGCAGGGGCGCGGCGCGGCCTTCGACCGGCTGCTGACCTTCTATCAGCACACCGCGATGCGGGCCGACGCGCTGGTCGCCCATCACACCCGGCCCGGACCGGTCGGCCCGGCGCCCGCCCATCCGCCGGCCCTTCCCGACCAGGAGGCAGCCCTCGGGTGGCTGCGTGCCGAGCGCACCAACCTGGAGGCCGCGCTCGGGGCGGCGGTCGCGGCGGACCGGGCCGGGCGGGTGGTCGCGTTGACCGCGGGCATGGCCGCGCTGCTGCGCACCGACGGTCCGCTGCCCCCGGCCATCGCCATGCACGCGGCCGCTGTCGCCGCAGCGCAGCGCATCGGCGACCGGCTGGGTCAGGCCCGCGCCCTGGCCGAACTCGGGGACGTCCGGCTGCTGACCGGCGATCTCTCTGGAGCGGCCCGGGATCTGGAGGCGGCCCAGGGCTTGTTCCGGGAGCTGGGTGACCGGCGCGGCCAGGCAACTGCCTTGAACGAGCTGGGAGATGTGCGGTTCGTGGCCGGCGACTTCGCAGCAGCGATCCGCGACCAGGAGTCCGCCCTGGAGCTGTTCCGGGAGCTGGGCGACCGTCTCGGCCAAGCCACCGCCATGACCCAGTCGGGGGCGGTGCGGTTGTCGATGTGCGACCTCGCGGGCGGGGCCCGGGATCTGGAGTCCGCCCTGGAACTGTTCCGGGAGCTGGGCGACCGGCACGGCCAGGCGCACGCGCTGAGCTATCTGGGGCAGATGCGGTGGTCGACCGGCGACCATCCGAGCGCGATGCGGGCGCTGGAGACGTCTCTGGAGCTGTTCCGCGACCTCGGACACCGGCTCGGCCAGGCCAATGTCACGGGCATGCTGGGGCAGGTGCGGCTGTCGGCGGGCGAGTACCCGGACGCGATGCGGGAGCTGGAAGCGGCCCTGGAGCTGTTCGGTGAGCACGGAAACCAGCACGGCACCGCCACCGCCCTGGCACTGCGCGGACAAGTGCGGCTGCTGACCGGGGACCTCCCGGGCGCGGCACTGGATCTGGACACCGCCCTGGGCCTGTTCCGCGACCTCGGCGATCGTGGCAGCGAGGCCACCATGCTCAGCCACCGCGCCGCGGTGTTCATCGGCGCCGACGAGCCGGCCCAGGCCCTGGCGCTGTACCGGCAGGCCCTGCTCCTCAGTCGTGAGGTGCGCAAACCCGATGACGAGGCCCTGGCGCTGTCGGGCATCGGCGAGTGCCTGCTGGGCCGGGGGGAGACGGCGGACGGGGTTGGGCATCTCGGCCGGGCCCTGAAGATCTACCAGCGGCTCGGTATGCGTGCCGACGAGGAGCGGGTACGCGCCCGCCTGGCCGGCCTCGGGACCGGCCTCGGGACCGGATGAGCCGGTCGGACGGCAGCTCGGTGCTCCCGGCCGAGGGACCGGCCGGGAGCACCGAGCATCGCTGTTCGCCCTGCCGGGCTCGGCAGGCTTCGGGACTCAGGCCGAGCAGGAGGTGAAGGTCGGGCTGGTCTTGGCGATGTAGACGCTGGCTCCCCCGGTGGAGGAGTTCACCAGCGGAACGGTGACGGTGTCAGGGGCGGTCCACGGGAAGCCGCCCTGGTCGAACGTCCAGGTACCGGTGACCTGTTCCGCGAGTTCCGCCAACTCGATCCATCCGTACTGGTTTTCCGGCACCGGGATGGTCACGGTGTTGCCCAGGGTCTGACTGATGTTGAGGGTGGTCGTGTTGGTTCCGGTGATTTCACCGCTGAGCTTGCCCTTGAGGACAACGCTGGCACCGCCGCTGAGCTGGGCATTGCCGCCGATGGCAAGGGCGTCCGACCAGCCGGTGGTGTTGGTGATCGCGAATGCCCAGTTCACCGGCCCCGACGTGTCGTTGTACCAGATGGGCGAGATGCACTGGGTCGGCAGCGGCGCCGCCGGTGACTGGCTGGTGGCATTGAACGTGCAGGTCGAGGAGTCGCTCTCGCAGACGCTGGCGGCGTGAGCAACGGCCATACTGAAGGCGGACTGGTCCGCAGCGGTCGGCAGGGTCCACTGCTGGGCCGCGGTCCCGTTGCAGCCGTAGCTGTCGGTCCACGCGTCGCTGTAGGGGGCGGCGTACCACAGGTCCAGACAGTTGTCGCTGCCCTCCTGCCGGATCATGAAGGTGCTCGACGAGCCGGTGAGCGGCTGGAAGTACCAGTTCTCGGTCGAGCGGCCGTCGCAGTTCTGCTGCCGGAGCGGCAGGCCCGCGTCGATGCACATGCCGGTGGTGTTGTTGACGATGGTGAAGGAGTCGTCCGCCGCGATGTCGCCCAGGTGCCAGTTCTCGTCGTACCCGGGCGCCGTGTCGGTGACGATGATCGAGCCCGCGCCCGCCGTGCCGTTCTGGTCATCCAGGCTGAAGCCGTTGCTGGCGGAGGTGACGGTCAGCTGGCTGAGCGAGGTGTCGGCGGGCCGCACGGCCGCCGCGGTGGCGGGGGACGCCGCAAGTCCGAGCAGGACGCAGCACGCCGCCAGAGCGGCGGCGAGCACCCTCCAGGGGGACGCGCCGCGCCTCACGGTCGAGGTTGCCATGACATACGTTCCTTTCGACGAGGGATTCCCGCGCGATTCCAGTCGCGCGGGGCCGGATGCCGGCGGATCACGCCTGACGTCATCCATGGCGAACAGTGTCGGATCGGCCCGTCATAAACTCCGCACGGCTATCGCACAGACCACAGCGCCCGGAGCCCTCGACTCGCTTGACTCGGCATCTGCCCACCATCGAGACTTTTGACATGAACGGTCCCAAATATGGCCCTGCCGAGAGCACGGGCCCGCTGGGTTCCCGACTGGAAGTCCGGCTGTTCGGCGGCCTGCAGATCCGGGACGGGGAGGTCCAGCTGCCCCTCGGCGGGCAGCGCCGCTCGTGCCTCCTGGCGGTGCTGCTGATCAATCACGGCCGCACCGTCTCCCGTGCCGACCTGGCCGAGTGGGCCTGGCCATCCGTACCGCCGGGCACAGTCGACCGGCAGATCGCCAACTATGTCTCCGCGCTGCGCCGGGCCCTGGAGCCCGCGGGTGACCGGATCCGGCTGCTGGCCCGCCACCCCGGTTTCACCGCCCTGGTCGAACCCGGCCTGCTGGACACCGAACGGTTCACCGGCCTGGCCGCCCAGGCGCGCGTGGCCTGGGCCGGGCATGAGCACCGGATCGCGGCGGACCGGCTGCGCGAAGCGCTCAGCCTGTGGGGCGGACCCCCGCTCAACGGACTGGAGACCCCCTATCTGCGCCGGCGCGCCCGAGAGCTGGAAGCCGAACGGCGCGACGTCGCCACCCTGCTGGCCAGGCTGGAAATGGAGGCAGGCCGTCCGGAGAAGGCCGTGGCGCTGCTGCGCGAACCGGCCGCCCAGGAGCCCGGGAACGAAGCCGTCGCGGCGACCCTCGCGCGGGCCCTGGCCGGTGTCGGCCGGACCGCCGAGGCGGCGCGGACGGCGGCCCGCGCCGAGCGTTCAGTGATCCTCGGGGGGCGCATACCCACCCCGGACCTGCGGCAGGCCCACAGTGACGCACTCGCGGGCCGGACTCCCCTGGGCACCCACCGCCCGGACCGGACGCGCCAACAACTGCCCACTGACACCGGGGCTTTCACCGGCCGCGAGCAGGAGGTGGCCGAGCTGGTGCAGCTGGCCGAACGGGCCAGGCTCGGCCAGAGCCCCGGAGCGGCGGTGCTCTGTGCGCTGAACGGGATGGCCGGTGTCGGCAAGACGGCCCTGGCCGTGCACGCCGGGCATCAGCTGCTCGATCATTTCCCGGATGGACAGCTGTTCATCGACCTGCACGGCTACACCCGGGGGGCGGCCCCACTCGACCCCGCCGACGCACTGGCAACGGCGCTACAGGCCCTCGGTGTGGCTCCGCAGCTGGTTCCCCCCGGCTTCGACGACCGGGCCGCCCTCTACCGTGACCGGCTGGCGGGAACCAGCACACTGATCCTCCTCGACAATGCCGCCAACGAAGCACAGGTGCGACCGCTGCTACCGGCGAGCGGCCGGTGTCTGGTCCTGGTCACCAGTCGCAAGCAGTTCAAGGGGCTCGACGACGCCCGGATCCTGCCACTCGACGTGCTGCCCGACGCCGATGCGCGAGCGCTGTTCCGCCAGGTGGCCGGTCCCGGCCGGATCCCGGCCAACGACCCCCTGCTGGACCGGATCCTGACTCTGTGCGGTCGCCTCCCCCTGGCCCTGCGTATCGCGGCCGCCCTGATCCGCGCCAGCCGGTCCTGGAGTCTCCAGCGCCTGGCCGACCAGTTGAGCCCGCAGCGGCCCGACGCCGCCCTCGGCGGGTTCACCGATGGGGACAGAAGCCTCAAGGCCGTGTTCGACCTGTCCCTGCACACGCTGCCCGCCGACCCGCAGCGCCTCTTTCGCCTCCTCGGGCTGGTTCCCGGGCCCGACATCGACCCCTGTGCGGCGGCAGCGCTCCTGGACTGCGACCCCGACCAGGCCGAACAACTCCTGCAGGATCTGGTGGACCACAACCTGCTCGCGGAACCCACCCCGGGCCGCTACCGGATGCACGACCTGATCCAGCGTCACACACGCACTCTGGCCGCGTATGAAACCCACGCCCACAGTTCGGCGGCGATGGAAGGCTGCTGGACTCGCCCGGGCTGAAATCTCAGGCCCGGGGCTGCCCTTGAGCCCGCCGAGAATGCCACCCGCCCACGTCAGAACCCTGCCGGGCGGGACCGTCAACTGGGCCAACCACAACACGGCGGCTCCGTCTTCCAGGACGTGCCGGTCACCGTCGGCACCGGCGGCACGTACGAGGCCTCGGTGTTTCTCTCCTCGCAGTCCGGCCCCGCGAGCGGCACCTTCTGCCTCTGGAGCATGGACACCGCGAGCCTGACCCGCATCAGCCGCTCCGCGGACCCCTGCGGGGTTCCACTACTGCGCATGGTTGCTGACCCACAGTTACATTGGTTGCTCCGGCCGCGGCATGATCGGATCAACGACGCCTCGGCACAACCACAGCTCAACGCCCCAGCAGGGCTGCGGAGTCACCGACCCGGTACAGCAGGTGACGGCCGCTGTGGGTGATCTTCGGACGGTGTTAACGCCAGCTCCACCCGGTGTGCTGAATCTCCGCAATACGTTGAGGGCACCGTTCACGCGCCCTTGGAGGCACCGAGTCATGTCCAGTATTTCCCGCCGCGGGTTCATTGGAGCGGCAGCCGCAATCACCGGTGCCGCCGCAGTCGGAACCGGAGCGTCATCCGCTGAGGCCGCGGAGACCAGCGCTGTCCCGAATGCCGCCGAAGCCGCCGCGAAGGCCTCTTCCGCGAAGCTCCACGGGGACCTTCGGGACATCAAGCGGGTGGTGATCCTCATGCAGGAGAACCGCAGCTTCGACCACTACTTCGGTTCGCTGCGCGGCGTCCGGGGCTTCGCCGACCGCTCCACGATCAAGCTGCCCGGCGGCCTGTCCGTGTTCCAGCAGCCCACCTCGGCCCCCGGCCAGCCGGTCACCGGGACGCAGTACCCGTGGCACCTGAGCGCCGCGCCGGCCTCGGACTACCCGGCCGGGCAGCAGCCGCCCAGCTCGGAGGTCGGGGCGCAGAACTCACACGGCACCGACCACAGCTGGGAGACCCAGCACGGGGCGTGGTACGGCGGGCTGATGAACGCCTGGTACTACGCCAAGGGCGGCCCGCAGACCCTGGGCTACCTGAACCGGTCGGACCTGCCGTTCCACTACGCGCTGGCCGATGCGTACACCATCGGCGACGCCTACCACTGCTCGGTGCTCAGCGCGACCGGTCCGAACCGCACCTACCACTGGAGCGGCACGATCGACGCCCAGAAGAAGTACAGCGGTTTCACCGCGTACGACGGCGGCGACGAACTCGGCGAGAACCTGCTGTGGGAGTCATACGCGGAGACGCTGCAGGCCGCCGGGGTCAGCTGGAAGGTCTACCAGGGCACCGACAACTACGGCGACAACGCGCTTCAGTACTTCAAGAACTTCGCCCAGTACGACCCCTCGCAGGGTGGCACCGCCGCGCCCGGCAACGTCCTGTACGACAACGGCGTGGCGACTGTCCCGGAGCCGAACGACTACGAGACCGGCAACGCCGACAACCTGGCCCTGGCGATCAGGAAGGACGTGCTGGCCGGCACGCTGCCGAAGGTGTCCTGGGTGGTCACCAACCAGCAGTACTCCGAGCACCCGGACGGCGCTCCGACCGACGGCGCCTACTACGTGCACCAGGTGCTCCAGGCGCTCAACGCCGACCCGGACGTCTTCAACTCGACGCTGGTCATCATCAACTTCGACGAGAACGACGGCGGCTTCGACCACGTCCCGCCGCCGGTGCCGGCGCCCGGCGAGGCGGACGAGTTCGTCAGCGGCACCGACCTGACCGCCTACGGCCTCACCGCGCCCGCGCCGGTCGGTCTCGGTTTCCGGGTTCCGCTGCTGCTGGTCTCGCCGTGGACCCGCGGCGGCTGGGTCACCTCGGAGGTGTCCGACCACACCTCGGTGCTCCAGTTCCTGGAGAAGTGGACCGGCGCGTTCGGCAAGCCGGCGATCAGCCCCAACATCAGCGCCTGGCGCCGCCGGGTCTGCGGCGACCTCACCGACGCCTTCGACTTCGGCAAGCCGGTGTACGGCCTGCCGCCCCTGCCCGACCTCGCCCCCATCGGTGAGCCGGAGAGCTACTCCCCGCCGGTCACCACCAACGCGCTGCCCACGCAGGAGCCGGGCGTCAAGCGGGCCCGCGCGCTGCCGTACCAGCCGAACGCGAACCTCGTCGGCTTCACCACCGGCGGCGGCTCGGTCACGGCGAACCTGGCGTTCAGCAACAACAGCCCGCACGCCAGGAAGGCGAGCCACTTCTCGGTCTACAACAACCTGGCCGGGACCCCGTCGCTCACCGAGTACCCGGCGAAGTTCCCCGGCCAGTACACGGTCGACCCCACGCACTCGCGTTCGCACCCGACCGTCGCCGGGATCGCCCCGGTCGGCGCGACCGAGGGCGACACCGCGTACGACGTCACCGTCACCGGACCGAACCGCTTCCTGCGGCACTTCACCGGCGACACCGACGCCGCGGGCAGGACCGCGCAGGTGGAAGCGCGCTACGACGGGGACGACCGCGGCTCCAGGCCGAAGCTCGCGCTGACGTTGACCAACGACGGCGACCACGCGGTGACCTTCACGGTCGTGTCGAACCAGTACCTCGACGAGCGCCCGGCGAGCTACCGCGTCGCCGCACACGGCCGCGCGACCCACACGGTCGACCCGCTGCACCGCAGCGAGGGCTGGTACGACCTGTCCGTGACGCTCAGCACCGACAGCAGCTGGTCGCGCCACTACGTCGGCCACCTGGAGGACGGCTCCGACAGCGTCACCGGCTGACCCTGCCCCAGGCCATCCCGACCGGACCCCGGCCGTCGCCGACCGCCGGGGTCCGCTGCCGCCTGCCCCGCCCGTCCGGCCCCCAGCCACGCCCCCAACCAGTACACCTGAACATGACGCCGAGCCCGTGCAGTTGCCCGTTCGGGCTAAGTTTTGTGCCCTCGTAGGTGTCCACCCGGACCTGTTCCCCGGCATGGGCCGTGCGCAAGAATCAATCTTTTACGCATCGTGTCACCGGAGGATGTGCATGCGCTCTCAGCAGCCGGCCCAGCAGCGCGACGACCAGACGCGCCGCTCCCCCCTCAAGAACGCAGGCTCGTCCCTGGCCACCGCGGTAGCCCTCCCCGTTGGCAGGCCTTCCGCCATGAGCCCGACAGCGATCCTCGGCCTCCAGCGCTCCATCGGCAACGCCGCCGTCTCCCGCATGCTTGAGGCCGAGGGCCACGCACACTCCGCCGGCTGCGGGCACGGCGCCGACGTCAGCGTGCAGCGGTCCACGGCGGCCGACGAGGTCGGCAAGGTCCTGAGCTCCGGGGGCGGGCGATCCCTGGATCCGGGCCTCCAGGCGAAAGCCGAGACCGGTATGGGCCTCTCCGAAGGTTCCCTCGGCCATGTCAAGGTCTTCCACCGCTCCGCGGCCGACCCCTCGCTCACCTCAACGGGCTCACGCGCCTTCACCACCGGTGCGAACGTCGTCACCAGCACGACAGACGACCACACCATGCTCCACGAGCTCACGCACGTGGTCCAGCAGAGCCGCGGCCCGGTCGCGGGCACCGACAACGGCTCCGGCCTGAAGATCTCCGACCCTTCCGACCACTTCGAGCGCGAAGCCGAATCCACCGCCACGCGCCTGCTCAGCGGCGCACCCGTGCAACGGTCGGCCGACACGGAGCATCCACGGCCGCACACGCCGGCGACCCCGGCGTTGCAGCAGACGGCCGGCAATGCCGCGGCCGACACGGGCCTTGCCGTGCAGCGCGTCGTCGACCAGGCGGGGATCGAGGAGGAGCGGGCGGCACAGGGCATCACCGGCCCGGTGAAGATCGTCGAAGTGCCGGACGGAGTCACGGCCGGGACGCCGTTCCGCGAGTATCCGCCCGGACACTGCCTCAACCTGACCGGTGCCGAACTGGACCTGAGCGTCGCAAGCCTCAATGGCGGCGGCGACCCGGCCACTCCGGCGGCCCAGGTCGTGTCGCTGGCCGGCGGTGGCGGCTACCTGCCGGCCCACCGGATCATCCTGGTCAACAGCACGCCGGAGGGCGGGTTCACCGTGCAGCAGACCATCCAGCATGAGATGGGCCATCTCCGGCAGCATGAGCAGGGGTTCAACGTGGACATGGCCGGCGGCCGCCGGGCCCTGGTCGAATATCACAACATGCTGGTGAACGAGAACCCGCGGACCGGGGCGCTGCGCACCGAGTACACCACCGCCGACAACTCGATCGTCAGCGCGGTCAGGGACAGGGCCCAGGCCGCGGGGATCGCGCTGAACCGGCCGTGGGATGCCTTGCTCGCGTATGTCGCGGGCCATGACCCGGACGGTTCGCAACAGCGCCTGCTCGATGCGATCCAACAAGAACTGGCCAGGGACCTGTACGACGAGATGGAAGGCGGCAAGTTCAACAAGGCGCAGCGGCGGGCGAAGATCAAGGACCGGATCGGCCGGATGTATTTCAACAGCCTCTTCGCGTAGGCGTCCCCGTCGGGCAGGACCGAACGGCACGCCCGGGCTCGTGGACCGGTCAGTCGTGCGCCTTGGCCGTGTGCGTGCCGGGCGCCGGGCCGGTGCTCTCCCGCACGATCAGCGTGGGCCGCAGCATCTGGAGCGAGTTGGTGGGCGCCGCTCGCTCGGTGATCGAGCGCAGCAGCAGTTCGGTCGCCTGCCGGGCCATCTCCCGCTTGGGGAAGACGACTTCGGTGAGCGCCGTGCGCGCATGCGAGCTCCCTTTCAGGTCGTCGTGCCCGATCACCGACAGGTCGCCCGGGACCGAGAGCCCGGCCTGCGTTGCGGCCTCCAGTACGCCGTAGCTGAGGTGAGTGGAGAAGATCGCGGTCAGCGCGGGGTCGGCGGCGAGTGCCGCGCGCGCGGCGGCGGCGCTGTCGGCGAGCGTCGGCTCCGACAGGACGAACACCGAGGAGTCCGGGACGGTCAGCCCGTCGCGGGCGAAGGCGCGCCGGAAGCCCTCCACCCGGGATGCGTGGGCGGGCAGGCTGGCCAGGATGGCGACCCGCTCGTGTCCGAGCTCGCGCAGATGGCGTCCGGCCAGGTAGCCGGCCTGCTCGTAGTCGATGGTGACCACCGGGAGGTCGCCCGGCGCCTCGCTCTCCCAGGCGCACAGCGCAACCGGGAAGCGGGCGTCCGCCAGCAGTGGCAAGTGGTCGATCAGGTCGCGGTCGCCGGCGATCAGCAGCGCGTCGACGGAGCGGCTGGACAGGCCGGCCAGGTGCCGCCGGGCGCGTTCGCCGTCGAGCCGGGTGGTGCACAGCAGCAGGTGGTAGCCGTGCTGCTCCAGGACGTCCTCGACCTCCTCCACGATCTCCGAGTAGAAGGGGCTGACCACGGTCGGGACGAACAGGCCGACCGTCTTCGTGGTACCGGTCGCCAGTGACCGGGCCACCAGGTTCGGGGTGTAACCGAGCTCCTCGATCGCCGCGTGCACCCGCGCCGCCGTCTCCGGCCGCACCGGGACACGACCGGTGACCACGTTTGAGACGGTCTGCTTGGTGACTCCGGCGAGCTCCGCCACCTCCCGCATCGTCGCCATCGCGTTCCTCGCCTTTTACCGATCAAGTGGATTGAGCTGGAGACTAGCTCCGAGCTCGGGCTCCGTCAAGGCGGCTCCATGCCAGCAGGACCGTCCGGTCGCATGGAAGCGGCGATGGATCCAGATATCCGAGACCCAGTCAGACCTGCGCGAAATCGCGAGATTCTGACCGCCATGCCGTCGCACGGTGCCTGTGAACTGGAGCTGACCGGCCACGTTCCCCGGCGGGCCGGAGAGCGGACGGTCGCCGTCCGGCCTGATCGTCGACCACATATCTAACGGCTGATCAGAAATCGAACTTCGCGGCATCCTCTTGTTTTATCGGTCAAATGCGCCGTACTGTTCCGACCCAACGAGCGCCCCCCGAGCCTGAGGGTCCGCCGTCCCCTTCGGCGTGCTGACGCCCTCTTTGGAAGGAACACCCATGCGCACCAGGACGAAGAGATCCACCCGGGCTGTCGGCGTGGCGACGGCGGCGGCGCTTGTGCTGGGGGTGAGTGCCTGTGCCGGCAGCTCCGGAGGCGGTGCCGGGTCGACGAGTGCGGGCAGCTTCACGTACTGGTCGATGTGGCAGTCCAGTGAGCCGCAGGCGCAGGTGCTCAAGGCCGCGATCACCCAGTTCACCGCGCAGACCGGGATCAAGGTGAACGTCGACTGGGTGGGCCGGGGCATCTCGACGAAGATCGGCCCCTCGATCGCGGCCAACCAGGCCCCGGACCTGTGGGACGAGGCCGACTCCACGATCTACGGGACCGAGGCCTCGGCCGGCCAGGCGCTGGACCTGGCGCCGGTGCTGAAGATGCAGGTCCCGGGCGAGAACACGACGGTCGGGAGCGTCATCCCGGCGAAGTACTTCGCCATGGAGCCCAAGGACCCGGCCGGCTCGGACACCTACCTGATCCCCTACGAGGTCGCGTCCACCGGCATGTTCTACAACGCGGCCAACCCGGTCATCAAGGCCGCCATGCCGACCGCGCCGACCACCTGGGCGGGTCTGCTCAGCGTCTGCGCCGAGCTCAAGGCCAAGGGGACGGCGTGTATCGCCTCCGAGGGCGAGGACCCCTGGACCAATGAGCTCTACTTCGACTACCTGCTGAACGCCCAGGGGATCAACTTCAACACCCTGGCCTCGGACAGGACCGGCGCGTCCTGGGACAACCCGGCCGTCCTCAAGGCGGCCCAGGAGGTCGACCAGCTGGTCACCGACGGCTACGTGATCCCGGGCTACACCGCGACCAAGTACCCGGCGCAGGAGACCAACTGGGCCGACGGCAAGGCCGCCTTCTACATGGACGGCGACTATGTCACCTCCGAGGTGGCCAAGGAGGTCCCGGCGAGCTGGACGATGGCTTCGATGCTGCCGCCGGGTGCGCAGGTGCCCGACGCCACGCTGTTCGGCTTCTCGGTCCCCAAGCGGGCCAAGAACGCCTCCGCGGCGGAGAAGTTCATCGCCTTCTTCATGCAGAAGCAGGAGATGTCGGGCATAGCGACGACCGCGCTCAACATCACCCCGCGTGCCGACATCCAGGCCCCGCCGCAGTTGGCCACCTCGCAGCAGGAGCTGGCCGCCCCGGCGGTTCGGCAGCCCTTCGACGGCCTCGCCGGGAACTGGTCGCCGGAGGTCCTGGACCAGAACTACCTGGACATGTGGCACGGGAAGTTGACGCCGGCGCAGTTCGTGGCGAAGTGCAAGGCCGCCCAGATCTCCTACTGGAAGTCGCAGGACTGACCCGTGGCCACCACAATTGACTCCCCTTCCCGGACTCCTGGCGTCCGGGAAGGGGCCCGCCGCACCGGCAGGACCCGCCCGGGGGCCTACGAGCGCCAGCGTCGGCGGACGTTCTGGCCGTTCACCGCGCCCGCACTGATCGTCTACGCCGTCATGTTCCTCGCCCCGGTCGGCTTCGCGTTCTGGACCAGCTTGTACAAGTGGGACGGGATGAGCCCGATGCAGTGGCGCGGCCTGCGCAACTACCAGCAGCTGTTCCAGGACCCGGTCTTCCGCGCGTCGCTGATGAACACCCTCAAGCTGATGTTCATCGGGGGCTCGATCACCTTCGTGATCAGCTTCGCGCTGACCCTGGTGCTGCGCGAGATGCGGGCCAAGCTCTTCGCCCGCTCCGTGCTCTTCTTCCCCTCCCTGATCAACGGCATGGTCTTCGGCATCGCCGCCGGGTTCCTGTTCTCCCCCTCCGGTCCGGTCAACCAGGCACTGCGCTTCTTCGGAGTGACCACCCCGCCGCAGTGGCTCTCGTCCGACAACCTGATACCGATGATCATCGGCACCCTGGTGTGGACCGCCACCGGCTACTACACCTCGATCATCATGGCCGCGGTCGACCAGATCCCGCCCTACCTGTACGAGGCCGCCGAACTCGACGGCGCCAACGCCTTCCAGCGCTTCCGCCACATCACACTGCCCTGCGCCTGGGACGTCATCTCGGTATGCGCGGTGCTGTGGACGGTCAGCTCGGTGAAGATCTTCGAACTCATCCTGCTGTTCGGCGGCAGCAGCGGCGGCGGCTACCCGCCCGCCCAGAGCTGGAACACCGCCCTGTACGTGTACGCCGAGGCGTTCCCGCAGGCAACCATTCCCAGGCTGGGGACCGCCACCGCCGCCGCGATCGTCAGCCTGCTGATGGTCACCGTGGTCACCCTCGTCCTACGACGGCTGATGCGCCGCGACCCGATCGAGTACTGACCCCGATCGAGCACAAGCCCCGAGAAAGGCACGACACGTGCAAAGCAGACAACGATCGCCGGGGCCGGCGATGCGGATCGGCACAGCCCTGGTCTGGATCGTCGTGGCCGCCGACCTGCTCCTGATCCTGTGGATCTTCCTGACATCGTTCCGCAAGGGCACGGACGTGCTGAACCACCCCTTCGGACTGCCCACCCACCCCCACTCCGGGAACTACAGCGTCGCCCTGCAGCAGGGGGGCTTCGGGCAGGCCGCGATCAACAGCGTGGTCATCGCGCTCTGCTCCTCGGCCGTCGCAGTCACCCTCGCCGCTCCGTGCGCCTATGCGCTGGCCCGACGCCGCTCGAAGACCTCCTCGGCACTGACCATGACCTTCGCGATGGGTCTCGGCGTTCCCGGCCAGGTACTGGTCGTGCCGCTGTTCGTCGGCCTCGCCCACGTCAACCTCACCAACAGCGACTTCGGCCTGGGCATGGTCTACGTCGGCCTGGCCATGCCCTTCACCGTGTTCCTGCTGACCGGCTTCTTCGCCGGCATCCCCGCCCTCCTCGAAGAAGCCGCCGTCATGGACGGCGCGGGCCCGCTGCGCTCCTTCGTCTCGGTGGTGCTCCCGGTCGCCCGGGGCGGACTGGTCACCGCGTTCCTGCTCCAGTTCATCAGCTCCTGGAACGAGACCCTGTTCGCCCTGGTCCTGACCAACAGCCAGGACAAGATCACCCTCTCGGTGGCGCTCCAGGAGTTCGCCTCCACCCAGCAGTTCAACGGCCTGGACTACGGCACCATGTTCGCCGGCGTCTGCATCATCCTCGCCCCCATGCTCGCCCTGTTCTCCTGGCTGGGCACACGCATCATCCAGGGCATGACCGTAGGGATCGGCAAATGAGCTCGACGCTGCGCAACGAGAACCTGCGGATCGACGGAACCACCGACCCGGTCAGCGGCGTACTGCCGATCCTGGGCGGACTGTCCCCGCAGACCGCCGCGGGCGTCGGCTTCGACGAAGAGATGCGACGCAACCTGTCCTACGGCGCCCCGCACACGCTGCTCCCCTACACCCGGCAGGGCGAGTACAACCGGGTGCGCGCCGAACGCGAGCTGCCCGCCGTCGTCCTGGAGAACGAGACCCTCACCGCGACCTTCCTGCCCTCCCTCGGCGGACGGCTGTGGTCGCTGGTCCACCGGCCCACCGGCCGCGAACTGCTGCACCGCAACCCGGTCTTCCAACCGGCCAACCTCGCCCTGCGCGACGCCTGGCTGGCCGGCGGAGTGGAATGGAACCTCGGCACCACCGGGCACTGGCCGCTGACCTGCGAGCCACTGCACGCGGCGCGGGTGACCGCACCCGACGGCACACCGGTGCTGCGGATGTACGCCTTCGAGCGACTGCGCAGGCTCACCCTGCGCCTCGACGCCTGGCTGCCGTCCGGCTCCCCGATGCTGTACGTCACCGTCACCGTGGACAACCCGTCGGAGCAGGAGACCCCGGTCTACTGGTGGTCCAACATCGCCGTCCCCCAGGACTCGGACGTGCGCGTGGTCGCCCCGGCCGACCACGCCTTCCACTGCGACTACATCAGCGACCTCACCCATGTCGAATTCCCGCAGGTCGACGGGGCGGACCGGAGCTATCCGGGCCGGGTCGCGCACGCGGCGGACTACTTCCTCGACCTGCCGCAGGACCAGCGCCGCTGGATCGCCGCCCTGGACGGCAGCGGCACCGGACTCGTCCAGACCTCCACCGACCGGCTGCGCGGCCGCAAGCTGTTCTGCTGGGGCACCACGACCGGCGGACGGCACTGGCAGGAGTGGCTCTCCGGCTCCGACCACGCGTACCTGGAGATCCAGGCCGGGCTGGCCCGGACCCAGCTCGAACACCTGCCGATGCCCGCCCGCACCAGCTGGTCCTGGACCGAGGGCTACGGCCTGCTGACGGCCGATCCGCAGTCCGTGCACGGCGACTGGCAACAGGCCAAGGCAGGTGCGGCCGAGGCGCTGGACCGGCTGCTGCCCGCCTCCGCCCTCGCCCGGGCCCACTGCCAGGCCGCCGGATTCGGCGCCCCAGAGGAGCTGCTCGCCACCGGCTCCGGCTGGGCCGCGCTGGAGATCGAGGCCGGTTCGCTGCCCGCCTCACCGCTGCTCCCCTTCGGCGCTCCCGACGCCGAGCAGCAACCCTGGCGGGACCTGCTCACCACCGGCGCCCTGCCGGTCTGCGACCCCCCGGCTGCCCCGGTCACCGGCCGCCGCTGGCGCGACCTGCTGGAAGCGAACGCATGCGACTGGCATGCGCTCTACCACCTCGGCCTGCTCCGGCTCGCGGACGGCGAGGACGAGGCCGCCCGCGACGCGTGGAAGAGCTCGATCGAACAGCAGGCCACACCCTGGGCCCTGCGCGCCCTGGCCTTCCTGACCGAGGCACCGGGCGATGCCGCCGACCTTCTTGCCCGCGCGCACGCGCTCCGCCCCGACCTGCGGGAGCTGACCATCGAGGTACTCGACGCGCTACTGCGCGCCGACCGGCCCGCCGAAGCCCTGCGGACCATCGCGGCGCTGCCCGGAGCCCAGCGCGAGCACGGCCGGATCAGGCTGGCCAAGGCGAGAGCGGCGCTCGCAACCGGCGCCGACGACCGGGTCAGGGAACTTCTGGCGGAGGGGATCCGGGTGGACAACATGCGCGAGGGCGAGGTATCCCTCGATGCCCTTTGGCTCGCCGTCCACCCCGGGCAACCGGTCCCGCGCGCCTACGACTTCCGGATGTCGGAAGGCTGACACACACGCCGACCTCAGGCTCATTCGCCACCAGCGATGTGCCCGGCAGCGGCACACCCCACCGGTCCATCCGGTTGTCACGGACCCGCCGCTGCCCGCACCGCCGGAACACCACGCCCGACCGAAGGGACCTCCGTGCCAAACGTCCGGAAGGCGCTCGCGGCCACAGCCGCGACCGTTTCACTTCTCCTGGCCGGCGCGGTCGCGCCGACCACAGCGTCAGCGGCCCCCACCAGCGCCGCCTACACCGTGTCCATCGGCTCGACCGGAAGCTACGCCTACCCCGACGACACCCCGGCCAGCGGCTACCTCGACAAGGACGGCACGTTCTACGTCCAGTCGTCGCACTCGCTGTACGGCGCGACCGACTCCCGGCAGTGGGACTTCTACACCGGGACGAACTTCGACACCGCGACCCCGGACAGCACCCTCGACAACGCGGTCAACGCGGCCAACTCCCAGGATTCCAACGCTGATACGACCTGGCGCTGCAACAACAGCCCGACCGGCCTTGAGGCCACCGCGGCGGGCTCCGGCTCCGGCTACGCCGAGGCCAACTACTGCGACCTGGTGGGGGTCTGGGTCGACCCGGACACCGGGAACTGGTACGGCCTGGTGCACGACGAGTTCACCCCGCAGCCCTTCGGCGACGGACTGCACTACGACTCCATCGACTACGCGGTCTCCACCGACCAGGGCAAGGTGTGGACCATCGAGGGCCACGCGATCACCTCCCCCTACAGCACCGCCCGTGACGACACCTCGGCCTTCCCCAACCAGACCTACGACTACGGCGACGGCGACCCCCGCCTGTACGTCGACACCGCCTCCGGATACTTCTACGTCTACTACGGCTCGCGGATCGTGCCCAAGGGCGGCGTCAGCGGCAGCACCGGCGGCCTGGCCCACGTCGCCCGCGCCCCCATCT
>Ga0302314_10007149_pt1 | contig 20110 bp, 18 predicted proteins | sample III_Palsa_N2_3_FD_200533 | JGI IMG/M metagenome (GOLD analysis project Ga0302314, IMG submission 200533) | Peat permafrost microbial communities from Stordalen Mire near Abisko, Sweden - III_Palsa_N2_3 | ecosystem: Environmental > Terrestrial > Soil > Palsa > Peat permafrost | place: Sweden... | reverse complement strand
GTACAAGCATGAAACGGAGTATCTGGACAAACTGGAAGGGGTGATCGGACAGGAGCTGACGGCGGAGCAGCGGCAGTGGTGGTGCGGGAAGCACCGCGAGCTGGGCAGCGACATGTTTGCGGAGTATGGGTGGTTTGATTCTTTATTTCATTCGCCGCTGGTAGCGGCGTTCATCCTGGTTTTCGAATCGGGAATCAATTGGGCGGCTGCTGCCGCCGTGTGATCGAGGGGCTGGCATTTTGCCGGCCCCTTTTTATTTGGAGCCGAATGATGCCTAACGTGTTGACTCATCCGCGGGCGCCGACGCCGCAGGCGGCGCCCGCCGTGACGCCGAAGTATCTAGTCCGCAATGACGGGATGGTGACGGTGTATACGCCGGTGCTGGCGAAGTTGCCGAACTTCACGCCGGTGGAGACTTTGCCGGCGGCGCATGTGCTGGCGAGCGAGCTGGCGGCGCAGCGGGATGCGCTGACGCGGGAGGCGCGGGAGGCGCATCAGGCGCGGATGGAGGCGGCGGAAGCGGCATTGCGGGACCGGATGGAGGCGGCGGTGACGCAGGTGGGCGGGGTGTCGGTGGTGACAGGGCCGACGGCAACTCTCGCGCCGGGTACGGGGCCTGCGGCGGTGGCGGAGCCGGCTGTGGCGAGTGCGGAGCCGGCTGTGGCGAGTGCGGAGCGCGCGGTGGCAGCGGGGGCATCTGGTGCCATTGCGAGAGGTCAGCCTGCCGCAGTGGCGCCGGAGGCGAAGGTACAGGCGTCTGCGGTGACGCAGCCGCAAGCGCCGGGGGTGCTGCGCGCGCAGGCACCAGTCCAGGCGAGGGCAGCGGCAGCAGTGGTGGCTGCGCCGGTGACGGCGCAGGAGATCGGTGCGGCGGATAAGGCGGGGCTGAAGGAGTTTTTCGCGCAGCAGGGGGTGAAGGCGGATTTGCGCCGGCCGGTGGAGGAGCTGCGGGCGCTGGCGCATGAGGTGGCGCGCAAAGGGCGCGCAGGGTCGGCGTGATGCAGGCGGGGGTGGTGATTGCACGGGCGCGGGCGACGTTGCTGGACCCGTCCGGGGTGTATTGGCCGGATGCGGAGCTGTACGACTATCTGTCGGCGGCGCAGACGGCGGTGGTGAACCTGAAGCCGGATGCGTATGCGGTGACAGCGTTCATGACGCTGGCGGCTGGGGTGCTGCAAGTGATTCCGGCGGATGGTTCGCAGTTGCTGGATGTGACGCGCAACGCGGACGGGACTTCGATCCGGCAGATCGATCGCAATACCTTGAGCCATGCCAGCCAGTCCTGGGCGGGGACGGCGCCGCAGTCCGATGTACTGCATTACATGCCGGATCCGCGCAATCCGCTGCGCTTCCATGTGTTTCCGCCGAGCGACGGAACGTCGAGTGTGGAGATCGTATATGCGGGGATGCCGCCACGGGTGGCGCAGACGGGGGACAGCTTGTCGCTGCCGGATGTGTATGAGTCGGCGCTGCATGCGTATGTGTGCGCGCTGGCGTTTGCAAAAAATACGGATCGTGGCGACCTGGCGAAGTATCAGGGGTTCATGGGGCAGTTCTTTCAGCTGGTGAGCGGCAGGTCGCAAGGGCAGTTTGCCGAGGCGCCGCCGGGGGCGAGTTGAGGGGCTTTTGATTGAGGGCTTGCTTGGGTGGCGCGGCCCTCTCCCGGCCCCGCGGGCCATCCTCTCCCGCGGGCGGGAGAGGGGGTTGTGGTGCGCTGTGGCGGGGCGGTGCAGTTTGTTGGGTGTGCGCGATTGATGCGCTTCCCCCGGATCGAGTCCGGGGTCAGCTCATCCGTTGGGGGATCAGTTTACGTTGATTTTAGGGGCGAACGATGCCGATTGCGGTGACGGATTTGTTGGCGCGGGTCAGCAAGACTTTGTATGACGAGACGAATGTGGTGTATGCGCAGCAGGAGTTGCTGGATCACCTGAATGCGGCGGTGGCGGAGATCGTGCAGCTGGACACGAAGGCGTACATGGTGAATGCGCCGCTGCAGTGTGTGCCGGGGACATTGCAGAGCTTGCCGGGGGACGCGGTGGCGCTGGTGGATGTGCGCTACAACTGCGACGACAGCGGTAGCCCGGGGCGGGCGATCACGGCGGTGGGGGTGGAGCAGCTGCAGGCGGCACGGCCGGACTGGCATGAGTCGCCGCCGGCCATGGTGACGCGGCATTACGCGGCGGATGTGCGCGATCCGAAGCGCTTCTATGTGTGGCCGCCGCAACCCGATCCGGCCGGTTATGTGATGGCGGTGTATCAGGGAGTGCCGGATGACGCGGCGCTGACGGACATCTTTCCGCTGCCCGATCTCTATGGGGAGGCGGCGTACCTGTTTGTGATCTATCACGTGCTGCTGCGGCGCGACCATGGGGCTGATCCGCAGCGGGCGATGCTGTTTTACCGGATGTTCATGACGGAGCTGGATCAGGACGTGAAGAACATCAGCACCATTCAAGCGGGGAAGCCTGATGTGTGACGTACAGGATTTGTATCCGGAGATCCGGCGCGCGGTGAAGGGCTGCCCGGAGCCGAGCTTGCAGGATGCGCTGGTGCGCGCGGCGCGGACGTTTTGTTCGGAGAGCTGGATTTTGCGGCGGGTGCAGGGGTTTACCACGGTGGCGGGGCAGCAGCAGTACGTTGTGCAGGCGCCGGCCAACGAGGAGGCGATCGCGCTGAAGCACGCGCAGATCCAGGAGCTGGCGCCGGGGACGGCGGTACATCCACTGCGCTTTGTCTATCCGACGCTGGTGAATCCGAACATCGGGCCGCGGCGGCCGACTGGAATCTGTTTCGTGCCATATGCCGGGGTGGCGCTGGTACCGGCGCCGGACAATGCTTATCCGGTGCAGTTGGAGCTGGTGACGCAGCCGGTGGCGGGGACGATGCAGCTGCCGGATGAGCTGGCGGTGCGTTATGACCGCGCGCTGGGGTATGGGGCGCTGGAGTGGATCCTGCGCATGCAGGGCGATCCCTGGTTCAATCCACAGGCGGCGGACGAGTACGCGCTGCTGTTCAACCAGGAGATCGTCAAGGCGCGGGGGGAGGCGGCGTTCGATTTCACGCCGAATCAGCGGCAGTGGATCGGCGCCGGCTTTGCGAGGCGCGCATGAGCACCCTGGGCAACGCGTGGGGAGGGCAGGCGGGGTTCGTGGAGCAGGTGGGCAATCCGCCCGCTTTCACGCTGCTGCTGGCGCGCAATGGCGCGAGCATTTCCGTGACCTGGACGCCGCAGCCAGGTGCGACCAGCTACGCGCTGTATTGCGGGCGGTCGCCGGTGAGCCTGGTGGAGATGGAGCCGTCGCTGCAGGTGACGTCGATCGAGATCACAGGGTTGGATGCGGGTCTGGATTATTTTGTGCAGGTGGTGGCGCGCATTGCGCCGGGCCGGAGCGTGGCGAGTGCCGTGACTTACACCGGCGGGCATCCGCTGCTGACGCTGGCTTCGGTGGGGGACGGAACCGCCGGATTGAGCTGGACGGCGGTGGCTGGCGTGAGCCACTACAACATTTACCAGGGCACGGCGCCGGGCAGCGAGAATTTCGCCAATCCGTTACAGGTGCCAGGCACGTCGACGACGGTAACGGGGTTGATCGACGGTCTGACTTATTATTTCGTGGTGACGGCGGTGACGGGGACATTCGAAAGTCCGCCGTCGAACGAGGTGAGTGGGACGCCGTTCATCGCGGCACCGCAGGGTGTTGCGGCGCAGGGCTGCAGCGGCGATATCGCGATGTCCTGGGAGGCGGTTGCCGGCGCCGCGGGCTACAACGTTTATCTCGGCACTACGCCGGGTGGGGAATCCACCAGTCCGGCGGTGTCCGGCGTGACCTCGCTTTCCACGACCGTGCCGGATCTCGTCAACGGGACGGAGTATTACCTGACTGTAAAGACGGTTCCGGCCGGCGGCGGCCTGTCCGCGGCATCGGCGGAGGTGAATGCGACGCCGGCCTTGCTGGGCAGCGCTTCGTCCCTGACGGCGACGCCGCAGCCTCTGGGCAACAGCATTCTCCTGTCGTGGACGGCCGGGTCGAACGCTTCGGCTTACAACATCCTGCGCGGGACGGTGTCCGGGGCGGAGACGCCGCTGGCGATTGGTGTCACCGGCACCAGCTACAGCGATACGACGGCGGCCGTCGGGGTTCTGTATTACTACGAGGTGCTGGCGGTGAACGGCTGCGGCCAGGTGGCCGCCGCATCGAATGAGTCCAGCGCGTCGCTGAGCGAGTACATGGCTGCCGTTCTGGCGGATAACCCGCTGGTTTATTTGCCGCTGAATGAGACCAGCGGATCGGGCGTGGCGCTCAACCTTGGAAGCCTGGATGTGCTCGGCAATTTTTCCGCGAACGGTAACGTCGGTTTTGGTGCGCCGACGATCCTGAGCGATGGATACCCGACGACCGCCGCCGCATTCACGGGGGACCGTGACTATGACGGCGGCTCGTTCCTGGAATGCATCAACGAGGCTCTTGGAACATTGTCTCCGCCTTTTGCACTGGAGTGTTGGGTCAGTAGTGGCGGCGAAGGACAGTTGTGGTCGGTGACGCAGAAGCAAACGGATGGGCAGCAGCAGACGGACAACGGATTGTCCATGGCATCGGGCGCCAATTTCTTCGCGACTACCGTATCCATAGGTGCCGGCTACAGCGGCGGAAATGCCTACAGCACGGTCGATGGCTGCGCCAACTCCGGGCCTCGGCTCTTTGTCACTTTCTCCATGCCAACGGCAGGCAATATTCTGTTTGGAGTCAACGGCTGCAATCAGTTCAGTGGCGCTTCCGGGCAGGCGCTGGAAGCCGGGAACGGTTTGTGGTTCGGCAAAACCTATGATGGCGGGACATTCGATTTCAACTGGCTGAACGCGACCGCCCAGCACCTGGCGGTATACAACACCAATATCGACATCTCCAGGCACGCTACCAAGTACGGCATCGGGATTGGTGGCGGCAACGGTTTTACCCAGGCGCAGAACATCAACTGCATGGGTAATTTCTCGCTGTCCAATCAGAATCGAACGGCCACCAAGTCGGTCCTCGGCAGTTTTCCCTTTGCCTATATGAAGTCCTTGTTTTCGATTCCGGCTGCGCTTGCCTATGCGGAGGTGGCATGCACGGCATCCGGTGGTAGCAGCTTCAATGGGTTCTCGGCTGGCATGACGCAGCTCTATTACAGCGACACCGAGCATCCGCTGGGTTCCGACGATGGCAATGCCATCGGCTATACGAGCAGCGGCAATTTGTATGTGGCCGGTGCGCCGGCCATCGGTGGGTTCCCGGCGCTAGTTGCGGGCGATGTGACGAACTGGTGGATCGACAACGTGGCGGGTCAGGCCTGGATCGGGAAAAACAATGTTCCGCTCACGGGCGATCCGCAGGCCGGCGTTGCCCCGACCTTTACCTTCACGCCCGGAGCCAATCTCTGGTACATGGCGACCGCCCTGGCGGATGTGGGAGATGCTGCCACGCTGAATCTGAATACCACCAGCCTGGTCTATCCCTCGCAGGGCCGCTTCAGCCCGATGCTGCCATGAAGCTCCTGGTCAGCGACAATTTCAAGGGGATGGCGCCGATCGTCAGCAATCGGCTGTTGCCGCCGGGCTTTGCTTCGTTGGCGGTCAACGCCAAGCTGGTCAGCGGCGACCTCGATTCCTATGGCGATATCGGCAATCCTTTCCAGCTGGCGAAGGATCCGGTGATCAATGCGATCTGGCTGATGGCCGGGCCGGCGCCGGATTTCTGGCTGCAATTCACCGGCACGGGTGGCGATCTGGCCTATGGCGCTAACGTCGACGTTGCCCTGGGAACGATTCCCGGTGACTCTACTTACCGCAGCTTCATCACGGGACTGGAAGGCGGCCCACAGCAGACGAATCTGTTCTATGCCACGGACCCTTCGCAGCAGGGCGGCAACCCGGCCGGGTCTTATCCGTATGTGATGTTTCCGCTGGGTATCGCTTCACCGGCGGGGCCGCCGGTGGTGGTGGCTCCGGCGCAGCCGGCCGGACCGACGACGCAGTATCAGTTTGCGCAGGAGGCGAGCGTCAATAATGTCACGGTGGTTTCCGGCGGCGGGGGCAGCGGTTTTGTGGTCGGCGACATGCCTTATGTCGGCACGGGCACGCTGGCCAACGGCTTCACCCAGGCCGCGGGTGCGGCGCAGGTTTCTGTGACCAGTGTGGATGCATCGGGTGCGATTACCGGGTTGTCGCTGCTGGCGCCGGGCGTGTACCAGCTCAATGCCGGGCCGGGCAGCACTACGATCGACCAGGCGGGTCTGAGCCTGCCGGCCGCCACGGTTACGGTCGCTTCGACGGCGATGCTGCCGGCGGCGGGCAGTTTCATGGTGGAATCCAGCGGCGGCAATCAGACGGTTTCCTATACGGGAATTTCCGGCAATACGTTCACGGGATGTTCCGGCGGGTCCGGCTCGGTGGCGAATGGTGCGGCGGTGCAGGCGCAGAGCGCCATCGTGCCGCTGAGCGGGGGCAGCGGCACAGGGGCGACGGTCAGCGTGCAGTGCGAGCACTGCAGTTTCAATGGCTTCGGCACTTATTCGACCAGCGCCGGGGGCTATTACATCAGCTGGAGTGTGCAGAACGGTCAGTATTGGGAGGTATCCAGTGGCCAGGGTGATGTGACGGCAGCGTATTCGGAAACCAGTTTCGGTCTCAAGGCGGCTAGCGGCTTCACCTATCAGATGGATGCGCGGGATAACCAGGCGGCTTCCGGCGGCGTGCCGACGGATCTGGTGATGTATCTGTGCGGGACCTATAGCGGCTCCACTGCGATCAATGGACCGGTGGTCATCCTGAGCGACAGCGACGGGACGTTTACGCTGTACAGCGCGTTTTCGGGTACCAATGGTGGCGCGGTCAGCGGTACGGTGGTCAGCCAGGACAGCGGACTGTCGATCAGCGGCAATACCTGGTACCGGATCAAGGCGGTGTGCACCGCGCAGACGGCTTCGACCACGCCTGGGTTCAGCGTGGTTGCTACGCTGGCGCTGCAATCCGATCCCGGGACTGTGCTATCGACACTGACCGGCTTCATTCCGTATATCGGCGAGAGCCTGGGTGTAGGCACCAACCATCGCGGCAACCACGACGACGGTAACGACGGCGATTTCGAGAATGTAGTCGTTTCGGTGTCGCAGCCGGCGAGCGCCGTGAGTTCCGAGGCCGTCAGCTATGTCTACACCTATGTCACCACCAAGGGCAGCGGGGACAACGCGATCACGGAGGAGTCCGGGCCCAGCGATCCCAGCCAGACGGTGGTGATCTACTTCGATACCAGCACCAATCCGGTGACGTTGGCGCCGGTGAGCGGCTCCATTCCGGCATGCCCGGCCGGGCAGGACATCAGTGCCTACAACCTGTATCGCCTGGTGAGTGTGTCCGGCGGGTCGGAAGTGTACGAGCTGGATCAGACCTTGACCGCCAGTTCCTCGGCGGCGGTGCCGTGGACGGATACCGTACTCGACGAGGACCTGGGCGATGCGCTGCCGTCGACCGACTGGGGGCCGCCGCCAGCGGATATGCAGGGGATCCTGGCCTTGCCCAACGGCATCATGGCGGGGTTCTTCGCCAATACGCTGTGCCTGTCGGCGCAGAACTATCCCTTCGCCTGGCCGGTGGACAATCAGTTGCCGACGGATACGCCGATCGTGGCGATCGCGGCGATCGACAGCACGGTGCTGGTGCTGACGCAGGCACATCCGTATACGGCCTGGGGCAGCGATCCTTCCGCCTATAGCATGAGCAAGGAGACGGCGAACCAGGGCTGCGTGTCCAAGCGCAGCGCGGCGACGCACAAGCGGCTCGGTGTGGTTTACGCCAGCGGCAATGGGCTGTGCTACTACCGTGGGCAGGGTGATCTGGACCTGATCCGCATGCCGGGCGGCGATCCTTATTTCAGTGTGGAGCAGTGGCAGGCGCTGAATCCGGCTTCGATCCTGGGCGTGGTGCACGACGACAAGTACTGGTTCTGGTACGAGACGGTTGGCGGCGCCATGGGCGGTTATGTGCTGGATCTGTCGCCGGCCGGCTTCGGCCTGGTGGCGCTGGATTTCCATGTCACGGCGGCATATGTCGATGCAAGCACGGACACTTTGTATTTCACGCCGGATTTCAGCGTGTATCCGATCAATGGCGCGGTGGTAGGGGCGGCGCTCAATGTGCTGTCGCAATGGGAGGGTGGTAGCGGCCTGCGCACGCGAACCTGGGAGCGCGACCATTTCCTGCTGCCGCGGCCGGGGTGCTTCTCGATGGCACGGGTACGCGGCGAGGACTATGCGAGCCTGCAATTGACGGTGAGTTGCGAGAACGGCACGGCCTTCGACGGCGCGGTGACGGGGCCTGGGCCGTTCGTGATGGCGCCGGTGGTAGGGGTGCGCTGGAGCGTGGCGCTGGGTGGGGCGTCGACGGTGAACACGGTGGAGTTGGTGGAGCGCTGCGAGGAGTTGGGGGCTTGATCCGCCTGGATATCGATGCGGTATGGGAGGACTTCTCAAGACTGGCGGGGCCGGCGATGGCGGATGAGGACGATGGTCCGGAGGACATTCGCCGCGCCTGCAAGGCCGATCAGGCTTGGCTGTTCGGCAACGAGGAATGTTATCTGGTGTTGCAGTACCAGCTGCGTCCGGCAACGGCGCGGATGCAGTTGCTGGTGTGGCTGGCGGTGTCGCGTGGGGCGCGGGGGTGCATTGCCCGTAATCTGCAATTTGTCGAGGACATGGCGCGGCGGCTGGGCGCGAGCCGGCTGCTGTTCAAGACTCGGCGCAAGGGTTTCGACCGGGCCATGCCGCGAGGCTGGACGGCCGATCACATCATCTGGACTAGAGAGTTGTTGGGGGAGTTGTCAAGGGAGTTGGCGGATGGCTAAGGGCAATGTGGATACGTCGCCGGCGATGGCGGACTACGAGAGTGCGATGCAGCAAAGCGCTTCGCGTTCGGTGAATTTCTGGATGCCGGTGCAGCAGTATTTCGCGCGCAGCCTTAACCGGAATCAGCCGGGATTGGAGGAGGGCGCGCGCGGGATGGCGGCTGCGGGTGCGCGCACGGCTGGCGGAGCGGCTACGCAGCAAGCGCTGGCGGGAGATGCGGCACGCGGGCGCAGTGCAGGGTCCGGCGCGTTTCTGGGTGACATGCAGCGCGGCGGCAATACCACGGCGCAGGCGTCCGGAATGGGTATGGCCGATGCGACCAGTCGCATGGAGCGGCAATGGGTGGGCGGCATGCAGGATGTGATCGGCATGGGGCAGTCGGATCAGGCCAGCGCGCAGCAGGGGCTGCAGGACGCGGCGAACCTGGAGCAGGCCTACGAGCAGGCGCGCTCGCAGTATTTCAATAATTCGATGGCAGGCATCGAGCAGGCGGCGAGCCAGCTGGTCAGCTCGGGTGCAGGCGCCATGAACGGCATGGGAGGTAGCTGATGGCATTTCTTGGATTGGGGCTGGGGCCGAATGTGCAGTTCGACTCGTATACGCAGAGCCTGGCCAACCTGTCGCAGTTGCAATGGAACCAGGCGACACAGGGCTTCTATCCGTACCAGAACCAGATGGTGCAGTACGCGGAGGATCCCAATTACATCGCGACCCAGCGTGCGCAGGCGCAGGGCGGTGCGGATGCGGCGGTGAATGCGCAGCAGGCGGGGCAAGCGCGGCAGCTGGCGCTGATGGGAGTGAATCCGACGGCGCCACAGGCGGCGGCGCTGGCGAAATCCAATGCGCTGGGGAAAGCTCAGGCGGAGGCCGGGGCGATGAATGCCGCGACGCAGGGCGCTTACGCCAATCAGCAGGCTGCACTGAGGGGAGTCTGAGATGGCGGGACTACTGAGCGATTCGATCAATGCCGATCAGTCCGGCCTGCGCGGCATGGCCAGCGCAGCGGGGATGAAGACCGGGCTGATTCTGCAGAACGACCAGATCAATGCGCAGCACGAGGCGGGCAAGTTCACGCTGGCGGGGCAGGTGATCGGCGCGGCCATCGGCAGTATCTGGGGGCAGTCGGGCGCTGGCGCGGCGATCGGCAAGCAGGAGGGGGCCAAGTGGGGCGGGATTATCAGCGGTACTGGGCCTTCGACGGGGGGCAGTGATGCGGCGGGGAGTGGTGAGTCAATGTTGTTTGGATCGTTGTTGAATCACTTGAGTCAGAGGTCGGCGAGCAAGCCGGCGCCTGCCGCCGCTCCCGCTCCCGCGCCTAGCACTGGTGGCGTGTCTTACGGCTACAACGGATTCAGCTACAGCGATGGTTCCCCGGCTACCATGGATCTGGTGGACCGCAGTCGCCCGATGGACGGTGTCAATGGCTATGCCGGGCCGGACGCCGTTTCCGCGGGCGATATGGGGGGCGATGTCGGTGGTGATATCGGCGGCGGGATCGGCGGAGATGCGGGATTGGGTGATATCGGCGCGGCGGCGACGGAGGTTGCGTGATGGCTGAAGTATTCCACGGCGGCTTGCATGCTGGCGTACATCACGCCTATGAGGACGCGACCACGGGACGACATCAGCGGTTTCGGGAGCAGATGGCTTTTCTGGCGAATCAACGTGCCGGGGCGGGCCGGCGTTGGCAGGGGACGCGGCAGCGCTTGCAGGCGCTGGATCAAGCGGAGCAGATCGAGCGCCGGCAGGCGGCGGCCGATCCGCGCTTCGGTGTCGATCCGCGAGTGACGCGACAGCATATTGCTCATCGCAATGCGGTCAATGCGGCGCGGCTGAACGAGTATGGCAAGTTCGCCGCGCCCGAGTTGCAGCAGTGGGACGATGCGGCGGGGCGCACCGCAGGGGAACTGCATCAGGGGCGGCGCTCGTTCGCGCAGGTGGTGCCGGGCGACCTGGCGGCGGCGATTGCGCATGCCACGAATCTCGATCCGCGGGAGTTGCAGCCGGGATCGGAGATGGTGCACGCGGCGGAGGCGGTGGTGAGGGCGGCGCAGTCGGGGGATACGGCGGCGGCGCTGCCGGCGGTGAACCAGCTTTATCGCCGGGTGCTGGCGGGGCATGTGGGGCAGCATCTGCACGATGGCAGTGTGATTTCGCGGGCGCCACGTATTGTCGGCTTGCATCCGAATCCGCGTGATCCCGCGCAGACGACGTTCGCAGTGCAACTGACGGTGACCAGTCCGGATGGGCGGGTGGGTACGGCGCTGCGGCCGCTGATGCTGGACAGCGGGCATCTGTCGCTGCATCCGGATGAGGCGCAAAAGCATGCGGTGCTGAGTGTACCGACGCGGGAGTTTGTGCATCACACGCTGGCGCTGGCCACCGCGATCCTGGCGGCGCAGCATCCGCACATTCAGGCGCAGCTCGACGCGGTGCCGGAGGCGCAGCGGCGGCGCAACCGCGCGCTGCTCGATTTGAGCCTGGCGCTGGGAAGCAAGAGTCCGCGGCGGTCGGTGGATTTCAAGCCGCTCGGCAATGGCGATATTGCCATCGCGGATGCGGACGGCTTGCATCGGCGGGTTAGCCTGCCGCCGGCGCAGCGCGCGAGCCTGGAGGAGCAGTACCGGCAAGCGCTGGAGCAGGGGGATCGCGATCGCGTCGAGCGTGTCGGCAGGTCGTTGGCGGCGGTGAAGCGCGGTGGGGTGACGCAGCAGCACGGCGTTTTGCAGAAGCAGGCCAGTGCGCCCGCGGACCCTTACCTGAAGGGGCGCCTGTACCTGGGACATGATGGCCGCAAGGCGCGTTATCTCGGCGGCGGCAAATGGGGTGCGCCGTAGTGGCGGCTGACGATTTTCGTGGTTTCCTGCCGGCTTCGGCGGTGCCGCTGGATGAGTATGGGGATTTCCGGCCGGCGGGTACGCAGCCTTTGCCGGAGGTGGGTGGGGTGCCGTTGCGGGATGTTCCCGCTGCTGCTTCCGCCGCCGATTCCGCGCCGGCGCAGTGGATCGCTCCGCTGCGTCGCGTGGGATTGGACACGGGCGATGCCACGGTCGCGCCGGCGGCACCACCGCCTTCACCCGCGCCGCAGCGCGAGGTAGGTACGCTGGATACCATGAAGCGCACTGGCGAAGCGGGGCTGCGCCGTGCCTGGGCTGGTGTGCTGACCACCGCTGGCGCGCTGACGGAAGCGCAGGGAGAAGATCCACTTGCCGCCATGGGCGACGCGATGCTGTATGCCCCGCCGGAGTTGCTGAATCAACCGCCGGTGTATGGGGCCGGTGATTCATTGATGGCGGAGGCGGACCGGCAAAACGATCTGGCCCGCCAGGCCGATATCCAGAAGAACGAGAAGGCGCCCTTCCTCCCTGCACTGATCGGCGGCGCAAGCAATGTTCTGGCGGCGCCGTTCGCGCCGCAGCAGGCGGCAACCGCGCAGCTGCGGCGCGGCGCGGATGCGGTGCAGGCGATCAAGGCCGCTGGTGCGGAGGTTCCGGCTTCGGCCATTGCCATCACTGCGCCGGAGCTGGGCGGGCGTCTGGGTGGCGGCTTGGCGGATTCGGCCTTGGCGCAGTTTGGCGAACGCTATGCGGGCGCGCTGTTGCCGCGGGTTGCGGCCAATATGGCGGGCAAGGTGGTCGGCGGCGGGCTGTCCGATCTGGTGGCGGAGCCGCTGGCGACGATGGTGCGTAACAGCGGCTTGCCGGCGGATCAGCGGCAGCCGGTGACGGTGACGCCGCAGGGACTGGGGGCCAGTGCCGTGTTTGGCGGCCTGGCGCGCGCGCCTGCCGAGGGGGCGCCTGGTGCGGTGGGTGGCTTGCAGGAACCGGCGAGCAGTGCGCCGGATGTTCAGATTCCCTTGCGCCGCGGGATGGCGGACGAAGGGCAGGATGCTGCATCGGCGCCGCAACAGGCTGGCGTAGGGGTGCGCGGGCTAGTGGGGCCGCCGCCTGAGACGGAGCGACCGCCGCCGGTTGGTGATGCTGCTGTGGATAACGCCCCTCCTAGTGAGGGGCGAGTTGTTTCTGGGGGAGAAGCTGGCGACCAGCTGTCAGGGCAAGTTGCCGGGCAAATCCGAGAGTTGCCGCAGAAGCCAACAGCTTATAGTGTTGCGTACGAGACAAAAATTGAGCGCCCCGATTTTGGAAAAAGCAGGAAAGTGCATTTCAACATGGCGAACGCCGCTTTCGATAATGATCTGCAAAAGGATGTTGAATTTGCTAACCGGATGGAGCAAGAGATTCCAGGTGTGACAGCTTCTGTTTCCGCCGCTGGAGGACGCAGGACCCCGCAAGGTTGGACTTGGGAGCATACCTCGTCGTCGGCTGCTTTCGGACAGCAGGGCGTAATGCGCCTTGTGCCGAGTAGCCAACACCAGCCTGGATCAGTTTGGTGGAGAATTCTGCATCCAGACCCCGGTGCGACTGGCGGCTACTCCGAATGGGCAATTCCTGCAGGTGCTCCACCGAACAAAGCCAAGGATTGAGTGAATGGATCGATACGAGGGAAAGCCGTTTCTCCGTTTGCTGGAATGGTATGTGCTCGATGCAATAGGCCAGTTGCATGAACATCAACATCAAAGTTTGCACAGTATGGAACCCAAGCTGGCCAAGACATTTGGAATGAGCGGCACTTGGCAGGAAATAGTGAGTGCGCAGATGGATTTCCCAGCGTCGCTGCCGGCGGAAATTGAAGAGATCTGGGAGAGAAATCTTGCAGCAGCTCACGCGCGAGGCCAGCCTGTGATTCCGGAGGAATTTGCCCGTGCATTCATCGATCAGAATTTTCCCGATATTGTTTCGGATGAATAAGTGGTCATTCGGAGCTGTGGTCGAAAATCAACGCTCAACAAGCGGGGCCATGCACGGAGTACCTGCTATATTTGGAGCTGAGCCCGGTGCGGGTACGGGCTGATCGACAAGTTCGATCTCCGAACGGATTGACGTGAATAGTTCGCATATTTCAAATCAAGAACCTGCGAACGACGGGTAAAGAATTCACCGATTGATAGACCGTGGAGCAGGTCCATGATCGATATCCTCTTCAGTGGCGAGAGGTTGAAACCATTTGCCGGGGAAATCAGGCAGGCGATCAAAGCGTTGGGTGAATATCCCGATGTCGATGCTGGAGATCCTGTCTATGGCGAGTCCTTCCTGAACTACTGGGCCCTTTCGCATCCCGATGCGCTGGAAAAAATGGGCTTCACCAGCATCGGCGAGCGCGAGGCTTTGTACAGCACCTATTATTGGCTGTTGAAGTTCAAGAAGCTGTATGGTTTGCGGCATGGTCCTGATCCAAGCTTGGACACTTTGCTGCTTCGTTTGCTCGAATACGCGGAGTTCGAGATTGATTGGCCGCTCATGGAGAGGATTGTGAAGGAAGTTGAATCAGACGTCGGTGCCGACATTTAATTATCGGCGTTTTCTGTCCATAGACCTTGATTTGAGCCATCCCAATCCACGCTCGAACGGTCTATGCAATGGGTGACGGATATCGATGCAAAACTCAGGTCTACATTCAATCCGCAAGCTGGAGGGCGATGGGATGCCGGGATTCTATGTATTGGAGCCGGAAGTTGCCGGGGGATTCGGCGAAAATACAATCCTTACACGGACCCCAGGAAAACCAATGCTGGTTCACAAGCTCCATTATCAGTTTGATGGTTGGCTTGGTGATCCGCTTTTGGAGACCGCCCCTTGCTATATCGTTTCTGAATCGCTGGCTCAAGGGATTGAGCGGGCGAACTTCACCGGTGTGACGTTTGATGAAGTGGAAGTCACCGCATCCGATCAGTTCCGGGATATTTATCCAAACAGGCAGCTTCCGAATTTCGTTTGGCTGAAGGTCCACGGAACGCCCAGAAGCGATGATTTTGGAATTGCACCCGGTCTGCAGCTTGTGGTCTCGGAGCGGGCACTAAAATTTCTTGGAGAAAATGGTGTGTCGCACGCGGAAATTGCACCGTTTCAAATGCCAAAATCTTGGAGTTGAGCCCTGTTGGAGGACGCATGGTGTCTGGTGGGAGTGAGGGCTCGCGAAAGGGGGTGAAAGTGGACCGATATGCGGGCAGGCCTTTGCTCTGGTTGCTGGAATGGTATGTGCTCGATGCGATCGGGATGCTGCACGATGACGAACGGGAGCGCCTGAGATTGATGGAGCCGCATCTGGCGAAGACTTTCAAGTGTGAAGGGAATTGGCGGGAAATCGTGAATCAGGTGATGGAGTTTCCACTCACCTTGCCGGGGGAGATCCGCGAGAACTGGGAGAAGAATCTGGCGCTTGCACACTCGCGCGGCCAGCCGGTGGTTCCTGAGGAATACGCGCAGGCGTTCGTCGACCAGAATTTTCCCCACATCGTTTCGGCCGGGTAAGATGAGGCCGTCGGCAATCGCCGATGCGAAATGAATGGGAGGCGGGGAACCGTCATGACTGACGCATTGGAATTGGATGATGCGATTTACGATGAGATCACGCGTCTCTGCGAGGCGGGTAACAAGTTCGCCCGACGGAACAATCACAAGAGTGCACTGCTGGAATACCGGAAGGCCTGGCAACTGGTGCCGGAGCCTAAAACCGAGTGGGAGGCATCCACGTGGATTTTGATATCGATCGGCGATTCATGCTTTCTTCTCGGTGACAGGGAATCGGCGAGAGAGGCGTTCGAGTACGCGATGCATTGCCCTGGGGCTATCGGCAATCCTTTCCTACATCTGCGACTGGGCCAGATTCTGTTTGATGCTGGCGAAAATGATGCCGCGACCGATGAACTGATGCGGGCCTATATGAGTGAAGGAAAGGAGATCTTCGAGCCGGAAGATCCGAAGTACCTGGCTTTTTTGCGGACTAGGGCGAAGATCTGATGCGGCGGGTGGTTTGCCACCAGTATCGCCGCGGCTGATCGCGTTCGGTCTGAGGCCAGTTTCGCCGGTCTATTCCGGGTTAACTCACCAAGTGGATTGCGCCGCGCGCGTTGTGCGCGACGGCGCTGCGGTCCGCTGATTCATTGCGTTGAGATTGTGAAGCCGCTTTGCTGCGGAGGTCTTGGAGTGTCCGACGATCATGCTTGAGCGGGGTGTGCGGTGATGGCGATGGACGATGATTCCCGCGGTTATGTGCCGGCCGCTGGTGCTTCGGCTACGGAGTACGGCGATTTCGTGCCGGTGGGGACGCAGCCTCTGCCGGAGGCGGATGGGCCGCCTTTGCGTAGTGCGGGGCACGACGCCGCAGCCGGGGCTGTTGCGCCGTGGATGGCGCCGCTGCGTGGCCTGGGGCTGGCGACGGACGATACGGCGGCGGGGGCTGATACCCGCGTCAAGCCGGGCGCCTCGATGGAGGCGCCGCAACATCCCGTTGCAGGCTTGTCGACCGGTCCGCAGCCGGTCGCCGCGAAGGCGACCGCGCCGGGGCTTGCGCCGCCGGAGTCGTCCGGACTTTCCGGCACTGCGCGGTCCTGGGATGCGATCGCCGCCGATCCCGCTTTCGGCAAGCTGCCGGCGCAGCAGCGGCAGCAGGCCAAGGAAGACTATTTCAAGCGTGTGGTCGCGCCAGCGCTTCCGGTGCAGACCCGCACCGGTTTGTCGGATTTCGGAATCCATCTCGATCCTTATGTTGATACGGAGAAGGACGAGGATCAGGAAGCGGCTGCCGCCGCCCGCCAGAGGATGAATCAGGCGCACGCGGATTTCATGGCGCGGCAGCCGGTTCAAAGCAGTTGGGGCGAGTACCTGAAAAATGACTTGCCCAAGGACGCCGCCGATGTGTTGCCCAAACTGTATGGCTACGCCAAGCTGGCCAAGGGCTGGTTCGGCAGCAGTCCGGGTGGCAATGTGCAGGCGCGTCTGGTGCAGCAGTATCTGGCTGATCCGGGCAAGCTGAGTGCTGAAACGCGCGCCGCGGTGGCGCCGCTGGCGGAAGCGTTCAAGCAGCGCCAGGCGGCCGGCGAGGCGGACCTTGCGCCGCTGCGCCGGATCGCCGCGGAGGAGGCGCAGCGTCAGGCTTTGGAGGCGCCGGGCCAGCGCCTGATTTCCGGCACGCTGGACTCGGCCCCGGACATGATAGCGGCGCTGGGCGGCGAAGCGGTCGGCGTGCCGGCGCCGGTCACGTTCAGCGCCTTGCAGGGGATGCGCGGCTACGGCGATGCCAAGGTGCAGGGGCTGGGCGACGACGCGGCGCTGGCGCATGCCGGGATTTCGGCGGCGGCCAATGGCTTGATTTTTCCCATCGCCGAGGCGACCGGTGGCGCGGCCGGCAGGCTGACTTCGAAGCTGGTTGGCGATGCCGCGTCCGGACTTGCCGGCAACCGCGTCGGTGCGGCCGTGGGTGAGCGCGCCGGCAACTATATGCAGCAGGGCACCAACATGGCGGGACTCGGTGCAGCCAGCGGCGGTGCCGAGGAAGCCTACGACGAGTACCAGGCTGGAAAAATCGATTACGGCAAGCTTGCGGCGCGCGTTGGCGATTCGGCGGCACAGGGTTTCGTCTCTGGCCTGGTGCCGGCTGCTGCCGGCCATGCGGGCAGTGCCGTTACCGCTGCGGCGCGTGCGGCGGTGCGGTCTGCCGCCGCGCGGTCGGCGTGGAAGGACATGGGTGGAAGTGGGCAGGCTGCGGGGCAGGGGCAGCCGACGTCCGCGACAGCTGGGTTGCAGCCGCAGGAGGGAAGTGGCGCTGAGCCTGATTTGCGCGGGGCTGGTCCCGAGCGCTCGCCGTCGCATGCTGCCGCCTCGGACATCGCGCAGGCGATTCCTCCGGGCGAGGCGCCGCTGCGCAAACCGGATTCGGATGCGCTGGCACCTGCACATAAAACGGAGCAGGCGCCCCGGCAGGATACAGATGGGAAAGGGGATCAATCGCTACGGCAGGCGGGGGCTCGTTCTGCCTTTGGCGACGACAAGTTGAAGCCTGATCCTGTCCCGGGAGTAGGCAGTGCCCGGCAGGTGCCGGATGTGCGCCCCGACGGCACTGCCACCGCACTTCCAGGGCGGGCGCCGGAAGCGCCCGCTGTCGCTGGCGATAAAGCGGTTACACGGCAGCATCCCGCCGTCAGCGATGAAGAGCATCGGCTCGGTGCGGATGCAGCGGGTGTGGGCGCCGGCGAGCTGGATCGTGACGCGCTATCCGCGGTGACGCATCTGGTGAGCACCGATCCCAATGCGGCGATGCGTTTGCATGCGGAGCATCCCAACGACGAGGCCGCGTTTGTTGCGGCGGTGAAGGAGCGAATCCATGGAAACAACGAAAGCGAAGCTGCCCAAGCCGGCGCTGTACATGCGGGCGGCACGGGCGATCGCGGCGCAGCGCGGGAAGATGCTGGCGCCGGCCAGCGCGCAGAGCCTGGCGGCATTGCGGCAGAAGTGGGGCAGCCGCTAGGGCGCAAGCTCGCGGGCAATCCGGAAGAGGCGGTGCAGGAGCGGCCGCCGCCTGACAGTGATGCCGGACCTCCCGGTGGAGAAGAATCCGCAGACCCACGAGCCCCCGTAAAGGGGGCTCGGTCGTTTGGGCAGGATAGGACGCCGGATGCGGCGGCCGAGCCGCCGGACGCATCTTCTGTCCCGGCGCGGCGCGGTGCTGAATCCGATACCGGAACGGTCGGTGATGCCGATAATCGGGTCCAGTCCAGCAACCGCGACGGCTTGCCGATCCGCGAGGGCGACGATGTGGGCCTGGCGGCCGGCATGTCCGGCGACGGCCGTACTTCGGTGCATGACGCGGCGATGCCGCGCTGGTACGACGACGCAAAAGGCCAGCGCTTCGACCTGTGCGAATCGCGCGACTATCACGAGCGGGTGGAGAAGGCGCTGCTCGATGCCGGGCACACCTACCCCGAAGCGCATCGCGCCGCCACCGAGGCGGAGCACGCGCGGATGCGGCAGATGGGCTTCGACCCCAATGCGGTGGAAGCCTACCAGCAGCCCTACATCGACCGCGCGGCGCATCGTGCCCGCGCCGAGGGCAACACCACGCCAGATGTGACGGCGGAGCCGTATATCGACAGCGGCGAGCAGGCGATGCGGCGCGACGCGCCGGCCGATCCGCGCTTCGTGCTGGATCGCGACGGCAAACGTTATGACCAGCCGGTGCACGGCAAGTTGCTGGACAGCATCGAGACTGTCACCGCCCGCGATGGCGATGGCGGCTATGCGGTGATGGATCCGCACAGCGGCAAGGTATTGAGCCAGGGCGTGACTTTCGACCAAGCTCGGATGCGCGCCGAGCGCACGGCCAGCAAGCTGGGGCGGCGCCGCTTGCAGGAGAAGCTGGATGCGGAGCCGCCGTTATCGCAGCAGCAATTGCGGGAGCGATACAAGGCGCGGTATCCGGAGGCGGGGATCGGCGGGCGGGTGGAGCCGCCGCCCGAGCCGGACAGACCTCCACCCGATGATGATTCCGCCATGAAGAACAACGCCCCTCCTAGTGAGGGGCGAATTGTTTCTGGGAGGCCAGTTGATCAGGTGAGCAATTCTTGGATTGATCCGAATGGCGCAGCCAGGGGCAGGCTCAAGACGATTGAATTGAATACGCGGGAAGAATTCCGCATGGCATCACGGAATCCACAACCTGATACGGTATACGTATTCGAGGGTCATTCCTATGTCACTGATGAGCATGGACGTGGCGTCACCACTTCGGGGATACTGAGGTTCGATCCTGGGCATCGCTTTCGTGAGGAAGACCGGGAAATCGGGCGTCAGGGTAGAGAAGGTGATATCGGCTTCCACGCCGGAGCCGATCGCTTCGGCTTTCAGGGCGGGGCGCTCAATGTCTCGCCAGGCGATGCGAAGCTGAATAGAGGAACATACAGGAGGTTGGAGAATAAATTGGCAGCGTACGTGCGCAATGGGCACAAGGTACAAGCAAGCTTCGTCAGAATATTCCATGAAGGCAATACGTCGGCGCGACCGGATGAATACAGGGTGTTCTTTCAGGTCGACGATCAGCCGGTACAGTATCGAACTTTTCGCAATCAACGGGGAGGATGATCATGTTGTTTAGCGATATTGTCGAATGCCAGGAGGCAATCGCCATGGCTTTGGTGAGAAGTATCAGCGAAGCTTGGGAGGAGATTCGCCTGATTGCGGATTTTGATGAGGATAGTGTGAATGTCATGATTCTCTATAGGCCGCGGGGAAAAGCCGACTTCTCCGGCAATGTCGTTGGCGTCAATGAGCTGAGTCGATATTTGTTCGAGTTGCCGGAACTTGTCAGCACGCCGGAGAAGGGATTGCCCACGAAGTGCATC